>Ga0115567_10000595_pt1 | contig 35431 bp, 28 predicted proteins | sample COGITO_mtgs_1204_2_FD_88679 | JGI IMG/M metagenome (GOLD analysis project Ga0115567, IMG submission 88679) | Pelagic marine microbial communities from North Sea - COGITO_mtgs_120412 | ecosystem: Environmental > Aquatic > Marine > Epipelagic | place: Germany:Helgoland, sampling site Kabeltonne...
ACCAAAAAACAGGACTCGAAGATTAAGCCAAATAGAACGATACCTTAATTACTGTGACGGAATGGCTCGTTTTAAGAAACGCTGATTACCAAAGTCTAGCCGCCGATGTCCTGAGATTTTTCACTAAAGCGTCAGAAGCGTCTGGAGGAGAATTAAACATCATGAATTCTTTAACCTGCCCTCCACTATAGTGAGGTGACCCAGAACTTCCTGCATGTGTAAATGTACTGTCCCCACTGCAACCCAAACTCACGTCACCCGAATGTGCGAAGAGTCTGCTTGTAATAGGGACAGCGGCTCCCATGGACACTCCATTTACATAACAGTTGAAAGTTCCATTTGGACCGACCGGGCCTGCGTAATTTGTATAGTCAAAAACAGAGGTGATGTTGTAAGTCTGCCCGGCGGTGACTGCAGTCGTTCGGCTTACAAAAGACTGCGAACCGTCCCCGTCATTTGGAATGTTCCAGAATCCACAGTAAAGTGTTCCACCTTGAACATACAAATTCATTCCTCTACTGCTTCCACCCTCTTCAAAAAATATTTGGCGAGTCGTGACGTCTGGACCCATGGTGAAGACTCCTGAAAAACTCCTTTGGCTCACAGTGCTTGTATTGATTTCTGGATGATTAAGAGTTTCTAAGCAGTCATTAGACTGATCAAACTCTAAAGAGTCTGTGACACCATTAAAGGCGGGTCTTTGTGTTGAAGACATGGCTGTGAAATTATGAACTACAGGTGAGGCAGAACTGTCTAAAAAACTTTGCACAAAGCCATTGAACAAACCATCACTAGAATTTCTACCAGCACTGTCTAAGACTGAGGCCGGCTCCATCCCCTCTAAGTAAACAATTAAATTTGGTATGGTGTAAATTGGTGAGAGTACCCACGATGCAGACGACAGTGATGCGAAATTACCGGCAGCGTCATAAGCCCTTAAGTTCACAAAATAAGTTGTTCCGCCAAAAAGTGTAAATGTGTAGCCATCGACTCCGTCCACAATTTGATAAGAGTTTGTAACACTTGATGGCAGGCTTACAAAAGGTGTCGCCTCAGTGCCACCAACAGTCTCGCCAATTGAGGCACGCAGTTCTGTAGCTACGCAATTGTCTTCGCCTCGTAAATTTTGATTGAAAAAAGCTGGAGAACTTGTAACCGATGCAAATGTTGTGTCGAGTGTTAAAGATCCCGTAAATATTGGAAGAGCTGCATCAATTTTTTCTGTTTGCAAGTCAGACTCCAGTTCAGAGAAACTTGCTAGCTCACTTGTAGTCACTCCAACAATACTTCCACCGTTTAGATCTATGCCTCTAATGGTCACCAAACCATTGCACTGCTCATCACTTGTTAAAACAGGCATGTTAAAATTTAAAGTGTTTGTTCCTGAACCTGACAGATATGAAAGCGATTTTATTCCCGATGAGATTGCCACATCAAGCTCAACGGCATCTGTTAAATTTACAGCTTCAGAAAACTGAACCGCAATTGTGACGCCGTCTCCTGCCTCTAGCCATGTGTCCAAATCAGCATCTACAAAAGAACTGCTTACAGCAGTGACCACTGGAAATGGAGACGCTGCACTTGTGTCTTTGTCTACGGTCGTAGAAACCGAAGAGCTTCCACCGGACGTAATTATGACAGTTGCCGTGAGCCCTACACCATCTGCAACTGCTGATACGTCTCCTACAAGATCAAATCTGTTGCCAGCAGAACATGTTCCACTAAGGACACCAGAGGAGGCGCCGACATCAAGAGAAACAGATGCCCCTATTGGAGCACAAAGACCTGAAACAGAATAAGCAGTTTGATTCTCAGCATTTATAGCAACTAAAGGAGTCGCATCGAAACTCCCACTTGGCGGTGCTAATTCGTTGTCCACTGGCCTCGAACAGATTGTAGTGACCGGAGACTGCGACACACATTGCTGAATTGGGTTGGTGGAAGTCTCTGACGACACATCTCCAATAAAATTATAAGTTGCAGTAACACCGTTGCATGGAGCAGAAAATGAAAGCCCACCAAAATCAATACTTACATTCACGCCGCCCGGATTGCAAAATCCACTCAGTTTAAACTCAGCAGAGTTCACAGCAGTCACCACTGCTGGCGTTCCCGGTTGTAGCAATGCAAAACCAACCGAATTCCAACTCAACGTTAACATTATTAGTTTTTTTTTCATCGTGCTTTTCATCAAAGTGCCTGCATAGAAATCACCAAAGTGTCTGTGTAGGCACCGGCTGGCAAAGTCGCATCTCCAGTAAAAGAGATGAAAACCTCTTCAAAATTAAAAGTTAGACCCGTTAAAGCACCAGAGGTTTTTACTGAAAGAGGTGAACCTAAAACAGGAGGAGAAACATTTGGCCCTGTAAGTCCATACTGAATTTGATAAGTAACTGCACTCAAACCATTGTTGTGAGTAAGGCTACCGCCGTTTACAGACTCTACAAAAATTTCGTACCCGTTTATAAAATTTGAAATCTCAGCAACGTCAGCAACTTTTAATCCCGACTCACCACCCGCAATATTTAATGTGTCCTGTTGCCCGATCACTGGATCAATACGCAAATCGAAACGTGTTGGAATTGACCCAACAAGATACAGTGTACCATCCGTTGAAGCGAAGGCTACTGTGGATAAAAATACAAGAAAGCATAAGTATTTCCGCACACTTACTAATCGACTCATGTATTTCTTTAGTTTAAGTTAAGAGGTTTTTTCCCTACCGAAGACTCGTCTAGAATTTAGTTAGTTTCACATTGCGAAAGACCAAGGTCTTAAAATGCTTCAATTGTAAAGCGAATTGAATCGGTATAGTCACCACCTGGTTCAGCTCCAGTGAGCGAACCGACCTGGACTTCTAAGGGCAATATAAAACCAAGCGCTGGTGAATTTGAAGGATTTGATGAAGCTAAAATTGGTGAGCCACTAGATCCAGCCAAATTCACAACGGAGCCTAAAATTCTCAATGAGTAGTCAACATCTGTACCACTAGCGTGTTGCATTTTTCCATTGTTAAGAGATGAAGCTCTCAAGCGGTATCCAACATTCGTTCTAATAATTATATCAGCTGTACGAGACTCGCCGCTTTCCAACTCTCCAAAACTCAAAAGTCTTGAAGTTGAAAAAGGATCGAAAACACCACCTGTCGCCACTAGTGAAAAGGAAAGCTCCTTATCAACATTGTAAATAAATTGTACTGCACGGCTTAGAACAATTGGAAACGATACGTAATCTGAGGCTGGGGGATTAGTCAGTCGTGCAGCAACCCTAAAAATCAATGACTCTGTATAAAGACCTGGAGGTAAATTTGTTGGCAGCGCTCCTAGTAAACTGAAAAAAGAACGGGTTAAAGTTTGTGTTGTCCCTGAAGGGTTGAAAAAAAGTGGTGCCTCAAACATAACATGTCTATTGCTTGCCGCATCAGCTGCTAAGCGCACTCTTGAGTTGTTTGTGAAAGTTCCACTTGAATAGACATTAAAAGGAATAGTTGCTCCTGAACTTGTATGTGTAAGGTAGCGGTTTGACCAATTAAGAGCAGATCCATAATCCACAAAACCAAAAAAGTAACACCTCTCCACTCCTGTAAATGCTGAATGCGAAACTTGAAAATCAGTGGTCACAGAGCTTGAGCTGTTGAAGTCTATAACTGATGGAACAAAACCTAACAAACTCATGTCTGACGATAAACAATCAGCGTAAGTAACAGAGCAGAAAAATAAATTTAAAAATATAGCCAGTACTGTTTTTTTTGTCTTATAAATCATCATTACTTTCACCGCCGCCTTTTGCTTTTAGTCAAAACAAGATCATCTTTGATTTCTACAACACCAATTGATTTAGTAACCTTAACCACTACATCATTATACACGGAGTCTTCTGACTCGAAAGAAAGAATATAAGTTTTTTGCTCAATTTTCTCAACAGAGAACTCTCCGCCCCGACCAGTAAAAAACTGCTGTAGCAAGCTCCCCCTCTTGCCACCAACATAGGAGTAAACGTTTCCAGTTATGTACTCAGCTGGTTTACCGTCAACATAGACAGCTTTACCAGCAAGTGAAACCTCTCCATCAACAGCTATGTCGATGTGCACGCCACTTCTGTAACGAGATTTAAAGTTGAAAGCTTCTTCAGATAAAGTGTAGCCGTAAGGCAGATGTGTGATGTCGAGTTTAGCTCTATCAGAGTAGTAAGGAGCCAAATTACTGATCACAGCAGGTCCTAAACCGTTGATCTCGCCTCTTTGAGAACTCACCCCCCTACCAATAGGAACACTATACCCAGAAGGTCTTCCTGATAAGCTCACGATTGCAAACGAGTTTTCTATTGGTCTTGAAAGACCAAGGCTTGAATCTGTATAAGCTAAACTAAATCCAAAATTCAACCTCGTGTTGTGAACAGATCTGTCTTGCTCTAAGAATGCAGAGCTGTGTGCCAGTCTGGCCTCGAACCTTTGACTAAAGTAATCCACTCCAACAGACGCTCTTTCTGAATTTTCTGAATTTTCAGCTCCAACAAAAGTTCTTAAATTTTGTCTGCCATCAAGGGGGAAAGTCACAAGCTCAGCGTTTGAAACATTAGCAACAGGATCAAAGGTAGACGTGAGCTGTTGATTACTAGTTCTCGACTGCCAGTTTAAAGAAAACAACACAGTGGTGTCTTCTCTGTCATCCAGATTCACTCTGACATTTGAAGACAGATCAAAATTTTTATAAAAAGTCCAACCAAAAGTGGAAGTGATGAACGTTCTATTCGGCCGACTGTAGTACCACTCTTTGGCCGCACCTAAAGATGCTCTTATGTTGCTTCTAAAGTTCTGCCCAACAGAGGCCCTGAGTTTATATTCGCCTCCGTTTAAGTCAGATACAAAATTTGTAAAGTCTTTGGTTCTGTATTCACCCGATGTAAAAATTCTAAAATTGGCAAGCTTGCCGTTTCTCAAAAGCAAAGACTCATGTTCAACTCGAACGGCAGCACCTGATTTATCCAAAGCGCTGTCTTGCGAGCCTGCAACATTTAACTTAATCAGACCCAACTCATCACCCACCAAGTTTTCAACACCAAAGAGTGCACGATCGTTACTATACTGCAGATCCAAACCCGCCACCCAGTTTTTAAGTATTCCTCTATGGTAGAAACCTGTAAAAACACCTTCGCCAGCATCGTAAGCCTCGCCAACATCGACAGCCAGCGTGTCACTTTTTCTTGGAAGAACAAAGTTGAAAGAAAAATCACTCATGCCTTTTCTCAAAAGCCTTGAGTCATTGATGTCTGAAAAATTTAAATTTCTGATGTTTCCCAGCAAGTCTGTTACACGAACTCTGACTTCATTCTCACCTGAATTGAATGGAAAATCTGAAAGCTCCACAGGACCTTGAGGCAAAGTTTCTCTTTTTACAAGGCTGCCGTTTACAAAAATTTCTACTATAGAATCAACATCGAGATAAAAGTTATACTTGTTAAACGAACTTCTAAAAAGCGCGGGTTGAATTGTAAACTCTTTTTGAACACTTGCGCCGGCCCCAACCACAGCCTCTTGAAAACCTCTGGTTGAGTGGTTTAAATCCCCTAGCCTATATCTTACGGCATTTGCTTCATCATCAATTGTGGCTCTTGTGTAAAGCCTTGCTGTCTTTTGATCATTGTTAATCTGATTGTCAGAAAATATATACTGAGTTTCAAGAGCCAGACCAGATATGTTAAAAACTTTTTCTACAGCTACGGAATTGACTTGGTTTAAGGACCCATCAGCAGCCACAACAGAGGGGCCACCATTGCCCTTGAATTCATGTGAAGTTCTTAGGTTTAAATAGCCGCTTATAAAATCCGGCTGCAGAACACCTGTTCTATTAAGTTTACTTATATTGCTGACCTTAACCTGACTTTGTTTTTTATCTTCTGTGTTCACTTTAAGCATCACATCTAGAGTGCTTATATCAATTGAGGGCGAGATTCCAAAGTCCTTGAGCTGGTCAAAACTAATCTTACCTTCTTCATCAAGATTTTCTGTTATATTGAAAATAATATTTTTAGAAAGAACTTGAGACAACGCAGTCAACACAGGCTGGATTTGTATCGCGTTTCTAGCATCGCCCTGCTTATAAAAATCAACCCAAACAGGTTCACTGATTTTGACTTCATTAACTGTGATGAATGAGTTGAAAACCTCTTGCGAAAAAGCTTTCTCAGAAGCACCGAAAATACTTAGCACAAGAATTAAAAAAAGGGGTTTACATACGCTTTTTAAAATCAAACTCTAATGCACCTGAATCAATATCTTTGGGAACGCCCAAGGTGACCTTTCTACGCTCACCAGGTAAAAGATTTACTCCTTGGATTTCATTTTTTTGATCTAACATTTTAATGAGAGTTTTGTTTTTTCCTTTTTTGGCCTCTATGTCATAAAAAGCTAAAATAGCGTGAGCTCCACCCTTATTCTGAATTTCCATTTCAAAAAATCCAGGAGATTTTTTACGGTAGCTGTAAACTTCTAAAGAAGGCCTTACATTTCCTGGCTTAACATAAAGCGAGGCCACATAATTGTATAAAAACTTGATACCCGTCTTGCTAGCTTTGTTTTTTTTGAGTTCAACAGGAACCTGCTTAACCACAAGACGGTAAGCTTTTTCATAGTCGATATCAGTTTTGCCTTTTTTCATTCTTTTTGAACGGTCTTTAGGCTCTTCTTTTGGCCTAAGGCCCATCCATGAAAGCCTAATATTTCTTTTTTCACCAGGCTTCAAAATAAACTGTTGAGGAAAAAAATAAAAGTCTCTAGTTTTAACCCTTTTTTCTTTTCCATTGGCATGAGTTCGTTCGTAAGCAAAAATTTCGACAGGAACTTTTTCTTTTGTTGTGTTTTCTACAAGTATTGTTTGAACAGAGCGAGAACCTTTGTTTTCAAAGTTAAGCTCAATCGGCGAAACTTTAAAAGCTGACGCTGGAAATGAGATAAGTAAACAAAGTAGCGGTAAAATGAATTTGAAAAACACGACTCTTCTCCCATAAAAAATTGCATTAGACTTTATCTAATGCAACCAATCTTTATAGTAAAATTATGAGCTGGTTCAGATTACAAAGCAACCATATTGAAAATCAAAGTGTCGGTGTACGCCCCTGCTATCGCTATTGGTGCCGGAACTACATCAATCAGAACTAAACTATTGTCTGTAGTAAGACCCGGCAATGCACCTGAGGTTTTCACCAGAACTGGAGTACCTATAGGCCCTGGTGCAATCGCCGCGGCTCCATCATAAGAAATTGTATATGTTGTGTTGGCAATACCGTTATTGTGTTGGAGTTGCCCACTGTTTACCGATTCCATTGTAATTTGGTATCCAGCTGCATTATTAGACTCTTCGTCTACGTTTGCCACTAGCCTACCTGTCTCACCGTTTAATATGTCTAATAGATCAGTGGTTCCAATTTCAGGGTTCACGAAAAGATTTGTTATGATTTCAATCTCGCCTGCTAAGTACAATGATGCCCTGTCATCACCAAACGCGTTGTGTACAGAAACTACAAAAGCTAGGGCACCCAGTGTGCATATTAATTTTTTAAACATAATGACTTTCTCCTTTGAGCCGTTCAATTTTTTTAAAACTTAAGAAACGCATGTGCACGACTTAAATCTTGTAACTAACACTTATTTATTCGGACCAAGCTCTAGGAACATAAGTCTAGTTTTTTACTTTAGGCTGGGAGACTTTAGTCGGATCACATAAAACCTTGGTATTTCAATCTTTTACTTTAATAAAATTTTTTATATTTTTTATTAAACATTTTTTTGTTTCAATTTGAAGCCGTAGGAAAGTCTAGTTAAAATAACAAAAAAAACACCAGCCTAGACTAGTGTTTTTAAGTTTTAACAATTTAATATTTGTAAAGTTTATTAAAGAGCAACCATATTGAAAATCAAAGTGTCACTATAAGTACCCGCTACTGCTGCTGGACCTAAAGGTGCGGCGAACGTAATGAGCACTGGAGAGTTGTCTGTAGTCAGTCCTGTTAATGCTCCTGAAGTTTTAACAACTACTGGAGTTCCCGGTGCTCCTGGTGCAACTGCTGCCGCACCATCGTAACCTATTGTATAGGGAACATTTGAAGTTCCATTGCTATGTTGCAAGTTTCCAGTATTTAAAGACTCGATTGAGATTTCATATCCACCAGCATTATTTGACACCTCATCAACTGTAGCAATCGGTCTCGCTGTCTCACCGTTAGCAATATCAAGCGTATCTGTTGCACCAACCTCTGGATTTACAAATAAGTCTGTGATGATTTCAATTTCTCCAGCTAGATAAAGTGAAGCTCTGTCATCGCCAAAAGCGTTATGGGCAGAAACTACAAAAGCTAGGGCACCCAGTGTGCATATTAATTTTTTAAACATATCGTTCTCCTTAATGTTTTTATTCTAATAACTAAAACTTGTAACCTAAGCTCAAACCTACAATGTCAGCGTCAAAAACCTTATACTTTCTCGAAAGTCGGTAGGCGGTGATAAACGTATTAAGCTCAAACCATTCAAAGATGATTTCGGTTTGGAAGCTTAGAACATTAGCAGAGCTAAATTCAGAAATAGTGTTCGATAAAGAAAGCTCCGCCCAAGCTCCCACTGTTAGTGTGTAGCTAGGCCTTCTTACTAATTTAAATTCTAGACCTTGATGGAGACCTAAATCATTGACGGTGACAAATTTTGAGTCACTCCCTACCCAGGCCCAGTTCTTACGTCCATAGACTCTTGAATTTAAATTTAGATGTTCAAACTGACTCTCTAAACCCAAAGCAAATTCATATTCTCTTGGCTGAGCAAAACTTGAGTCAGAAAACGCGCAACCAAAATCAAAACTTACATTTAAATTTGAGGCCACTCTTTTTTTTCCTTGAACACCTAAAGCCCACGCAAAAAGATCCTTTGAGGTGTTGCTAAAACTGTAGTCCCTAATACCAAGGCTCACATCTAGGGATCTTCTTTTGGTTTTACGAGTTCTATTGATATAAATGTAGTCAGGCTTTTTAACAGCTGGGGCTCTGACTAAAACTTTCTTTTGGGGCTTGCCAGAATATTTGAAGTCTGTCCTTAGAAAAACCATTAGTTTTTCACCTTTGTAGACAAGGTAGGATGCTGGCAGTCCACTATTGGTCTCAATTTTTTGAAGTGGAAACTGTAATCGATAGACCAAAAAGTTTTGCAAAGATCTAGCCCTTAATTTTGAAAGCCTGGAATTGTCTTTATGCACAATCACAATTTTTTTACTGGGATCGGTCTGAGCCATACGCACGTATTTCAAAAGATGAAAATTATAATACGGCTTTAAAACAATAGAATTTTCGTTAAACAAAACGCTTATTTCTAAGTTTTCAATATTTTCAATTTGATACCATGGATCTAATTGCCCATGGCTTACAAGTGGGCTTATTAAGATCAAAGTGAAAACAGTAAAAAAAATCGACAAAGGCTTCATTAAAATCCAAATCGGTTTTTATAGTTTTCAACTAGACAGGGCCAGGGTCCAGACTTTTTTCAAACAGAGCGTTATAGCGTTTCTTTTAACGTTTAAAGCTTACTGAACATTCATTTTAACTAGAACTGAATGAGCATGACCTGATACCGCAGTGGATGCTAAACTAAGCTCCTCAGCCAAAACGATCATCAAAAGTTGGTCGGCATTTAAAGTGATCTCATGTGGGTGTCTACTCTCCCCTTGGATGCTGATCGTTTCAACAAACCCTTCTACGGCCTGGCTTTTTCTTAATAAGACAATCACATCTGCCGCGTCTATATTTAGGAGATGACCGTGGTTGCTCTCAATTTTAGAATCAATTAGAATTTGTTCACCTGGTACTGCAAAAGCTTTATTTATAGTTATTTGGCTGGCAACTGCAGCCCCCATAGCAACTTTTGAACCTGCTTTAAAAAAACTTCTTCTGTTCATCTCTTCTCTCCTTGAGTTTTAACTGAGTTCTTAAAATAGCAGTCTTCGTGTATAAACTTAGTTGATTCCAAAACTTTTATCTACTATCTTAAAATGAAACATGAGTTTACAAAAAAGAAACACCAAAAAAGACTTAGATATTTTTGACCTCCAGCTTAAAGACTTAGAGCTTTTTATTGGGCTCTCAACGACTCTGAGTATAAGAGAGCTCTCCAGAAAGACCTCGCTCACCCCTAGTCAAATCTCCAAAAAAATCGGTAAAGTAGAAAATATTCTGGGTTTAAAACTTTTCAACAGATCGACTACAGGCCTAAGTCTTTCAAGTGCTGGTGAAGAAATACTACCAAAGTTTAAGCACGCACAAAAAATTCTTTTTGAAATTCAAGAGAGAGCTGAGCAGTCCACACAAAAAAGACTTGTTATTGCCTCTTCTTCATTTTTTGTAAGTCACCTTCTCCCAAAACTTGTTCGCAAACACAAAGATTTTTTTTTTGATCTTATTGAAATCCCGCCTGAGGATTTTATTCAGGTCGGTTTAAGGTCAGGATTCAACACATGCGTCCACACTCAAAGATTGGACTGGCCATCAACTTGGTACTCAGAACAAGTAGGCGAAATCTCTTACAGGCTTTACGCTAGAAAAAACCACCCTATTTTCAAAAGCAGCAGCAAGACGAACAACAAAGCTCAAAATAGTGATCTTGAAAATTATCCTTTCGTTGTTCCAGCATATTGGACAAGAGAAGGCTTAAAAGAAGGTAAAGACAGCTTTCCAAAAGAACTTAAAAGAAAATTAGGCCACAAGACATCAACTGCTATAAGTGCTGCCGAGGTTTTAAAGTGGAGTGACCATTTAGGTTTTTTACCTTCGTTGGTTGCCGAAGGACGTACAGATTTAAAAGAGATTTTATCAGACGAGATCAAGACTGTAAAACAGCCTGTTTTTTTAACAGCTAAATCTGAGGAGGTTTCTCAAAAATTTTACACTTCCTTGGCAAAACAAATTCTTGCCAAGTTGAAGTGATGAAAATCTTTATTTTATTTTATCTTTTCTTTGTTTACTTAAGTGCAAATTTATTTTTTTTATCTATATAGTCTTTGACTTGTTTTTCAAGTTCATACAGTGGAACAGCACCCTTTCCTAGAACCACTTCATGAAACTCACGAATGTCAAATTTGTCTCCAAGAGCATCTTTAGTTTTTTTACGAAGCTCTAAAATTTTCAGCTGCCCTATTTTGTAGGCCGTAGCCTGACCCGGCATAACAAAATACCTCTGCGCACCTTTGTCTATTTCGTCTTTTGAATTAGGTGTGTTTTCTTGCAAATAAGAAACAACTTTTGGGAGTGACCATTTGTAATGGTGGATGCCCGTATCTACCACTAATCTTGTGGCTCTCCAAAGCTCCATGCTTAGTCTTCCAAAATCTGAGTAAGGATCTTTGTAAAAGCCAATTTCTTTTGGAATCCGCTCTGAGTAAAGTCCCCATCCTTCAGTGTAAGCCGTGTTGCCAGAAAACTTTCTAAACATTGGCGTGCCTTGAAGTTCCTGATTCATTGAACGTTCCATATGATGTCCCGGTATAGCCTCGTGGTAAGCTAAAGCCTCCATATCATACTTTGCCACTGAACTCATATCCGATAAATTCACATAATACTTTCCCGGTCTTTTACCATCCAAAGAACCGACTTGGTAAAAAGCAATACCAGCAGATTTTTCTCTAAACGGCTCCACAGCTTTTACCACCAGGTCTGCTTTAGGCTTAGTGATAAAAAGGTCGTCTAATTTTGTCTTCATTTTAGCAATGATTTGATTCGTATCTTTTAAATACTGAGCTCTTCCCTTTTTAGTTGAAGGGTAGAAAAAGTTTTTATTATTTTTTACATACGAAAAAAATTCTTTTAGGCTCCCTTTAAAACCAACTTGCTTCATAATGGCTTTCATTTCTGAATGAATACGCTCAACCTCTTCTAAACCAAGTTTATGAATCTCTTCAGCCTTCATATCAGTTGATGTGATTTGCTTTAGGTTGTATTGATAATATTTTTTTCCGTCAGGAAGAGCCCAAACTCCATTAGAGTCCGTCATCTTTTTTTGCATATTCTCAACATAAGAAATCAATTTGTCATAGGCTGGTTTAAAACTAGTTTTGAGAGCTATTTCCAGTTCTCTAATCAAAATTTTCTTTTTAACAGGTGAAATCCTTAAAACGCTCACTTTTGATTTAAAGTCTTTATACAAAGGCGCATCTTTTTTAGTTTTGTCAAAAGGCTGGCCACTGATGATGTTTTTAGACTCCTGAAGAACTTTCGGAAACATAAAAGCTGGGTACTCAATGCCTTTTTTAATTTGCCTGTTTAGGTTGTCAAAAACATCAGCAAAGAGCGGCTTAACTGCTTTAATTCTTGCAATGTAGGCCTTTGCATCAGACTCATTATCGATTCTGTGCATATTGATCATAAAAGATGGAATCCAAGATTGCACCCCTCTCATCTGATTGATTATATAGTCATTCTCACGGTATTTAAAACCTTCAACACTAGCCTCTAGTAAATTCTTATAGAGTCTGTAACTGAGTTTGGTGTCTTCATTTAGTGATTTGTATCTAATCTTTTTTAGATTTTTGAGGCTTTCTTTAGTCAACTTATGATCTTCTAGAGACTTTTTATAGGAAACATCGTTTAACTGATCATACTTAATTTTTTGACCTATATAGGTGTAGAACATTGGTGATCTTTCTAAGTTTTTTTGAAATTCTGAATCAAAAAAAGCATTGGCTTTTTTGCTTTCTAAGTCGATGGCTTCCTGCGAATACTTAGAGCCTGTACTACAGGCACCTAAAAAAAACGTCACTGTGATTAGTGACAACAACTGCTTTGAAAAATGCATACCCTACTCTCCTTTTAAAGAAGTTAGAATTTTACGTTTTTTTTTGAATTAATGCACGAAGGCCTGCGCTAAAAGTCCATTTAGGGCGTCTAACCCAACTCACCACTGATCAAAACAAAGACCTATTTGATTCTCATAGCTTGAGACTGCTCTACATGAGTACTCTTTGACTTCTCCAGAACGGGTCGTAAATCTTAAAGTTAAGTTACTTTTACCCTCAAAAGCCTCTTTCTTGAAATTCACTTTAACTCCCGCTCCTCCTAAAGAGAAGGTGCAAACTTTGACATCAACTTTCTTACCGTCTGAATCATAAAGTGCTCCACTAAAATCAACTCTATATCTTTCATACTTTCTTTTGTAGGAAGTGCGGGCCCTTACAAAAGCAATCAATACAAACGGCATAAACAAAGCCAAGGTCATTAAAAAATGTTTAAAGCCAATTTTTCCAAATTTATTTTTTTCGTTTTGTGATTTATAAAGATTTTTAACTCTACCACATCCAAAACCACCATCTTCACCATCATTTAGAGATGCCAACTCTCTTGATGAGTAATCATAGTTGGGAGTGTAGTCTGGGTTAAATGTTGCTTCAGAACTATTTGCAGAAGCAAGGCTAACCGCAAGTCTAAAGTTGACTCTAGCACTAGCTGAATTGGCAGTTGCTAACTTTGAAACTACAGTTGCTGAATTTAGTATATCTCGCTTAAGTTGAAAGCCCGAAAAATGTGGCGCCTCTCTTGCCATCAAAGCCGCAAGACCTGAAACAAATGGAGTCGACATACTAGTTCCACTAGAAGAGTAGTAATCATCATGGTCTCCACCTGACGCCGTACTTAAAATGTTGACTCCAGGAGCTGACACATGAACTGAACTCCCATAATTTGAAAAATATGCGATAGAATCAGAATCATCACTTGCACCTACAGAGATCACATTTGGAACATCATAGTTTGCTGGGAAAATTGGAATCTGATCATTGTTAGCGCCCTTGTTACCTGCAGCTGCAACAAAAACTGTATTTTCAAAAAAAGAATACGCTATTGCTTCATGAAGCGCTCCTGAATAACCATTCCCACCCCAAGAATTGTTGAGCACCTTGGCTCCATTGTTCACAGCATAGTAAATAGCATTGATGGCATCTGAAGTCGTTCCCACTCCTTCAGAGTCTAAAAACTTTAAAGCCATCACTTGAACTCTCTGGCCTCCTGCATTTGCAGTAGACACATTGAGTATGTCCTCCGTAGAGCTCACTACAATTCCAGCGACATGAGTTCCATGTCCAGAACCATCTGATAAGTTATTGTTATTTGAAATAAAATTCCAACCGTGGAAATCATCGATGTAACCGTTGCCATCATCATCTACTCCCGGGGAGCCACTCATCTCTTGCATATTGGTCCAGAGTCTTCCCGTGTTGTTAAAAACTTTGTGTTCAATATCCAAACCTGAATCTAAAACAGCTACGGTGATTGCATTTCCAGAAGATACTCCTGCAGACCAACTCTCGGGTGCTTCTATGGCAGAATTTGTAGGGTAATACGGAAGTTGCTGAGCTCTGACTAAATAATTCGGCTCTGCAAAAAGTACGTTAGGATCCTCTCTCAAATTTTTAAGCGTATCGGCATCGTCTTTCATGCTTGTGTTTTTAGAACTTGTTTTGAAAAAATGAGTGTTGATGTTATCCCATGATTTTTTGAGTCGGATATTCTGATTTAAACTGGTTTTGCTAAGACTGTTGATCGTGTTCTTATTTGACTTATATCTAACTATAAATTCACCAGGTACAGCATCTTCGCCATAAGCTGCAAGACTAGTACAACAGCATAGAAAGACCATCAGAGTTTGAATTTTAAGAGAGAACTTAGCCATACCTTTTTATCGGAGGGCCTCTGGACTTTAGTGAGCCCCTCAGGGGCTTTTAATCAAAATTTAATTTTTGAACAAAATTACGGCGTCATGATTTGTTGGTTCAGCTCAATATTTAAAGCTTTTTTCTCATTTTCATACACGAGGTCTAAAAGGTCTGCACCCCTGCCACTTGTATTGTTTTGAGCTACTTTAGCAGCTTCCTCGTTTACCTTTTTTTCGGACATTGCATCTAAACGCACAAAAAACTCCCGGTCCCCGAAACTAACAATGTTAGGATGTGTTGTGCCTTGTTCTAGAGAGAAAATCTTCGACATAATTTCGTCAGATGCTCCAATGCCGGGAAGCGAAGTTGCAGTTAGGTCAAACTTTTGATCAGTTGTCCATTTAAGGTTTGCTTCAGTCAATTTGGCTGTCATCTCCTCTTTTGAGCCTGATTTTGAAAGCTCAAGGAAATCTTTTTTTAAAGTCTGACTTTTTTCTTTTTGATACAGTTCTTTAGCGACAGCAACTTTAACTTCTTTTAATTTTTTTTGACTTTTTGGCTTTTTCTTACCTGTTAAAAGAATCACATATCCCAGCCCAGTTTTAAACGGTTGGCTGAGCTCTCCCTCTTTCATTGAAAAAGCTTTGGCCTCTATTTCAGGGGAAAAACTTCCTCTTGCTATAAAACCAAGATCGCCACCCTTTTCTTTAGACAAAGGGTCTTCAGATCGCTCTTTTGCAACGCTTGCGAAATTTTCTTTGGTAAGAGTCGCGGAAATCTCTTTGGCTTTGGCCTCATCCTTAACGAGCAAATAGTTTAATTTAATTTGCTCAGGACTGACATATTTAGACATAGTCTGCTCATAAAAAGCATCAATTTTATTTTTATTTTCTGCTTTGTTTATGAAAGTTTCAATCTCAGAGGCAGATGGTGGGTTCACCGCTTTAGCAAGGCTTGCATCTTTAAGTTCAAGATAAGAAAAGGTCACTTCTATCCCCGCGGCTTTCTTTTCAAGACTCTTCTCTTGTTCAATCTTTCCTAGAGACGATGACAAGTAGTCGTAAAGACGTCGAGAGGCTAAATCTTTAGCAATTGCAGATTCAAATTTTTGAGACGTTGAACGTGTGTTTTGTAGGTAAGCACTGTATCTGCTATAAGAAAAGACACCATCTTCTTGAAAAGCTGGAATTTCTTTTTTAATAAACTCTCCCACCTCGAGATCTGAAATGATCAGTGATTTTCTTTTTGCATACTGATTAAGCACTTCTTTTTTAACCAAGCCTTCTAGAACTTGTCTTTTTAAGCCTTGCTCAAAAAACGGTGGAATGCTGCCGTTAAACAGTTTTGAGTATTGATTTCTCGTAGAGCGAAGTTGGTCAGTGTACTCTCGAAGCGATATAGACTCGGAACCCACTTCAGCAGCAGAGTTAACGGCGCCCCCACCATCACCAAGACCAGGTATCATAAACACAAATGTTGCTATAATCATTCCAAAAATCACGGCATAAACTGTATAATTTAGAAGATTTCTAGATTTCTTGGGTTTTCTAATTTTCTCAATCATTTGGTAACCACCTATAGTAATTTACAAAAACTTAAGGGCTCATGGTGACATGAAAATTTTATTGAGTAAACTTAATTAGCAGCAACACAAGCTGTACCAAAATCAAGGAGTGCAAGAATAGTATGCTGTTTCAATTTAACTTTAAAAGAGTTTTAGCAGCAGTTTTCATTGTGCTTTTCCCTATTATGCTTTTCAATTTAGAGACCTCCTTACAAATAGCCTCTAAGCCCTTCATAGAGATTTCCTATGCTCTACAAAGTAGCTTAAATTTTGTAAGTGAGGGAGTAGGCACAACTACAAGTGAGTATTTGAACCTCATTTCTATTAAAAAAAACAACAAAAGATTGCTCAAAGAAGTTTCAAAATTAAAAATGTCTAGCGCAGCTTACCAAGAGATCAAACTTGAAAATGAGCGGCTAAAAGACATGCTCAAGCTTAAAGAGCGCAGCTCAATGACGTTACTAGCGAGCACAGTTATAGCTGAAGATCTTCTGTCTGAGAACCAAACTCTCACCATAGACAAAGGTTCAAAGGAAAAACTGACTGAGGAAATGGGAGTCTTGGGGCTTAATGGAATTATCGGTAACTTATTTAAAGTTTCAACAAGACGTTCGCAGGTCCTTCTTCTCACAGACCGTTTTTTTGTTGTTGAGGGCGTCATTCAACGATCTAGAGAAAAGCTCATCATTGAAGGTACTGGAGACGTCTCAATAACAGCTCGACATATTAGGGCTTCAACAGACATTCAAATTGGTGATCTGATTGTGACCTCAGGTGATGGCAATGTATTTCCTAAGGGCCTTCCGGTAGGGATTGTTGAAGACATCAAAGTTTCTAACGCAGGCATCACAAAGACTGCTCAAATCAAACCACTTGCTGACCTTTTTAATGCCGAAGAACTTTTTGTAATCACTAAAGCTGGGGAGATCAAAGAGTAGATGAATACTTTGTCTCAGCCAAAAACACTTAGTTCATTTTTTGCTTTCACAGCTCAGATTTTAGTTTTTCTATCTTTATGCTCTATTGAATCTATATTCTTTAGCCCTAGAAGCTCTTTTATAGAAATCGATCTTTGGATCGTAAGTATTATATTTATGTGCTTACACAGAACGCCCATCAACAGCTTTTTTTTCTGTACAGCAAGCGCTCTTTTCTTTTCAGCTTTTTCTGGCATACCACTCCACTCTGCTCTTTTGTCTTTTTTTAGTGTTTACGCTCTGTTGCATATAATCAAAAACCGCTCTTTTACAGGAGGCCCTTCTTACTTTTCAATTTGCGCTTTTGTATCCATCCTCACTTTTTACACAACTTATTTTGCATTCAGTTGGGTTTTCGGAGAAAATCCAATCGTTAATCCATCAGTGATCAAGTGGATCACTTCAGCTTTGATGTCCTCAGCACTTTTCGTACTCATAAGACCTTTATTAATTTTTGTAGATTCCCTATTCACTGTTAAATATCCATATGGGTTTGAGGTGTAGACACGTGGATTTATACGGCACAGAAGAACTCATTCAAAAAAACCAAGTCAGAGCAAAAAAAACCATCATCGTGCTTTCATTTCTCATTTTAGTGCTCTTGATCAGACTCTGGTACTTACAAATTCTACAAGGCAACCAGCTCAGAAACTTCTCTGACAAAAACACAATCAAAGAGCAAAAGGTCTCAGCGCCTAGAGGCAATTTCTTGGACCGTAACGGTCAAACGCTTGTCACCAGCAGACCTGGCTATAGACTGGCTCTAGACCCGAGTGCTTTTAGAAGGTCCAATAAAGATGAATTAGACATCATGATGGACTTGATCTCTAACGTTCTTAAAAAAGACAAAGATCGACTTTTAAAATTGACCATGAAAAATTACCGCTCAATGGGAACTTATAATCCAGGGATTGTCGCTAAAGAAGTTTCTCAAAACGAAGCTCTCATGCTAAAGCAGCTCAGACTTGTTTATCCAAAAATTCTTGTACAAGAAGTTATTTTTAGGGACTATCCTCTTAAAGAATCTGGAGCCCAAATTTTTGGCTATGTGTCTTTAGCTTCTCAAAATCAAATTAAAAGAATGAGAAAAAAAGGTAAGGTTTTTAAACTTGGTGATCAAATAGGACAGACAGGTTTAGAAGAGTCATTAGACTCATTAGTTCGTGGTAAAGATGGAATCTCTTACGTACAAGTGGATGCCAGAGGACGGGTTCAGAATGCAGCCACTTCAATGATATCTTACATAGGTTTAAAAAATGTTGAACCTCAAATTGGCAACAATGTTGTGCTCACTATTGATAGAGATCTACAAAAGGCGGCCTTTGAAGCTTTTAAAAGAGATGATAAATTAGGCATGAGAAAAGGTGGCTTAGTTGCTCTTAGTATCAAAGGTGAAGTTTTAGCCTGGGCTTCAAATCCTTCATTTGATCCAAGTCTTTTCCAGACAGGGATCTCTTCTGAATCATGGAATGAACTTAACACCAACAGATTCAAACCACTAACAGATAAAGTAGCTCAAGGAACCTACTCCCCCGGCTCAGTTTTCAAACCTTTTGTTGGACTGGCGGCACTCCACTTTAATGAAATCACTAAATACACCAAGGTGGATTCACCTGGTCTAATCTATTTCGGAGGAAGACCTTGGCACGACTCTAGGCGTGCAGGTCATGGACGCGTCAATTTAAGTGAAGCAATTGAAGTGTCTGGAAATGTTTTCTTTTACAAACTTGGAATGGGCCTCGGTGTAGACAGAATGTCCTCAGTTATATCACGCCTAGGCATGGGCAAAACAACAGGCATCAAATTCATCAATGAGTCTAAAGGACTTCTTCCTACAACTCAGTGGAAAAAAGAAAACCGGAGCACTCTCTGGCAAAAAGGTGAAGATCTCAACTATGCTATCGGACAAGGCGCTATACTCACTACTATGCTTCAACTTGCAAGAGCTTATCTGACCATAGCCTCTAAAGGTAAAGTTATGCAGCCCTATATGGTAAAAGAAATTTTGGATGAAGATGAAAAAACGATTAAAAAATTTGAACCAAAAATGATTGAGGATTTGACTGAAGCACCTGACTTGATGATGAAAAAAAAAGATTTTGATGCTGTTATTGAAGGTCTTATCAAAGTGGCACACGGATCCAAAGGAACAGCAAGGTACCGCTCTTCAAAAAAGTTCGTAATGGCTGGTAAGACAGGAACAGCACAAGTAAGAAATTTTTCATCTCAAGATATTTACAATAAATGTGAAGATCAGCCCGAAAAAGACAGACACCATGGATTTTTTGTAGGCTTTGCGCCAGCTGAAAAACCTGAAATTGTGGTTGCTGGTCTTGCTATACACGGCTGCCACGGTGCAAGTGGCGCAGCTCCAATGGTTACAGATCTTTTGACGGCTTATATGCAAAAACACCACCCAGAACTTTTTGACACACCTGTAGCAAGCAAAACCAAAGAGGCTTTGTAAATGGACATTAGAGACAACACTTTAAAAGCTGATTTTAATTTTATTCTCTTAATTTTGACTCTTACTATTATATCACTTATCAACCTCTATAGCGCTACACATGGACTGTCCGCAGAAGGTTTAAGCAAAACATTTTTGTCACAAGTTGTCTGGTACGTTGCAGGCTGGTCACTATTTGGAGTCATCACTTTTGTTAACATCGCGATCATCAAAAGGTTGGTCTGGCCTATCTATTTTTTAAATTTAAGTTTTTTAATCGGCGTTAAGCTTTTTGGTAAAAGTTTTTATGGCGCTCAGAGGTGGCTCGACTTTGGGTTTTTTAGATTTCAACCTTCAGAAACAATGAAAGTTGCACTCGTATTGGTGCTTGCAAGTGTTCTTTCTAAAAAATTAACTCAAGGATCACTCGGCCTTAAGGATCTTATATTTCCCATTATAATATGCCTGATTCCCTTTGGACTAACCGTCATTCAACCAGATCTAGGAACAGCCTTAGTTATGGGAGTGATCGCAGCCACCATGGCTCTTTTCACAGGCATCAATAAAAAAATTATTTTCTCCATCCTGTTTATCGTGCCACTTTCTCTACCTTTAGTCTGGAACTATGGACTTAAAGGCTATCAAAAACAGAGAATTTTGACTTTTGTAAATCCTGGAAAAGACATTAGAGGAGGCGGTTACAACTCAAGACAGTCAAAAATCGCTGTGGGCAGTGGTATGTTAATGGGAAGAGGTTTCCGGAAAGGCACTCAATCCCAATTAGAGTTTTTACCAGAGCGCCACACTGACTTTATCTTTTCTGTTTTGAGTGAAGAGCATGGTTTTGTAGGTTCAGTTTTTGTGGTCTTACTTTTTCTCTTTTTGTTTTTAAACCTTACAAATATCGCTCAACTCAGCCCCGATCCTTTTGGAAGCTTGGTGACTATAGGCATTGGCGCGCTTATTTTTTGGCATTTTTTTATAAATTTAGGAATGATCACAGGAATGATGCCCGTGGTGGGAGTTCCCTTACCATTTTTTAGCTACGGTGGATCATCGATACTCACGACTATGGCTGCACTTGGGATTGTGTCCTCAATTTCAAGAAAACGTTCGATATTTTAGAAAGTTGCAAGGCCGAAGTCCACGGCTTAAAACTAAAAAACTCGGTTAGAGTTTTTTAGCGAATTTAGATTTTAATTAGACTGAAGCGTTGATCTTACTTACTATATCTTCTTTTGGAAGGTTACCTGTAAGCATTTCTGTGTCTTGACCATCTTTAAACAGAATCATAGTTGGAATGCTTCTTATGCCATACTTTTGAGCTGTTTCTTTGTTTTCATCAATATTGATTTTTACAACTTTAACTTTGTCTGACAACTCTCCAGCGATTTCTTCTAACTTAGGTCCAAGTGCGCGACATGGTCCACACCATTCAGCCCAAAAATCTAAAAGAACTAATTTATCAGATTTTAGAACTTCAGTCTCAAACTGAGAATCCCCAATATTTAAAATACTCATTTTCTTTCTCCCTTGTGCTTTACATTAGATTACAGGCTTCAATAAGAGGCCACAAGATTTTTATACAAAGCGCTCAAATCTGGGGCTCTTAGAACCGAAAGTCTATTATAATGAATAACCTCTCCGTTTTAATAGTTGACGACAACACTGAATTCTCAGCTGGCCTTAAAAGGATATTTGAGTCTTTTGGTTGGTCTGCACAAACTGCCGAAAATTCAGAAAAAGCAAAATTTCTTTTTACTGATGATATTTTTGACCTTGTTATAGTTGATTGTTTTATACCAGAATCCGATGGTTTTTTCATTTCAAAAGAACTTAGTGATTTAAATTCAAAGACCAAAGGTGATTGTCTTTTTTTTCTGATGAGTGGGATTTTAGTTGATGCGGCCTCTGAAAAAGAAGCGCTCTCATACTCTTATATTCAACATTTTGTAAAAAAACCGGTAGACACAGAGGGTTTAAAAAAGTCACTGAAAAGCTTTTTTCCTGAAAGCAAAAAAACAGTGATGGACGCTTATATTCAAGAAAATTCAACCTTAGAGCATTTTATCCTAAGCTTAGAAGACTCAACAAGTTTAGATAAAACTGAAATTCCTTTTTTCATCAAGCAGCTCTCCGAATTAGAGTTTTGCGGGGAGATAAAGTTCGACTGTGATGGAACAGAAACTGTACTTAACTTTAACAGTGGAGAAATTACTGGCATTTTCAGTCAGGATTTTGAATATTCCATTGGTGAGCTTTTAGTTGGAATGGGCTTTTTGACTCGAAAAAACCTTTCTAGTTATATTTCTAGCGACTATTTCAAAAACAGTAAAAAAAGAATTGGCGAAGTGCTTGTTGATAAAAATTATATCAGCCCCCATGCTGTTCCTCTAGCACTAAAGGCGCAAAAAAAACTGCGACTAGACAAGCTCTTGTGCTCTGTAAATACCGTTGATTTTACAATAGACAGAAGACCTAAAATTGAGCATGATGCCTATATGAGTTTAGGAACTCACGAAATAACGAATTGCTTAATGAATTTTATGCAGTCTTTAGACAACTCAGCTTTTCAAGCCAAAATTTTAAAAACCTTCAAAGGACTCAGGGCCTCTTTGAATTCTACAATTCTCAAAGAGCAAAATTCAATTTCAGATGCTGATGCAAAAAATGCACTTGAAAAATACAATGAAGAAGAACGTCTTAGTACTACTGAAACTAAAACTGTGGCTTCTCTATTGCTCTTTAGAGCTTTGGATTTTAATCAGCCAGATGAGTCAACCGCAGTTGGTTCAATTGAAAAGAGCCAGATTAAAGAAAAAATGAGATATCTTTCTAAAAAAATTAAATTGGAAACACCTTTTGATATTTTAGACTTGAACCCTGATCATTTATCAGATCAGAAGGTTTCTAAAAAATATCAAAACTTAGCCAAAGAGCTTCATCCTGATAAATTGATAAAGATTTTAAACCAAGATGAACTCAAAGAAGCGGCACGTATCTTTTCTGAAATCACCAGAGCCTTTAACTGCATCAAAACTGCAGAAAACCGTCAGACTTACGACAGTCTAAAGGCCAACCAAAGAGCTCAGGATCAAATTGACTGCAATAACATCTTAGAAACCGCAAAGAAAGCTCTTCATTCTGGTAAGTATACAGAAGCGATTAAACTTTTAGACGATCCGAAGATGCACAAAAATCAACCTAATGAGTTTGGTCTTTACTACTTATGGGCTTCATTTAAGAGTAAAAACCACGTGCTAAAACAACAACCAAACACTATTCTGGATACTGAGAATAAAAATTTAAAGTGTGAGGCTTTGTATTACTATCTCAAGGCGCTAATTGCTCTTAAAAATGGCGACAACAATGGTTTCCAAAAGTTTATAGGCTTGTCACTTAGGGCCGACTCCTACTTCCTGCCAGCTAGGCGTGAACTTCAAATAGTGCGCAGTCAAAATGTCAGCAAACCAGAGAAAACCGGCTGGTTTAGTTTCAAAAAAAGCTCCTAGACTCTATTCTAGAATTCTTTTAAATTGAGTTGTGCTAAACACTAGAGCTTTCTTCTATATTCTTAAATCAATTTTTTTTCCATTTTTAATGTGTTTAATCGCATTTTTTTCTTTAATTTTTGTTTTTCAGTTTTTAAAAAGTTCGCAGTTTTTATTTCAAGACAGTTCATCTACGAAACTGATATTTAGAATGTTTTTTCTTTTGGGTGTCTCCTATTTGCCTCTTTTGCTTCCTTTTTCTTTGATTTTTGGACTGCTTTTAGGCCACGGTAAACTCAGTAGTCAGTCGGAGTTCACTGCATTGGCCTCATTCGGAATATCAAAGTTTCAAATGTCTCAACCTGCTATACTCTTTTCAACTCTCTGTCTTTTTACTTGTTACAACTCGATCCACACTTGGGGGCCCAATGCTAAGTATCAGGCAAGAGCTCTTAAGTATGTCATCAGTCAAAAGATAGCTGCTACTGCATTTCAGCCAGGTGTGTTTTTAACTCAAATTCCTGGCGTCACAATGTACGCTGAGAATCAAAGTAGCGACAAAAAACTCTCAAAGGTTTTTATTCTAAATCAAAGTAAGAAAGACAACTTACAGGTTTTTGCAAACGCCGGAGAGTTTTCAGGTAATGAGCAAGCCAACACTAGTTTTGGATTAAAGCTTTTTAACGGAACGATCTATAACAATTCTAAAAAAGATATCAGTTCACTCACCATCTCTTTTCAGTCCTATCTCATTAAACTTTTTGAAACTAAAAAAACTCCGACTTCAACAAAAAGGCAGATTAACAACAGCACTACCAAACAATTAAAAGAACGACTAAAAGATAAAGAGTCAAAAAAGGCAACGCCCGTACTTATTGAAATTTACAAAAGAAATATGTTTGCTTTTTCATGTGTTTTCTTTTTGGTAGTAGGATCTCTATTTAGTTTAAGGCTCCACAACCGCAGTTCAAAAGGTGGTGGATTTTTTATGGCAATTTTAATTTCTTTATTTTTCTGGATTATGCTTTTCGTAGCAGAGTTCCTAGGCGGTTCTTACAACACTCCACTTTTTGTTTATATGCCAGTTGTACCCTGTATAATTTTTTGTATAGCTACCTATCTTTGGATTAAGTTTAAATCAATCAATTGATAAGCACCCTCTTCCAGCAGCTTTAGATTACCTGAATAGCGCATATCCCAAGGTGATGCAGGCAGGGTGTAAATATCTTTATTATTTTCTAGAGCATATTTCGCCGTAACCATCGTGCCACTTCTTATTTCAGATTGTGCAACGATCAATTGAGAACTGATGGCTGATAAGACATAATTTCTTGGATAAAATGATGACTTAAAAACTTTTTGATCTGGATAAAACTGTGAAATAAGCAGCACAGAAAGAGGATCTCTTTTAAAGAACTGACTTATAATTAAGGATAGAGAATATGGGTAGATTTTAGTTACCCCCACAGGAAGAACGACAACAGTTGGAAAGTTTTCTCTGAGAGCAATTTTATGCACCTCTTGGTCTACACCAATAGCCCCACCGGACACCAAAACAGTTTTATTATCCATGGTTTTTAAATTTTTATTCAACCAATACAGAACTTCAGGGTCTGCTCTTCGACTTCCAACAATAGACAGCTTCCGCGACTGCTCTAAGAGGTTTAAATTTCCTTTATAGGTCAAAACCCAAGGGGGTCTTTCTAAAATTTTAAAGCATGTCGGATAGTTAGCATCCGAAAACAAGACTGTTGAAACACCGTTTTGATTGCAGATAGACTTGCCTTTTTCAATCAGATCTTTCTTTTGTAAATATAGATTTTTGAGGTGTGAGCTGATTTTTTTGTTGCTTGCAAATTCAAGCATTTCCTTTTGAAACACCTCGTCTTTGTAAAACCAAGATAAATAAAAATATTCTTTCATTTACACAGTGCTGCAAACAACCTGTATGTATTGGTCTACTTACTACGCATTTTAAAAGTTCGGCTCACGGATTTTACTTTTAAGGTTACAAACCAATTATTTGATCAGATTGAACTTCTGAAATTAGATTGAAGACCACGCCTGTGGAGACTGATTTTTCAACGTTAGCGATTTTGACATACCCAATTTTTCTGGGCACAAACTTACTTTCTTTATGAACCCCTACAGCTCCAAAATTAGTGTATAGAGGATAAACTCCACCAGTCTCAATCCCCACTGAAGATCCATTGTTTAAATAAACTATTTGATTCTCTCCAACCACTGTTGCTCCCGCAGTTTTATGAGAACCTATCACTTTAGTTCTATTGCTTATTCTTTCCTTTAAAATATCATCACTTATCAAGTCTGGCAGCTCTACTTTTTTTAACTCTCTTGTGCTCAAGTTTTCACCAGTTTGAATAATAGAATTTGCATAGCTAACCTCAGCTATATACCCCTCATCGGCAGTAGATATAATTTTCACTCTTCCTAACCATTCTACTAAATTGGCCTTAGCTGATTGAGACCTTCTTAACGGAAGCCAGTTAGGCTTCATTCTATAAACTGAAAGCTCATCACCCACTTGTGTTCCTGAAAAAACTTTAATGTAAACGATGTCTCCTAAAATGGCATAATCAGCACCTGTAAACACTCTTATAATTGTTCCAACGGAGGTTGGTGCAGTTTGGGTGATTTCACTTGTGACTTCAATTGCTCTAACAGATTGAAGTGCTGCTCTTGTGCCGGCTGAGATTGATTTAATCTCATTTAATTCTTCTTCAACCGTAGTTTGTCTGAATAGATTAGGTAGGGAATCAGGAAGAGTAATGGGGCCTTTAGTTACATTAGCAGGAGGAATCTCTGGACTTAGAAAACGGTTTCCATAAGTGTAGCTATCAGGTTCGAGAACGCTTATTCCTACCTTTGGTGGGCTATAACTAGTCCCTCCTGAAAAATAAATCATTTGCCCTTTTTCAATAATATGTGGATTTGTGATTTTTGAATTGAACGACCAAATTTTAGGCCAAAAATCAGGATCTCCAAATAAAGTTCTACTGATATCGTAAAGATTGTCTCCGCTTTGAACAGTATAAGATTTTTCTGCACCAGATTGTGTCAACAAACTGTCCCAATCTTCGATGGGTTTGTTAGAGAATTTTACGTAGCCAAGGGCTGTTTGTGAAAACATAAAAAGCAACAAAACTAATGTTTTGCAACTGAGTTTTAAAATGTTTTTTGCTAATAATTTAAGGTGCATAGAGACAGTTTTCCACAATTCTTGTGGAAAAGGATCAAGCTCCAGACCTCAACTAGACTTTGGTGGCGGCTTTCAGCCCAATGCATAAAAAACTTTCATAAAAATGAACTTTGTAGATTTCCGAAATCTGTTTCCTAGAGCCTTCTAAACTTAAATTAAATGACTTCCAGTTTTTGCACATAATTTCAGTATGTTTCTTCATGACATCTGTTTAAGTGCACTCAACCATGAGATCACACAAGCATTAGCCTGTGGTAAACGCCTAGAGCGCACCTTTCTCTTGGATCAGCTTGCCAGCTTTGGCTTGCTTCATTTTTTTGTTGTTTCTGGAGCACATCTGAACATGGTTATCTTTATTTTGAGCAAATTCAAAGCTCTAGAGCGCCGCCCGTGGCTTGTGCAGTTCACGTTGCTGATCTTTGTAGGAATGTGTAATTTCTCGCCACCCATACTCAGAATTTTTATCTGTAATTTCCTAAAAAATAGCCTGGGAAGCTTTCATATCTTCACACCTATCTTTGTCAGCCACTTGCTATCTTATCTTATTTGTCTTTTTATATTTAGACACTCAGACGTTTTAATTTTCTCAGCAAGCCTTAGTTACACATTTAGCTTACTTTTGTTTTTTTCTAGAACGAGAAGAACGAGTCTTACGAACTTTAAACTCTACATCATTTCTATACCTTTTTTTCTTTTTGTTTTTGGAGTCCCACACTTCTCAACGTTAGTGATCACACCGTTAACCGCGTTTGTTTTGGGGGCTTTTCTTTTGCCAGCATCACTTCTGTCATTATTATACCACCGAGCTGAGTTGTTCGTGATCCGTGTATGGTGGTTGTTTCAAGATTTTATAAACCACACTTCTATTTTTTTTAATTTTCCCAAAAAAATTTACTGGGAAAATAATTTCGTCAGCTCAGAAAACCTTATTCTTTTTAATTTTATGAATGTTTTATTTATCTCAACAGGAGTTATATTATGGCGCAGAAGATCCTACTCATTTTCTTAATCACTTTTACAAGCAGAGTTTTACAGCCAGCTTTTAAAATGCCCTTTCACTATCTCAAATCAGGAAGGAACAAAGTTTCTATGGGCCCCGGGCTAAAAGTAAACTGCCGTTTTAAAATGAGTACGTCTGTAGTCGCCTACAAAAGTTTTAATTGTTTTAAAAAGCTTAAATTCAATAAAAAAAATAGAAGCTTCAATAGAAACAGACTAAAAATTGTATTCTCAGCTACAAAAAAAAGAAAGCCACAGAAAAAAATTCCTATGACCTACCTATTCGTTCCCCTTAAAAACTGGGGAAATTTATATTTTGAAAAAGATTAAATGAAAAACTAAAGGCTTGTAACCAAATCTTTTAAAGGTTTGTAAGTGTAACCTAAATCCTCAGCTACAGGCTCATAACAGACCTCACCATTGTAAACGTTTACACCTTTTTGAAGAAGTGGATTTTTAGCAAGTGCTTCTTCAAGACCTAAGTTAGCAATCTGACAAGCGTAATGCAGAGTTGCGTTTGTGAGTGCATAAGTAGAAGTACGGGACACAACACCTGGCATATTGGGCACGCAGTAGTGAATGACACCATCAATTTCATATGTCGGCTCTACGTGAGATGTTGGTCTGCAGGTTTCAATACATCCGCCCTGATCAACAGCGACGTCTACAATCACAGAACCTGGCTGCATCTGTTTGACCATAGCTTTAGTCACAAGTTTTGGAGCTTTACGGCCCGCTACAAGCACTGCGCCGATCACAACATCTGATTGTGCTACTGAATCTTCAATGTTTTTTAAATTTGAGTGCAGAGTGATCAAGCGCCCTTCAAAAATATCATCTAAGTACTCAAGTCTATTATGATTTACATCAAGCATTGTCACATCTGCTCCAAGACCCACAGCCATTTTAGCAGCGTTCGTTCCCACAATCCCGCCACCAATTATAGTGACTCGTCCGGGGTGAACTCCAGAAACTCCACCCATCAAGATGCCTTTTCCGCCGTGGTCTTTTTGCAAGTAAGCTGCAGCAACTTGTGTGGCCATTCTTCCTGCAACCGCGCTCATGGGAAGTAAAAGTGGAAGCCCACCGTTTTTGTCTTCAATGGTTTCGTAAGCAATCGCTTTTACTTTTTTCTTGATAAGTGCTTTGGTAAGTTCAGGCTCAGCAGCTAAATGAAGATAAGTGTAAATAATCTGACCTTCACGCATAAGTTCGTACTCATCCGGAAGTGGCTCTTTAACCTTAACGATCATATCTGCTATGTCATAAACTTCTTTTTTAGTGTTTAAAATTTTTGCGCCAACAGCAGTGTAGTCTTCATTAGTGATCAATGATCCAAGACCCGCATCTTTTTCAACAAAAACTTCGTGACCGTCTTTTACCAGCTGGATCACACCCGCCTCAGTCATCCCCACTCTGTTTTCGCTAATTTTGATTTCCTTAGGGATTCCTACTTTCATACTGCACCTCTTGTTATTTTATTCATTCTTTTCTAATATTTTTTCTGATCTTTTTCTTAGGGTTCTAACTTAGATTTTTTAGTAAACCAAGGTCTGCTCTGTCCACATAGACGCTTTGCTATTCAAAGTTTTGACAAGTTTGTTCATCAGATCGTGACCCGCCTTATCAAGTTTCAAATGCCCTTTTATAGGCCTACCAAGAGTCGCAATGTCACCTACAGCATCAAGTATTTTGTGCCTGATAAACTCATCCTTATAACGAAGACCATCTTCATTTAAGATTTTTTCATCATCTAAAACCACAGCATTGTCTAAGGAGCCTCCAAGCGCTAACCCTTGAGACCTTAAAGCCTCTACATCCTTTAAAAAACCAAAGGTCCTTGCTCTGGCAATCTCTTTTTTGAAAGACCTTGCGTTCACGTCAAAAGTCATCTGCTGCTCACCAATGGCTGGATGCTTAAAATCTATTCTAGCATCTACCTTAAACCCCATATAAGGCTCAATTGAGGCCGATTTGTCACCCTCGGTAAATTCAATTTTTTCTCTCACCACAATAAAGTTTTTAGGTGTCGATTGTTGAAGCACACCCGCCTCTTCAAAACCTTCCATAAATTCAATAGCACTTCCATCCATGATGGGAAACTCGGGACCATCTACTTCAAAAATTAAATTGTCTAATTCTAGAGCATTTGCTGCAGCTAGGCAGTGCTCAACAGTTGAAACTGTAAAGCCTTCACCACCAAGAGTTGTGGCCATTGATGTTGCATAGACCTTGCTTGCTATCATTGGCACGAACTCAGACTTGAGGTCCTCACGCTTTAATAAATATCCAGTGTTAACCGGTGCTGGAAAGACGTTTAAACAGACTTCTTTTCCTGTGTGCACACCAATGCCTTTGAACTTAGCTACTTTAGAAAGCGTTTTTTGGAATCCCATGCCCCTAGAGTCATTATATTTGTTTTTAAGTCAAGAAAGTTGTTTAATATAGGCTATGACAGAGCAAGAAAACATTGATCACTTTAGAAAAATGCTTGAGGACAACCCCTCTTCTAAAGCCTTTGCTCCCCTTGCTGAAGGCTACCGTAAGTTGGGCATGCTTGAAAAAGCACTTCAAGTGGCTCTTGATGGAGTTGCCATCAATCCAAAGTTCAACAGTGGTAAAGTGGCTTTGGCAAAAATTCTTATAGATTTAAAAAGACTCCCCTCTGCTGAAGAGATTCTAAAAGAGGTGTGCAATCAAGATTTCGACAATCTTTTAGCACACAGGTTGCTTGGCGAAGTTTATATAAACTCTGGAAGACTTAAACCTGCTTTAGAGTCTTTTAAAGCAGCCCTACTCTCTAACCCTATGGACAAAACTGCTGCTGCAATGGTGAGTAAGCTTGAGTCCATCTCTTCAAAAGATTTTCAATCAGAAGTTTTTAAAAACTTAGAAAAACAAGAAGCTGTTGAACAAAAAAACATTCAAAATCGCAACCTCTCACTTCACTCTTCTTTGTCATATATCGATGTTTTGATCACAAGAAACTCATACACTGCTGCGATGGAGTGCACCGAGGAATGTTTGATGAGATTTCCCAATAGCCCAGAGCTTAAAAAAAGAAAAAACTACTTACACAGTCTCAAGGGGCACAGCCAGGGACTCTCTAGAAAAGAGGCTTTGACCAAACCTGAAATTCACAAAAGAAAAATTAAAGCTCTCAGTAAAGCATTAGAGAGTATTATGAAGCAAATGCAAACTCGTCCTGAGTTGTACAAAGCGCAAGATACGGTCAACGAAAGGTAACACATGATTCAAGTATCAGATTTCAAAAGAAATTTAAAACTACTTATAGATGGCGAGCCATATGCAATTGTAGATTTTCACCATACTAAGCCTGGAAAAGGAAATGCATTTACTAAAACTAAACTTAAAAATATGATCACCGGTAAAAATCTAGAGAGCACTTTCAAGTCTAACGAGAAATTTGAAGTGCCTGACGTTGAATTTAAGAATGTAAACTTTCTCTATTCTGATGAAAGTGGCTACCACTTTATGGATCAAGAAAATTTTGAACAGGTGGCCCTTCAAGAAGAAGATCTTGACCCTAAACATCTGTACTTACTTGAAAACTCAGAAGTCACTATGCTTTTTTTCAATGAGAGAGCTATCGACATTGAACTTCCGAACACAGTAAACTTAACTGTCGCTCAAACTGATCCAGGCTTTAAAGGAAACACTGTGACCAACACTTATAAACCAGCAACCTTAGAAACCGGTTTGGTTGTGCAAGTCCCCCTTCATATTAATGAAGGGGATCTGCTCAAAATTGACACCTCAGAAGGCAAATACATGGAGAGAGTCAACCTGAAGTAACCACTAAGGATAGAAGATGCTATACAAAAATATTCTTTCTTTATTTGAAACTGAATCAGGCCTTGATTTTAATCTTTTAGAAGAGCTTTTGAGCCAATCAGAAGCCCTCTTGGAAGACATCTCAGACTTAGACTTAAATGAATTAGAAAGCTTCTTTAAGCTGCTGATAGATTCAAAGCAGTTCAAAACTTTAGGCGTTGTTGTAGACTATTTAGATAGGAGCGGTACAGACTACAACTCTTCTTTAGTTATTTTAGCTCTAGATAAAGTTGGCAAATTAAAGAACACAAATGATCTTAAGTCTGCAGATGTTCTTTTTAAGAAAATCGAAGATTCAAGAACTATAAGTCTTTTTCCTATAATCAATATCTTTCCTGAAAAAATTCAAAAGAAAATTGAAACTTCTTTAATGCAAAAGCGAAACGAAATTCAAGAGTACAAAGAAGAGCTTAAGGAGCAAATTGAATTTTTAAAAATACAGATGCTAACTGAAAAAGCTTTAGAAATTGAAGAAAAACTCAAATTTCATTTTCCTGAGATCAAAGAGCAGTTTCTGTCCGCAAAGCAAACGCACACCAAAACCAAAGAGCAAAAATTTGCAAAGGTGATTGAAAGAAACCTTTCCTATGGGCTGTCCAATAAAGAAACTTCAAAAGAAGACCAACCTCGATATTCAAAAAATCATGAAGAAGAACGCATTGCTAGTATAAACTTAGCAAAAACATGGTTTCAAGAAATGAAAGACAACAATATTGAACTGCTTTTGACTCAGCTTGAATTTTTGAGTTTTGAAAATCCTGATTTTTTTACTGATGTGCTTGAAGAGGTCACAGACCCTTCTGTTTGGACTAAGGTCGTTCTTTACCTTAAATCTGAAAAATACTTAGAGGGTTTAGAGTTTTTAGAACAGAATGAAAGCCGTCTACTTACTGAGTCGCCAGAAAGCATTTATAATTACTACTACACCAAAGGACTTCTCCTTTTAGGTGCGGGCATGAATAAAGAGGCTGAAGAAATTTTTACTCTTATAAAAGAGCAAAAAGGAAACTTTAGGGACATTCAAAGTCTACTCCAAAATGTTAAATAAAAAAGTCGTAAAAAGTTTTATAATAGAAAACTGGTTGCAAATTGCACTTGCTGTCTTGGCGCTTTTCTTAGCGGTTGTTGAACTTACGTTCCACAATAAAGTTGCAAACTTTATTGAAAAACAAATTTACGTTCAAACTAAAAAACTAGGCCTAGATGTCACTTTTGAATCTCTAGACTACGGCTACTTCCCTCCAAATATAAGCTTAGAAAATGTTTCTTTTAAAGATAAAGACGTTTTAGTCGCTGTAAATAAAGTTCAACTTTCACTCAGTATTCTTCCTTTAATTAAGGGGCAAGTAAAAGCTGGTCATCTTTACATAGATAATTTAAATGGGTCTTTAGACATCTCAAACCCAAAACCTTCAACCAAAGCAAAATTCGAATTTGATTTAGAGACCCTTACTCGCCTCATCCCTATTGAACACATACTTGTATCGGACTCAAAGCTTATCATTCTTAAGAACAAAGATGTTTTTAGTTTTGATCTTGATTTTCTAGAGTTTGAAAAACTGTTTGGTAAATTACAAGTAGAGATCAAATCAAACGTTGACATCAGGACTCAAAAATATAAAGAGGACTTTCTATTAAACACAAAAGTAAGATGGCAGAAAAAAGGATTTTTTGTAAGTTTTTTCACTTTACAAAAAAAGAATTCAATACTTCAACTTTCAGGGTTCTTAAAAAAACAAATTTTTGAAGCAAAAAAAATAACGATGTCATTATTTTATGAAAACATCACGGAACTTAGATTTTCTGTGAATGCAGAGCTTACTGAGTTTAATCAGTTTTTAATTGAACTGATCAGCCCTGAAATTCGTAAAAAATCTACCATAAAAGAATTCACTGGACGCCTTCAGGCATCAGTCTACTACTTTCCTGACTCCATTGACGGTATATTTAATGATAAGGGCAGCATAAAAATTAAGGCTGATGATTTAAAGTCACCTTTTGTAAGTCTAAAAGAAATTGATTTTGAAGGAGAGCTTGGCACTCAAGCACTAAAATCTGAAAAATTTAAACTTCAGTTAAAAAACCAAAGTTCTATCAGTTTTGAAAATCTTATTTTAGAAAAGAAAAAATCTCAGTATCTAATATCAGTTGATTTAAAAGCTGATCAAATTCATATAGAAGATGTGATTGAGGCGTTAAATTTAGAGGCTGATAGTTTAAGAATTCCTGTTGGAATAGATGCACACTGTGGAGGGACACTTCATAAGAATTTACTTATAAAGTGCAATGGCTCAGGTTCAGTTAAAAGCTTCGACATCCTAAACTCAAAAGATGGCAGCAAGCTCATCTCTACCAGGAACATCAGGTCAAATTTCTCTGCTAACATCAGAAAAGGTGATCTTAATTTTGAAACAGAGCTTAGTTATAAAGACAAAGTTTCCAATCTTGAAACTAAGGCAGACTTAAGCGGCAGCCTTGACTACATCAAAGGTTTTGACCTTATTTTTGAGAGTAATGATTTAGACTTAAATTTTATAAACACCATTTCAGGCTTGAAGTTTGCTGGAAGAACATCTTTAAAAGGAAGTACTAAAGGATCAAGCAAGTGGGGGACCTTTAACGCTAAACTTAACAATAAAGACTTTAAACTTAATAAGTTCTTTTTAGGAAGTAGCATAGCTGACATTAGCTATGAGTTTCCTCTTCTAAATGTTAAAAATGTCGAAGGCAGCATTTTAGAATATCAAAATTCTTACACTGGTGACTTCGCTTTAAACATTGAGAGAGACTCGATCGATATGGACTTTTTAGCTCAAGATATCAGTGACAATGGACTCAGAGTGCTTTTTTACGACCAATTTAAGCTACCAGCTGATATTAAATTTCAATCAAACGCCATCATACAAGCTAGTGGAAGCACCGACATCAACCAAATGGACCTCAATCTTAAAACAAAACTAACTGGACTCGATTTTTTTGGTGAAAAATTTGAGAGCGGAACAATTGAACTCAGTGGAACAGACGGCGACTGGTCCTTAAAAAAAGGAGAACTTTCTAAGAAGAAAGCATCTATTGAAGCTCGCGGCTCTTTCAAAGGTTTAGAAACCATGAATCTGAGACTTATATCAAAGGCTATGACTTTCGAAGACTCCACCTTCATTAAAAATCTTGGAGTAAAACTTATCGGCCCCGTTGATCTTATTCTAAATGCGAAAGGGCCTATTGAAGGTCCCGAGGCTGTGGGCACACTTGTAGCAATCAACACTCTCAGTCCTAGTAAACTCCCGCTAGGAGATTCAAACATTGGTTATAGACTTTTTGAAAATGAGCTGTTTTTCAAGGGTGAAGTCTTTGCCAATTCATTTAACGGGGAAGGCTTTTACCCATTAGAATCTGGCGGTAAACTGAGTCTAAATGGCTCATTCAAAAATTTTGACACACTTAACTTTTTAAATTTTAATTCTGAAAACACTAAAAACACTCACCTTTATCTTAACGGAGATGCAAATTTTTCTAAAGATAAAGCTGGAGCTTTCTTTGGAGAATTAGAGAATTTCAAAGTAGATTTGAACACCGACCAACAGAACCTACTGAAAATTGCACAAACAGGAAACGGTGATTTTAAAAATCCTATCTTTTTTAAAACTGTTCAAGAAAACGATGAAGCTAGTCTGAATTTTGATTTTTCTAATTCAAATGAAAAGAAAATTAGCTTTAGTGGAAGTTTAGACATCTCCTTCTTACAGCCGCTAATCCCAACTTGTGAAACAATAAATGGAAAATTTGCATCAGACTCACTAAGCTGGAGTCAGCTAAAGAACAAAACAATTTCTTCTGGCTCAGCTAAAGTTGATTCAGCAAGCTTTAAATCAGATGCTTTCCCCTATTCGTTTAACAAGATCAATGCCAAATTAAAAACTAACAATGATAAAATCTACATATCAGAGCTTGTTGCTTTTCTTTCTAACACTAAGATTTTTGGATCAGGCCAAATTCAAACCACAAGTCCCGCCTCAATCGATCTTAACTTAAATTATAAAAATTTAAATTTAGAATTTCCAAAAAAGATATTCACCACCACTGACGGTGTCTTCAAACTTTCTGGATCAAGCATTCCACTTGATATAAGTGGCAACTTAATTATCAGAGAAGGAGTCTTTGCAGATGAAATTTTATCTAGCGGGGGGGCTCAAACTGTTATGCCAAA
>Ga0115567_10000598_pt1 | contig 35318 bp, 41 predicted proteins | sample COGITO_mtgs_1204_2_FD_88679 | JGI IMG/M metagenome (GOLD analysis project Ga0115567, IMG submission 88679) | Pelagic marine microbial communities from North Sea - COGITO_mtgs_120412 | ecosystem: Environmental > Aquatic > Marine > Epipelagic | place: Germany:Helgoland, sampling site Kabeltonne...
TGAAGAGATATTTAATAAATTTATTTAAAGAAAGTTCTAACATCGTCCCACATGGCTAGCTAACGTTAAAACCCTTGTATATCAAGGGTTTTAACATGCACCGTTTTTAACTATCGAACTTTTGATATACTGAAACTAATGAGTAAAATAATTATTATTAATGGATTACCAGGAACAGGGAAGACAACTCTGGTGGAAAAACTTGCTGACAAGCTAGAGGTTCCTTATTTCACTAAAGATGACTTTAAAGAGATCTTGGGAGATACTATTGGTTTTTCTAATCATGAAGATACTAAATATTTTGGAAAGATGAGTTTTTCAGCCCTGTATCTTATTGCAAAAAGAATCATTTCAGCTGGAGAAGATTTAATCATTGAAGGTAATTTTACTGCTGGTGAAGAAACAGAGGAATTTAGAAACTTTTTATTAGAGAAGGGCGTTGAAGTAAGAGAGATTTTTTGCATAACAGAACCTATTATTTTAAAAGAAAGACTTTTGGGTAGGTCCCGGCACCCTGTTCACAACACGTTAAGTACGGAAGAGATGATGAACTTTGTTTTACGTGTTACTGGTGGAGAATACAAGTGTAAAAAATTTAACGTATCAGATGTGTATGAGTTAGATACAACTCACCCTGAGGTTATTAATTATTCAAAGATCTACGATTTTGTTCAAAATAAGTTCTAACATCGTCCCACAAGGCTAGCAACGATATTTCAAAATAGTCCGAGAGGGCTATTTTGATTTATGCTAATATTGAAAACATATGGCACACAATAATTATTATCTAGATCTATGCGTCGACACGTACGTAGTTAATCAAGGAAGCGTTCTTTTAAGGTTCCACGATAAGTATAAATTTTGGGGAACGTGCGGAGGACACATTGATGCAGGGCAAGATGCTAATGAAGCCGCACTCAGGGAAGTCAAAGAAGAGTCTGGTTTGGATGTTGAATTGATTGGCCCAGCTACATGGTCACACCAAGACACAAAAGAAAATAAAGACTTGGTTCCCCCTATTTTTATTAATAGACATTCAATCAACAAAAATCACGATCACTCTGCTTTTATTTTTGCTGCTAAGTCAGAATCACGTGAAATACAACCACACGAAGATGAAGATCAAGAAGTAGAATTTAAATGGCTTAATGCAACAGAATTGAAAGAGATGTATGAAGCAGGTGAACTAAGAGATGATGTTTATAGATATGCGACTACTGCTCTTGATTTAGTAAAATAGTCCGTAAGGGTTATTTTGTTTTGATATACTTTAAATATGACAAAAGAAGGAAACTACACAACAGAGAGTCAGGTATATTTTTATTCACCGCAGTTTTATGTCTTTGATAATTTTTCTGCATATTCAGTAAAGATCTGGGGACACGTATTTCCTACGTCTGAACATGCATACCAGTGGAAGAAGTATATTAATGTTAAACCAGACCTGGCTGAAAAAATACGTACAGCAAATAGTCCAAGTGCGGTTAAAAAAATATCAGACGCAAACAAAGAACATGCCGATCCAGATTTTTATTCCAAGAAAGTCTCATTTATGGAAGAGATTATTAGGATGAAAGTTACTCAACACGAAAAGGCACAAAAGGCACTTCAGGAAAGTGAAGATAAAGAGATAATAGAAAATTCTCCAGTTGATAGTTTTTGGGGTATTGGACCAGATGGAGATGGTGAAAATCACTTGGGAAAAATTTGGATGAGAATGAGAAATGAGTTTAGTACTCATAAAAAGTTCTAACATCATCCCCACACAGCTAGTAATGATTTCAAGATAGTCCGTTATAGCTATTTTGATATAAAAATAAATCGCCCAGTTGAGGCGATTTGAGTTTGTTGTTTTTTACATGAGGCTGACCATGATTTCATTCTTGTCTGCCAATAGTTTGTTTGGTTTAAAAACAAAGAGCCAGTACATACGAGCAGATGAGACTGCTTCTTTTAACTCATGAAGATCGTCGCGAGGAATTGTACTGAATGACCGGTCTAAATTCTCTAAGGCAATATTCACAGATCTGTTAAAGGCACGATCAATATAATCAAGAGCATATAGCCGGATGAATTCCTCAAGATCATGTGACTTTACCTTAATTTGGTCGAGCCTTTTGTGTAATAGCCATTTTTGAATTAAATTCTTTTTGTTAAAAGAATTTAATAGATCATCACGTTCCTTCTTGAGTTCACTTAATTCTTGGGCCCATTGTGTAACCATGTGGTCATGATCATATGCTCTGATAGTGCACTTAATCCCGAAACCTGGTTTTTCACCAGAGAGTATAAGTAAAAGATTGTCGTCAAGTCGATTTTGTGATTCGACAGCGATATCAGTGAGTGGGCCGTTTACTAAAAAGAACTCGTATTGCAGTATTGGTTGAGTGGGCATAGATGCCTCCTTTCTGTTTACGTGGAGTATTTATAACAGATATTCCATGCTTTGGCTATTCATAAAAAGTTCTAACATCATTCCACATGACTAAATAAAAAAATGATGCGTACGCATCATTTTTTTATTTAGTTTAGAACCTGTCTTGGGATTTTATTTGTTGTCTTGTAGGAATACTTCAATGGCTTGTTTTAGTACATTATAGTCAGCCACTGCTAGATATGTAGTTCCATCAGCTTGTTGCACAAACACAGTCGGTGTTCCCTCAACTCCGTTATTGCGTCCGTCATTAAAGTCAGCTGTAACTTTTGTTAAGTCTTGTTTTGCATAACAGTTTTCAAAAGCTGTTTTATCTACTCCAACATTAACAGCCAGTTCGCTTAATTTATTAAGTAAGTCAGCATCACGCAATGAACCTGTAGATGTATCAGCAAATAATTCAGATTTATAAGCAAAGAATGCTTCATCTCCATTAAGATCAGCTACACATTCAGATGCAACAGCGTCATCAGTTGCTGTTGGATGAATTTCACTAGTAAAAGGTGAGTCAAGTGGAAAATGTCGGAATACAAATGAGATCCTGTCGTTATCTTTATATTCATTTTCTAGACGAGAAAGAACTTCATCATTGTATCGTTTGCAGAATGGACATTCTAAATCAGAATATTCAACAACATATAAATCAGCATCAGTACTTCCTTTGATATGATCTATTTCATCTGAGACTTTTCGAATTTCTGGTTTTTGTTGTTCTTGTACTGGATTAGTAGGAGCTTCGATAACAGTTTCTTTTCCACCAGAGAACATTACAGCTGCTCCAATAATTGCTCCGGCAACAACAATAGAGATAGGGATAATAATTTTTTCGTTCATATATTTTTTATAATGTAATAATTTCTCAAATTGTAACATAATCTTATATGCATCAGCGAGATCCTCTTAATGTTTTTATATCACATATATTAGATATACATTGAATATGTTATGATAACGCGCATATTATGGCTAAGAAAAAGCAAACACAATCAAATATTGGAACAAGACCTCCTGTAGTGGCGATTATGGGACACATTGATCACGGAAAATCTACATTGTTAGATTATATTCGTAAATCAAACATAGTTGATGGAGAAGCAGGTGGGATTACCCAACACATATCAGCATATGAAGTAATCCACGGAGACAGAGCTATTACTTTTCTTGATACACCGGGTCACGCAGCATTTGCAAAGACACGAGAGCGAGGAGCAACAACAGCAGATATCGCTATTTTAATTGTCTCGGCAGAAGATGGAGTTAAAGAACAAACAATGGGAGCATACGAGTTTATTAAAAATTCAGGTATCCCATTTATTGTTGCGATTAATAAAATCGACTCACCAAAGGCTGATGTTGAAAAAACGAAGTTTTCTTTGGTAGAAAAAGGTATTTATTTAGAGGGTATGGGTGGAGACATCTCATACAATGAGATTTCTGCGAAAGCGGGAACAAACGTTGATGAACTTCTGGACACTATTTTATTGGCTGCTGATCTTGAAGAACTAACAGGAGATGCAAATAAATTGGGTGAGGGAATTGTTCTGGAATCGTCTCTTGATCCAAAGAAGGGAATTCAAGCTACTCTTATTATAAAAGATGGAACTATTGTTTCAGGAAATTATATTGTTTCTGGTTTGAGTTCAGCACCAGTACGTATCATGGAAGATTTTGCTGGAAATACTCTTAAAACAGCTACTTTCTCTCAACCCGTCAGAATTATTGGTTTTGACAAACAACCCCAAGCAGGTGATGACTTTATGGTATTTAATAATAAGAAGGAGGCACAAACTTATTTAAAGAATTATGATCCACAAACAAGTAAAAAAGAGGAGGATCCTGTCATCACTAGTAAAGAGACAGTGCCTTTAATCATAAAAACAGATGTTATCGGTTCTCTTGAAGCTATTAAACATCAAATCGAAAAGATGGAAACATCGTCTGCTGTATTTAAAATCATTGCAGAAGGAGTGGGTGAAATATCAAGTAACGATATTAGACAGGCTGGAACAGATGATCAAACAGTCATCGTTGGCTTCCATGTTGGACAATCAAAGTCTGCTGGTGACTTGGCTGAGGTAATGGGAGTTGAGATAAAACGTTTTGATATTATTTATGAACTAACAGACTTCTTGGAAGAAGCGTTAGAGTCACGACGTACACGGATCGAAGAAGAAGAAATTTTTGGTGAAGCAAAAATTATCCGAGTATTCTCTTGGACAAATAAAGGTGGAGTTGTGGGAGGAAAAGTTAAAGAAGGTGTTTTAGAAACGGGAGATAAGGTTGCTATTGTAAGGCGTGATGTTGAAATTGGTCGAGGTACCATCAAAGGATTACAAAAATCAAAACAAGACGCAACAATGGTTCAAGCTGACGATGAATTTGGAATGATGATATCTTCTAAGTACGAAATAGCTGAAGGTGACAGATTACGTTCTGTGCGAATAGTTTCAAAATAATATGATATCAACGAGACAAATGAAATATTCTGAGGAGATTAGAAAACATGCTGGTAATTTTATCGCGCAAGAAGCAAATAGACAGAGCCTTATAACTCCAACTATGGTAACTGTTTCACCTGATTTAAAACAAGTTACTATTTACGTTTCCATATTCCCATTGGAATCAGAAGAGATGGGTATACATTTTTTAAAAAGAAAACGGAATGATTTTAGAACATTTATAAAAAAGAATGGATATACAAAAGTATTACCATTTGTTGATTTTGAAATTGATCACGGGGAAAAAAATAGGCAATTGATTGATAAAATTTCATTAGGATATAAAGAAAAAAAATAGACGCTTATGGCGTCTATTGTAGTGATTCAAGAACTTCTTTCTCTTCTGGAGACAACTGCTGTTCTATGGGCTGCCATTCTTTAATCTCTTTCGCGCTGACTCGGGTCATTTCACGTGAGAATAAGTTGGAAATAATAAGACCATTCCCCAGAGCATCAATAATTGCTGTTGAAAATGATTGTTTGCCTCCTACTCCTGAGTCCTTAAAGGGGTTGTAGCGAATGATTCCTGTCTTTTTAATTTGTTTGGTAAGAGGGATTAATTCAGATATCTTTTCTGTAAGTAATACGTTACTTTCTTTAAGGGTTGATATCTCCTGTTCTAATTTTGATATATGTCCACCGAACTCTTTGGAAGCTTGTACGTGTGGAATTTTTGAGATGCTCTGCAAGAGGTTTATATATATAAACACTAATGCAATAAACACCAGAGTTATAATTAAAGATAAGACCAGTTCCGTTGAAAGAAATTCTTGTATGTTCATGCAAGACATTATAGCAAAACAAAAGCTACTGATATAATATTTATATGTTTAAAAAAGAGAAAGAAATTTTTTTAGATTACGCGTCTATAACTCCTATTTCAAAAGAGAGTTTTTTAGCAATGAAGCCATGGCTTGATGGTTCTGAGTTTGGTAATCCCAGTTCAGTTTATGATAAAGGGAAGCATACCAAAAGAGCATTGGCTGAATTTAGGAAGAGTGTTCAGCAAACAGTCAATGCAAAAAATGAGGACTCAATAGTTTTTACATCAGGAGGGACAGAATCAAATACTCTTGCAATACAAGGTTTTTTGAAAAAGAACCCAGAAGCGACCATAGTGACTTCTCCTATTGAGCACCCGTCAGTCAGAAGTATTTTACAAAAACACGAAGAAACAAAGAAGGGTAGGGTTATTGAATTAGATGTTGATGGACAAGGAGTTATTTTTCTTGATCAGGTTAAAGAGATACTTTCGCAAAATCTCGTTGATTTAATAACTATTATGACTGTTAATAATGTGATGGGTGCGGTACAGCCTATTTCTGAAATTGCACAAGTAATTAAAAAAAATAGTCCCCACACTGTATTTCATACAGATGCCTCTCAAGCACCGTTGTACCTATCAGTTGATGTTCAGAGATTGGGAGTAGATATGATGAGTTTGTGTGGACAGAAAATATACGGGCCACAAGGATCAGGGTGTTTGTACATAAAAGAACGAGTAGAGATAGAGCCTTTGTTTATTGGTGGTAAACAAGAATTTCAGATGCGTGCAGGAACAGAGCCAATGCATCAGATAGCTGGATTTACCAAGGCGTTGTCTATGGCTCAGGAAAACAAGAAGATGTATGGAGAAAAGATGTATATGTTGCGTGATTATTTCAAAGAGTCTCTTGAAAATGGAGGTGTTATTTTTAAACATAATGGTGGCAAAGAGTCATTACCACTGGCAACAAACATTTCTTTTCCAAAAACACAAAAGGATTCAGAAGAAATAATTTCTTTTTTGAACGTACATAATATTTTTGTTTCGTCTCACTCTGCTTGTATGGGTTCAATACAAAATGATCCACATGTGATTGTAGCCTTAGGGGCCACTCCTCCAAATAATTCCATTCGATTTTCTTTTGGTTCACAAACAACAAAAAAAGACATTGATACTGTGGTGTCTGTTATAAAACGAGCATGATAACGTTTAACACGCTTTCGTGCTTCTTGGGTATGTGGTGTGGTGTTAATTTCGATCTCGTAGCTGTTTTTCTATTTCCGTTTGCTTTGTTGGTTTTTTTAATTGAGTTTCTGGATACAAAAACATCTTGGCATCGTGAAATATATAGAAAGATTATTCATGTAACAGCAGGTTTGATAATAATTTCAGCGACATATTACCTGGGATATCAAGAAATCTTATTTTTTGCCCTTGCATTATTGTGTGGATCAATATTGTTTGAATTAATAACGTTTCGCTCAATGTCAGGAGTGTCGAGGAAATCTCATGGAAGTATATATTTTGCCGTTGCGTTTTTGCTTGTAACTTTATTTTTTGGACAAATCAATAATGAATTTGTGAGGTTTGGAATTTGGTTACTTATTGTTCCAGACACACTAGCGGCACTTATCGGATCACGATGGGGAAAGCAAATAGAAAGTTACGGAAAAAGTATTTTAGGGTCAGCAGTATTTTTTATAAGTGCATTAATAGTGAGTTACTTATTTTGTACCAATATTATCCTGTCGTTAGCACTTGCAATAATACTTACTGTTGTTGAATTTTTTTCAAAAAAGGGAATAGACAACTTGCTGCTTCCTCTTGTCGGGTCAGGTTTGTTATATATATTTTTTATATAAAAAAAAGAGACGAACGCCTCTTTTTTGTAACAAAAACTATTTTGAATGTGTTTTAATATATAGGTATATGTCCTCAAGTGCTTTAACAGCATCTCCTGCTGCAATGTTGTTTTGATGATACAGTCCGTCAGTACAGTCACCAGCAGCCCATACTCCATCAAACGAAGTCCGCTGATTGCGAGGATCGGTGACTACTTGCCCGTAATTAGTTAGGTCAACCAGGTCAGCTATGTATGCTGTTGTTGGTTCAGCACCAATTTCTACAAAAATACCACCTGTCTCTAAAACAATCTCTTTCCCATCAACTTCATACACAATTGCCTCTGCAAAACTATCTCCACGAACTTCTTTTATTTGTGCGTTCAATACTCCCGTCATATTTGGATGAGCTAGAACATTCTCAACAGTAACCGCATCTGCTTTAAATCTGTCACTTCTCTGTAATAGAGTTACTGATTTTGTGTACGCCAATAGTTGGGCCGCTGATTCAAAGCCGGCATTTCCACCACCAACAACCACTACATCTTTTCCTGTAAAGAATGGTCCGTCACAAGAAGCACAATAGGTGATACCTTTGTGTTCAAATTCTTCAGCACCAGGAACAGGAAGCTTGCGCCGGTGAGAACCTGTTGTTACCAGCACTGTTTTTGCTCTGTATTCACCTTTACTAGTTTTTATAAGAAACCCATCATCAATCTTCTCAACAGCAACAATAAGTTCACCCTCTTTGATTTCAAAATCATCAGACGCGTATTTTTTTACGTGCCCTTCTAATTTTTGGGCTAGCTCTATGCCAGGAATCACTTTATCTCCAATCCAGTTTTCTATACCAGGAGAAACAATTGATTGTCCTCCAAAAGACTCTGTAATAAGTACAGTTGAAAGTTTCTTTCGTGCTGCGTAAACACCTGCAGCACAGCCAGCTTGGCCACCTCCTAAAATTGCTATATCAAACATAATTAATTAATTATTACTTTTTCTTTTTTAAAAATCCTGGAACAGAAGACCACACATCTTTATCATCACTTTCGATAATATCAATGTTGTCCCGCAGAGAGAAGGTAGACCCTACCGATTCATCTACTATATGAATCGGTTCTGATGACGACCCTTCCATATCAACAGAGGCATCAACTTCGTCAATTTCTTGGACTGTTCTACTTGTTTCAAGAGGTAATGAAACCTGTTGTGGTGTTGACCGGTCAAATCCTGAAGCGACCACAGTAACTTTTATTTCACCTTTTCTTAATTTAAGATCTCGAATAGTTCCGAACTTAACAATTGCGTGTTCATCAATTTCTTTTGTAATCATAGAAGCAATTGTTGCAACTTCGGTCATCTTTAGATCGTCACCAGCTGAAATTGAAAATAATACAGCTTGTGCACCAGACATTGAAATATCAAGCAGGGGAGAGTTGATCGCTTTGAGAGCTGCTTGTTCAGCTCTTTTTTCCCCACGAGAAGAACCAATACCAACAAGAGCCATTCCTGAATCCTTTAATACAGTTCTAATATCAGATGAATCAATGTTAATTCGTCCTGGTGTAGTAATTAAATTTGAAACACCAGTTACCGCTTGAAGTAATACGTCATCGGATAAAGCAAACGCATCGTTCATGGTTGCGTCACCATCTGCTGCTTCCAAAATCTTATCGTTAGGAATAACGATATATGCGTCCACGTTTCTAGCGAGTTCTGCAATTCCGTTTTGTGCAAGTGTGGTACGCCGAGCTCCCTCAAAGAAAAATGGTTTAGTTACAACAGCTACTGTTAAGATGCCAAGTTCTTTTGCAATTGCTGAAATAACAGGTGTTGCTCCTGTTCCTGTTCCACCTCCCATTCCTCCTGTTACAAAGACAATAGATGAACCTTTTAACATATTGATAATTTCTTCTTTTGTTTCTAATGCTGCTTGTTTTCCGATTTCTGGATTCATTCCTGTACCAACTCCACCTGTTAGAGTTTTTCCAATATGTAATTTTTTAGTAGCTTTTGATTGATTAAGGTCTTGGATGTCAGTATTCACAACAGTGAACTTAATTCCTTTTGCACCTTTTTTAATCATGTAGTTGGTTGCTGATTTACCAGAACCACCAACTCCGATTACTTGGATTTTTGAATTAGGTACTTTGTCATAAGTACTTTTCGCAGAAGTAGACTTGGAAGATGTAGTCCTCTTTTTTGTTTTTGCAACAGACTTTGTTGTAGTCTTCTTTTTTGGAGTTGCGCTCTTGTTAGTTGTGGTTTTTTTTGCAGCCATGCGTAATAGTTAGTTTAGTGATAATCAAATTATTGTAACCCAGTAATTTGTTCTTACCAAATAATTTTCTGTTTATTATGTTCCTCTAAATAGTTGTTTATTTGTAAAAAATGATTAGATCCAAAGAATCCCTTATGAGCAGAGAAAGGTGAGGGGTGTGGTGATTTCAAAATGAGATGTTTTTTCTGGTCTATTAATACACTTTTTTTCTGAGCGTAGGCACCCCACAAAACAAAAATTATATGTTCTTTTTTAGTAGAAATATCTTGTATAACAAAATCTGTAAATTCTTCCCAACCTTTTTTGGCATGAGAAGCCGGTTGTGACTCTTCAACAGTGAGAACAGAGTTAAGCAGAAGAACTCCTTGTTTTGACCAGGAAGTAAGATTGCCAGAAACCGCAGGTTTCTGGTCCAGCTCATCCTCCAGTTCCTTTAGGATATTTCGGAGTGAAGGCGGAGCCTTCACTCCATCCGGAACAGAAAAAGCCAACCCATGTGCCTGCCCAGTTCCGTGATAGGGATCTTGTCCTAAAATTACAACTTGTACTTTATCAAAAGGACAGTATTGAAACATATTAAAAATATCTTTTTGTTCTGGAAATACAGTGGACTTCAAGTATTGTTCTTTAACAAAAACATCGAGACTTTTCCAGCTGTTGGTTTTAAAATATGATGCTAATTCTTTTTTCCACTCAGGTTCCATGTTTGCGTGCATATCTGTATTATAATGTATATATGAAAAATCAAATTTTACTTTCTGGAATAAAAGCAACAGGAGACATGCATGTTGGTAATTATTTTGGTGCAGTAAAACAATGGGTAAAAATGCAGTACGATTATAAACAAGTATTTATTTTTATTCCTGATTACCACTCAATTATTTCAGTACAACAAAAAGAACAACTTGAACAATTGATATTTGATACAGCTGTTAATTTGATGGCTTTGGGGATTGATCACCGAAAAGTTGTTTTTTTTAAACAATCAGACGTACCAGCACATACAGAATTAACATGGATATTTAACTGCATTACTACAATGCCCCAATTGATGAGGTCTCATGCGTTTAAAGATTCAGAAGCAAAAAACAAAGAAGTATCTGTGGGGTTGTTTGATTATCCTGTTTTGCAAGCTGCCGATATCTTATTATATGATGCAACAGTGATTCCCGTAGGAGAAGATCAACAACAACACATCGAAATGGCACGAGAAATATCACGTAAATTTAATAATATTTATGGAGAGACTTTTGTGGAACCACAAGCATTTATACAAAAAGGAGTTGGAGTAGTTTTAGGTTCAGACGGAAGAAAAATGTCTAAATCATACGGAAATCAGTTAGCTTTGTTTGCAACAGAAGAAGAGACAAAGAAATACATAAAATCAATTGCCATGGATTCAAAATCAATTGAAGAAAAGAAAAATCCTGATAATTATGTGTTGTACAATTTTGCGAAACTCTTTGTTTCTGATTTTCAAGATGAAAAACTGAGATTTATGTTTACAGACGGAGGAGTAGGATATGGTGAAATAAAAGAATATGTGACAACTATTGTGAATGATTATCTGCGTCCAATGCGCGAAAAGCGCCAAACACTTTTGAAAAATCCTAAACGAATTAAGAGACGTATTAAATATGGTGGGAGACAAGCTCGTAAAATTGCAAATAAAAAGATGCACGAAGTTCGAAAAAAAGTAGGACTAGAAATGTAAATAAAAAAGCACCCAATACTTGGGTACCTAATAAACAGAGACAACATACGTGGGAGCGTATATGCTACTGCCTAGAAGGTTAACCCAAGCTTGATACCGTGGAATGTTTCTCTGGAATCAATCATAGAGACATGAAAAGAATTTTTATCTGAGTACTTGTAATAAGATACCCACGTTATGTTCTCTTCAGTTTCCGTGAGGATAACTTTTTTCTGAGACAGCGTTGACTGTTCTTTTTCAACCGATGGTTTTCTAATTAGCAAGGGTTGTTTGTCAGTTGATTTGTGGATCGTCTTTATAACAACTGGTTTTATTTTTTCAACGTGTGCTTGATTTTCATCAGCAAAGGCTGATGCTCCCAGCACTGCACAAAGCAGTATAGCGAGCGTACTCATTTTCATAAGTTTCTTCATCACAATCTTCCTTTCTGGATGTTTTAGTGATATATGTATTATACTTAAAATATTATATATGTCAATAATACACAATTATTCACCAAATTCGTCAAACTACGTTATAATATTTATTAAGTCAATGAAGCCCTAACAACGCAGAGACTTAACAAAAAAAGAAAGTGTCCCCGTGACGATTGAACAGCAGTAATTTGTGTTAGTTCTTAAGGGGGAAGTAGGGTGGCACCGCGAAAATCAATGTGTGAAATTCGTCCCTACAAATTTGTGAGGCAAGTATCATTTGCTTCAAATTAACAGATTTGTGGGGACGGATTTTTCTATCCCACATTAATAACACAATTATTATGGAAAGAATTATGATTAAAGACCTTTCTGAAAAGAAGGGCAAACCAGTACTCATTAAAGGGTGGGTAGACGTTGCACGTAACCAAGGAAAAATGGCGTTCTTTGATTTCCGTGATGTATCAGGAAAGGTACAAGGAGTGGTGTTTGGAAAGCCAGATGTTTTGGAGGTAGCAAAAGAATTACGTTCAGAGTGGGTGGTCGCTATTTCTGGGACAGTCAACGAACGACCAGAAAAGATGGTAAAAGAAGGTGTTTTAAACGGAGACATCGAATTAGAAATTACAAATATTGAGGTCTTAAATAAGGCTGAAACTCCCGTGTTTGAGCTCGACAAAGACACCAGAGAAGTGGGTGAAGAAACACGGTTAAAATATCGTTATCTTGATTTGCGTACTGATCGAATGAGAAAAAATATTGTGGCACGACATAATGTCATTTCTTTTATTAGATCACACTTAAACTCATTGGATTTTCTTGAAATTGAAACACCTCTTTTGACCAAATCAACACCAGAAGGTGCTCGTGACTACCTTGTACCATCACGATTATATCCAGGACATAGTTATGCATTACCTCAATCTCCACAACAATACAAGCAATTATTGATGGCTGGTGGATTTGAAAGATACTTTCAAATTGCACGATGTATGCGAGATGAAGACTTGCGAGGTGACAGACAGCCAGAATTTACTCAAATGGATATGGAGATGAGTTTTGTTACAGAAGAAGACATTATGAATATAAATGAACAACTTTTGATTAAGTTAGTTCAAGAACAATACCCAGAAAAGAAAATCCAAGAGATTCCGTTTCCTCGAATCCCATACGTTGAAGCAATGGAAAAATATGGGAATGATCGACCTGATATTAGAAAAGATAAAGAAGATCCAAACCTCTTAGCATTTTGTTGGGTAGTTGATTTCCCATTTTTTGAAAAAACAGCAGAATCAGATGATCCTCAAGCAGAAGGAGAGTGGACGTTTACCCATAATCCATTTTCACTTTGTAAAACTGAAGATATTGAAAAAGTGATGAGTAAGAAAGACATCGCTTCAATAACAGCATCTCAATATGATATTTGTCTTAATGGGTATGAGATTGGAGGTGGTTCAATTAGAGCACATGATCCTGAGGTATTACACGCAGTTCTTAATATATTAGGCCATTCGGATGAAAAGATTGAAAAGAATTTTGGACACATGATGCATGCATTTAAATCTGGTACACCACCACACGGAGGAATAGCATGGGGACTTGATCGATTAATCATGATTTTACAAGGAGAACCAAATATTCGAGAGGTTATGGCGTTTGCTAAAACACGAGAAGGACGTGATCCAATGATGGGATCGCCTAGTGAGGTTGATAAAGCCCAGTATGATGAATTACATTTACAGGTTATAAGAAAGAAATAACAAAGAGCGGGCTTTCGGCCCACTCTTTGTTATTTCTAAATTTGTTACAATACAAAAACTATGGAAAAGTACAATCACAAATTAATTGAAGAGAAGTGGCAGAAGGTATGGGCAGATAAAAATATCTACGATATTGATAAAGATACACAAGGAAAGAAAGGTAACTTTTACTTACTTGATATGTTCCCATATCCATCGGGAGATGGTTTACATATGGGTCATACAGAGGGGTATACCGCTACTGATATTTTGTATCGGTATAAAAAAATGTCTGGGTATAATGTGCTGCACCCACAAGGATTTGATTCATTTGGATTGCCGGCCGAAAACTATGCTATCAAGACAGGTACTCATCCGACTGAAACAACAAAAACAAATAGCGATACGTATTTAGAACAATTGAAAATGCTTGGTCTGGGGTACGACTTTAAAAACATTATTCATACTTCTAATCCAGACTATTACAAATGGACACAGTGGTTGTTTGGTCAATTTTTTCAAAATAATTTGGTGTATAAAAAAACTGACAGCGTTAATTGGTGTGATTCTTGCAATACTATTTTAGCGAACGAGCAGGTGGAGGATGGCGCATGTGAGCGATGTAAAACAGAAATAATTCAAAAAGAAATTCCTGGATGGTTTTTCAGAATTACTGATTTTGCAGATGAATTGATTGATGGACTAGATACTCTTGATTGGCCAGAGTCTACCAAGAAAAAACAAATCAACTGGATTGGAAAATCAGAAGGTGCAGAAATTGATTTTAAAATACAAGATAGTGACAAATTAATTACTGCGTTTACCACTCGTCCCGATACACTATTTGGTGCTACGTATATGGTGCTTGCTCCTGAACACTTATTAGTTAAAGAGTTGGAAGAGAAAATAACTAATTTTGATGCAGTTCAAGCCTATATTGCCGATACAAGTAAAAAGACAGAACTTGATCGTCTAGAAAATAAAGAAAAAACAGGAGTTCAGTTACAGGGTGTCTTTACTATTAATCCTGCAAATCAAGAAGAAATTCCTGTGTTCATAGCTGATTATGTATTGGCAAACTATGGGACTGGAGCTATTATGGCCGTTCCAGCACACGACGAACGGGATTTTGAATTTGCACAAAAGTTTGGGATTCCTAAGAGGAATGTAATTTGGTCAAAATTTAGACCAGTCATTGGAGGAGATGGTTCAGAAAATATGACTATTTTAATTAATGAACAGGAGAAGGATATTAGATTGGGAAAAATCTGCATTACCGATGAAGGAATTCTTGTAAACTCTAGGAAATTTGACGGAATGACATCAGAACAAGCAAAAACAGCAATCACGGAACAAGTTGGAGGACGCATGAAATCAACATACCGATTGCGCGACTGGTCACTATCTAGACAGCGATACTGGGGTTGTCCAATACCTATTGTGTATTCTCCAACAGGAGAGGCAACATATGTGGGAGACGAGAACTTGCCGTGGTTGTTGCCGACTGATGTTGACTTTGTTCCCACAGGTATTTCACCACTTACTCAATCACAAGAGCTACAAGACCGGGTTACTAATCTATTTGGAGAAGGATGGACAGCTGAATATGACACGATGGATACATTTGTTGATTCTTCTTGGTACTTCATGAGGTATCCTGACACAAATAACAATCAAGAATTTTGTTCGGAAAAAAGAAAAAGCTGGCTGCCGGTAGATTTATATATTGGAGGAGCAGAGCACACATATATGCATCTTTTGTATGCGCGATTTTTTACCAAAGCAATGAACAGAATTGGATTGGTTAATTTTGATGAGCCATTTTTAAAGTTTAGACCTCAGGGTATGGTCAATGACAAAGAAGGTAGAAAAATGTCTAAATCAAAAGGGAATGTTGTAAATCCTAATGACATGGTTGAACGGTTTGGGTCGGATGCAGTGAGGACGTTCATGATGTTTGCAGGCCCTCTTGAGGATGATGTGATATGGAATGAAGATAATATCGTTGGTGTGTATAGATTTTTGGAAAAAGTTTGGTCGTTGCAAGAGATGGTTGCTGATCAAGAAAGTGAACTAGTAGAGAAAGAACTTCACAAACTTATTAAAGCAGTCGGTGAACAAATTAATGCTTTGAAATACAATACAGCTGTCTCTGACATGATGAAGTTTGTAAACACAGTGAATAAAGAAAAAAATATTACTCAAAAACAATTGCAAATTTTTACACAACTACTCTCTCCATACGCTCCACATATTGCAGATGATATATCACATAATTTAGGTGGTGATCTTTTGTTGAACACTGAGTGGCCAGAATACGACACGTCAAAAACAGTTGAGGATATGGTAACTATCGGGGTGCAAATAAACGGGAAGAGGCGAGGTGATATTGAGATTTCCGTAGACTCGACAGAGGAAGAATCTGTTGAATTAGCCAAGCAGGTTGAGTCTATTTCCAAATGGATGTCAGAAGGCGAGATTAAGAAAGTAATTTATGTCCCTGGGAAAATCCTTAATATTATAATAGGATAGAGATATGGCACAATATAAAGATCCAGAAGAACGACTTGAAGATATCGAAGATATGGTTAAAAGTATCAAGCGGAGTATTGATTCCATGCAACGTCGCTCTACAATAATGACTATTTTTCGCTCGCTACGTTGGGTGATTATGATAGGTGTAATTTTATGGGTGTATTATGGATTACAACCATTTATCAGCCAGCTAGGTCAAGTATCTGCGAGTGTGGGTAATAATGTGGAGGTATTTAATGAATCAATAAGTAAAGTACAGGATTTTTTTTCAGTTAATGAGAAAGAAGTTGGGGAAGAATAGACTTGTAAATTTTATTCTATCCTTTAAAATAACTCGACTTGAATTTATTCGAGGGGTCAGTGCTTAACTTTATTGTTAAGTTTAAACTGCACCTGCTGAGATAGCTCAGTTGGTAGAGCATTTGATTGAAGCTCAAAGGGTCGGCAGTTCGAGCCTGCCTCTCAGCACAACAAGAAAAACACGCTTATGCGTGTTTTTTAATATATTTTAATTTAAACAAGATAAAAGACAGATCTAATGTCCGTCTTTTTATCACCCAACATTCACCTATTAATTTATGCCGATTCAATGTAATTAATACATTCAAACCAACAATACGTACCCTTTTCATCACGACCAAACCATTGATAGATTTGATAAAGATGATTGCCAACATTCCTTGTAAAAGGAACCTCGTCAGTATCATTAGCAATGCCGTCAACCGTGATTGCGCGCAACTCGTCTTCAGTTAACGCAAACGGTAGAAACGGGGCAGGTTCATTAATAAGTAGTTCAGTCATCATATCTCCTTATTGACTATGCTTTATGAGTGAAACACCCTAAAAGATTATACGTAAGTTATATTTATTAGTCAAACAATCCCATCACCACATCTTTCACATCTCCTCCATCAGCTTGTCCTTGTGTTTCTTTCATGACAGCACCAATTAAAACACCGATTTTTGATTTATCATCAATCCCTGTTTCTGATTTAACACGCATGGCAATTTCTTTAATGTCTGCTTGCGACATTGCAGCAGGAAGATATGCTTCCAAAATAACTAATTCAGCTTGTTCTGATTCAGCAAGTTCAGGACGTCCACCATTTGTAAATTGATCAATAGAGTCTTTTCGTTGTTTAACTCCTCGCTTGATTAAAGACATCACTTCTTCGTCAGTTAAGTTCTCTCTATCTTCTCGACCAGCAGCAGCTAATTCGTTAATCATGCCCGCCACCAAGGATTTAACAGCCGTTACTTTTACTTGATTTTTTTCTTTCATTGCAGAAACCATATCTGCTTTTAATTGTTGTTGTAAATTCATATGATTTTGATTATATCAAACGTGGATAAGACAGCACAGATAGAAAATGATGCTTTGTTACAATACAGACATGGAAACGTTACTACTCATTTTGCCAGCACTACTGGTCACAGGATCATTAATTCTGATTGGATGTGTTGTCTGGTTTTTTATTTGGAAAGAAGTGAAGTCGGGAAAGGGAAGTTCCTCCCAAGATCAGTCTTTTTTATTAATACAAAACCAGTTACAAGATATCGCAAAATCAAACCAAGATTTAAAAATTTCAAATGAACAATTGAAATCAGAGCTTAGTGAAAAACTACAAGATAAAATTGGTCAATCACAAAAGATGATGACTGACTCTGTTCAAACACAACTGCAAGAGTCCCAGAAGCTGATAAAAGATATTACGATTGAACTAGGTGCGGTTAAAGGACAGAATGAACAAGTTTTAGGATTTACCGAACAATTAAAAAGTCTTCAAGAGATTCTTCAAAATTCTAAACAGCGTGGAGCTTTAGGTGAGTATTTTTTGGAAACTACTTTGAAAAACATTTTACCTCCTGATTTATATGAAACGCAGTATTCTTTTAAAGATAAAACTATTGTTGATGCGGTAGTAAAATTACCAGACGGATTGGTACCTATTGATTCAAAATTCTCACTAGAAAATTATAATAAGCTTGTTCTTGAAAAAAACGCGGACACTAGACTTATATATGAAAAGAAATTTAAAGATGATTTAAAAACAAGAATCACTGAAACAGCAAAGTACATTAAACCTAGAGAGGGAACTCTTACGTTTGCTCTGATGTTTATCCCGTCAGAAGGAATTTATTATGATTTATTAAATGAAAAAATTGGTGAAATAAATAGTAGAAACTTACTAGAATTTGCATACGAGAAAAAAGTAATCATGGTTTCACCCACAACCTTGTATGCATATTTACAAACAATTTTACAAGGATTGAATTCTTTAAAAATTGGAAAACAAGCTGAAAGCATTATTAAACATGTTGAGACACTGAAAAAACATGTGGCAACATTAGCCATTGAACATGAGAGGCTTGGGAAATCAATCAATGCTGTGGTGACTCACTATAATTCAAATGCCAAACGAATCGGTCATGTGTCTAAAGATACTATAAATATCACCAAAGGAAGTGAAGATGCGGTTGCTATCCCAGAAATTACAGAAAAAGTTAAGGAATTAGAATAATTTGTTACAATCCTATACATGAAACAATCACAACTATTTTCAAAGACTCAGGCAGAAGCACCAAAGGACGAGGTTGCCAAAAACGCCCAGTTACTTATTCGAGCTGGCTTTGTTTATAAAGAAATGGCTGGAGCATATACTTTTTTACCACTTGGATGGCGGGTATTGCAAAAAATAAAAAAGATTATTAGAGAAGAAATGGACGAGATTGGTGGGAACGAAATGCACATGACTGCATTACAGGAAAAAACTACGTGGGAAAAGACGGATCGATGGAATGATGAAGTTGTAGACAACTGGTTTAAAACAACTCTTAAGAATGGCACAGAGCTTGGATTAGCTTTTACTCATGAGGAAGATATTGTTCATTTAATGAAACAATATCTAACCTCATACAAACAATTACCTTTTTATCCGTACCAAATCCAATTGAAATTTAGGAACGAAGTTAGGGCAAAGTCTGGAATTATGAGGGGTCGAGAATTCTACATGAAAGACATGTACTCATTTTCAAAATCAACAGAACAGCATGATAAATTTTACGAAAAAGCAAAACAAGCATATGCGAATGTTTTTAACCGCTGCGGGATAGGTGAGCACACATATCTTACCTTTGCTTCTGGTGGAAGTTTTGCGAAGTATTCGCATGAATTTCAAACACTTACTGACGCAGGTGAAGATATCATTTACATAGATAAAGAAAAAAAGATTGCCATAAATGAAGAAGTATTCAATGATGGAGTTTTAGCAGACTTAAGTTTGTCAAAAGGTGCTCTTGTAAAAGCAAAAGCAGCAGAGGTGGGAAATATTTTTTCACTGGGTACAAAATTTTCTGATGCACACGGAACAACTTTTACAAATGAAGAAGGAAAAGATCAGTCGGTTATTATGGGTTCATACGGTATTGGTCCAGCACGAGTAATGGGAACAGTGGTGGAGCTATTTTCAGACGAACAAGGAATCGTGTGGCCTGAATCAATTGCGCCATTCAAAATCCACCTGATATCTATTAACGCAGACGAACAAGCTTTGGCTTTGTACGAGACCATGACAGAACAGGGAATAGAGGTGTTATTTGATGACCGAGACACAAAACCAGGCCAGAAATTGTCAGATGCAGATTTGATTGGTATTCCACATAGAATAGTGATCAGCCCAAAGACAATTGATGCTGAAGGAGTTGAGTATAAAAAACGTTCCGAATCAGAAGCTAAAATTATTTCAATTGAAGAGTTGTTAAAACTATAAATTACACTATAATCAGACTCTTCTAAGGAAGATAGTTGCTCGACTGAATGTATTCAGAGAGAGGAAAGTCCGGACACATCCTACTTGTAGGAGCAGGGTAGCAGATAACGTCTGTCGTTGGTGACAATAGAGGTGCGAGCAGTGACGCCTGATTCGAAAGATGAAGGATCCCGTCAGGGATAATCACATAGAAATATGTGGGTGAAACGGCTAAATCCTTACCTATGTGCAAGGTCGTACCCAGCTTGCTGGGAGTGCCGCAAAGAATAGTGTGGCGACATACTATCAAGATAAATAACTATTACAGTTTACTGACAAAATCCGGCTTACGAATTAGAAGATACCAAAATACCAAGCTTACTGCTTGGTATTTTGTTTTACACAGCAAAGAAAGAAACTTAGTTGTTATAATCACCGGTAATGAAAAAATTATTTATCGATAAAACTTTTTTAATTTTAGTATTGAGTCTTGCTGCTATTGGATTCTTGCTTTTCTTTTCTGTTTCTTTGGGTACTTTGGATTCAACGTCATTATTTTTCAAAACAGTAGTTAAACAATTCATTGCACTGATATTTGGTCTTTCTATTATGTTTGCATTAGCATATTCTAAAAAATTTGATTACAAACAATTGAAATTTTTATCGTTGTGGTTATTTTTAGCAGCAGTATTATTTCAAATAATGGTGTTTATTCCTGGAATAGGTATCGAGGTAAACGGTGCACAAAGATGGGTAGATATAGGTTTTACCACTCTACAACCCTCCGAATTTCTTAAAATAGCTACAGTATTGTTTTTATCAGCTCTGGCTGCTCAGTATGGAAAAAAACTTAAAGAGTTTGTTCCTTTGATGAGTGTAATGATATTGAGTAGTGGACTAACATTTCTTTTGTTGTTTGTTGCAAGAGATATTGGAACGATATTGGTAGTTTCTATCGCTATCTTTGCAGTATTATTTATTTCACACGCAAGAAATATCCACTTGATAGCACTTGGTGCTCTGGGTGGAGGGTCATTACTGTTATTAGTATTTTTCTTCAGGCGGTATGCATGGGAGAGGTTAATAAGTTTTGCAGGAACCGCAACTGATACTCTGGGTTCAGATTTTCAAATCAATCAATCACTATACACAATAGGGTCAGGTGAAATATTTGGAAGAGGATTTGGCCAGTCTCTACAAAAATTTGCATATTTACCCGAACCGCTCAGTGACAGTATCTTTGCGGTTACGGCTGAAGAGTGGGGGTTTGTTGGTTCTGTTGTGATTGTAGGGTTGCTTCTTGCTCTTATTCTACGTGGAATACATATTGCCAAGAAATCGAAAGACAGATTTGGTATGTATGTTGCAACAGGACTGGTCATGCTTATTGGGGCTCAATGTTTTATCAATATTGCTGCGATGCTCAAGTTGTTTCCACTTTCGGGTATGCCACTGTTATTTATTTCACAAGGAGGATCTGCTCTATTAGGTGTCTTTATTAGTTGTGGAATTATTTTAAATATCTCAAGAAGCGGAAAAAAGAAATAAAACGAATGATTTCATATTTGTTACAATAGACATTAATGAAAATAGTAATTACTGGAGGAGGAACGGGAGGTCATTTTTATCCACTTGTCGCAGTCGCTGACAAGATTTTTGATGCAGCTGAAGATTTAAAATTATTAAAGCCTGAAATTCATTATCTCGCAGACAAACCATATGATTCAGATTTATTGTATAAGAAAGGAATAAGATTTCAAAAAATTTATGCAGGAAAAATGCGTAGATATTTTTCACTTAAAAATTTTTCTGATATTTTTAAAACAATGTATGGAGTTCTTGATACGTTAGTTATCATGTTCAAACTATATCCAGACGTAGTATTTACCAATGGGTCGTACGTATCAGCACCAGTCTTACTAGCAGCAAAGATATTACGTATTCCTATTTTTTTGCATGTATCAGACGCGATACCTTCTCGTGCATTACTAACTTCCACAAGATCAGCACGAAAGATTTCAATCGCATTTCCTGAAGCAGCAGATTTTTTACCAAAAGATGATAAAAAGGTTGCCCTAATAGGTAACCCTATCCAAGATGAGCTTTTAACACCACTGACTAACGGAGCACACGAATTTTTAGAATTGGATTATAATATTCCTACAATATTTATTATTGGTGGTTCTTCTGGTGCACGCATCATGAATGATGCTATCGTAGATGCACTACCTCAACTATTATTGGAATTTAATGTTATTCATCAGATAGGAAAAAACAATTACAGAGAAACAAAAGGTCGAGCAGACGTGGTGATTTACGATCATCCATTTAAAAACAGGTACAAACCATACGCATATTTGGATATTTTAGCTATGCGAATGTCTGCTGGTGCTGCTGACATCGTAGTATCAAGAGCAGGAGCTGGATCAATTTCAGAAATAGCTCAGTGGAAAAAACCATCTATTGTTATTCCTATCCCAGAGTCTGTGTCTAGAGATCAAGAGAAGAATGCTTTTTCATATGCACGATTTGGAGCTACGGTCGTCATGAAACAATCCAATCTATCAGCAAACCTGCTGATTTCAGAAATTAAACGTATTTTAGAAAATCCTGACATTAAAGAAGAAATGATTAAGGGAGCGATTAATTTTTCCAGACCAGATGCGGCAAAAAGAATTGCTGAAGAAATTATTGAAATAGCATTAGAGCACGAAAAGTAATATGGATATTAAAAGATTTCAAAAAAGAAAAGAAGACTTTGTTTGCGAGTCATGTGAACATAGTAATACTGGCACAGGATATACCAATCACTGTCAAGAATGTCTGACTTCTAAGCATGTGGATATATTTCCTGGTGATAGAAAAGAGACGTGTGCTGGACTCATGCCTGTTACAAGTGCTCTTAAGAAGGGAGAGAGATATGTACTGACACATACGTGTTTAAAATGTGGTGCTCAGGTGGGCGATCATTATAGAGATAATGATAATTTTGATACCCTTATTAAGTATGTTTTTGCCACCAACAAAAGCAATGAAAAATAATATTGCTCGTGTATAATAGTCTTTATGAAAATACGATTACTGTCTCTAATAATATTACTAATAGCTTCGGGTCTAGCATATTTTGTCATAGCACCTAACCATACGGACCCAGAAGGAAAAGTTGACTCAACGTTTCCGTTTAAATTTGGTTTGGATTTGGTTGGTGGATCTCACTTGGTGTACAAGGCTGATATTAGTAAACTTGACCCATCAGAAGTAGGAGAGTCGATGCAAGCATTACAGAATGTACTTGAAAAAAGACTTAATCCAGTTGGTACCAGTGAAGTACAAGTACGAATCGAGTCTGCCTCTGTCTTTGCTGAAAATAGTGACAACGAACAACGAGTTATCATTGAGATTCCAAATATAACAGACCCACAAGAAGCAAAGGATCTTATTGGACTTATTCCCTTATTGGAATTTAAATTACAGAAAACACCTAATCAAATTGAAGATCTACTTACATCAAAAGGACTTCAGGCAACAAGCACAGAGGAAGAATTGATAGCTGCTGGTATTACGTCAGATGATTTTTACACACCAACTGATTTAACTGGACGATATATTGACAAAGCAACGGTTGGTCAAGATCAATTATCAGGACAAGCTGTTGTGAGCCTTATTTTTAACTCTCAAGGAAAAGACTTATTTGCGGATATAACAAAAAATCACGTGGGTGACGTATTGGCTATCTTTTTAGATGGAGAAGTAATTTCAGATCCAGTAATCCGAACACAGATTTTTGATGGAAATGCACAAATCTCTGGTGGCTTTACCTCAGTAGAAGCACAGGAGCTTGCAAGAAATCTTAACTACGGAGCATTACCTGTACCTATTGATCTGATCTCAACTCAAACTATTTCCGAGTCTCTTGGTAAAGATGTACTGGCCTCTGGTATCAAATCAGCATTGTTTGGAATTTTGTGTGTCATGATTTTCTTGGTTTTTGTGTACCGAATAGCCGGTGCAGTAGCATCAGTATCGTTAGTTTTGTATGTTGTTCTATTACTATCACTGTTTAAATTATTTGGATTTGTGTTTACAGCTGCAGGTATAGCTGGATTCATCATCTCTATTGGTATGGCTGTTGATGCAAATATTCTTATCTTTGAACGGGTTAGGGAGGAGCTTTCTATGGGAAAGCAACTGAAGGATGCGGTAACTGACGGATTTACTCGTGCATGGTTATCAATTCGTGACTCGAACGTATCATCAATTATTACTGCTGTTATATTGTTTTACATGACCACCTCACTTGTTCAGGGATTTGCACTTGCATTTGGACTTGGTGTCTTGGTTTCTATGTTTACAGCAATTACTATTACACGAACATTTTTAGCATCAATAATACCTACTGGAACAACTGATAAGAAAAAACGACAGTTTATAAGACGTCATCTCGTGGGACCATTACCAGTCGTAGATAACCAAACAAACTAATATGTGGATTATAAAAAACAGACTTATTATATTTATTATTTCAGGACTAGTGGGGATTGCTTCTTTCGTTTCTATTGCAATATTTGGTTTTAATCCAGGTATTGATTTCCAAGGAGGATCACTGTTGGAGGTAACATACACACAAGAAAGACCTGCCGTTGCTAATATTCAAGGAATAGTTTCTGATTTAGAACTAGCAGGAACTGTCGTGCAAGAAATTGATGCACAAGGAATTATTATTAAGACCATTGAACTATCTGACGAAGAAAAGACTGAGCTTACAAACCAATTATCTTTTGACGGAGCGTATCCTTTTGTTGAAGAGCGATATAAAAATCTAGGCCCAAGTATCTCAAGTGAACTTAAAAACAAATCATTATTTGCCATAGTCTTGGTTGTTTTAGCTATTGTTCTGTATATCGCATATACCTTTAGAGGCGTATCCCAGCCAGTATCTTCATTTAGGTTTGGTTTGGTTGCTATTATTGCACTTGTTCACGATATTCTTATTCCAACAGCTGTATTTGCAGCACTAGGATCGTTTATGGTTGATTATCAAATTGATGTATTGTTTGTAACGGCTCTGTTGGCAATTCTTGGTTTCTCAGTGAACGATACTATTGTTGTATTTGATCGTATTCGTGAAAACCTTGAAAAAGCCCAAGAGAAAAGTAAGCAAGTAACCGGAGACGCATTTAAGAAAATTGTGGGAACTTCATTAGATCAAACATTTCGTCGATCATTAAATACATCAATCACAACTCTAGTTCCTCTTGCTTTCTTATTTTTCATTGGTGGACCAGCCACAAAACCATTTGCACTTGTACTAGCAATTGGAGTTATTGCAGGTACCTACTCATCATTATTTTTGGCATCGCCACTATTAACCACTATCGAGCAATACCAAAAACCTCCTAAAAAGAAGGCTGAAAAAACAAAAGAATTTGTACCACGTGTATAGGAAACAGTAATGGAATACCTACTCATTTTATTGTTATTAATACTTTCGGCACTTTTTTCAGGACTTACATTAGGTCTGCTGAGTTTGAATACCTCTGACTTGCAAAGAAAGACAAAGCTGGGAGATGTGAACGCCGAGAAAATACTTGAAGTTAGAGCAAATGGAAATCTTTTACTAGTAACGTTGCTTATTGGTAATGTGTTGGTGAATGTAATACTCTCTATTTTTCTGGGTTCAATTATGTCAGGAGTGTTTGCTGCAATTATTTCAACGACGCTTATTGTTGTTTTTGGAGAAATACTTCCACAAGCTTTTTTTTCAAAACACGCTCTGCAATATGCACCTAGATTCTTAATTATTGTTAAGTTCTTGATATTATTTTTGTATCCTGTTAGCAAGCCTATATCTTGGGTACTTGATAAGATGTTGGGGCATGAGCTAGAGACCATTTGGAGTAAAGATGAACTTGAAGAGATTATTAAAGACCATGAGCTTTCAGAATTTTCAGACATTGACTCTGATGAACAGAAAATTATTCTTGGAGCACTCGAGTATTCTGATAAAAGAGCGGGGGAGGTTATGACACATAAAGACAGTTGTTTCCTACTTTCATTGGATGCTGTACTAACAGACGAAGTATTGGAGTTTATTAAAAAAAGAGGATTTACTCGAATACCCATTTATCAAAAAAAGAAAAAGAATATTGTAGGTATTTTACATACCAAAGATTTGATTACGTTAAAGTCTGTTGTTCCAGTATCTCAGATGTACCGTAAGGATGGGATTGTAAGGACTAGTACAGACGAAACATTAGACGATCTGTTGAATATGTTTATTAGATATAAGAAACACATGGCATATGTATTGAATAGTCAGCGGCAATTTGTAGGTCTTATTACATTGGAAGATATTGTTGAAGAGATTATCAAAACAGAAATTGTAGATGAACATGACAAAGAATAGGCCTGTCGTACCAAAACGCAAAAGAAACCACGTGAATCCACTTGCTCATACACAAACCATTTCATTTGATGGCTTTTCAAACAACAAACCAATTATCGTAGACATAGGATCTTATCGAGGTGAATTTGTTGAACAGCTCAACAACATGATGGTTAGTACTCATAATTTTTTAGTATGTGAGATACGAAAACCTTATGCTGAATATCTAAGAGAACTATTCACAAATAATGCCAATATTGCCGTCTTTGATGGAGATAGTGCAAAAAATTTGCAAGCTCTTATTGAGCCATCAATCAAGAAAGGAGCACATATAGAATATGTATTTATAAACTTTCCAGACCCTTGGTTTAAAGACCGACATAAAAAAAGAAGGGTAGTGACAGATATATTTTTACAAGACACAAAAAAATGGATACAGTCAGATACGGTTTTTGTATTTCAAACTGACCAAGAACTTTTGTTTACAGAGACGCAAGAATTATTGGATGAGCAGGGAATAGAGTACACAGAATTTACAGAACCTTTGTGGGGCGCTCAAACTCATTGGGAGCTCATGAAGGTTAAAGAAAATAATCCCATTTACAGAATGACTTTTTCCTTTTTTAAATAGATATAATAAAAAAGCAATCATTGATTGCACTGCCAGTGTCTTAAAACCCTATCTTGGGTTTTATTTTTTATATAATTCCTGACCCAATTCTGAGTCTTTGATTTCATATCCTTCATCAGCTAATGTGTCACGGATACTGTCAGAGAGAGGCCAATTTTTGCGTGCTCGAGCGTCAATACGTTGTGTTAACAGTTCTTGAATATTTTGTGGTAATTCATTTTGAACAAGTGCTCGAACTCGCTCATTAACATATGTGTCAAATCCTAAACCGAGTACTAAATCAAAATCCAAAGCAGTAGCTCGCTTGTCAGTATCAGAGATATTACTACTTAACATAGCAAAGAGGACTGAGAGTGCCTCAGGAATCGCAAAATCGCTTTCTATGGCGTTTTGGAAGAGTTTTTTGAACTCTGTATTGATATCACCTCCATCTTCGTAAGAAGCTATTTTTGAACTTAATGAATGTCGAGCTTGTTTTGAAGCTTCTAGTGCATCCCACGTAAAGTTTTGTTTTGATCTATAGTGAGCTTGTAGAAAGAAATACCGCAGGTCAAGAGCAGAAAAATCTTTGTCTAGAATATCTTGCAAGACGTAGCTGGTTCCTTCTGATTTTGACATTTTGTGATCATTCACTAGTAGGTGTTCATTGTGTATCCAATAGTTAACAAAAGATTTTCCACTGGCTGATTCTGATTGAGCAATTTCGTTGGTGTGATGGATGGGGATGTGTTCTATGCCTCCCATGTGAATATCAAATGTTTCACCTAAATATTTTTTAGACATTGCTGAACACTCAATATGCCAGCCAGGAAATCCTTCTGTTTTTGAAAATGAATTTTCCCAGGTTTGTAAGGCATGTTCGTGTTTTCCGGTTTTAAAAAACCACAAAGCAAAGTCTCCTGGGTTTTTTTTCTCACTATCCACCACATCACCGTGTCCTGTGCCAGAAAGTAATTCATCAAGTTTTTGTCCTGACAATTTTGTGTAGTCCAATTTTTTAGAAATATCAAAATATATTGCTAAGTCTGTTTGATAGGCAAAACCTTTTTTTAAAAGAACTTCTACCATATCAATCATTTCTTGAATATGTTTTGTTGCCCAGACGGTATGTGTTGGAGGAATAACATGTAACAGTGCTACGTCTTGTTCATATATGTCAATGTATTTTTGTGCAATTTCAGCAGGAGTTTTATTTTCACGTTTTGCTCCTTTTTCCATCTTGTCCTCTCCGTGGTCTCCATCACTTGTGAGGTGACCCACATCAGTATAATTTCTTACAAAAGTGACTTTATATCCTGCATAGATCAAAGAACGATGTATTACATCAGCCAAAACGACTGATCGCATATTTCCGATATGCTGTGTCCAGTACACAGTAGGCCCACAGTGATAAAAGCCGATGTTAGAAATATCAATGGGGATAAAATCTCTTTTCTCTTTTGAGAGTGTGTCAAAAATTTTCATACAAACTATTGTAACAAATATTACCACTCATTTTTACAATGCGTCAATTTGGGGTAGGGAAGATTATTTGTATAATACTTGTATGAAAAAAATTCTATCTTTGTTAAAAACTAAGTGGGCTCATCTTGTTTATTTTTTTGCATTTCTGTTGTTTATCCCTGTGGTTATTTTCTTTTCCTTTACTGTGGGGCTTGCAATGGGGGAACACAAATTACAATCACTAGTGGATGCTGATATTTCAAATATATACGAAAATGATATTCCAGAAGATATTGCTTCTGAAGAACAAATCGATTTTGGTCCGTTTTGGGAAACATGGCACATTTTAAATACTAAATTTGTTCACTCTACTGCAACCACAACTCAAGTTGTTGAAGACCAAGCAAAAGTATGGGGAGCAATCCAAGGACTCGCTGCTTCATACGATGATCCATATACAGTATTTTTTCCACCAGAAGACAAGAAGTTGTTTGATGATGAGATTGGCGGTGAATTTAGTGGTGCCGGTATTGAGATAGGAATCAGGGATGGTTTTTTAACAGTGGTATCTCCGTTGCCTGATACCCCAGCATTCAAAGCAGGGATTAAAGCTAAAGATATTATTTTTAAGATTGACGGAAAAGATTCAGGGACAATTAATCCAACATCTGCTGCAAAACTTATTCGTGGCAAAAAAGGAACACCAGTTGTTTTGAGTGTATTACGTGAAGGAAGTTCTGATCCAATCGACATCACCATAATTAGAGACATTATCACTATTCCAACTATCACCTCAGAAACAAAAGATGGTGTCTTTATTATTAAATTATTCTCATTTAATGCTCCTTCGTCTGATTTATTTCAAAAAGAATTGCAGACATTTACCAAGTCTGGATTAGATAAATTAATTATTGACCTGCGAGGTAATCCAGGTGGATTTTTGCAAGCATCAGTCAATATGGCGTCTTGGTTTATCCCAGAAGGGGAAGTGGTGGTAACAGAAACATTTGAAAACAAGCGTCCAGACAGGATACATCTCTCACAAGGACCTGGATTATTTGGAGATAACACCAAAATAGTGGTACTGACAGACGGAGGATCAGCCTCTGCGTCTGAGATTCTTGCTGGTGCACTACGTGATTACAACAAAGCATTATTGGTAGGGGAGAACACCTTTGGTAAAGGTTCTGTACAAGAGTTAATTGATATTACTCCGGATACATCGCTGAAGGTTACTATTGCAAAATGGCTACTACCTTTGGGTGATCATATTTCAATTGAGGGAATAGAACCAGATGTATTAATAGAACAAGATTTTGAAACCGAGGTAGATGAGCAGCTACAAAAAGCTATTGGGTTGTTGCAACAAGATGATTTCTCAGATTTACTTATTGCGGTTCCACAAGACCTGTAATACACTACCTATATATGAAAGTAATTCTTTTACACAACGTTACCAAGATAGGAAAACAAGGAGAGATTGTTGAGGTGGCAGATGGATATGCAAATGGGTTTTTATTACCAAAAAGATTGGCTAAATCTGCTACACCAGAAGCAATTAAACAATTAGAAAGTCAAAAGAAACAAAAGAACGCCTCATCAGAAGCAACAAAAAAAGAAGACAAGAAGTTGTTTGATCAAATTAATGGTATCCAAGCGAGGTTAAAAGTACAAACAAATGATAAGGGAGTCTTGTTTGCGGGAATTACCGCCAAAGATTTAGTTGCAGCGCTTCAAAACAAAACAGGAATGATTATTGATCCAGACATGTTACGGTTGGACGAGCAGATTAAACAAGTTGGTTTATATCAAATCCCTATAGCAGTAGGAGGAAATACTGGTATGTGTACACTAGAAGTGGTAAAAAAATAAAGTAAACAAAAAACCGAGAAGCACAGCTTCTCGGTTTTTTTATTGTAAAAATGTATAAAAGACTACGCTGTTTGTGGAGTAACGTGAGCAACTTTTTTAACATCAACTTTGTTATTGAAAGAAGTTTTTCGTTTAATTCCAAATGATACTTTTCCATCAGCCAAAGCAAAGAGAGTATGGTCTTTACCTACACCAACATTATTACCAGCCATAATTTTAGTACCACGTTGTCGTACGATAATGTTTCCAGTTATAACCGTTGAACCATCACCTTTTTTTACACCAAGGTACTTTGGATTTGAATCTTGAAGGTTCTTAGCCGAACCACCTGCTTTTCTATGTGCCATATACTTATAATTAGATTAATTACCGAGTATTGTATCAATAATTTTGTAGAAAACAAGTAACTATTGTATACTGCAAGCCGGTTTAAACAGAAGGGAGCCAAAAAATGAAAAAGAGAAAAAGTAAGATAAACAGATTCAAATACTTTTATGTTATTAATAAAAAAGGACAGGTAATTGAGTACAGAGGTTTATCTTTCGTATACATACCTGGTTCTTGCCCAAAATCAAAAGATCCATATTTGATCATGAATTTACTGGAAGATGATTTTCTTAATATTTTGGAAAAAATGAGCAGGGCAGTAGTAGCGCTTGGATGTTATAAAAAGAGGACTCATTTTTTGAGCACAAACAAAAAAATACCTCTTACTTTGAATTTAGATCCAGGATCTCATTCTTTAGTACACTATGACAGAAACGGTAAGAGTATAACTCCACACAAAATTCTCTCCATTGCTGGAGTGAGTAAAAGTGGATATGTAATCTACAACTAAACACAGAGAAGGCACCCTTGCAGTAGGGTGCCTCTTGTTTTTAGATAGTTGTCGCACAATATATCTTTTGCGACAATCATGCGGATATACTGTAAAAGACTCTATATCTCACTTGAAGACGCTGTATTTGTACTACTTTCTTTAAATTCAGGTACTGTGACCCCGTATGATTCAAAATCTATCTCATTTGCATACTTTTTAATTATTTCTATAACACGAGTTGCTGTTTCAATTGTTAGATCATTCTCCTTAGCAAAGTTCTTTATGACATCAAAAGACTCTTCGGTCTTAGGAATAATAACATTGAATAATGTTTGCTTAACAAAAGAAATACTATTTTGGTTATTTTCTTCAAATTCTGATACTTGAGCCCGCAGATCAAAACCTAAATAAGACAAAAGAAATACACCGATAATGATGAGTACTAATGTTTTAATTAAACCTTGTTTTGAATTTTTACTACTCATAGTATTTATCTAAAAAAATTAGAAAATAAATTTATAAAAAATTGAAAAAAATCTGATTGGGCTATATCCGTATACGTAATACCTAGATACGACAGAACAAGGATGACGGCAATAATTAATAGAGCAAGACGAAGAACTCCTCCCCGCTTCCCTGTTTTTGCTTTTTTGTAAAAACTTGACATAATTATATTTAATTGAATTATAACATACTTTAAGAACGTTCATTTTCTTTTCTCCATTCCTCGATCAGTTTATGATTACCAGAAACTAATACATCCGGAACCTGATATTTTTTACCTTTATGAGTAATAACCTCTGGTCTCGTATAATATTTTCCTGATGAAATTCGCTCTTCTTCACGAGAATCAGGATCTCCTAGTACTCCTGGAATTTGCCTGGTAATTGAATCTATCATGACAAGGGCCGGTAATTCACCTCCTGTCAAAACATAATCTCCTACAGATACTTTGATTCCTGAAAATATCTCTTCGATACGTGAATCAATACCTTCATATCGACCACAAATAAATACCATGTGTTTTATTGTTTTTTTACCCGCAACAAAGTTTTTTGCCATGTCTGTAGTGAACTTCTCTCCTCGCGGTGAAAAATGTACTATCTGTACGTTTTTTTTGCGTCCCACAGCCTTTGTAATGGCTTTCACAAGCGGTTCAGCACGCAAAACCATACCTGGACCTCCTCCATATGGTTTATCGTCTACGCGCTTGTTTAGAGCTCCGTTTTTAGACTTTTCTGTATAGTCCATGGGATTATAGAAAGAAACGGATATCTTACTATCAGCAATAGCACGTTTAATAATAGATTCCCGTAGGTATCCTTTTATACTGTCTGGAAAAAGTGTAATGATGTGATAATGCATAAGCGTTTATAGTGCAATACAAGAACCTAGCTCAGTTATTGTGCACAAGATAGGTACAAAGATATACAAAAAAAGTAAATAAAACATCAGTGCAAATATCGCTGTCTGTAGAGAAATTAATATTATAGTTTTCCTATTTGTAATCAAATCTTTCTTTGTAGTAATTCCTTTTTTGTAGAAATAGATAATCAGTGAAAGAACAAGGATAACGACAGCAAGTAATCTCAACTCCAATACCTTATCTGCAAAAAACTGCTCTGCAAAAGAAAGCCCCAAAAGACCCAATGCGGGAATGGTGAGGCAACATGATGATGCCAATACCGCTGGTAATAAAGATAGCTTAAGTGCATGTACAGATTCTTTTACTTTCATTGATAATATTTTACCACGTAAGTTTGTTTGGAAAATGAAAAAGACACAAACCAGTGTGTCTTTTTCCTCTGCAGTGAAATGGTATCGAACGATCGGTCAGTACAATTTAATGTTCTGGTTCGTTTATTTTCAAGTTGACGCGTGCGTCGTTTCGCATCCCGACGACACGCAGTAGTGTTCTAATTGACTTGGCGGTATTACCCATCTTGCCAATAATCTGACCCATATCATCTGGATGCACAGACAGGGTCAGAAGCACTCCCATTTCATCAACTTTTCGTTTAATGGATACATCATCAGGATGGTTAACCAAACCTTTGACCATGTATTCAAGAAACTCTTGATCGTTTTGTATCATATCTTGTAGATCCATTACTAGATCTATCTAATATATTAGCAAAAACTTGAATTTCTACAAATCAGTGTGTTAATTACTTTTTAACCTTTCTATACACAACTGATCCAACCTTGTAAGCTCCCAATAACAGCAATCCGATAACTAATCCATACACAAGTGCATACAGTATCAGTACTGGTAGTGCGAAGATAAATCGAATAATAAGATTTAAAAGTCCCACCAAGTCTTGTAATAAATTCTGGAACGCTGATTGTATTTCTTGCCAGGGACTCCACACTACTCCAAAGATTTCTATGTCTTCTTCGGCTGTTAAATATACTGTAACAGTTGATAGTGTAACTTGATTAGAAAGACGATTCAGCTGTCCCTCCATTTGTTCAATTTCACTTCTTGTCTTATTTAGATATTGAGTAATTTGCAAAATATCTTCAATCTTTGTAGCTTTTGTTAATAACAATCGGTACTGAGATTCTTCAGCTTTTTTATTTGTTATCCGAGTCTCTAAATCAGCATACTGTTCTGTCACATCACTACTAGAAACATTTTCATTTTGAACCACCAACGCCTGTTTCTTGAAAGCAGTCATTGCCTCAATAAATTTATTCTCAGGGATGCGAATAGTTAAATAACCGCTTCTTGTTACATGTTCTCGGATGTCTGTATATGCGTTGTTCTGTGGACGAATCCCTTCTTCTGAAAAGTTAGCCTGAGAAACAAATCCTCCTAATTTTCGTGCCTCCAATTCAATCGTCTGTCTGGATTGTCCAATATTTTGTACTACCAAAGTCAGAGATCCATTCTTAATAAGCTTTCTCTCCTCATCTTTGTCATATTCTCCCTCCCCTCCTGGTACGTATGGTGGCTCTGGATATCCAATTGATTCAGAAACTCCTGGTTTACTTGATAAAACATACCCTTTTTCAACAGAATCAGCGGAAATAAAACCCCTTGATTGGTCTTCTTGTTGAATATAGTTATAAGACTGACTTTGAGTGATTGGATTAATCCCAAACATCGAACTAGCCATCAGTAATAGAATTAGTATCAAAAGAACAATAGCCCCTAATAATCCTTTATTTTTTCTCACATAAGCATTATTTTTTATTTTTTGAAGTGTATTCATTAATTAGTTGATTTTATAAGTAATAGTCACTGATGACTTAAACTCATTTTCACCAGCAGGAATAGTTGCCTGGATTGCTCCACTTTCTCCATCATCAGCAAATGCCTGGTCTCTATAGAATGGTTGAGGATATTGGTTATCATTTTCACTGAATCCAACGATATCGTCCAAGTCTACTCCCAATTCTTTTGCTAATTTTTTAGCTTTAGTTTTTGCATCATTAATTGCTTCTTTTCGTAATTCTTCTTTAATTTCTTTGTCCTCATCAATAAAGAATGTAAGCCCAGAAACATTATCGACCTGCAGTTCTCCTATTTTTGTTAATACAGTATTAACATTGTCTAGTTCGCGTATTTTAACCTCAACAGATTGTCGGACTCGGTAACCATCAAAATTTTGTACTCGGTTTTGATAATTGTATTCTGGATTTACTGAATATGAAGTCGTTTTAATGTCCGACTCTTTCACATCTTCCTCTCGTAGCTCTTTTACTAAATCTGCGATTCTTTTATTTACGGAGTCAGTTGCTTCTGTCAGATTTTTTGACTTCCTAGTAATAGTAAACGAAACTGAAGCTGTATCTGGTGCAATAAAACGTTCTGCCTCACCTGTCACAGAAACAGTCTGATTCTGAGAACTATCAACAATAGTTACTTCTTTTTCTCTTGTTGCTACAAATGCCGCAAGAAGAGCAATTACTACCAGTCCAATTAATATATATATTCCTTGTTTGTCTTTGTTCATAAGTAAAAAATAATGCTTTATAATGTAAATAATAATATCACGTTATTATGAGATCAATATGAGAATAATTACCTTAATCACCAAACGCTCTGTCAGAGAACCTAATCCAGAAAGACAAAAAAAGTTATTTTTTACTTCTTTGGATTATTCTATTGGAGATATTATTGAAATTATTGATGGTAATAAAAAATCATCAGCGTATGTATCCAATCTAGAAGACGCATCTATTTATAAA
>Ga0115567_10000600_pt1 | contig 35302 bp, 29 predicted proteins | sample COGITO_mtgs_1204_2_FD_88679 | JGI IMG/M metagenome (GOLD analysis project Ga0115567, IMG submission 88679) | Pelagic marine microbial communities from North Sea - COGITO_mtgs_120412 | ecosystem: Environmental > Aquatic > Marine > Epipelagic | place: Germany:Helgoland, sampling site Kabeltonne...
GTGATAATTAATACCAAAGTACAAGGTACTCCAAACAAAAATCATAAAAAACGCATAACTCACTGACATAAATAGCATATACCATCTAAAATCGTCAGAGGGACTACCGGCCAAAAGGGAGAAAACATCAAAATCTTCGTAGAAATACCACATTGCAAGATTTTTTACCGGTGTCCAAATACCCGTAACAATAAGGCTACAAAACATGATGGCGGCAATTAACCAGCCTGAGGGTAAACCCCAACATTGCCGATAGATGTATCTTAACGGCAAAGTCAGAAGTGCAGCAACAATGCCCGATAATACCAGAGGAAAAATCACTTCAAACCCAAGTGTATTGAAGTCACGATAGAAAAACACATTATCCACTGTAAAAATAAACACGTAGGTCATCCAACCTAAACTGTGTAAAAGCCAAAAAGAAGGTTTGTTTTTATTGGCAATAAATGTTTCCGCAGTGCTTTTCACTTACACAATCAACTTAATGGTCATAAACTAGGCATCCAACCCTAAAAACTCAAAGAGTGAGGCTTTGTGTCCCTGACCAATTTTAACTTCATCACCGTTGTTTAAATGTAACAGCGAAAAACGACCTAACTCACTACTAAGAGAATTGATTTTCTCCACATTGACCATTGCCGAACGGTGCACACGAATAAACTTCTCGGGGTTGAGTTGCATTTCTAACTTAGAAAGGGTTTCTCGATGTAATAACATGCGGTTTGCACAGTGTAATTCCACATAATTAGCCGAACCTTTTATCCAAATAATATCTTGCACATTAACAAACTCAACCGCCCCCACTGATTTCACAGCTAATACGTTTTTGCACTTTGTGACCGTTTGCTTTTTTAGCTTTTCAACTTTTTGTAAAACATTGGCTAATCGACTATTTTCAAAAGGTTTAAGCAGATAGTCTGTGGCCTCAAGGTCAAATGCTTGCAGCGCATATTCACTAGACGCCGTAGTAAATACCCAATGGCAATCGAGACTTTTTGCAAGCTTGCTAGCTAACTCAATACCGCTACCACCTATAATATTGATGTCCATAAAACACACATCTGGTCGGTGTTCTAAAAGCAGTCTCTCTGCCTGGTTATACTCACCAGACTGACCATCAATTTGCCAATTTCCCTGTTCCTCGACAAAATTAACTATTCTTTCTCTAGCCAAGTTTTCATCGTCTATTACTATGCAGTGGTGCATACATATCTTTCCTGAATGACTGTGGGACAAAATATACAGTTTGTGGGGTAAACTGCGAACGTTTCTGAGACCAAGTGCGGGGATATAGGATAAGTAGCGAAAAGCTGTAACAAACTATTTTACTTCGTTTTATTTTCCAGCAATCAACAAAGGATCAGGCAAAAAGAAAGGGCTGCGCTTTGTAGCACCAGCCCTTGCTTAATCCAGGAAACAATACATGTTTTTTAAATCTAATAAAAACATATATTCATCGGGTCACTACTCCGACACTCATAGTGTAAATCCATCTGTTTGAATTAAAACCCAAATGTGATGAATCGTTCAGTTGATGGGATGAACTCCACCATTTTTTATTCTGAAACATCTAGTCATAATTAGATAAGTGCAGTAAGCGAACAAATAATAGCTTGTTCGCTTAACAGCCCTAGAACCTTGCTTCAAATCCTAACTCAACATAACGTGGTGTTTGCCAAGTATAAGCAGAATTATAAAACTGGTTGAATTGCCCTTCAGAACGTCTATTTTCAAAATGTTCGTTCTGAGAACTCACGCCCTGAGCATTAAGTACATTATAAACTGTCAAAGTTGTGCGCATATTCACTTCAGAGACAGTAAATTTATAATTTGCAGATAAATCAACATTAAACAACCAATCTGTTCTACCTACTGTTCCTCTAGGTATGAAGTTATAGATTTTTTCACTAATATCACACTCTCCGTTGCCATTGCCGTCAGGACATTGGTTGGTAAACAAATAGAAAGTATCGCCATAACTACCGAAAACATTCGGGTCATTAGATGGATACCCAGCACCAAAGGCACTTAAAGGACGTCCACTTTGCAATGTAGAATTGAAACCAACTGTCAAATCTTCAGTTACATCATAAGAACCGAACAGCTTAAATACATGTCGACGATCGTTTGCTTGGTACCCATCAGAACCATCTTGTAAAGCAGGAAAATCAAAATCTTGCGTAATACCAGCATCTGCTTGACCGATATCTGATTTCACTGCTCCTTCAAAATTACCTACACTTCTACTCCATGTATAAATGAGAGTCATACGAAAGTCATCTGCTCTGTAGTTCAACTGAGACTGTAAAGCTGTATATTCGTTAACGGCTTCAGGTAAACCAATTTCCGCGGCTGTATAAGTTCGTCTGCTGCCTGGATCAGGTATGCTATCGCCATCATTATCAAGCTGCCATGTTTGATCTTGTCCCGGGTTTAACAAGGTACAAGTGGACTGTGAGGCAAGTGATCCGCAATAATCATCTAATGCAGTTCCTACTTCACGGTAGATCCCTCTCACAGACATAGATAACTCATCGGTTAAGACTTTTTCATAACCAATAATTAACTCATCTTTACTGAAAGGTTCTGCTTCCTCTGCTTGAAATGTTTCTTTAATAGCAGGGTTGGGGATAGAGTTAACAATTTGAGAAGTCGACAATGTACCCGTAATAGGTTGTAAACCAGTCGCAGCACCAACACTGTCTACCCCGGTAAAAGTATAAGAGGTCGTAATATCACTTACACCTGAAGCCGCTCGGAAGTTTGTATTATTTGGAATAGGTAAGTAATATCGCCCAAACGTACCGAAAAATTTTGATTCTCCTTCACCAGTAGGATCCCAACTAAAGCCTAAACGAGGAGCGACATCAGTTTTAAACGACGCGAACGGTACACCAGTTACACCAGAGTTTTCGAATTCATCTCTACGTAGACCTAAATTTAGCACCAAATCATCAGTAACTTGCCACTCATCTTCAATATAAAAGGCATCTAATTCTGTAGAAAACCCACCTCCACCAGCGAATATGCGATCATCAACATAATCAATTGGCGCATCAGTTGTATTGGTAAATATTGTACCATTGTTACCTGTTATTGAGGCGTTAGGGTCAAGCGTTATATAGCTCCAGTTATGTCCAGCAATAGGGGCAGAAGTCCTGCTAGTATCGCGGGTTTGCTTATCATAGCCCACTCTAACTAAGTGATCTCCAATGGCGTACTCAACATCGAAACGAAATTGTTCATTGTTGTCGATGTTGACACCTATGGTTGTCGTTGTTCCTGCGCAACCAGTTACACGTTCTGCAGGTGATATAGTGGTACGGGTGTCTGCAACAGATGGACAGTCTAAATTGGTTGGAGTATTGGTGTACTGGGTTTCAATCTCCCCCAACATTATGGAAACAGTTAAATCATCAGTAAAGTTACCTACATAACTTAGACTCTGCGCATCGCCACCTCTTTCTCTGATAGTCGTACCAAGAAGATCTCCCTTTTGTCCAGTGGCTGGGTCATATGCAAATGAATCTGATGTTGTGTCATTTTTATTTGAATAAGCAAAAAGACTCAATTGATGATTATCTGTGATAAACCAGTCTATCTTCGTTCCCCAGAATAAATTATCTCCACCGCTTGAGTTACGCTCAACAAAACGATCATCGGCAGCATATTGTTGACGTCCACTTGATTGAGAGGCAAAGTTGTTTTCAACGTCTCTTGGATTAACAAGTGCATATATAAATAGTTTGTCTTCAATAATTGCGCCCGATGCCGACAATGTATAATCCATCGAGCCGAATTCATCGTTAGATTGGTCTCTGAAAATTTGCGGGCCAAAGTCACCACCTGCTGAATAAGATATATTTCCATCTTCTCTCAGAGATTTAGGAACAAAATTAGCAGTAGCAGCAAATTCCCACTCATTGGAGCCACTTTTAGTGATTGCATTCAACACACCACCAGTTGTTCTACCAAATTGAGCAGAATAACCGCCGGTTTTAACTTGAAACTCCTTATAAAATTCAAATGGAACTGAACCACAACCTAAACCCTGGCTGGTATTGGTTACTTCCAAACCATTGATATAACATGAATTTTCTGCGACAGATGACCCACCAAATGAAGCGGTTCCACCTGAGTTTGGCGAACTGAAATTTGAATCGCCCAAAACTGTGCCAGGTGCTAGAAGTGCTATAGCGTTACTATTTCTAGCTATCGGCATCCTATCTATATCAAATTCGCCAAGTACTAAACCAGAATCTGTAGAACTCAAGTCAATTGCAGAGACTCGCGCTCCTGTTACTTCGATCCTCTCAGTACTGTCTTGAGTAAGTAAGTCGAAACTTAGAGAGGCATTCGAGCCTATGGTTATTCTAGCGTTGTCTTGAGCAACTACTTCCCCATTTTTTCTGACGGCAATGTCATATAGTCCTGTAGGTAATTTAGCAAAACGGAACGCTCCGTCGCTACCAATAGAAACTTCCCTACTTAAGCCAGTTCTTGGGTCAGTCGCTGTCACTGTGTATTGCGAATAGTCACTCGCTGAAATCGTTCCAGAAATATTGGCGGAGTTATTATCTGCTAAAGCAGGCAGGCTCATACCTAAAGAAGCTGCAACTGCAATTGCTGCACAACTTCTATTGAATTTAAATTTTCTCATTGAAAAACTCCCTGATATGTGTTGTTTTTTAGTTATAAACGATCGATTTACTGCGGATGCAGCTAGGCGATAATCTGACGCTATCAAAAAGTTCAATTGGGAAGCTGACTTAGGGACGAACACAACGCACAGTGTGTTTAAAACCGCCTAAGTTAGGGACGGAATTTTACGCTTTATAAAACTTAATTAACAAAAAATATCGGACGGATATATTGTGCTAATTATTAGAAAATTAGTGAGTGATCCAAACCAAAATATAACGGATACAATAGAGTCTTAAATGCACTCACTTTTGAGAAGTGATATTAGCCTCTATAACTTAGCTAGCTGTGCTGCATAATCCACATTTCCTTTACGAGCCATGAACTTAGCCGTATTTTTCGCTTTGTTAACTATTGCGAAGGTTACTGGGTCATAACCGTTACATACTAGGCCTTTGCTCACTGCTTTGGCGTTGATACCGCTATCTCTAATAGCAATGTGAAGTTTGATCTTACTATTACTTTTAATAGCTTCACATATCTTAACCAAATGCGCCTCGGTGTTTTTATCGATGTATTTGGCCTGTGCACTGCCAGTTAAAAGAATGCCTGCTGTTATTATGCTGCCGATAATGATTTTTTTCATGATGTCTCACCTTGTGTTTATTAAATTAAGCCTGATCTGAAGTTCATGCTTAATGTAGAGGGCAAGATGATTTAAATAGGGGCAAAAAAGGCTAAGCGCGGCCAAATGCGACTAAACGACCAAGCAACAATTTTCAGCGATAAGCTATCGCTATAAATCATCGATTAAACGTATTGAAAGTTATTTTGTTACATTCATCGGTGAGTAGTGAATACAACATCAAGCTGAGAATGACTATAAACGGATACCACTGCAAAATGGCTGATTCTGAGGGAATTAAAAGTGGTTTGAATTATAAATATGAAAAAGCCCTGATAACAGGGCTATTTAGGATAACTTAACCGCCAAATTTAAAAGGCGTTTTCCTGATGGATTTTAATAAACAAGGGGGTGCCGTGTTTGCTGTAATCCACTTTATATTCTTTACCGTTAATAGTTTGCACAAATAACAACGTTTTTTCTTCACCAAATACATCAATACTTGTGAGATCAACCAATTCCATATCTCGGTTTTTTGCTTCACGTTTGTTGTCTGGCACTTTCCCTGGGTATTCCTTGATGCCTTTATGGGTAACAACAATAGGAGGATGATCTTCACCGTTAATAACCAGTAAATCCAATTTCCGTATTTTATGAATTAGGGTATTGCGACCACTTACTAAAAAGGGCTTCTCGGTCATTTTGCTCTCCAATGAAAATGCGCTAAATAAATTTAGTCTAAGTTTTTTAAGAAGATACCAAAGTTCTTTTGCCCTTGCACTCCTTAGTTTTTATGCAGTCAAGGAGATTCAGGTGCATGATTTGTATTAGAATTTAAAAATTGGCGGTCGGTCAAGCTTTGCAAAAAGGCAATGAGATCTTGTTTTTGTTGTAATTTCAACGCAAATCCAGTTAAAAAAGGACTCTTTAAAGGATTAGCAGCACCTTGTCCTCTGCCTCCAGCAGCATAAAATTCTATCACCTCATCTAACGTAGCCAAACTGCCATCATGCATATAAGGAGCACTCACCTCTACATTGCGCAAAGTGGGCGCTCTAAACTTGCCCATATCATGTGGTTGTAAACTCACTTCAATCAACCCTTGGTCAAATATAGGGTAGGCACCTTTTTCATCAACATTGTATAAACCGGTATTATGAAAAGGTCGTAAATCTAATCTTTGATTTTCGTGCTGACTAGACTGAGTAAAGTTGAACCCTCCATGACAATGAAAACATTCAAATTTTTCTGAGAAAAACAGCTCCATACCTCTCTTGGCGGCATCAGACATGGCATCATCATTGTTTTGATAAGCATACTCATCAAATGAAGAGGCAAAGCTAGTTAAACTTCTCACATAACTGGCCAGTGCTTTGACTAATCTATCAAGGTCAACTCGACTATCATTAAAGGCATTTTCAAATAACGTAGCATATTTTTTGTTTTCAAATCGTTGCAATACTTCATGCTCATGTCCCGTAATGCCTAACTCAATCGGGTCTTCAGAAAACATGGGGATGAGGATTTGCTGCTCTATTTGATTTAATCCTGAATGGGCCCACGTCAGATTACTATTATAAGCAACATTGACTAAGGATTGAGCATTGCGCCTAAGCCTTTGACCGGTTGAGCCAACTGACATTTTTTTAGGGTCAGAAAAAGCAAACTGTGGCTGATGACAAGTAGCACATGAAATGGATTGATTAAAAGACAGATTTACATCAAAAAACAGTTTCTTTCCCAACGCGACTTTGGCGGCTGACATTGGGTTGTCTTGGGGCACTAAGGGGCTAGGAAATCCCTTAGGCAACTTCCAATCATATTGTTCAGATGCAGGCGGTTTACATGCGAATAAAAAGCTGCTTAGAAAAAGATAATAACTAACCTTAAGCAACCCAGTAACAGACATCCTCAGTGCCACTCAAATACACTTTGGTTTCTTAAGTTAGACATCAAAACAGCGCAGCTCTGTTGCTCGGAATGAAATAAACATGAATCGCTGTTTTGCATAGATGTATTAGCCATAAGCCTGTCTAGGTGCAAAACAAGAGTTGATCCATTGTGTTTTTTATCTAAATGAAAACTGACTCTATTCGGTTGCATACATTCATTTTTTGGTGAGCGCATGGTCGAAACTGCACTACATCCAACGCTGCCTAAATGAAATACCCAATTTTTGCTAGGACCTTGCATATCCAATCGAAAAAATTTGTGCCCAGAACGCCACGACCAAAACATATTAGGCAAGTTTAGTGGCGAAGGTTGTGATAATGGATTTTGATGATTTAGCGCAAAAGGTACCGCAAGGGTAAAAGAAAGCTGCTCTGCTGCATCAAGATCAATAGGCGCTGCAAATTGCAGGTGATTATTATTTTTAAGTGCTAAGGAGTTGGCCTGATCATCTTGGATGGCTTTAGGTACTTCTGCTGATTGTGTATCGCAGTCAGCCAAATAAGGTTGGATCAACACCACATTTTCTGTTTGCCAAGGTGTTGAACTTAATTGTGGTTGATGATCGGTATTTTCACCCGATAATCTAAGGTTACTGATAAAAAAGGCTAACTGCTGAATAGACCAAACTTGCTGATGACTCTCAAAGGCATTGCAATCCAGAGGGCTACCATTGTGCCATATCTCAAGCTTGATGCTTTTTGCTTCATCTAGTCGAGAACAACTAGTGATGAACACAATTAAGCAGCTTATAAAAAAAAACGCTAGTATTTTTTTATACCCACTTGGGAACAAAAAAATTGATATATCAGGTCTAGAAGGTAAGGTGTTAACAAGCTTCATATTGTAATAGGTAAATCTTATGCGATGTTTAATTGGCATCATAATGATACTGGCCATAGGGGTCAGTCAAGGCGTTCAAGCCCATGCAGAACATGATAAAGCACGTTTTGTTGCAAACATGGGAATAGATCAAGGTAGCTGTGACAACAGGTTTCGTCCTTGTAAAACAGTCACTTATGCTGCTCAAAAGGCAAATAAAGGTGACACGATTTTAGTAGCACAAGGACAATACATTATAGAGTCGGTGCAAGATTTATTATATTTCACTGGTCAAATTGTCCCCGTTCTTGGCGGGTTTGATCACGTCGACCAATATCAGGAACAAAATCCCGATACCTATTTAACCTCAGTATCGGGCGTACCAGCCGAATATGCCGAACAACTGAGTCAGCAAGGCTTTCATGTAATACGTGATACCAAAGGTTTGCCGAAGTTAAGTTTACAAGGTAAAGGCTTAAACGTTTCTCAACTACAAATGATGCAACAAAAACAAGTGAATATCCCATGTATTGACGGCAGCGCGGATGATTTTGACTGTAACAATATGTCGTTATTGGCGCATATTCCCAGAACTGAATTTCCTAACAATCCTTCTGCAGTAAGCGATATTTGGGGGCATGTAGATTTAAACACCGAAAAAGAATATGCCATCATGGGCCTTATAAATGGGGTGTCGGTAATTGATGTCACCACACCTACCGCACCTGAAATAGTGGGGAGTATCTCTGGGTTGTCTTCTGCTTGGCGAGACATCAAAGTGTATCAATATTTTGATACCGCCACCTTAAGATGGCAGGCCTATGCTTATTCGACTACTGAGGCCAATGAAGGATTAACTATCATTGACTTAAATGATTTGGACAATGGGATTTCAGTTGTTAGACGCCAGAAGACAGACAGTAGCGCACACAACATATACATCAGTAATGTGGACTATGGGCTAAACATCCCTTTGGCGGGCCAAGAGCCTGCAGTGCATATTTTAGGATCTAACAACTTTGGCGGTTCTTTTCGTACTTACGCATTGTCTGATCCTGAAACGCTCGGCTCAACTTATACCAACCCTACGGGAACTCAAAACGACTACACTCACGATGCAGCTTCACTGACAATCAATGATGCGCGGGCCCAAACAGATTGTGTTCAAGCTAATAATAACGGCTGTTTGGTGATACTAGATTTTAATGAAGACAGTCTCAGAGTATGGGATCACACCGATATAAATCAGGCCACAGAATTAGGTTCAAGCTCCTACCCTAATGCCGAATACACCCATTCGGGCTGGTGGAGCGAAGACAAACAATTTGTCATTGTGCATGACGAGCTTGACGAACAAAGACATGGTCTCAATACCACCTTAAATATTTTTGATATCAGTAGTTTGAGTATACCAACACTGGTAGGTACTTGGACTGGCCCTACTAGCGCCATTGATCATAACGGTTTTGTGCGCGGCAATCGTTACTATATGTCGAACTACGAACGAGGTGTTACCGTACTTGATATCACCGATCCTAGTGACCCAGTTGAAGTGGGATTTTTTGATACCTACCCGGTGTCAAATAACGCTGGATTTAATGGCGCATGGGGTATTTACCCATTTTTGCCTAGTGGCAATATTTTGGTGAGTGATATCAACAGTGGCTTATACATCATTCAAGACCAAACGCTAGAAAACGATACGGCTAACATTGCTTTTGAATCCAACCAACTCACAGTAGATGAAGGCCAAAGTGCCAGCATTGTCGTCACTAAAACCGGTATTGGTGCCACTACTGTCGGTTACGAAATATTGCCAGGTTCAGCCGACTTAGAAGACTTTGTTTTAACCAGCGGCGAATTACAATGGACAAACAACGACACTCAGTCGCAAAGTATAGTGTTACAAACCAATAACGACGCACTAGATGAAATTACCGAAAGTGTTTTTATACGATTATTCGATCCTAAAAACGGCGCTACCTTAGTCAACCCCAGCATGACCACAGTGCACATTATCGATGCGTTACAACAAGGCAAAATCGTATTTGCCACTGATGAGGTCACCCTAAAAGAAACCGACGACACAGTTCAGATAGCAGTGACACGTCAAGGCGGCAGTGATGGCATTGTTAGTGTGACCTACGTATTAAATGCTGGCACAGCGATGTTAGGTAGCGATGTGAATGCAACCAGCGGCACCCTTGAATGGTTAGACGGCGATAGTGCTGACAAATACATCGATATATTGCTAATCAACGACAATGAAACTGAAACACAAGAATCACTGGTGTTAACACTGAGCGCCAATGAAGCAAGCGAACTTGGCACTCAATCTAGCTTAAATATAGTGATCCGCGACGATGAGTCGAACCAAGCCCCAATAGTCACCGCGGATGCCAACTCTGAAGTCAATACAAGGCAAAGCGTTACACTTGCAGGCGCTGGTAGCGACCCCGAAGACCAACCACTGAGCTACCTATGGCAACAAGTTTCTGGCACTACAGTCACAGTCAATAATGCCAATAGTCCACAAGCCAGTTTTACCGCACCCAGTAATGCCACAACATTAGAATTTTCACTGACCATTACAGATGATTTTGGCTCAACCAGCTCTGCAAACGTTAGTGTGATTGTGGTGGCACCAGTGCAAACAACCCCCACCTCTTCTGGCGGCGGCAGCTTAAATTATTGGTTACTTATCAGCTTATTATCCATAGGACTGATTCGAAATAGCATAATCAGTAAGGCACTTATGCTGCAGCCACCCCAAGAGAAGGTTCATTAAAGAGATAGAGTTTCGAATACAGCTCGGATAGAATGCCCCAGAATTTTCTATGCTGTGCCAACAGCTCAGCATAGTTTTTTCCGGCTTTTTCACAATAGCTTATGCTAAAAATTGTGTCTGTAACACTTCCTACAAGGATGTAAATATGAAAAAAATACTACTTATTGGTGCCGGCATTATTGTGCTTGTAGCCGTTATCGCTCCAAAAATCATTTCCAACTCATTTAATCAAAAGCTCGACTCAATTGTTGAGATGATTAATAAAAACCCCGCATACAGCGCATCAATAAAACAACGCACAAGTGCTTGGTTTTCTAGCGCAGCGACAATTAATATCGCCTTAGATAGCGCCGTCTTTGCTCAAGAAGCTGATCCAGCACTACAAGAAACATTCGCAGATATGAATGTCGATGTTTTAGTTAATGCACAGCACGGCCCAGTATTAACCCAGAATGGTGTAGCCCTTGGCTGGCTAACTTGGAACGCTAGAGTGGATGGTAATTCACTGCGCGACACACTTGTGTTTGATGCCAATACACCTTTTTATCAAATAACCAATCATACAAATTTACTAGGCGCGTCTAGTTTCACCGACAAAGTACCTAGTTTCCAAGTGAAAGATAATGAAGCCTTTACGCAACTGACGTTTTCAGGTTGGAACGGCTCAGGATCGTTTTCAGATTCAGAGGCGAGTTATCAGGGCATGTTAGGCACAATTTCCGCCGACAGTGCATTTGGCAAATTCGAATTAAATCAATGGCATCTTGAATAAAGTCTGCAAGGTGATCTCATGCATGCAATGGATGGTAATTTTTATGACTCAACTATGTCCATGCAAATACAAGACATTACCTTTGAACAAGTATCTGACCAAGCAAAAACCACCATGACTGAGCTTGGAATGATTGCCGTATCTGACTTTGACGAAACAAGCTCTTTATTAGATACACAAATTAACTTTTCATTAAAAGAACTAACAACAGCCAAACTCAATTTATTGTCAGTGAAGGTCAATACACAAATCAACAATCTTAAAGAACAGTTCTTCAAGGCTTATCAAACTTTGATGAGTGAGATGGGTAAAGAGCCAGAAAAAATGCAGGAAAACCTCAATACCTTTATGCAAACTGAATTACTCGGGCAATTACAGGCCGAGCCTGAATTTAATATCAGCTCATTTGCAGCAAAGATAAATCAAGGCAATATTACAGGCTCACTAAGCAGTAAAATACAGGGTGTTACTGAACTACCAGATGCAATTGTATCACCCATGTTTTGGTTACAACACTTAGTGGCCAACGGCCAAATCAAAGCCGATGAAAGTGCCGCATTATGGTTAGCTATGGACACCATTAGTTCTCAAATCAAAGCCGATCCAAGTGCCGCGCAAATGACCGATGAAGAAATTTCCGCTATTGCACAACAACAAGCCTCCGCTATGTTACAAGGCATGCAAGAACAAGGAATGTTCACAAAAACCGCGACTGGCTATCAAATGGAGTTTTCATTAAAAGACGGTCAAGCCATGCTCAACGGCAATCCTATGCCATTGCCAATTGGCCAGTAATAGATTTGCTAGCGAGTACGATTTCACTCAAATGAAAGGTCGAACCCGCTATCAATGCACAAAAATTAGGCAATTGAATTATTAATTGCCAATTCTTGCCATATCAGACGCGCCAAAGTGATGACAAGTCCATAAAAACTGCTTATACTGCGCGTCGCTTTTAGCCTACTTAGGCTATAAACGCACTTAAAATACAAAGTGGCCCTTTAGCTCAGTTGGTTAGAGCATACGACTCATAATCGTCAGGTCCCCTGTTCGAGTCAGGGAAGGGCCACCATTTTCTCCTTTAAAATCATCAAGTTACTCCAGCCCCACCGACTTATAGATTTTGGGTATTTCTGAATCCGTCTGAAAAACCACTTTTTTTGCCAATTTTTCACTCAGTCAGCCGCTGCGTGATTTTCACAACTGCCCATCATCGACGTACTCGGCCAGTGGAATTTTGTTGGAGGATGCAACTTTAGCGTACTGATGAAGCTCAGTGATATCGCAGTTTAGACAAACAACATACTTAATTAAAAGTCTTTATCTTTTTGACTTCTTTTGGATTTGATAGAACAAGTGTCAAATGATCAATCCATTTTTTTGAATATAAGTAACCGTCATAACCTTCTGAGTATCCAGAAAACTCTCCCTTCCAATTAATGTCATTTTTAACAATAGGTCGAGCTTTGTAATATTTCCAACATTTGGTATGAATAGCCATATTGAAATTAGGAAATTTTACCTTGATCATTTCTAAAACTTTACCTGGCCTCAAGCGATACGGAGACTCAATGCCTTTAATGAAGGCTACGCCTTGCTCGTATGTCGCAACCTCTTCCTCTGTCAACTGTGAAATATTCACAAACTCAATTGATAGGTCAGAAGACTTAGCATGATTGCCTACCTTCGGCACCAAGAATGCTCTCAAACGATATTGTTGGCTCTGTAAAACATCATCCTCTAAATCACTCTTAAAAGTTTCCATGTATTCGCGTACAACTTTATAATTCTCGGCTTGGAGCTGCTTTAACGCATCAAGCTGGGCCTGTTGGGATATGCGCGTCATTTGCATCGAAGTTGCAAGGCTGGTCATCAGAGCATACTCATCGCCAAATTCAGTTGTTATTATGTTTTCAAAATTATTTAAAGCCGATTGACATTCACCACACACCGCTAGGTCTAATAAAGGCAAGCTTCTATGTTCAATTTTATTTCTCAAACCAATTAGGAATTCCAAGTTCTTTTTTTCGGGCTTATTTTTATCTCCCCAATATGCGTTGAGGCACTCGGTCAACTCCCAAACTTTCGAATCACCGTCTATTATCTTCGGGTTACCATGCTTGTCTTTGTAATAATAGCTAATGCCATTTTTCTCAAAAATTGAATGGAACAATGCTGTATAGGCAATTACAATATTTACAATGTAGCCATAGGTTTTAATCGTAGTAAAAGGGTTGTTGTAAGTTGATACTGCTAATAAAGCGAATTCTCTAGCTTTGTTTAGCAAAATACTCTTTGATGATTGGGATGAATCGACTTGTAATTTTTGACTGTGAACAGCTCGAAATTCCTCTTTACTTAAATACTTAATGCCTGTCGTAGAGTAATGTCGACCATCTCTTTCAATATATTTATGCCAGCGCTTTGTGGGATATGTTCTGCAACTACTCTCTTTCCAACCTGTAAAATCAGCAAGTTCTTTTATTGTGAATGATTGGCTATCTAGTTCTTTGTTCGTTAAAAACTCGTATCCTTTGTCTACAAAATGGAACCTGTCTTTTTCTGGTTCTTCTGCTAACAATTCATCAATTAAAGCCAATAACTCATTTAGTGTCTTGTTGCTCATTGAGTATCGTTTACAGAACGCCGTTTTTGTTTTTAATCTGCCTAATTCTTTAGTAAATTGGAGTTTCGCTTTTTTTGGCCCTGAAAGGGCTATCCATTCTCTTATTGCTGAATTTCGTGCAGGTCCTGTCAGCATTCCACCTGGTCGATGCGCCTCATTGATATTTTTAATTGCAGAAGGCAGATCCCATTTTTTATTTAGCTTTAACATTATCTATCCATAGAAATCTTAGGTACTCGCTCTTAAGTGTATAATAGGAGGAACAAAAAAGGCATATCCAATCTAGTTTAACCTCTTATTATCTAATGCTACATATTATATTGTACCGTGGTTCGTGACCATACCCTCTCTCCGTTTGCGGCGCTATCGGTATCTTATATGAATAAGCACAATCGCTGTTCATAACCTAAGAGGCTTCTCCCATGACAAAACCTAATACAACACCCCACACAACCACGGCACAAATCAACATCCTGAAAATCTCAACCTGCGGCAAAGTATCAGCTCCTTCCGAACACACATTAACCTACAACATTGGCTATGACGCCACCCAGAAAGCCCTACTTGTACGACTGACTGACAATGACACGGGAGGCCTGTTCTCTAGCGAATGGATAACCCTTGATGACATTGTGACCACCATCGAAAAACGCCCTACCCCTGAGACAAGTTTCAACGCCAAGATATTCACTTCCCTGTATAAATCACAAAGTGCCAATAACGCAGGATTTCTAACAGCTGCATTGAAGGCGGAAAACATACTTGTGCCATTCAAAGACTCTAAACGCTTACATGATATGGGTGACATAAAAGCCTTTACGGACAGTATGCAGCCTCTCATTAAGGACAAGGTTAGTTTGCATGATGTGGTGGCTGAGCGTGATGCCGCCAAGGCGAAAGTTCGCGAGGAAAACGAACGTAAGCTTAAGGCAAACCGTGAAAAACCCACCGCCAAATCTCTATCCAAAACCCCCTCAAAGTAGCCCTCACAGCAACTTAGCATAACCACACAGCTAAAGCAGACACCCATTTTTAAAAATAGCAAAAAACACGTTATGCTCTAAGCTTTAGGTATTCAAACAACCACGGATGGTCTGTCATGCCTCAATCACGTAAAACTCAAATCAGTTTAATTGATACTCCCTATTACCATTGTGTTTCCCGCTGTGTTCGCCGTTCCTTTTTGTGCGGTGAAGATAAGTTTACGGGGCAGAGTTACGATCACCGCAGGGGGTGGGTAGAAGCGCGTTTGCTATTTTTATCGTCTGTGTTTGCCATTGATGTTTGTGCTTATGCGGTCATGAGTAATCACACTCATGTGGTGGTGTGTGTGGACAAAGACCTAGCAGATGGCTGGTCAATGAAAGAGGTAGTAAGACGTTGGCATCGGTTATATCAAGGTACGTTGTTGAGCCAAAAGTATCAGAAAGAGGAGCAACTCAGTATAAGTGAGATGTTGAGCCTAGAGGAGACGGTCACGATTTACCGCCAACGTTTATACGATATTAGTTGGTTAATGCGTAACCTTAATGAACACATAGCCCGAGAGGCCAATAAGGAAGATGGTTGCACTGGCAGATTCTGGGAAGGCCGGTTTAAATCTCAAGCTTTATTGGATGAAAGTGCGGTATTAGCTTGCATGGCCTATGTGGATTTAAATCCCATTCGCGCCAAGATGGAAACCACACCAGAAACGTCAAAACACACCAGTATCCAGCAACGAATTCACTCCCTCATCAAAGGTGCGCAACCCAAAAAGCTGATGCGTTTTGTGGGCAATCATAGACAAAATATGCCTAAAGGCATTGCTTACAGCTTGATTGATTATTGTGAATTAGTGGATTGCACAGGCCGCTGTATTCGTGAGGATAAAGCCGGATATATAGAACAACATCATAGCCCTATTCTAACGCGCCTCGGCCTCGATTCAGAACAATGGTTGACTCTCACTACCGAGTTTGAACAGCACTTCCATACCGCAGTAGGTAGCGAGCACATGTTACAACAATTCAAACATCACACAGACCATCAACGTATACGAGGGATGGCAAAGGCCAGAGAATTACTTCAACACGCCTGAACAGTACAGCATCACGCACATTTAAACCTACCTTCACAACCTGTGCTCAATGGGGATGCCTGAAATTTGAGCTGGAGAAAATATTTAGCTGCTTTCAACACTTGAACCCCGAATAAGCTCATAATTCTAATTTTAAAACCAAAGAGCCGGAACATCTCTTTCACTTTATGCTTGTTGATTAGGCCGTGTTTGGGTACTTTATTACTTTGGGTGTCTTATTTAGGTACTCTAAAAAACCACACATCAAAACCTTATTTGAGCTCTCATATTATGAGACTCGCCTCACGATTTTAAACTTACCTTCTTTCTTAAAAGTATCCACTTTCTCATCTTTGCTTGACTCTAAATAAGCGGTATCTAAATGCCATTTCATGCCAAGTCTCATATCCCACTCATCAAATTGCTTTTTAACATATTCATTCGTTTCAATATCAGTCCAGCCATTCACTTTTGCTAAGTGCTTTTTCGCATCTGTACCTCTACCTTGAGTATTGGCATATCCTATATGTTTAACTTCATGACAGTATTGACATAAACAAACAAATCCCTTTAATTTCTGAATCAATAGTTCTTCGTTATAATCCCAAATTTCATGGCAATCAACTCGTCGATCTTTCCCAATACCACCACAAACTTCACAGCGATAGTTTGCTTTTTGGTATACAGCTTCTCGAATTTGTTTCCATTCTTCTTTTGAAACTTTGGAGCGGACATTTTTATATTGAGATTGCAATGGAACAAGCTCGACCGATAAAATTTTTCGCTCGTTTAAAGGCCATAGTTCGACAAGCAATCCACTTATTGTTAATTCATTTAGTTCTTCAAGTATCCCCGCTTTCTTGCACTCATGATATACCCAACCCGGTTTGTACTTTTTTTGACTCCTAGTTTCCTCTAAATTTTTTATATATGAAAAAATTGCCATATTTTCCATATTTTCCATATTTTCCATATTTTCCATATTTTCCATATTTTCCATATTTTCCATATTTTCCATATTTTCCATATTTTCCATATTTTCCATATAATTATCAGTAGGTTACGACGAATATGATATTTCAATTCAAGATAGCAAAGTAAAACTTAAATGCAATGTGAATTGAAAATAATTGTGACTAGATGAACAAATTCACAACTGTAACCTTGTGCTTTGTCTCATGGAAAGAATAACGATTTATCTTAAATTTAAAGATTAAGAATAGGCTTAATTTAATTGAAATTAGGTGTCAACGAACTGAATTTTTGAGGTGCTGTTTTTCGATTTTAGCGAGTAATGATTTATTACCTGCAATACAATTAACTTCGGGATTAATCCCTGAAATACCTAATGCGTAATTACAACCAGCACAATCAGTAAAACGAACAAATCCTTTTATAGCGTTGCTTCCAGTAAATCCAAGAGGGCATTCAATCAGTTTTCCTTTTCCTCTAAATACTTTTGACTTAATGGTCTTGGCACTTCGCATTAGAAATTCGTGAGCCTTTACTTCCTTTTGATTTACTAACCATGATTTATTACTTACATCATTTAGCACGATTTTTTCCAATATTTCAGGCGCAAGGTCATATGTACAGCTACTAAGATCTATTTCCAAAACAGAAAACCCATTATTTTGTAAATGTCTTCTCTTCCTATCATCCACTTTATGAGTAACACAAATCTCTATAGCTAACTTATGCTCTCCAACATTTGCCAATAAATCTATTCTAAATTCATCTACTTGAGCTTCCACTAATATTGAATCAAATTTAATGTACCTCTCAGCTATTAGAACTATATCTTCTCTACCGCTTCTAAATTTAATTTTTACTGGTGGGATCATTAAAGCTTTATGGTTAAAAATAATTTCTTTCGCTGCAATATGTAAAGCGGATTCGAAAGCCCCTAAACATTCAGCATTTGAATTGTGAGCAAAATGAGCAGCCAAAGTCCCCATATTTTTTGCGACGAGCTTTGAACCACACTTAGGGCATAAACATTCACAAGCCAGCCCATTAGGAACACTGGAAATGTGAGATAACTTACCTTCTCTGAGGCCATACTTGAGTTTTACGAAATTGGTCACTTTTAAACTACCTACAAGACTGTTTAGAGTTGAATGCAATAGGCATCAAGTCTTAAATTAATAACCGACAAAAACGCCTAATAAACTACTACCCAGACATTTTTTCTTTTTGACGGTCAAGTTTAGCGACATTTATTTTTGGCTTTTCAAAAGCAACATGACGCACAAGAACATTTATAAAAATTTTGGCTCTTCTTTTACTGTACGCACTACTACCATTCATCTTTTCGAATAGGCGCTCAATTAATCGAACTAGCCCTGCAGCAATAATTTTCAACTGAATGAAAGCAATAAAAATGACAATCGGGAAAAAAACAAAAATCGTAAACAGTTCTTTAGTAGAAGCAGTAGAATAAAACATAAAAATAGATTCAAGAGTAGCGCCATTCTCTCCTCTTATAGATAATGTCCCAATTGTCGCTGCAAGCATCAAAAACATAGCGAGGACACGAGCTTTAGAATCGTTTGCAAAAATATATTCACCTAGTTCTCGAATACTAAGGTCACTTATATCCCTATATTTTTCTCTTAAAGAACTAGATTTATCTATACATTCAGCAAGTTCTAAATATTCATATCGTTTGTAGGGTAAATATTTATCTAACCACAACTCTCTGAGCCTCCAGAGTTTAATCTCTTTGGTGACTAAGGCCCTTTGGAGCCTCTCAATTACTTTCTTATCTCTTGCTGATACTAGTGCTGTTATGCACACCAAAGTTAAAACAAACATAACAATCATAATTATAAACCTGAATGACCTTTCAAAGACCAACATATCTATTTGAAACAATTCAACAAACCATAGACATGTGAAAATCGACATAACTAATGCTAAGAGTGTTACCCAAGTTAATTTTGATTTTATTGTTACGACGCCTGAATAAGATTCAAAAGCTTCATAGTATTCATTTATTGTTGTGTATATATTTCTCACTCATTCTCCAAAATAGTAGGTCAATATTGTACTGATAAATTTAATTGCAGTGTAATCAACCTGAACTGAGCAATTCTACAGCTCTAGCCTTGTGCTCTGGCGCAAGGTGGGCATAGCGAATCGTCATATCCAAATTGGCATGACCTAAAAGTTCACGAACTGTATTTAAATCACCCCCCTTCATTACCAGTTTACTGGCAAAATGATGCCTTAAATTGTGAAAGTTAAATTCCTCAATTTTCGCTTCAACCAAAAGATTACCCCAAGCTTTTTTTACATCGGTAATAGGCTTGTTTGGTTCACCTTCAAACACATAACCTTGTTCTTTTGTATCTCTTTGCCACCCAACTAATGTTTGTTTTGATTCTGTGTTTAGTGGTACGTGCCTAGCTTTTCCCGACTTGGCGTTCTCGGCTTTAATAGTCACCACTTTATTAATTAAATCAATATTCTCCCATCGTAGATTTAACAATTCCCCTTTACGCATACCAGTATTCATCGCTAATAACACCAAAGGCTCTAAATGATCTGCAAAATTATGATCTCTTAATTCAGGTAATAGCGAGTATTTGCGCTGTTGTCTAAATTTATTGCCGTTCTCTCGTTCATCCTTTATGCGTTTATCTCTTATTGTTAGCGTTGCACGAAGTGAAGTCTCTTCTTTTTCATCCAAAAAACGAATGCGTGAATTATCCACTTTTAACGCTTTTACTTTGTGTAAGTCATGGCTCTCAATTAGTCCCCATTCAACCGCTCGGCTCATTGCACCTTTCAAGGGGTTAACATAACTATTTACAGTTGCGGGTTTCATCTTTGATCTGCTTTTCTCAGCTCGCCACTTTTCTACTTCCCATGCAGTAATATTAATAAGTTGGCTTTCCAAAAACTGGGGAAAGCCAGTCTTAATCACTTTGATGGTTTTACTCGCGGTTTTTGGATTGCGCGTTTGAAGCCACTCAAGGTAGGTATGATCGAGAAATGATTCTAGTTTTGTATGTTTGGCTTTTAACGTTTCTTTTTTGGCTTGCTTCTTAGAACCTTGAACGTCAACACCGTTTGCCACTTCACCCGCTTTGGCCTTAGCTAGGTCTCTAGCTTGGGCGGGGGTAATGTGACCATGTTGCCCTAACTTGTAATTAACCAGCTTATTAGCAAATCGATAATACAAATAATAGGTAATTTTACCCTTAGGTGAAATGAGCGCATGAAAGCCAGATATTTCTGTATCATTGACCCGCTTATCTTCAACTAATAGTGCCTTGATACTAGAATTCGTTATTTTCTCTCGCTTCGCCATTTTCGTGCACCCTTTCTATTTTGTAGCATTTTTATAGCAAGATGAACGTACTTTAAAAAACAAACACGAACAATAAAGAGTCGACCAATAAACACCAAGCCGTTGTTTTATATGAAATTTAAAAAACAAAACCGTTTATCATTGTTCATCGAAATTCATTGAAAAACACTGCAAAAAACGACCCACAATCGTCAGGCCCCCTGTTCGAGTCAGGGAAGGGCCACCATTTTCCTATTATAAATCTTAGTGTTATCCCTAACTCATAGACTTATATATGTTAGATCTGACAATTACTCACATAAAAAACCACTTTGTGCATGTTTTGTTCTAATCAGCTACTGCGTGATCCCCTCCCCCACCACTAATACCTGTGCTCAGTTAAATTTTGGCTTAAATAAATTTGGAGTTTGATCAGGAAAAACGGATAGTTTTCTTCGGCTTCATAAATAGGTCAATCACTGTATCCATAATAATTCCCTAAGATGGTTTTAAGACGACCATCTTTTTTCATATCGAAAATGACTTGATTAACTTGGTTTATAAAACGAAGATTCTGCGCTGTGGAATGGCACAAAATACGGTCTTCGATTGACGCTATTGGATGTTCTTGGTCATAGTTTAACGATGCTAACTGATCTGCTGGTAAATTAAGGCTAAGATCAAGGTAATAATCTGCGAAAGCCTCTACCCGCCCCAACTTTAACATGCCAATTGCTTGAGCAGAGTTTTGCACCATCACGGCATTGGTATGGGTTAATATCTGTTGATTATTGCCATAGGCATAGCCTCGAATTAACGCTAGTCTTTTTCCATTAACCTGTTTTTCATTAATAGCTGTTTCTGCAAAGTTAAACAAATACGCGTTAGCCATGTTAAAGGGTTCACTGACTAATATACCTGAGGGTGAACTTAAGTTAGCTAGATCTCCAGGAAAAACACAATCTACTTTTTGCTTTTCGAATAACAAATATCCCCGGGCAGTAGGATAAAAATAATGACTCACTTCAATATTATTAATGTTTTCTAAGAAATGCCCCATCAATCGATTATAGGGCAATGTTGGTTCATCCAGCATTTGCACGCCATTGATCCGCACTCTAGCAACAGAGATTTCAATGCCATCTTGTGCCCAAGACAAGTTGGTAATAACGTCTGTAAAAACGAAAAAGAATACAACAACAATCCGCCACATTAATTCAACCTCTAGCAATATACCCTGAATGAGTACGACCCAAATGAGCCATTTTCTCCAGTATATACTCCCAATATTATGTTTTAATAGGATTTTGTTGGATGCTAAACCAAAACCATCCCTAAGTTTTGCATACCCATTAGCAAGATTTGTTAATGGGTAAAACCAAGGAACCTTGCATGAGTGGGTTATTAAAAATTGTGATGTTGTCTTTAACGCTTGGGGTGTTCTCATCTTCCTATGGGGCAGATAGCGTTAATCTACTGATAATGATAGAAGACGCGGATAAAGACTCTGTGCCTCGGGATAGTCGAATTAATAAGCGAGTGCATGCAAGCATCAGTCAGCAGCTTAATCACGTCGCTGATGTGTATGATGAAACTAGCGTCACCCTAGACAAATTCAAACAGGGTCGTAAAGGTCGTAGTGATGCTGAATTGCTGGATATTGCACGTTCGATCACTCGCCCGCCTATTGATATAGTGTTAGTGCTTAGCACTTATGCGTCGGTAACGACCAGCGAGTATGCGAAAAAAGGCCGCGCACGAATTGAAGGTCGGTTATTGAACGCTAATTCTGGGCAATTTCTGGATAATTTTGAAGTACAAAGCCCACGTAGTTGGTCAATCCCCTACGCTTGCGATAAACAAACTTGCATGCTCGAAGAAATGGGTGATGAAGCCAAAGTGTTAGGTGATGAATTGGGTTTAATTTTGGCTGAAAAATTAAATTGGTTAATAAATGGAGAATCACCTGACCAAAGCACTACTGCAAAAGCACAAATGGTTAACGACTACTACTTAGAATTTGATGGTTTTAGTGCACAAGACATGGCCAGCATGGAAGAATATTTGCTGGTTTTTTCGGGTTATATTTCACACCGCCCCACCCAGCAGCGCCATACTCACAGCACATTATTATATCGCTCCACTATTGGCAGCGCAAAACTTAGCAGAAATATGCTGAAGTTATTAGACGAGTTGAATATGCGTGCCACAATAAATTTTGAAGGTAACGCGTTTAATATAAAGCGTATTACTTTAAGGGGTGAAAACGCTAATCGGGATATTGCCGATGGCTGGTAACCTGTTTACATTCAAACTGTTCTCAAGACATTGCATGGGCTTATAATACCAGTCCGCATAAATAAACCTTATAGTGGACAATGAAAACTAACCAACACAAACAATTGTAAAGCAACTATGGCGTGTACTTTTACCCTCAAAGCAAAAAAACCAATAGGCCTTATACTTGCCCTATTGTGTCTATTTGTGCCAATGAGTATCGCCGCTGAACGCTGGCAAATGGTGGTGTTGCCAGATACAAACTACAACACTCCAAACGCGCTACCCGCACATGCAGACCTACACAGTACTATTTCCCAAGGTCTGACTATTGCTTTGTCTAACGCTGACTTTGATGTGCTTAAACTACATTACTTAGGCTTACCTAATTGCATATTTGAAGACTGCTCTACCTTAACTGACCAAGCCATTCGACAAGCAGCAACACGTTCTGGCAGAGAAGTTAATTTAGCCTTGCTGTATCGACTCAATGCGTTTAAACAACGTCAAGCGGCATCACATAAATGGTATTTTAATTTATCTGGGCGCTTATTAGATTTACAAAGCGGCGCTCAACAGGATGCTTTTGCAGTAGATAACTGGGTCACGAGTCCAGCCAAAAACTGCATAGGTGATTGTTTAAGTGCGTGGTTAGACCAAAACTTAAGGTTACTTGCACAGGACTTGGGCGCGGTACTGAGTGAAAAACTCGCGGCTTTACCCAGGCGTTTTCACTATCACTTAACCCTAAATAACTTCAGTAGCGCCCAGTTGCAACAAATCGACAGGTACGTAAAAAACATTGGAGGTTATGTGGCCGACATATTAGTCATTGATACCCCCACTAAAAACCAAGTGTTAAACCATCAATCAAGCCGCTCGTACCAATATATATCAGAACTTACCGCGTCTGAGTTAGGCGCTAAATTAGAAGATCTTAACCAGCAAGATGTTTTGCCCCTTAAGTTTGAATACAATCATTCACAGCGACAGTTCACTTTAATGCCTAAAGCGCAAACTGACTCATGGGACACACTTAGCCAATTTTTTAATGACCTATTTCCCAGTGCATCGCAGCAGGAACCACTACTACAACCATCTGAAGAATCCGCACCACTAACAGATACAACTGCGTCACAGCAGCTTGAAACAGATGAGGAAAAAGAAGCGCGCAGAGATCAGCAAATATGGCTTCAGGCTCAGGGAGTAAATACCCTAGAGAGTTACCAGCAATACCTAGCTGCTTGGCCACAAGGGCAACACTTCATGCAAGCCGAAGCGGCCATAAAAAACTTTCAGGATGATGAAAACACTTGGCAACAAACATTGGACTTAAAAACCAGCCTGGCTTTTCAGCAGTACTTAGCCTTAAAGCCTTCGGGTAAATATACACACCAAGCAAAACAGCAGTTAGTCCTTTTACGCGTGCAGCAACAGCAACAACAAAAACAACAAGAAAACAGAGCGCTAGCAGATGATTATTATTATCAGCAGCAAAACTACCCTGACGCATTATATTACTACCAACAAGCCGCAAAGCTAGGTGATGCCTTGTCGCAATATTTGCTAGGAAAAATGTATGCCGATGCTAAAGGTACTGAAAAAAACATGCGCCAAGCAGCTAATTGGTATACTCAGGCAGCCAAACAAGGCCACAGCCAAGCACAGGCAACCCTTGGTTTTATGTACTCAAAAGGTAATGGGGTCAATCAGGACTACTCTGAGGCAGCCAATTGGTATCAAAAAGCCGCAGAGCAAGGGCATATGAATGCCCAGCACAACCTGGCTTACCTGTATTCACTCGGTAAAGGAGTGGCAAAAAACTATCAACAAGCGGCTTATTGGTATCAAAAATCGGCGATCCAAGGTGATGCTGATGCACAAAACAGCTTAGGAAAACTCTACGAAAGAGGCTTAGGTGTGAATAAAAACTTAGCTAAAGCAAAAAGCCTATACCAACAATCTGCAGACCAAGGCAATCAAATCGCCCGACTTAATTTACAAATGTTAAATAACTAAATAAAACACCTCTAAGTTTTGCATAACCTCCCGTGGAGGTACTTATGCATCAAAATAACAATCACGACACTAGCACTCAAGCCATGACCGAAGTCGCACTGGGATTATCCATGGCGTTTTTTTCATTGTTAATTTTGGCCCTGTTTTCTATTGGTTTGCCTGAACATGTGCAAAAAGAACAATCGTCCTCAACCACCGATGAACAACTAAAATTAGCAGCCAATACCGACAAGTCCTCATCAAACAAAGCGCCTGTTAATAACAACCAACAGTATGCTTTTTACTTCAATGGACAATTTTACGATAAGCAACTCAATCATTTAAACATCAACAACTTTGCCCTTTTTGAAACCCAACAACCCTTGGTCCTTGCGGTACAAGACAGCCTACCTTTAATACAAATTATGGCGGTTCGCAAACAAATAAATCATCCAAACCTTTCCATAACCATGCTTAATCAAACGTGGCAAACGCAGTTGGAGAAAATGCAATGAAATCCCCCACAATAGCGAGCGTGTTAAGTTTACTAACGATACTCTTAACATCCACTGCTTCAGCGACCTATTACTACGATACAGCGGATGTGCAACAGCTCGTCATTGCTGAGGCCAAACGGCAAAATATGGATCCATCCTTAGCTTTAGCTATTGCCAAAGTGGAGTCGGATTTTAATCCTCAAGCGTTAAGCCATGCCGGTGCAAAAGGGGTAATGCAAATAATGCCGCGCACCGCAGAGCAAGTTTTTGGCGTGTCCCGTAATCGGTTATTTGAACCTGATATCAACATAGAGCTAGGCGTTAAGTTTATTAAGAAACTTATCGCACGCTATGATGGCCGCTTAGACATTGCCTTGTCACATTATAATGGCGGCTCGCGAGTCAAAAACAAACATGGCGAACTCAGTGTGATACCTGCCACTCGTCACTATGTAGATAAAGTTTTGAGCTCCCAAAAAGAATTTTTACATCATGACAACCGCACGTTATTGGCTTCTCGGGTTAATCAATCAGATAAGAGCTATATTCAAGGACATACCGAAAATAGCCAAGCAGAGCCACAATTATCCGGCACACACTCTGACAATCCGCAAATTCAAACTTTACGGGCCTTGCGATTGCATAACATTACCCGTAACTACAAAGGTAAAAAGGCAATGCGGATTAGCCGGCAAACGCCCCCTGTAGAAAAGTCGCCTTCTTCACAAGTCAGCCTCAACGCAAAAATGGCAAAGGTTAGGCAGTGGGAGTCGGTATATGACAACTAGAGTTTGTCTTTCTTTCGAAAGTCTTTGATTGAGTGTTGGTTGTTGGTTAAATTGAGGTAATGATCAGAAGAATAACAAACTAAATTAGGCCGAATGAGCAATATTATTAACTACGGTATTAGCGAAACCCTAAAGGCGCTGTTTGCCCAGCTAAAAGAGACTCCCGGCCTACACGGATACAAATACCATGACAAAGACGTAGAGCAACTATCTCAAAACATAGTGTGCCGCAACTATGGCTCAGTTTGTTATGAATTAAGTTTTCTTTGCTGGGCAGTAGTTAATCACCCAGGTTATTCGTCTTCTGCACTACTGAGTTTTTTTTGGTTAGAAGAAAACATCCAACCGAGGCGTTTTCGCCAAGCTTTTAGTCAGCCTATAAAAAACCCATCTGGGCAGATTGACATGGGTGATGATTATTTACAGTTGCAGGTAGGTGCCATCAAATTTGCTTTATCCCCTACCCGTGTGGGTGTATTAGCAGTGATGTTAGAATTGATTGCCAGCATTGAGCCCGAGCAATTGTCTAAGATTGAAAAACTGTTAGTAGCTGCCAATGTACAAAGCATCAAGCAGGTGTCTTCTAATCTCCAAAAGCTGATTTATAGCTACTTAAAAGAACATATTCCTGAAGCCAGTACCCAAGAACGTTTTAGGGCAATAAGCGGATGGTTAAAACAACATTCTCTGACGGCTGCAAAACTGACCGATCAAGATGTACTCGATTTTTGGCTACACCCGCCACAGCAACCTAGTTACATTAAATATTCCACAGTATTAGACGACTTACTCGATGCGATAACCGCCATAGAAGTGGTTGAAAACACCTTTAATGCCGATTATGCCTTAAGCCTAGGCAGCAATAACGAGCAAGGTGAAGTAGATGCTGACTGGGTACAAAATACTGTGTTTGATCAAGCAGATAACAGCTCTGATTTAAGTTGGTTGTGCCAATCACCAAAGTTTTTAACGTTGGCGCAATATCAGCCGATGCAAGCTCTTTTAAGCCACGGTAAGTTGGCGCGGCAATTACCTCTATCCTTTTTGCGATTAAACATATTTGCTGGCTGGCAGTCAGTATTGGTGCAAGCTAAACGAAAATCGCCTCAGGTGTTGGCAGATAAACTTCAACAATGCCCCAACCGCCAATACCATGACTATGTAGCCGAACTCAATGACGCTGAGTCACAATGTAAACAAGTACAACAAGTCATTGCCCACATATTTTACAGTCTGAATAACCCTGTATTTGTTGGCATCATGGGCAAACAAATGCCAACAGATTTACAACAAACACTCAAAGTTTGGATGAGAGCACAAATCGTCACCACAACAGAGTCTGAAGTAGACTTTTTTTTGAACGTACAACAATGGTTAGCCCAGCATACTAAGGCACACGCTTGGTTAACTGAAGCGGCAAACCTCTTCAAAAACAATAACAAAGATGGATTTAAGACACTGCCATCGGTTGCAGACTTAGATATTTATCAGGATGGCAGTGAAGCACTCGACCATTGCCAAGAGTTAGTCGCGCGCTATTTGTTAGTCATAAAAAAAATAAATAACCAAAATACCCAGTTAGCGGAAATTTATCGCTCTGACCTATGCATATTCAGTAATAGATTTAAGCAAATTTATGGAGTGCCCCATGCCTGATCATCTCAATCACATGCAGGAGCAAGTGTTTACCGCCAAAGCCTTGTACCGCGAGTTACATCAGCATCCGCCTGAGCAGAGCCACAGTGGCAAATCATGGCTGTTTAACGATCTGGTACAACTCGCACAAGGCAATCCAAAAATTGATGGCCACCAGCTAATACAGCACATTAATCAATCACTGCCACTGCGCCGTCAATATATGCAGTTGCTACAAAAATTAGCCTTTGCTTCCAGCCCAGTGCAGGCCGCAGCGAGTTCGAAAACTGAAATCAGCAGTCGTAAATCTGCAGAGTTTGAACTGTTATTTAAGCGCGACAAACAATTTTCTGGGCAAGTGTATGTGATACTTAAAATCCCCCACTCCATTGAAAAACATCACAATCAAGGGGTTCGCGTGAACTGTTGTTCCGACAATTTGATATCCACAATGCACTTCCCACCTATTGTAGATGGTAAAACGCAGCTATTAATGGAAGAATCAGATCAGAAATTTATTAACATGTTTGATGCTGAGTTTGCAATATACCTATCATAGCTATGCCCTAAGCGTTAAATCGCCTTTGTTCCCAGTTTTTGTCTTGCTAGTAGAGAATCAAGCTAGATGAAAACCCATATATTTATCGCCACTACCCAAGGATTAGTCGCGATACAAAATATCACGCCCATTGATGACGAAGATATCAGCTCAGTGGTATCCGTTAATGGCACATCAACCACAGCCAATATCAGCGGCAGTTACCACAATTTTGTTAAAAAAGGCGTGGGTATTATTCAGCAAATGTTTGGTGCTTGCAGTTATCGAGTCGATATTAGTGCCCGCATCGACCAAGGCAATAGCTGGCAAGTCGCCATATATTTGGCCCATTTAGCCCAATCAAAAGGTTTGCTTGGTAATGGCGAAGTCAATCAAGGCGACACTGTTATTTGCGCTACTGGTGAAGTCAATACCAGCAACCATCAAGTATTAGCCGTTACAGAAGTCGCTCTTAAACTTAAATTAGCGCAACCACAACTAGAACAATGGACGGCTCTGGGTGTTAAAGTGCAATTTTTACTGCCCAAAGCTAATCAATCAGACGTAGAACAAAATAACTACACCCTGCTGGTTAGCGATCTCGAACAAGCTGCTTTAGCATTGCCCAATAGCACACAAAGCCAAACCTCACCGAGTGTAAAAAGCAAAAAGTCAGCCAGTAACAACTCTCGAATTATCATTATTATTGCAATAGTTGCTGCGGTGTTAGTTGTGGTTTTTGGACTCAGCAAACTCACCTCACCCGAAAGCAAACAACATCAACCTTTGTATAAAACAAGCAAGGCACCTCAAACTGAGTTAAACAAATCAATTCAATTAGTTGCCCTGATTGAACAAGGTAAAAGCTGCGCACAAACATCTGATGAACCAGTACTTTTAAACAAAAAAGTCTTTGCTGACTTAGCCCTAAATCAACTCTGTGCATTGTATCTTCAAACCAACACAACAGTGGTTCAAATTCTGTTAGTTGCGCAAGATGCCTACACAGTATTGCCACTCAAACAAAACCAACAAGGCTGGCAGATCCCCCTACCTAAAAACCGAGCATCCCATCGCAGTTATTTTTTGGTGGCAATCGCCCAATCTCTTAGTGAAGACAAAATCGAACAACTAAGGCTTTACCGAGAAGCCATGCCCAAACCATCCCTGTTAACTGAATCGGCACTCGCTAGTTGGTTAGAAAAACAAAAGGTAAATTTCACTGTTTATACACATAAGTTGGTGATTGAGTGATACTTTGAGTGATGCTGTTTATAATCATCAACTGTTGTTTTTTTACCACGAGAACATTGAAAGCTCAAAACATCAAGTTAAATTTAAACTTTAATAATCAATGACTTAAATTTAAAAAATCAATAACACTTTCTTGGTGTACTTTTTGCTCTAGAACGAATGATATTTCAAACATGGAAAAATAATGAACAGTAATCTGAATATTCATTCACAAAAATTCACTCACTTTCAAATAGAACTTACAAAACTGTTGGCTCTATTTATTTGTTTATTGTTGTCAAGTTCGGTATTTGCCAACAATATAGCTACAAAGGATAATTTCAACCCGTTAATTGTAGATGGGCTAGTTTGCCGAGGAAATGATGCAACAAAATGCTCATTTATCACAAAAAAGTATTATCAAAATGTCGGCGATCTAGTTGATCCAGACGAAATTGCAGATGCACGCCTTCGACTAGGAACCCTTCAACAATTTAGAAGTGTCAGCATTGTGCTTGAAAAAGCCTCTCAAAGAGGCCGAGTCAATGTCGTATTTATTGTCAACGAAGCCAACAATATACAATTCAGATTGAATGGCCGTTACAGTCACTCTGACAGGTCATTAGTAAAAGACAATATCTTTGGTTTAAACGCAGGAGTGACTAACTTCAACTTTTTAGGCTCAGGCAAACAATTAAGCTTTGATGTTTCTGGCAGCTATGTAAATACGTCATATGACCAGAATGTTTCTGCTTATTTTGGTGACGAAAGCAATTCAAAAAATAACAACTTAAGGCTTGAGTACTACGATCCGCATTTACTAGGATCGGTTAACTATTATTTTGTCGCTGGACTTCTCCTTAGTCAGACTAAGCGTGAAGAAGCGATGGTTAGAGAAGGAACTGATAATAACGTAGCTAACAATGATTTCGAAAGTTACCATTATAACTTGTCATTTGGACGTCGCTTTGGCGCTCACTCTTACGCTGCTGTGAATGTTGCAGGTGCTAAATTTAAGGGTGATATAGCGAGCATTACCGATAGCTCTTTTTCCCCGGCCTTTAGTCTTGAGTATGGCTGGGACTCCCGTGATGACTTGATATTCCCTACCGAAGGTTCTTCATTTTCTGTGTTATTGAATGAATCTGTATTCGAAGGTGATACCACAGTTAATGATGCTAACGGAAATAGCTTTATCATTGAAAACCGCAAAAATGTCTCTGTTAAATATTCAGACAATATTGGTTTGAGTTCAAACCTTATTTTTAACTATGGTATTGAAGGCCAAGTAGACGTAAATAAGCTTGATGAACTTGATCGCCAGCCTTTTCCGACTATCTCTTTTGGTTTAGCAAATATCGACTCAACTCACAGTACAGAAGGTCAGTACCAAGGTTGGAAATATGGCCTAAGCCTCCCAATCAATACAAATGATCTGAACATTCAGCATCCTAGCTTTTCTGTAGAGTACATATATCAGACAGATGCACTAATTGTGAACTTGTCCTTAAGCTATTTGGCAGATATTAAGGATGTTTTCTAATGTTGAAGACTTTTTTAATTAGCTGTGTTTGTTTGATAGCCTGGCCCTTATCGGCGACAGGTGTGAGTGTTAGTTTGCAGGTTAACAAACTAAAAATCAGCTCATCAAATATTGATTATCCTGAGAAGATACTCAATAGGGAACTAAAGAGTGGCTTGCCAAACACTATCGATCTTCTGATCATACTGAGCCAAAATGGAACACGAATGACACAAAAGATAAAACGTTTTTCCGTGGTCTATGACCTATGGGATGAATTTTATATTTTTCAGGAATTAGGTAGCGATAACGGCCCTGACGTGCGTGTTAATAGTGATATGGCATTAAAAAATGTACTGTCTTCGTTAGATATTGTGGTTCCTTATCATCCCAACTCTTTTGACCCTGAAATCCCAATAGTAGTGACTGCGCAGATATTTTTTAACCCTGTGCAGTCACAAAGGATCAAGAAAATTCAAAACTGGATTAGAACCAGTAAAGGGTTTGATGACATTGACAACGAAGCTGAGTTGAATTCGCACAGTGCTAGCCAATTAAATAGTAATCCCTCTACTATCAACTCAGTTGGGCGAACGGGTCAACAGTCTATAGGCGCAGACACTGCAATCGGTAGCCTTAGTCAAGTGAGCGCTGCGAGACCCAGTTCAGGCCCTAGATTCAAAAAGTTGTTCGATAAAATTCTTGAACAACATCTTTCAGAAGATTCAATCGCCGCCCAATGGAAAAGCGCACCACAAATCGCGACATTCAGCATCAAAGATATACACAATGAAAGTCAATAGAATAAATGTGTACTTGTTCTCGACGATACTGGCGCTGTCAGTATCGTCATTTTTTTCAGCTTACCTGTTAATTGACGAAATATTGGAGAGCTCTATAAGCCTAGGCGTTAACCAAAAGACCAGCCAGTTGCTTAGCCAATATCAAAGAGATTTGAAAAGACTAAGGGAGCTGGACTCACAGAATGAGAAGGCATACAAAAGTCGCTTTTATCAAGTTCAGGATGCAATGGTAGTATTTCAAAACCCCAAGCAAATTAAGCGGGTCATAAAAAGTTCATATATTAGCTATTTTCTAATTATTTTTGTTTCTCTGCTGATCATGTCTGCTCTCGCTGCGATGATATTGAATCGCAAAGTCTCTAATGCTTATAAAAGATTGCTGGATAATGATATCAGAAAGTCAAAAAGGCTTCATGAATTGGAATATTTCGATAACTGGCAGCAAACAGCCGCTAATTTGGCACATGAAATCAAGAACCCACTCACACCCATAGAAATGATGGTAACTAATCTTGAGTACAGTTATTTAAATGCACAGCCTAATGATTTTAAAAATACTCTACAAACCACCAGAAAAGTGGTGGTTGAAGAAGTCACTCGATTAAAAAAAATGGTTAATTACTTTAGTCAATTCTCTACTTTACCTACCCCAAAACTTTTACCGACTGACTTAATTACCTTCATTCATGAACTCATAGGAAGTTCAAAACTAGCGTGGCAACATACCTCTTTCGGTTTCGATTACCCTACAAATATTAAAGATATAGTTGTGAACATTGATCCGCAAATGTTCAGACAATGTTGCATAAATTTGCTGCAAAATGCAGTAGATGCTAACCCTGAAATTTCCCCACTAAAATTTGAACTTAGCCTCAAAATATCTTCTAAGCAACAGCTGGAGTTTACCATCGCCAATATTGGTAAAACACTGAGCAGAGTTCAACAATCCAACATATTTAAGATAGGCTATTCAACGCATAAGGATAATCAAAATAGAGGGTTAGGATTGGCTATTGTTAAAAAAATTGTCATGGAACATGATGGATACATTGAACTTGTGCCATATAGCGAAGGCGTTTCATTCACAATAAGTATTCCGATTAAAAAGGTGCACTATGTCCAAAATTAAATATCGGGTTATGGCCGTAGATGATGAGCCTAATATATTGCTTAGCATAAAAACCTGTTTACCCGCCTCAATCTATCAAGTAGATACTTTTACCAATATAACCGAGGCTTATGCCGCCCTAAAAAAAAATGTGTACGATTGTGCATTGATAGACATTCGTTTGGGAAATGACAGCGGTATCCAGTTATATAATAATATGAAGTCTGAGGGTATTGATGTCCCAAGTATTTTTATATCCGGCAATGCCAGTCTGAACGAGGCAGTTGAGTCACAGAAATTAGGAGCTTATGATTTTATTGAAAAACCCTTTTCTAGCGCAAAACTGACAGTTACTGTTGAAAACTGCATAAACTTCAATCAATTAAAGGACAAGCTTGGCAATATTACTCATACCACTGAAGATTATGAATTAATCGGTGAACACCCTCAGATGAATAAGCTCAAAATGCAAATCAACAAAGTAGCTCAAACGGATGCGATGGTTTTTATACAGGGTGAAAGTGGTACGGGCAAAGAGTTAATCGCCAGAAGTTTACATAAATTGAGCACAAGATCTGACGGAAATTTTGTGACCGTAAATTGCTCAGCTATCCCAGAAAACTTAATTGAAAGCGCTTTATTTGGCCATACAAAAGGCGCATTCACAGGTGCGGTATCTGCTAAAAAAGGCTACTTCGAGCATGCTCATAAAGGTACAATTTTTCTAGATGAAATTGGTGATATGCCCCTGTCAGCCCAATCCAGTCTACTCCGAGTTTTAGAGAATAATGAAATTCAAAAAGTCGGTGCTGAAAGTTGCACTAATGTTGACGTGAGAGTGGTCGCAGCAAGCCACAAAAATTTAAAACAAGCAGTAAAAGACGGGGACTTCAGAGAAGATTTATATTACCGCATCAGCGTAATCCCAATCCATTCCCCGGCGCTCAGGGAACGTATAAGTGATTTAGAACTGCTTGCTAAACATATTGCTACAAAATTATGTCATCGTCACGGTATGTCAACTAAGTCAATTCACAGTAGTTGTTTAAAGGTGCTATCAAAATATAGTTGGCCTGGCAACATTCGTGAACTGACCAATACTCTTGAGAGAATGCTGATAATGGGTTCTGAAATATTAACGTCTGAAGATGTGCCAACCGACATTGCTAAGGATGATAGCCACACCAATGGTGAACTCAGCTTAAAGACTCATCGAGATAATATGGAGCGTCACATAATTTTAGAGCGGCTAAAGACATATTCTGGCAATATCAGTCAAGTCGCCAGATCTTTGGAAGTAGACAGGACGAATCTTCACAAAAAGATTAAGTAACCCCAGATCGGTTTAAGCGACTATCATCGCATTTCTCTCCACGCCAGTTAAATTAAGGGATGGCTTATTGTTTTTGAGGCAATAAGCCACCAATCCAGCCATCAAGTTAAGTGTAAAACCATTAATACTGCGATGACGGGAGTGTTCAATGAAAGATATATTCTTTAATTGGTCGTTAATCGTCTCGATAATGAATCGCTTTGACAGCATTGCTCGATCCCATAATGATATCGCTTTTGCTTTCATGTTCTTGCGAACCGTTGTGATAAGCGTGACGCCTTTATCAAATAAATTGGCTTTGAGTGCATTGCTTAAATAGCCTTTGTCACCGTAAAGTTTATCTGTTAAATCTTGCGCTAGCTGTTCAACCGGCTTGGTATCATGCACGTTGCCAGCGGTGACTTTAGCGGCAACAATCTCACCCTTATAGTTAACAATTAAATGCAACTTGAATCCGTAGAACCACCCCATCGTACCTTTACCTCTTTGTGCAACACCATCAAAGGTTTTATGCCTTGGTATACGAATGTTATGACACACCTTTAACGTTGTAGAGTCAATGAATTCAATGCCTGTGGGTTTTCCTTTAAGTGAAGTGAAATAAGCACACATGGGCACAATGAGGCTAGGCATTACTTCTAAAAATCGTGTGTAGCTCAATAATTTAGGGAAGTCATTTTTATAAAAACACGAGATATACCCTAGGTAATAATTCTTGAAATCACGATGATGACTCATATGGAAACCAATGACGACTGTCATCATTTCGCTTATAGACATACGGCTATCTCTACGCCTTTGGCGATCACCATCTTCTAATAACTGCTTTTGCCATTGTGGGATGAATACTTTGCAAAAATCATCGACATCACAGTACAACTCTACTAAATTCCTCATGCCTGTTCCTTGTGTTGATTGGTCTCTCTTGGTCGAAAGATCCGATCATGGAACAGGCATTTAGTTCAATTTTTTAAACCGAGTTGGGGTTAA
>Ga0115567_10000605_pt1 | contig 35104 bp, 33 predicted proteins | sample COGITO_mtgs_1204_2_FD_88679 | JGI IMG/M metagenome (GOLD analysis project Ga0115567, IMG submission 88679) | Pelagic marine microbial communities from North Sea - COGITO_mtgs_120412 | ecosystem: Environmental > Aquatic > Marine > Epipelagic | place: Germany:Helgoland, sampling site Kabeltonne...
GACGGCGACCATCGGGGTCGAACAGAAGAGGCCGATATTGACACCGGGCGTGGCAAAACGCGCGGTTTCGGCGGCAACGGCAAGGTCGCAGGTCGCGACGAGCTGGGACCCGGCGGCGGTTGCCGTGGCATGGACGCGGGCAATGACCGGTTGGGGCAGGCGGGTGATCGACAGCATCAGCGCCGAGCACTGCGCAAACAGGGCTTCATAAGCTTCCCGTGTCGGTGTGCCGCGTACCTCGCGGAGGTCGTGTCCCGCACAAAAAGCCGGTCCGTTCGCGGCGATAACGACAACGCGGACGGAGATGTCCTGGGCAATGGCATCTATTTCGGTTTGAAGGGCGGCCATCAGCCCGGTCGACAGGGCGTTGCGCGCCGACGGACGGTTGAGGGTCAGGGTCGCGACGCCGTCTGTGTCGGTGCGGAGGAGGATATCGTCTGGTTGAGTATTCATTCTGAATGCGTTCGGTAATGTGCAAGCTATTTGTTCGCTGGAAACGGGCGAATATGCCTTCAGGGTCCAGGGTCTTGAACCATACGACGACCGGTCGCCGCCGCGCAATCATCACGCTCGATACTTTATACTGTTATGCTTGCCAGCCGGGCGTGTTCCTGCCTGAACTGATATCAGACCCGGTAAGCCGGAGCGGGCGAGACGTGCCTGTAAGTCGTTTATTGCTGCCGGTTAATGTGGGTGCGTTTGGGCAAAGAGCGCCAGGATTGCCGGGAGGAATGGGGTAATATAATACCTATTTTATAACCCATTGTAATAAATGGTATTTTTAGCATTAATGCTGATTGACAGGTATTCAAATCCTGTCATATTCCGCCTCCGATGCGCCCGTTACTGTGGGCGCTGCCATTTTTTTACCGACACACCTTTCTGGACTGTTTGATATGAAAACCATTTCCGCCAAAGCGTCGGATGTTGAGATGAAGTGGTTCGTCGTCGATGCCGAGGACCTTGTCCTTGGCCGGCTGGCGACCATTTGCGCCAAGATCCTCCGCGGCAAGCACAAGACCACGTTCACGCCCCATGTCGATTGCGGCGATGGCATTATTGTCATCAACGCCGAAAAGATCGCCATGACCGGCAACAAGAAGACCGACAAGGTCTACTATCATCACACCGGGTATCCGGGCGGGATCAAGGGCGTTACGCCTGAGAAACTGCTGGCCGATGGCAAGGGTGATCGTATCCTGATGAAGGCGGTCGAACGCATGCTGCCCAAGACCAAGCTCGGGCGCAGCCAGCTGACCAAGTTCCGCGTCTTTTGCGGCCCGGAACACACACATGAGGCGCAGAACCCGGAAGTTCTGGATGTCGCATCGATGAATTCGAAGAACAAGAGGAGCGCCTGAGCATGGCCGACGAAGAAAACACAGGCGCGCTCGGCGACGCAATGAAACAGGCAGCGGCCGCAGTGGCCGCTGAAGCCGCCGCGGCGTCTGCTCCGGCAGAGGCTCCGGCCGAAGCCGCAGTTGAAGCGCCCGCAGCAGCCCCGATCGTTGCCGAACCGGCTGCAATCGTTGAGCCGAAGATCGACGCCCAGGGCCGCGCCTATGCGACCGGCAAGCGGAAAAACGCGGTTGCCCGCGTCTGGATCAAGCCCGGCAGCGGCAAGCTGACGGTTAACGGCAAAGACGGACCGACGTATTTCGCGCGTCCCGTGCTGCAGATGATCATCGGCCAGCCGATGGAAGTCGTCGATCGTACAACGCAGTACGACGTGTGGTGCACGGTTTCCGGCGGCGGGCTTTCGGGCCAGGCCGGTGCGGTACGTCACGGCATTTCGAAGGCGCTGACATATTTCGAACCGGGACTGCGGGGCACCCTGAAACAGGGCGGCTTCCTGACCCGTGATTCGCGTATCGTCGAGCGTAAAAAATACGGCAAGCGCAAGGCGCGCCGTTCATTCCAGTTCTCAAAACGATAAGGCTGGGACAGCCACTTACGACTTCAAGGGCGTCCCTCCGGGGACGCCCTTTTTTTATTCAGCCCGGGTCTGTACTAAGCTGGTATCCGGAAAGGTGAGAGACATGACACACACGATATTCATCGACGGCGAAGAAGGCACCACGGGGCTGCAGATCCGCGAGCGGCTGGAAGCCCGCGTGGAGCTGGAACTGATCCACCTGACCGGCGAGACGCGCAAGGACCCGGTGGCGCGGCGCGCGGCGCTGAACGCGGCCGACGTCGCTATACTTTGCCTGCCGGACGACGCGGCGCGTGAAGCGGTGGCCATGATCGACAGCGACACCACGCGGGTGATCGATGCCTCGACGGCGCACCGGATTGCCGATGGCTGGGCCTATGGTTTTCCCGAAATGACGACCCACCAGACCGATGCGGTGGCGGCAGCGACACGGGTCGCCAATCCGGGCTGCTATCCGACGGGCTCGATCGCGCTGACCCGGCCGCTGGTCGATGCCGGTATCCTGCCGAAAGACTTTCCGATGACGGTCAATGCGGTATCGGGCTATTCGGGCGGCGGCAAGGGGCTGATCGCACGCATGGAAGACGCTTCGCGGGAAGACGCCGTCGACAGCGCCTATTTCGGCTACGGGCTGACGCTGGCGCACAAGCATGTGCCGGAAATGAAGGTGCATGGCGGTTTCGATCATGCGCCGCTGTTCACGCCCAATGTGGGCCGGTTCCGCCAGGGGATGATCGTCGAGGTACCGCTGCAGCTCTGGGCACTTCCCGGCACCCCGGGGATCGATGCAATCCGCGATACATTGGCGGCGCGCTATGAAGGCTGCCGGTTCGTGTCGGTCGCGACGGCAGAAGAAACCGCCGCACATACCGGGCTGCTCGACCCCGAGGATTTGAACGACACCAACAACCTGCGGCTTTACGTGTTCGGCAATGCGGAGACCGGGCAGGCGGTGCTTGCCGCGCAGCTCGATAATCTCGGCAAGGGTGCGTCGGGTGCTGCGGTGCAGAACATGAACATCATGCTCGGGCTCGACGAAGCCGCCGGACTGCTATGAGATCGGTGCGGGCCTTCGATCTGCTTCAATCGTCATCCCGGGCTCGTCCCGGGATCCAGTTGGGCGCTTAGCAAAAAGACTGGGCCCCGGGACGAGCCCGGGGTGACAATCGGGGCTGTTTTGCTAACTTTGACCGAAGCGGCCGGAACTGTATTTGTGCGGATTTAGAACGACCAAGTATAAGAAACATGACCCAGTATCACGGCAACATCCTTCCCTATAAGGGCAAGTGGCCGAAAATCGCCGATGATGTGTTCATTGCGCCCGGCGCCAGCGTGATCGGCGATGTCGAGATCGGCGCGGGATCGTCGATCTGGTTCAATTGCGTACTGCGCGGTGACGACAATCCGATCCGCATCGGCGAACGGGTGAACGTGCAGGACGGTACCGTGATCCACGTGCATTCCCTGTTTCAGGGTACCTATATCGGCAACGACATCACCATCGGACACATGGCGCTGCTCCATGCCTGCACGCTGGAAGACAAGTGCTTCGTCGGCATGGGCTCTATCGTGCTCGACAAGTGCAGGGTCGAGACCCACGGTATGCTGGCGGGCGGCGCGATGCTGACGCCGGGCAAGACGGTCAAAGGCGGCGAGATGTGGGGCGGACGTCCGGCCAAGCCGATGCGTGCGCTGTCCGACGCGGAGATCGCCAATTTCGACGTTTCGGTTGCGGGTTATTGCGAGCGCGCCGGCGAATTCCGCGACGAACTGGCGGCGCTCGCTGATAAATAGATAGCGGACCCGTAGTTTGACAGCGGGTACGAGGCGCGCAGCAGAGCAGGGCGGCTGCGGGTTTATCTAGGCAGTCAGTCGATAATCCATGATACCCCAGGCGAGATAGCCACGGTCGGCACCGTCGACCCAGTGCTGCAGCCCCTTGATCATGTTGTCGACATAGGTCTGCCCCGACATCTTTACGGCCTCGTCATAGCGGTCCTGCAGCGCCTTTCCGACGCGCCAGTAATGCATGCGTAGCTGATCAGTCAGTTCCTCGGTCCGGGATTCTTCAAATCCGCGGGCTGTGAGCTCGGTTCTGTAAAAGCCGAAAGAGGCCAGGGTCGAAAGCTGGATACGGTCGAGGATCGGCTGGAGCACGCCGTCGGGGCAGGTATCGGACTGCATGGGATCGGTAAAGGTGAACTGACCGTCACCGACAAGCACACGCGAGACTTCATCGAGAACGCGCGTCCGGTTGCCGCTGTGCAGAATGGCATCCTGCGACCAGACGATATCGAAGCTGTCATCGGGCTCGGGGATGTTTTCAAAATCCCCGTAAACCACATCAACGAGCTCGGTAAGGCCGGCTTCTGCCGTCAGCGTCCGATTGAGCGCATTCTGCGTTTCACTGAGATTGAGGCAGGTAACCTTGCATCCGAAGCGGTCGGCGAGGTAGCGGGCGGAGCCGCCATAGCCGGCGCCCAGGTCGAGCACGCGGGTTGATGCATCGGATCTGATCAGGCGGTCTGCCATGGATTCGACGGTGCGCCGGCTGGCATCGGCAATCGGCTCGGCATCATCGCGGTAAATCCCGATATGAATGTCCTGGCCGCCCCAGATCGCCTGGTAAAACGCATCGGCCTCACCGCTGTCATAGTAGGCCTCGGCCCGTTCGACCGCTTCGCTTTTAGTCACCATGGTAGGTCTTCTCCGCAACGTGAACGAAGAAATCAGGATCGTTTTCCTGATAGGTCTCCTGGAAGTCGCCATAGGTTTTGATCTGCTGGAAACCGCTGTCTTGCAGGAGCCCCCGCATATAGGCCTTGCGCAGCGGGAACATGTTCAGATGGTACTGAGAGCCGTCCGGAAACGAGTAACGGAACCGCGCCAGCGAGTCGTCCATATGCTCGGGCTCGGCCGTCACCTGGTCACCGCAGTAATAGTAGGTGTGTTTTGAACTGAAGCCCTCATCGAGAATGGAATCGTAGTTCCGCTGATCGAGGATCAGGATACCGTCATATTTCAGCGCTGCATAAAACTCGGCCAGCGCCCGGCGCCGGTCGCCTTCATCGTGAAGGTGGGTAAAGGAATTGCCGAGGCAGACGATCGCGTCGTACTTGCCGTGCACGTCCTTGTTCAGCCATCGCCAGTCCGCGTGAACTGTCTGCAACATGAGGTCGCGGTTACGGGCGTTTTCAAAGGCCTTGGTCAGCATCTCTGCATTGCCGTCGGCGCTGGTGACGTCGAAACCGGCCTTGAGAAGCTGCACCGAATGAAACCCCGTGCCGGTCGCGACATCGAGAATTTTGACTTTTTCGCGTCCTTTCAGGATATCAACGAAGAACTGGCCTTCGCTCTTTGCCCGCGCATCCCAGTCGATCAGTTCGTCCCATTTTTCAACGAAACGCTGCACGTATTCTTTTTGATAGTGCTCGGTATCCCGGACTTCGAGCGGTTCTTTGCCAAAGTCCTGTTCCATGTTGGTCGACACGTAATACTCTCCCGTCAGTATAATGCAGGTATCACGGTTTCCGCGATTTCCCCGTCACGGGTACAAAACCCGGTCCAGCCTGCGTTTTCTAATTTAATTGACGGTTCCCTAGCCGGCTGATGCCGGAGGTCAAACGACGCGTTTTGATTATTCTCATCATCCGCAGTTCAGTCAGGATTTTCACCCCACCGACACATCGCACGCCAAAACGACAACCTCTTCAATACAACGAGGTTCCCTCTTGGACACGTGTGAACGCTAACAGATGACAGGGCAGTTATCAAATTCCGCTGGTCTTCAACACTTGACGCAAGAGGCGTGGCGCGCGAGGAGTGGCGCCGGTGAATAAACGGATGCATCAATGAAGAAAATCGGGTTCCTGTCTTTCGGTCACTGGACGCCAGCTGAAGGATCGCAGACGCGATCGGCGTCCGATGCGCTGTTGCAGTCCATCGACCTCGCGGTCGCTGCGGAGGAATTGGGCGCGGATGGCGCGTATTTCCGGGTGCATCATTTTGCCCGCCAGCTCGCATCGCCTTTCCCGTTACTGGCGGCGGTCGGCGCGAAGACCAAGCATATTGAGATCGGTACCGGCGTGATCGACATGCGCTACGAGAACCCGCTCTATATGGCGGAGGATGCCGGCGCTGCAGACCTGATCGCAGAGGGTCGGCTTCAGCTCGGGATCAGCCGGGGCTCTCCTGAACAGGTGATCGACGGTTGGCGCCATTTCGGCTATCGGCCCGCCGAGGACGAAACCGAAGCCGATATGGCCCGGCGTCATACAGAGGTTTTTCTCAATGTGCTGCAGGGCGAGGGTTTCGCGGAGCCGAACCCGACACCGATGTTCCCGAACCCGACAGGGATGCTGCGCCTGGAGCCCCATTCGCAAGGCCTGCGTGAACGCATCTGGTGGGGCGCCTCCACCAACGCGACCGCTGTCTGGGCGGCAAAACTGGGGATGCACCTGCAGAGCTCAACTCTGAAGACCGATGAGAGCGGGGAGCCGTTTCACGTTCAGCAGGCCAAACAGATCCACGCTTACCGCGCCGCGTGGGCCGAAGCGGGGCATAGCCGCGATGCGCGCGTTTCCGTCAGCCGCAGCATCTTTGCACTCGTCGATGGCAGGGACCGTGCTTATTTCGGTCGCGAGCGCCAGAGCCAGGACCAGATCGGTCATATTGATCCGAACACCCGGTCTATCTTCGGCCGCAGTTATGCCGCCGAGCCGGAGCGTCTTATCGAGGAACTGTCACAGGACGAAGCAATCGCCGCGGCCGACACGCTGTTGCTCACGGTGCCCAACCAGCTTGGCGTTGATTACAATGCCCATGTTATCCAGTCGATCCTGACCCATGTGGCGCCGGCGCTGGGCTGGCGCTGAACGGCTCAGGGACCCCTGACGGGACCGGCCAATCGTTATCGTTCTGTCAGGTCCATATTTGAGCCCAAACGACAGTGTCAGCTATGGGCCTTCGCATCGCCGGGGGTAAAGCTTTGCAAAAGCTCCGCGTTATACCGAGCATGGCTCGATGATATGTGGATTAACTGGTTGCTGATTTCGCGATGTGCTTCGGGCAGGGCATGAAACGGGATCGATGGAAAGACGTGATGCTCGGTGTGATAGGGCATGTTCCATGCGAGCCAGCGGATAACCGGCCCGGCGAGAATGGTACGCACGTTTTCGAGCATATTCGGGCTGTTGCTGCATCCTGTATGTTCGGTCAGGAGATAGGCGCGCAGAAATGGTTGGCCGAGCAGGGCGGGCCCGATCCATAGCATCAGGGCAATCATGGGGTCCGTCAGCACCGAAACCGTGGCAATGACGCCATAGCCGAGGAGGAGCAGGCGGCTTTCGCGGACCAACTTCTTTTCCATCTTTTTTGCGATGAAGGGCGCTTTTGCTTCGCCCGAGACAGCGTAGCGGACGACGGTGCGGGCCTTGGATGACCAGTATGGCCAGCCGGAGACCCATAAAGCGTATTCCCCAAACGTCTGTGGTTTCTTGAGTGCAAGTTCCGGGTCGCGGTCAGGGTCCTGGGTGTGGCGGTGATGGGCGAAGTGAAAGACGCGATACATAAGCCGGGGGTAGAGGGTCAGGAATCCGGCGAGGTCGGCGGTGCGGTCATTCAGCCAACGCGTCCGGAAGGCCGTTCCATGTGCGGCTTCATGCAACGGGCAGAACAGGAACACCAGCAGGATTCCGTGGACAACCATTGCGGGCCAGACCCAGAGCGTATCGGCGAGATAGAGGATGCCGCTACCGGTCAGGATAAGGGCGCCGAGATGTTGCGCAAGCCGCCTGATACCGGGGGCATCGGACTTTTGCGAGAGTGTGCGGAGCGTCTCGCGCGGCACGAGATCTGGGTGGGCGACAAAATCTTCCATGACCGAAAGACTATCAATTAGGCAAAAGAGAGGGAAGGGGCAATTCTGCACAAATATTATGCAAATTCTCCGTTATCCGGCGTTTACGGGATATCACGCAGCAAAGAGGGCCTGCATCCGCGGTCTAAACCGCGGCCGGAGGACGGGCTGGGTCAGACGCCAGGCGCTATGGCGAAAAGTGCATCCAGCCGGTGATAATGTATTTCGTGCCCTCGGTGACGATATTGCCGCGATGGGCGTGGGTCCACTCCGCGGGCCAGATGATGGTTTTCCCCTTTTCCGGCTGAATATCGAGGTCGTAATGCGGAAAATATGTTGAACCACCCTCAGGGATGTCGTTCAGGTAGGTCATCCAGGCCAAAACGCGGTGCGAATTGCTCATCGAACTGCGTTCAGTGTGAGGTAATTTGAAATGACCGCCGGAGTCGTAGCGCTGTATATTGAAGGGGCCGATATTCAGTTTTGCGATACTCTGCAGAAACGGCCATTGATCCAGATAGTCGCTGTAACATCCATACAGTAAATCAATGTATGTCCGTGCGGCGCTGAATTCGGGGTCTTCGAGCTGCCGGGGAAGAACAGTCAGGTCCGTCGATTTTTTGTTGTCTTCGTTCAGGCCGTCATATGTTTTCCCGCCTTTTTGGGAATCCCCGTTCGCGTCGAACAATGCAATCAGATCATCGCACAACCCGGCGGGTTCTATAAACCAGCTGCCGATGAAATGAGGGGCGTTCGTGGTCGTTGCTATCTCGATGCGCTTCATGCCTGTATCCCGGTGTTTATCGTGACGCCCGACTTGGCATTAAAGGTGATGACCCCGAAACCTTCATCCTGAAAAGCCAGTCCTTCTTCGAGTCTGCCGACACGCATCAGGGTGGTGCCGAGAATCCCCTTCGCTTCCCGGCTTTCGGAATCAATTTTCAACGCCCGTTCCAATGCCGTTATAGCCTCGTCGTATCTGCGCAGTTCCGCGAGCGTGTCACCTTGCGATATATGGAGTTCCGACATTTCGGGCTGAATCCGCAGCGCGTGGTTGTAGCTTTCTAACGCACCTTCGGGGTCGCCCATGGATCGGAGCGCGTTGCCAAGGTTCTGGTGTGCCTTCGCATAGCCCGGATTGAACTTCACAGCCTGCCTGTAGCTGTCGATCGAAGCGGTCAGGTCACCGGTGGCTCTCAACGCAATCCCCAGATTATAAAACGCTTCGGGGTAGGCGGGGCGGATCTCGATCGCACGCTTGTAGTTCTCGATCGCCGCCGCCAGGTCGCCTTTGTTCTTGAGTGCCAGCCCGTGATTGTAGTGGGCTTCCGCAACCCCGGGGTCGACCGCGATTGCCCGACGGAAGCTGTCGACAGCGTCGTCAAGACGGCCAAGCCCCGCGTTTGCCGCGCCGAGGATGTTGAGGAGTGCTGTTTCTTCCGGGAATTCCTTGACGAGCGCGTTGCCCTTTTCCACGACCTCGACAAGTCGTCGCTGGCCATAGAGCGCGGTAAGCGTATTCATTTCCTGCCCGAAGGGGCTCATGTCAGCAGGAGGCGCAGGGGCGACTCCCAGAGCTGCAAGGCCCTGGCGGGCATGCCTGTTGCCGGGAAATTCCGCGAGGATCGTGTTGTACAATTCGGCCGATCTTGCGATCTCGCCCTTTTTGGCATGACGCTTTGCCTGTGAAAGGGTTTTATTGACGGACAACTTCATAGATTGACCCTGATGGACGCAATGAACCGGTGCCGTAAAAGATGATGCATTTTCAGGGCCGCGCCAAGGGGGAGACGGTGTAATTCCGGAATCGGAATGCATGAGAGGAAAGGCTTTGTGCCGCGGCCGGGCGGCTTTATTCCCGAACGGATCGATGTTCTTATGGGGAAGGCTCGCGCCCTGCTATCGGTATGCGGGTATTGTCTGACTTTGCACCAGGAGCGGCCTGTATGACCCGGATTAAACCTTTATCCGACGAAGAGATGGGCGATTCCATCGATTTTCTCAAACCGACGATTGAACGCCTCGGTTTTCTGCCGAACTCGCAGCGCATCATGGCTCAAAAGCCGGAATTGCTGTTCGGTATCAACGAACTGTACAAGGCGATCATGCACAGGTCTGAAGGCTCCCTGCCGCCGGGCCTGTTGTATCTGGTCGGCAATGCGTCGAGCCTGGCTGCAGGCTGCATGTATTGCGTTGCCCATTCCGGCGGTGCTGCGAGCCATAACGGTATCGAGGAAGAAAAACTCGCCGCGATCTGGGAATACGAGACCAGCGATCTGTTCTCCGAAGCCGAGCGCGCGGCGATCCGATTTGCGCAGGCCTCGTCCTCGGTGCCGAACATGGTGACGGACGAAGATTTCGAAGACCTGAAAAAGCACTTCACCGAATACCAGATCGTCGAGATGCTCTCGATCATCGGCCTGTACGGTTTTTTCAACCGGTGGAATGACACGCTCGCGACCCCGCTCGAAGACGGCCCGAAGGCGTTCGCGGAAAAGACCGTCGCCAAGGCGGGCTGGACGCCGGGCAAGCACGAGACGTAAGCGTCTCGCGCCTCGTGCTTTGTCGTTAGATGGCGGTTTCTTCGGCGTCCTCGTCAGAGATACGCATCTCCATCAGACCCGCCGGCGTCCGCGCGATAATCAATTTTGCCGGTACATCGGCGACGTTTTTCATCCAGTGGGCAATGCGGCTATCCCAGTGAATGCTGTCACCCGGGCCCAGGAGGTGGGTTTCGTCGCCATAGATCACTTCGACTTCGCCTTCCAGCACATGACACGCTTCTTCGCCGTCATGAGCATGCGCCTTATCGATGGCCGTGGATTGCGCCGGTATCTCGACGATCACCAGTTCGAGTTGCCGGTCAGGGGCTGACATATACTGCATGACTTTCCGGTGCTTCGCGTCAGGTGCGCCGAAATGTACATGGCGGCGGTCGGCCGCGCGGATGACCGTGCAGGCGGCTCTTTCATCGACGAACAGCGACGAAATCGAAATATCCAGTGCACCGCCGAGCTTTTCGAGGCTTTGAAGCGACGGTGACGCCTTTCCGGTCTCGACTTGGCTGATATAGGCGCGTGACAGTCCGCTGGCGGCGGCGACATCGTCGATGACCATATTCCGGCGGATGCGGGTTTCGCGAAGACGTTTGCCGATATCCAAGTTCATGCTCCATTGCTGCGTTACCGCGGCGCGATGGTACGTTGTGCTGTTTGACGCAAGCAAGCAATATTTGCTGTTGTCGAACAGCGTCGTTCGCCGCTAGACTTTCCATACCGCAAAGTGATCACAAAGACACACGGGAGGAAACGATGAGCAAATTTATATTGAGGACCGCGGCACTGGTGACGGCGGGCATATTCACGATTTCCACGGCCCAGGCTGCCGACTACACCATGAAAATCGGCTTTGCGACGTTCAAGGACGTTCAGCACCAGTGGTCGAGCTGGATGAAAGAGGAGATTGAGAAAAAGTCGAAGGGCCGTATAGAGGTCAATGTTTTTCCCAAAAGCCAGCTTGGCGCCATTCCGCGCCAGATCGACGGGGTTCGTCTTGGCACGCAGCAGGGCTTCGTCGCGCCGACGGATTTCTTCTCAGGCATCGATCCGCGCTTTGGCGTATTCTCGATCCCGGTCTTGTTTAAGGACAAGCTGCACGCGGCAAAGGTGATCGCGGACCCGGCACTGAACAAGGACATCCTTGCGCTTGGCAGCGACAAGGGCATGGAGAATACGGCGATCTTCACCCATTCGACGGCGCATTATCTCGCCAAGAGCCCGATTACGAAGCTGGATGATTTCAAAGGCAAGAAATTCCGGGTCAATGCGACGGCGGCGGAACGCGAAAAGATGCGCCGTTTCGGGGCGTCTGCGGTACCGATGCCCTTATCCGAAGTGGTGCCGGCCCTGCAGCGCGGTGTCGTGGACGGCACGCAGTCCGGAACGGTGGTTTACGTCGTGTTCAAATTCAATCGGATCAGTAAGGTGCTCACCCGGACCGACGACACCCTGATTATCTCGTCGGCTGTCTTGAGCCAGGCATGGCTCAAACAGCTGCCCGCAGACCTGCGCAAGATCGTGGTCGAAACCGGCCGCAGCCTGCAGGAGAAATCGTCCGCGTTCAGCCACAAGAGCGAAAACTTCATGATCGGCAAATGGAAAGAGGCCGGCGGTTCGCTCAATACCCTGCCGGCAGCCGATCTCGCGCAAATCCGCGGCTTGCTTGCCGATGTTGGCGAGAAGGTTACGAAGGAGAACCCGAAGGTTCACGCTTTTTTCCAAAAGGTGAAGGCGACCGGCGCAAGGTACTGATCGGTGGGGAGTTGCGACCCGGCGCGCTTGCGCGCCGGGTCTGACTTTCGCACCTGAATCTGTAAAGCCGTGACGGGGACGCCGCCCGCGAAGGGTGTTGCCACCGCAAGCAGGAACTCTTGATGACCGACGTCTCGCCGGGCGAACCTACTGAACAGCTATCCGACGCAGTGCCGTCATGGCAACGCAATGTTTTCGTCACGGTGCCGCGCCTGGTCACCGGCGCGCTGATCCTGATTGCCATCGGTATCAATTTCGCCAATGTCATCAGCCGTTACCTGTTCAATTTCGCCCTGTATTGGGCGGAGGAGATCATGATCTTCCTTGTCGTCTGGTGCGTTTTCGTCGCGGCGGCGACTGTGGCGTTCAATGGCGCGAACCTAAAGATGGATCTGCTGTCCGCTAAGTTCCCCCCGGGCCTGCGCAAAGCGGTGAACGCAATGACCACAGCGACAATGATCGGGCTCGTCGGGTTCGCTGCCTGGCAGTCGATGATCGTCGTGAGGCTCTTTGCCGACGGGGGCAGCGTCAGTGTGACCGCCTCGGTCCCCATGGTTATTCCGCACAGCGCACTTTTTGTCGGGCTTGTCCTGATGGTGCTGGCGGTCGTCTTCCGGTGGCGCGCATATCTGCGTAGCCGGTTCTAGCGGGGCATCAAGCCATGGAATGGGCGATGGTCGCGCTGCCGGTGATTTTGTTGCTACTGGGCTTTCCGGTGTTTCTTGTGTTGCTTGGCGCGTCAGTTGCCGTGCTGGTGTTTTTCTCGAACGATCCCGCGACAATCATACACCAGCAGATGTTCGGCAGCGTGACGAAATTCGCGCTTCTCGCCGTGCCGTTTTTCATCTTCGCCGGCGAAATGATGAGCCGGGGCGGGGTCTCGATCCGGCTGATCAACTGGGTGGGGTCCATCGTCGGCGGGGTGCGGGGCGCACTGCCGATGACGGTGGTCGGCACCGCGACCGTGTTTGGCGCGATCTCCGGCTCGACCGCTGCGACTGTCGCGGCGGTGGGCACGTTGACCTACGATCCCCTGCGGGCGAAGGGGTATGACGAGAAATTCGCATCCGGTCTGCTAACGTCGTCCGGGGCGATCGCCAATATCATCCCCCCTTCCATCGCGATGATCCTCTATGCCTATGCCGCAGAAACCTCGGTGGTGGATCTTTTTGCCGCTGGCATTCTGCCGGGTCTGCTGTTGGCCGCGTGTTTCGGCACCTATATCTTCTGGTACGCGCGGCGCCACAATATCCGGGAGTCCGAAAAGGTTTCCTGGGCTGGTTTTATCGCGGCGACGAAGTCAGGGGCCTGGGCGCTGGGCGCGCCGGTGATCGTCCTTGGCGGCATCTATTCCGGCGTGTTCGCACCGACGGAAGCGGCGGGGATTGCGTGCGTATACGCGATATTCGTTACCGTCTGCATCTATCGGGAAGCGACATGGAAAGACCTGTTCGACGTCGCTGCGAATTCCGTATACCTCACCGCGCAGATTTTCCTGATCGTCGCGTTTGCTGGGTTCTATTCGTGGCTGCTCACGGTATCGGGTGCGGCGCAGGGCGCGATCGATCTGATCGAAGGCCTCAACGTTTCTCCCTGGATGCTGCTGTTGGTCATCAACGTGTTTTTGTTGCTGGTCGGCACCGTTCTGGATACCGCGTCCGCCATCCTGGTGCTGACGCCGCTGCTTGCCAATATCGCCTCGGCGCTCGGCATCGATCTGGTGCATTTCGGGATCATCGTGGTGATGAACCTGTCAATCGGCACCTTCACGCCACCCTTCGGGCTGAATATATTCGTCGGTCAGGCGGTCTTCAAGGTACCGCTCTCGAGCCTGTATCCCGGCCTGGTGCCCTTCATCCTGATTTCGATCGGCGTGTTGCTGGTCGTGACCTATTTGCCGGGGCTGTCGCTCTCGATTCTGCAATTTATCTGAGAAGAAATTCATGATTTCGATCATCGGCGCTACCGGGACAACCGGCAAATATCTGGTTCAGGAGCTGGCCGGGAAAGGTTTGGAATTCCGCTGCATTATCCGCGACGCGGACCGGGCACGGGAGGCCCTGGGCGAGGATATCGATTTTGTGACGGGAGACATCTCCGATGTCGCGACCGTCGAGGCCGGATGCGCCGGATGCGATACGCTGTTTCTGCTGTCGCCGCACAACCCGGCACTTGGCCAGCAGCAGTCGGATGCGGTCGATGCCGCCAAACGCGCGGGTGTGACGCGTATCGTCAAACTCGCGGGCATGATGACCAATGCCGATATGCGGATTCCCGCGGAGCACGCCATCGCCGAACGCTACCTGCAGGAAAGCGGCACGGCGTGGACAATTGTTCGACCGAATTTTTTCATGCAGAACCTGCTGAATACAGCGGGCGCGGTTAAGGGCCAGGGCAAGATGATAATGCCGTTCGACCCGGAAATACCCATCGGCATGATCGACGCGCGGGACATCGCGGCGGTCTGCGCGACGGTACTGACCGAGGACGGCTATGCCGGAAAACTTCTCGAAGTCACCGGCGGGCTGGTAACGCTGAACGATTGTGCGGCCGCGCTCTCCGCCGTATTGGGAACGGAGGTGCCGTTCGTTCGTGCGCCGCTGGAGATGGCACAGAAGGTGGCGGCGGATAACGGTGCGCCTGTATGGGCGGTCGAGCATATCGGCAATATTGCTATCGATATCGAGGCCCGGACCATGTCCCGCGATACCGGCACCGTTGCCGAGATCCTCGGCCGGCCGGCTCGGACGATCGCCGGATTCTTTGACGATCATGCCGCCCAGTTTCGCGGCTGACACCGATCTGTTACCAATCCCGAAACGACCTATTGGAGACAAAACATGAGCCGCGTTAAGCCGCTGACCGACGAAGAGCTGGTCGACTATCAGGATATCATGGCGCCGAGCATAAAGCGCCTCGGCTTCATTCCGAATTCGCAGCGCGTGATGGCGCGCAAGCCAGAACTTCTGGTCGCGTTCAACGCCCTCGGCAAGGCGGTCAACAGCCAGACCGACGGCTCGATCCCCGCATCGCTCAAATACATGATCGCCAATGCGGCGAGCCTTTCGGCAGGCTGCATGTATTGCGTCGCCCATACCGGCGGCGGCACTGCGCGCACCGGCGTTGACGAACAGAAAATCGCCGCGATCTGGGAATTCGAAACCAGCGATCTTTTCACCGAGGCCGAACGATCCGCGCTGCGTTTCGCCCAGGCCGCCGCAGCCGTGCCCAACATGGCCACCGATGAGGACTTCGCCGATCTGCGCAAGCACTTTGACGAGTACCAGATCGTCGAGATCGTCGCCGTGATTTCCATGTTCGGCTTTCTCAACCGCTGGAACGACACCATGGCCACCGCCCTGGAAGAAGAGCCGATTGAATTCGCCGAGAAGAACCTCGCCGACAAGGGCTGGACCGGCGGCAAGCATGTGACGGGCGAAGCGGCGGAGTAGGGACGCTCGTCGTCACCGGACCCGAATCTTATACGCTGACCCTTTGAGGGAGAGACAATTATGAGCCGTGTTAAACTGCTGGCGGACGAAGAAATCGCCGACTACAAGGAATTGATGGAGCCGATCAAACAGCGCCTCGGTTTCGTGCCGAATTCGCAGCGCTCAATGGCGCATAAACCGGAATTGCTGAAAGCCTACGGCGAACTCAGCAAGGCCGTGATGGACCAGACCGACGGGTCGATCTCTCGCGCCCTCAAATACATGATCGGGAACGCCGCCAGCCTGAGTGCCGGCTGCATGTATTGCATCGCCCATACCGGCGGCGGGTCTGCGCGTGGCGGCACCGAAGAGGCAAAGGTCGCGGCGATCTGGGAATTCGAGACCAGTGATCTTTTCACCGAGGCCGAACGATCCGCGCTGCGTTTCGCCCAGGCGGCCGCCGCGGTCCCCAACATGGCGACCGACGAGGATTTCGCCGATCTGCGGAAGCATTATGACGAGTACCAGATCGTCGAGATCGTCGCGGTGATTTCCATGTTCGGTTTCCTCAACCGGTGGAACGACACCATGGCGACAGCACTTGAAGAAGAGCCGATTGCGTTTGCCGAGAAAAATCTGGCCGGGAATGGCTGGACGGTGGGCAAGCATGTGACGGGTGAAGCGGCGGAGTAGGGTAAATCGAGGCTGAGCACACTAATCCGAAGAAACTACCCGTGCTGGCAACGGTACGGGAAGTTTACGTGATCTGGTTCCGCAACCTGGGAACGTGGCTCAAGTTAATGGCTTTGCCGTCATTGGCGATTGTTGCCGCCATTTCGGCGTTTCGGAATGTCTCGATATCCTCCGATCCTGAGGTCGACCAAATAGTCGTCAACCTGCTGCTATACATCCTCACGTTTGGAATTGGCGTCCCCGCCATCACGGCCTGGCACAGACTGATCCTCAGATCTAAGGATGGGACAGCCGGACGATACCGGATATCGCGGCGCGAATTTCGCTACGTTGCCCTTCACATAAGATTCTGGGTCGCCGTAACCGTTCTGAACGGCGTTTTCTTGGCGGTAGTATTCAATCTTTTTCCTCTTGTTCTGCCCGAATTTGGCAATATGAGCTCAGCTCGCTCTGTCCTGGTACCGCTCGCATTCCTGACAATCATCGGCTTTAGTGCGGCATTCGGTCTGGTATTTCCAGCCGCCGCCGTTGGCAGAGACCCTTCGTTCAGGCAGTCGGCACAAATAACATGGGGAAACCGATGGCGCCTGATTCTCGTTTCAACTGCAGCGAGCATCCCTGTGGCGCTTTTCGTCTACCTGCTAAGCAGTGCAACCTCCGGCATTGGGCATGACCTCCGACCGATCGTTTTCGAGGTTGTCGATGAGCTTTTGAATTTTCTGTATTTGCCGACGACTGTTGGGTTTCTGTCGATCGCTTACCGCGAACTTGTTGAAAAAGCTGAAGCGGCGGTGAATTAACCCGTTCAGGAAGGCTTCCCCATCCTGATCGTCATCGCCAGTCCGGCCCCGACCACCAGCGCGCCTGCGGCAATCAGGGACGGCGCGGTAAAAGTGCCCGTGATATCGGCCATATAGCCTGCAAAGGCCGGGCCCACCATCTGGCCGATGCCGAAAATGCCGGTCATCAGGGCGATCATCCGGCGCGGGTCGGCGCCCGATCCCGCGGCGAGGTCGTTCGAGACGAAAATCCCGACGGCCGTGATGCCGACAAAGGTGCCGCCGACCATCACGGCGGCGACGAGAACGGCGGCTGTATCCGGTACCAGCACGGTGATGGTGACGCCCGTTGCCTCGACCAGACAGGCGAGGCCAAAGGCGGCGGGGTTGCCGACGCGGCGGCCGACCCAGGACCAGAACGCGACAGAGGGCAGGGCGCCGAGCCCGACGACGATCCAGATATACGGTTCCAGATGCGCGATCTCCGGCGTCTGGCGCACGATGGCGGAAATGAACGTGGTCGTGATGACATAGCCGAAGCCGAACAGGCCGTATGCGACGGAAAGCGGGATCATACGGCGGTCGGTGCGGCTGCCGCCGGGAGGCGGCGGCGGCGGGGTGTCGCCGGGTGCGGGCGGGATGAGCCATGCGACGGCGGCAATCCCGGCAATGGCAAGTCCGCCGGTCGCGATCCACTGTCCGTCCCAACCGATCCCGGCGGCACCGAGGGCGGCGACGAGCGCCGCGGACCCGGCGATGCCGGTGCCGACGCCGCCAAAGAATACGTAGGAAAGATCGGACCGCCTGGCCGCCGCGAGGCGATCAAACACCAGTGCCGAGCCGAACACCATGAACAGCGCGCTCGCGAGCCCGCCGGTAAAGCGCAACGCCATGAACAGATAGGGCGACGTCGTTGCTGCCATCGCCGCCGTGGTTGCCGCGCTGACGGCGATACCCCACAGCATCCAGTGCCGCCGGTTGCCGCCGACAAGCCCGGTCGCCCCGGCGAGCGCACCCAGCAGGTAGCCCAGATAGTTGGCGGCGGCGATCAGCCCGGCATCGCTCTTGGTCAGCGACAGGGCATCGACCATGTAGGGCAGGATGGGTGTGTAGACAAAACGTCCGATCCCCATCACGGCCGCCAGGGAAATAAGGCCGCCAATGGCGACGGAGAGGGGGCGGGTGGTCATCGGCGCAGTATGTCTCGATTGAGCTGAGCGGGAAACCGCCCGGCTTCTGTATAAGGCCACACGCCCACTTTTGGGGTGAGCGTGTCGTGCATCATGTCTGCTCCGAAGTTCCGGGGCGCGCTCAGCTTTCCTGCGAGCGCACTTTTACGTAGGAGCCCGGCGCATCTTCGATTGCCTTGAGCTTGCCCTTGCCGGGAACGCGCGCCGCGACTTCGCCGTCGGCGAATTTTTTGACCCACTTGTCCCAGTCCGGCCACCACGACCCGTTATGCTCGGTCGCCCCTTCGAGCCATGCGGCGGGTGTCTTCGCCTTCTTGGCATTGGTTCGGTAGGAATAGCGGTCCGAGGCGGGCGGGTTCACGACACCCGCGATATGACCCGATGATGCGAGCACGAATTTCGTGTTGCCGCTGTATAGCTGCGTTGCGGCGAAGGTCGATTTCCACGGCGCAATGTGGTCTTCCTTGGTCGACAGGATATAGACCGGCACCTTGATTTTGCGCAGGTCGATCTTCACGCCGCCGAGCTCGAGCCCACCCGGTTGTACCAGGGCGTTCTGCTGGTACATCTTGCGCAGATAGAACGAGTGCATGACGGCGGGCATACGGGTTGAATCCGCATTCCAGAACAACAGGTCGAACGGGAAGGGCTCCTTGCCGAGCAGGTAGTTGTTAATCACGAAGGACCAGATAAGGTCGTTGGCACGCAGCATGCTGAAGGTCGATGCCATCTCCGAGCCTTCGAGGTAACCGCGTTCGCCCATCTTGTCTTCGAGGCTGGCGATCTGTTCCTCGTCAATAAAGACGCCGAGCTCGCCCGGCTCTTCGAAATCGACCAGCGTGGTGAAGAAGGTCGCGCTTGCAACCCGGTCGTCGCCCTTTGCTGCCATGTAGGCGAGCGCTGTCGCCGTCATCGTGCCACCGATGCAGTAGCCGATAATGTTGACCTTGTCGGCGCCTGAAGCCTTGCAGGCTGCACCAACGGCCGCGACGGGGCCGTCGAGCATATAATCCTCGAACGTTTTTGTGCCGAGGCGCGCATCCGGGTTCACCCAGGATACGACAAACACGGTGTTGCCCTGTTCTGTTGCCCATTTGATGAACGAGTTCTTTTCGCGCAGGTCGAGGATGTAATACTTGTTGATCCACGGCGGGACGATCAGCAGCGGCGTTTTGCGGACTTTCTTGGTCAGCGGCGAGAACTGCAGAAGCTGGAACAGCTCGTTCTGGAACACGACCTTGCCGGGGCTGGTGGCGACGGTTTCGCCGATCACGAATGCATCGTTTTCGACGTGTTTGATCTTAAGCTGGCCATCGCCCTGTTCGAGGTCGTTGAGCAGGTTCGATAGTCCGTTGATCAGGTTCTGGCCCTTGGAATCAACCGTTTCGCGGAGGACTACCGGGTTGCTTGCAGCGAAGTTGGTGGGGGCCATCGCGTCGACGAACTGGCGTGTATAGAAATCAACCTTGCGCGCAGTCTCGTCATCGAGCCCGTCTGTTTCGCGCACCGTGTTGATCATCCACTTGGACGTCATCAGGTAGGATTGCTTGATGTAGTCGAAGACCGGGTTTTCCTGCCAGTCGGCATCTTTGAAGCGGCGGTCGTCTGCCTCTGGCGTGGCGAGGGGTTCGACTTCCTTGCCCATCATCTTGTCGGCAGTCTGCTGCCACAGTTCCAGGTAGCTGTTCCACAAACCGACTTGCGCTTCGGCCATGCGCGCCGGATCGGCCAACATGCGCTGGGTCATCTGGACGAAGGCGTCACCGATATTCAACGGGTCTGAATTGCTGTCGGAACTCGCCTGATCCGTCTGGCGGGCCATGAATTCAGTTACCATGCGCTGGCTCTGTTCGGCGATCTTGCCGAGTGTTGCGGTCAGTTCCCCGGCATCGGGGATGTTGTCTGAATTCGGCGTCTCGCTGGACATCTGGCGATCCTTTATTGCGTTTCGCGTTATAGGCTATAGTTTGCGGGCGCGTTGGGTATTATGCGTCCAAATAATCATTGGTCTACTGCCCAGCGCGACGACCGTATGATAGTCGATTATGTTGCGTTGCACAATAATTGTTGCTAGTCGCGGGCGGGCAGTGTCGATATTGTTAAAGCGAATATAAACAAGGACTTGCAGCTGATGAATCCGGACCGGGACAGAAATCCTGAATCGCGCAAAGGTAATTGTTTCGCGCGTGCAGCAGTGCCGGCGGCGGCGCTGTTTTTACTTGCTGGCTGCTCTTCGGTACCCGGCTGGGCGGACCCCACGGAATGGTTCGGGAGCGACTCGGGCAATCAATCTGGCGAATCGGCGTCCGCAACAGCTGCAAAAACGCCAGGCGAAGGCAAGGATTATCCCAATCTTGCGAGCGTACCCGAACGCCCGAAAGCCCCGTCAGAAGAAGACCGCAAGCGCCTTGCGGACAGCCTGACGGCAGACCGTGAAAACGCTGAATATTCGAAGGACGTCATTCGCCGGCAGAGTGCGGCACCTGTGCCTGCTCCGCCGCCACCGCCGCCGACGGCATCGTCGGTGCAGGCGCGCGCGACTGCTGCTGCAAATGCCCGGGCCGCCAGTGCGGCGTCGTCCGCTTCGGCTATCGCAGGTCAGGCCGTGACCCCTTTACCGTCGCCGCCATCACCGATTGCTTCCAGTGCGCCTGTTGTTAGTGGGGCACTGTCGCAGGCACCGGTATCGCGTCCGCCGCAGTTTGCACCGCGTCCTCAGGCGCCGGTTGCACCCGTTGCGGGTGCTAATAGTGTGGCGCCGCTCTCGATGCAGCCCGGGCCCAATGCGCGTTCAGTCGCACGGATCGGTAATCCCTCGTTCGGCGCGCCGCCGGCCGATATTGCGGCAGCCATGGGGGCAGGAAGCCCGCAACGGTCTGCACCGTCACGCTTTGCAGCGCCCGCACCTCAGGTTTCCGGGACCTTTTCGACTGGCGGGCCTGCCGCTACGGGTGAACCGGCTGCAATGGTCCGCTTCCGGGCGGGGTCTGCGGCTCTGACCAGCAATGCGCGCCAACAGGTTCGCAAAATCGTTCAGATGTACCGGCAACGGGGCGGAGGCGTCCGTGTTGAAGGGCATGCCAGCAGCCGGACGCGGAACATGGACCCGGTGCAGCACCATCTCGTGAATTTCAACGTATCGCTTAACCGTGCCAATGCGGTTGCGCGGGAACTTGTTCGCCAGGGGATACCGACGGAATCGGTGTTCGTGGCCGCACTGTCGGATTCCCAGCCGCTTTATTACGAGGTGATGCCTGCAGGCGACGCCGGTAACCAGCGGGTTGAAATACACTTCGTCAATTAAACAACAGCGCGTGCAGGCACGGAACAGCCTGACGCCAAACTGGACAAACGGATAATCGCGATGGATCAGACCTTCCACCGGATAAAGCGGCTGCCGCCTTATGTATTCGCTGAAGTAAATGCGATGAAGGCCAAGGCACGTGCCGCAGGTGAAGACGTGATTGATTTCGGCATGGGCAATCCGGATTCCCCGACGCCGAAACATATCGTCGACAAGCTCACAGAAGCAGTTGCTGACCCGCGCACTCATCGCTATTCGACCTCACGCGGTATTCCCGGGTTGCGCCGTGCCCAGGCGGCCTATTACGACCGCCGGTTCGGTGTCGATATCGACCCGGAGACCGAAACTATCGTGACGCTGGGCTCGAAAGAAGGTTTCGCGAACCTTGCGCAGGCGATCTCGGCGCCCGGCGATGTGATTGTCGTGCCGAACCCGAGCTATCCGATTCATGCTTATGGCTTCATCATTGCCGGTGCTGCGCTGCGTCATGTTCCGGTTGGGCCCGGCGTAAATTTCATGGCGGAGCTTGAACGTGCCGTGAAATACAGTGTGCCGCCACCGCTCGCGCTGGTGCTGAATTTTCCCGCGAATCCGACCGCAATGGTGGTCGATCTCGCGTTCTACGAGGAAGTGGTGCGTTTCTGCCGCGAGCACGGCATCATCATTATTTCTGACCTTGCCTATGCCGAGATTTATTTCGACGGCAATCCGCCGCCATCGATCCTGCAGGTACCCGGCGCCAAGGACATTGCGGTTGAATTTACATCCCTGAGCAAGACTTACTCGATGCCCGGCTGGCGCATCGGGTTCGCGGCCGGGAACGCGAAGATCATCGCGGCGCTCGCGCGGATCAAATCCTATCTCGATTACGGGGCGTTTACCCCGATACAGGTCGCGGCAACAGCCGCGCTGAACGGGCCACAGGATTGCGTGTCCGAGTTCCGCGAAGTGTATAAACGCCGCCGTGACGTGCTGGTGGAATCATTCGGTCAGGCGGGGTGGGACGTTCCGCCACCGGCGGCGACTATGTTTGCCTGGGCCCCGATCCCCGAGCCGTTCGCCCATCTTGGATCTCTCGAGTTTTCGAAGCTGCTGCTGGCGGAGGCGCAGATTGCCGTCGCGCCGGGACTGGGCTTCGGTGAATACGGTGATGGCTTCGTGCGGATTGGGCTGGTCGAAAACCGCCATCGCACCCGTCAGGCTGCCCGCAATATCAAACGCTTCTTTGCAGACGCCGACAATATACTGGAGCGTGCAAGTCGGCACGCGATCGCATCGTGACCGCGCCGCTGCGTGTTGCCGTTGCCGGTCTGGGCACAGTCGGAGCGGCAGTCGCTGAAATCCTGACATCCAGGCGCGATCTGATCGCTGCCCGCTGCGGACGGCCTATTGATGTGGTGGCCGTCTCTGCTCGTGACCGCAACCGTGATCGCGGCGTGGATCTGTCCGGTATGGAATGGTTTGATGATGCGGCTGTCATGGCGAGCGAAGCCGATGCGGACGTCGTACTCGAATTAATTGGCGGCGAGGACGGTATTGCTAAAGCGGTCTGCGAGAACGCCATTGCCGCCGGGCGTCATGTCGTTACCGCCAACAAGGCTTTGCTTGCCATTCACGGCAAGGCGCTTGCCCAGTCGGCAGAGACCGCAGGCGTGGGGCTCGGCTACGAGGCCTCTGTCGCCGGTGGTATTCCGGTGATCAAAGCCCTGCGAGAAGGATTTGCCGGGAACCGGATATCGAGCATCCATGGAATTCTGAACGGCACCTGCAATTACATTCTGACGACGATGCGTGAAACCGGCCGGGCTTTCGAAGACGTGCTCGCCGAAGCGCAGGAACTCGGATACGCAGAGGCTGATCCGACATTCGACGTCGATGGTATCGATGCCGCGCATAAACTTGCCCTGCTGGCGAGTGTCGCTTTCGGGTGTGAAGTTGATTTCGAGAGCGTGCATGTCGAAGGAATTCGCCATGTCAGCGCAGATGATATCGCTTTTGCGGACGAACTGGGTTTCCGGATCAAGCTGCTTGGTATTGCGAACCAGACCCCGGACGGGATCGAACAGCGCGTTTATCCCTGCATGGTGCCGATGGATGCACCGCTCGCCCATGTCGAAGGCGTATTCAACGCGGTCGTCGCCGAAGGCGATGCAGTGGGGACGAGCGTTTTGCAGGGCAGGGGGGCCGGTGCCGGGCCGACGGCGTCGGCTGTTATCTCTGACATCGCCGATATCGCGCGGGGCACAATCCTGCCGGTATTCTCAGTGCCCGCATCGCAGCTGACAAAAACAAAGACGGTATCGATTGAAAACCGGGTTGGACCCTACTATGTGCGCCTGATGGTGCTGGACCGGCCCGGCGTGATCGCCGATGTCTCGGCGGCACTGCGCGACGAGCAGGTTTCGGTCGAGGCGCTATTGCAGCGCGGACGATCTGCCGAAGGATCGGTGCCTGTGGTACTGACGCTACACGAAACGCAGGAGGCCGCGATGCAGCGTGCACTCTCGCGAATCGCCGAACTCGATACGGTGGTAGAACCGCCCTGTATGATTAGAATAGAACATCTGTAATCAAAGTGCCGCAAGGCGCCGCGCATAAAGCATAAATAGGAGAAGTGTTAAATGGCTGAAACGGGCAAGATGGATCGCAACCTCGCGCTTGAAGTAGTTCGGGTTACCGAAGCGGCGGCGCTTGCGGCATCACGTCAGATGGGGCGCGGGGACGAACGGATGGCCGACCAGGTCGCGGTCGATGCGATGCGTAATGCGCTGAACAGCCTCGATATCGCGGGCACCGTGGTGATCGGCGAAGGCGAGCGCGATGAAGCACCGATGCTGTTTATCGGTGAAGAAGTCGGCACGGGCAAAGGCCCCAAGATCGATATCGCGCTGGACCCGCTTGAAGGCACGACGATTACAGCGAAAGGGCTGACCAATTCTCTCGCCGTGATCGCCATGGCAGAGCATGACGGGTTCCTGAATTCGCCCGACGTCTACATGGACAAAATTGCGGTCGGCGGCGGACTGCCCGAAGGCATTGTCGATATCGATAACGAGCCTGCGAAGAACCTCGAAAACGTGGCGAAAGCCAAGGGGCTCGACGTGAAGGATATCGTGGCCTGTATCCTCGATCGTCCGCGCCATGAGGACCTGATCAAGAAGGTACGTGACGCCGGTGCGCGGATCATGCTGATCACCGATGGCGATGTGTCAGGCGTGATGGCGACCTCGGAAGAGGCGAGCGGCGTCGATATCTATATCGGCAGCGGCGGCGCTCCTGAAGGTGTATTGGCCGCAGCGGCACTGCGGTGCATCGGGGGCCAGATGCAGGGCCGACTGATGTTCCGCAATGACGACGAACGGGGCCGGGCCGAGCGCTGCGGGATTACCGATTTCGACCGCAAGTACGAGCTGCTCGATCTTGCCAGCGGCGACGTAATGTTCGCGGCGACCGGTGTTACCAACGGCACCATGCTCAACGGTGTGCGGCGGTTCTCCGGCGGAGCGAAGACCCATTCGCTGGTCATGCGTTCCAAGTCCGGCACCGTCCGCTATATCGAGGCGGAGCATAACTTCAATCGCAAGACCGGTTTCGACCCGGTCGACGGCTAGTCACACCCGCCGATGGATCTAGGACCAGCCGCGACAGCCGGCGCTTTCCTGAACGTCGAGCGTTCCCATAGCGGCAAGCGCTGGCGACCGCGGCTCACTGATGAGCGCGGTGCGCTGGCGATTTCTCAGCAGCTTGAGCTGCCGGACGCGCTTGGGCGTATCCTTGCCGCGCGCGGCGTAGATGTCAGCGCGGCAGAAGCCTTTATGGATCCGAAGCTCCGCGACCTGTTACCCGACCCGTCGCACCTGCTGGATATGGACCGCGCCGTTGAGCGCATCGTTGCCGCGATAAATGCAGGCGAGAAAATCGGCGTGTTTGCCGATTACGATGTGGACGGGGCGTGTTCGGGCTCGTTGCTGGCAAAATTCTTTGCCGCCATCGGGCGTGACGTGACAGTCTACGTGCCGGACCGTATCGCCGAGGGGTATGGCCCGAATGCGCCCGCGCTTATGAAGTTGAAAGAAGCCGGTGTATCGCTCGTCATCACCGTCGATTGCGGCACGACGGCGTTTGCGCCGCTCGCGGCGGCGGCGGATGCCGGGCTCGATGTCGTGGTGGTCGATCACCATGTCGGCGAGCCGGAACTGCCGCAGGCAATTGCGGTGGTCAATCCGAACCGCCTGGATGAGACAAGCCCGGTCGGTCAGCTGTGTGCAGCCGGGGTGACGTTTCTGGTCATCATTGCCGTCAACCGCGCCCTGCGCGAGGCATTCTGGTACGGCGAAGGCCATAACGAACCGAACCTGATGGCCTGGCTGGACCTCGTCGCGCTGGCGACTGTCGCGGACGTGGTGCCCCTGACGGGGGTCAACCGGGCGCTGGTGCGCCAGGGACTTGCCGTGATGTCGCGGAGGGGTAACCCGGGAATCACGGCGTTGGCCGATATTTCCAAGCTGGAAGAAAAGCCGGAAGCCTGGCATCTCGGTTTCATGTTGGGGCCGAGGGTCAATGCGGGCGGGCGCGTGGGCGAGGCGGGGCTGGGTGTGCAGCTTCTGACGACGACCGACCCTGACGCCGCAACAGGCATCGCGATGCGGCTTGATCAGTACAATACCGATCGCCGCGAGATAGAATCCGGGGTGCTCGATGCCGCCATGGCACAGGCCGAACAGCAGGCATCTGACGAGTCACCCCTGATACTCGTCGCGTCCGAAGGCTGGCATCCTGGGGTGATCGGCATCGTCGCGGGGCGGATAAAAGAGACCTATAACCGGCCTGCCTGTGTAGTCGCGATCGAGAACAGCCTGGGCAAGGGTTCCGGCCGGTCGGTGCCGGGTGTTGAGCTTGGCCCGGCGGTGATTGCGGCCCATCAGGCGGGGCTGCTCGTCAATGGCGGCGGGCATGCCATGGCCGCGGGATTTACCGTGCCGGAAGACAAGATTGCTGATTTCCGGACCTTCCTGTCGGATCACATCTCCCGCCAGCTTGCCGGAGAGCGGCTTGCGCCTGATATCGGGATCGACGGCGCCCTGAGCCCTGAAGGGGCGACGGTGGAACTGATTGAGCTGCTGGAAGGGGCAGGGCCGTTCGGCGCCGGTAATCCGCGTCCGCGATTCGTGCTTCCCTCCGTCACTCCCATCAATGCGCGGATCGTCGGTACCGATCATGTCAGCTGTTTCCTGGCCCCGCCGGAAGGCGGCACCCGGCTGAAGGCGATCTTCTTTCGTGCTGCAGGTACGCCCGCCGGAGAAGCATTGTTGAACGCGCGCGGAGGGGTGCTGCATGTGGCTGGTCACCTCAATATCGATACCTGGCAGGGGAATCGGAAAGCGCAGTTCATTATTGAGGACGTTGCACAGGCAACGTGATTTTAATCCCGCCGCCACATTCTTGCCCTAAACCGGAGTCACTCTGAGCGTCGGGAGGATCGATACCGATGGATTTCACAGTGATCGACCTGTTGCAGATCGTCATCGTGGCCGTCACCGGCCTTGGTGTGCTGCTTTTTTCTGTACGATTTTGACACCGGAATAGGTGGCGCGTTCTTGAACTGCAGGCTCCGTGGTGTAGGTTACGGCAACGGGCTTAACCACCGGATACAAAAGGCAGAACGTGGCGACGGTGACGGAGAAAACTGGCAAGATTGGACGGCGGGGCAGCCTCCGGCGGCGTATATCTTTTGTGCGGCGCATCGGGCGACTGATGCGGCTGCGGCTGGTTATTCCCATGGTGCGCTCGCGCCAGCCGCCGGAGAACACGGCGCGCGCCGTGGCCGTCGGCCTTTTCTGGGCATTGACCCCGACATTCGGTATCCAGATGGCGCTGAGCGCCGTGCACTGGTATGTCGCGCGGACGTTCTTCAAGCGCGATTTCAGCGTCGTTGTTGCCATGGCATGGACCTGGGTGACGAACCTCTTCACGCTGCCGATCGCCTATTACATCTTTTTCCTGACCGGCCAGATACTACTGGGCCGCTGGGATGACCTGTCGGGTTATGAGAGCTTTCAGAAGTTCTGGGTCACCGCCATGGGCGAGACCGGTGGCGATCCGACCAGCATTGCAGCGTGGGAAACCTATTTTGCGGTTATCGTCGAAGGTTGGGGGCTGGCAATGCTGGTGGGCTCGTTGCCGCTCGCCTTTATCGGCTATTTTGTCGCCTATTACTGGACACTACGGATCGTGCGCCGCTGGCGTGTTATCCGCCAGGAGAAGCGCACAGCAAAGCTTGCCGAACGTCAGGCGGCCGGAGAAATCACCTCAAACCGGGGGCCTTGAGGGGCCAGATGAAGGTTTGACGGAAGATTGGCGGTTTTTCTGCCGAAATCGCCGTTTCCACGCATTTCGTCATTGATTCCCGCCCCGGTATTGTTTATCCACCATGTCCAGCGACCCCATCGTCTAGAGGCCTAGGACACCACTCTTTCACAGTGGAGACACGGGTTCGACTCCCGTTGGGGTCGCCAGAATTTTCCTGACAGATTAGACTGCCGACAACCTGGAGCCATTTGGTTCCGGTGGCTCGCTGTCAGGACCCTGGCGAGTTCATCCCGCCCCGGAAAGCACTGTAACCCCCGTGAGTACGCCCAACCCGATATCCCGTGTCACTGGCGCCTGGCTGCTCCTGCCGGGCAACCTGCGCGGTATCATCTGGATATCCATGGGGACGGTGGCGCTGGCGCTGACCGATATCCTGATCAAGACCCTCGGGCAGACCATCCACCCGTTCGAGCTGAGTTTCTTCCGCTACGCCATCGGCATCACGCTGCTGGCGCCGATCTTCTGGCGAATGGGCCCGGCAGGACTGAAAACCAAAAGATGGGGCCTGCACCTGACGCGGCTTTTTCTCGCGTCGATCGGCCAGACCGGCATCTTTATCGCGGTGGTCAACCTGAAGCTCGCCGATGCGACGGCGTTCTGGTTCTCCAAACCGCTATTTACGACGGTGGCCGCGGTTTTCATTCTGGCGGAACTTGTCTCGCTGCGGCGTTGGCTGGCGACGGTCGCCGGGTTTGCCGGGGTAGTCGTCATGATGCGTCCGGGCGCAGGCGTGGTCGATCCTTACGTGCTGATCGCCATCGGGGCGGCGTTCTCAATGGCCTTTGCCAATATCATGATCCGCCTGATGGCCCCGACAGAACCGCCGAACCGCATTCTGTTCTATTACCACGTGGGTGGTGTCGCCCTGCTGGCGCCGCCGGCCATCTGGGTCTGGCAGACCCCGGTGGGCGCGGAGTGGGGGCTGATCGGCCTGATCGGTGTCGGCACGATGACGGGCATGATCTGTTTCGTCCGGGCGTTTTCGGTTGGCGAAGCGAATGCTATCGGGCCTTTCGAGTATGTCCGGCTGATCTATGCAGGACTGATCGGGTACCTGTTGTTCGGCGAGACGATCGACACCTGGACGCTGATCGGCGGTGCCATCATCGTCGGGAGCACGCTGTTTATCGCGCGCGACGAGGTGCGTAAGCCTTAAGGACGTGCGGAAGGGGGAGGCGCAGAATTAACCCCTTACCGCCTCCTGCGGCACGTCCGGATCGGCATAGGCACGGATCCAGTGCTGGATCGTCTCCATGCATACCGGGTCCAGATCGTGGCGCGGTTTGGGGTCGTAATCCCAGTTTTTGAATTCATCCGTGCCGCGCACCAGCGTCGCCGAGCGACGGTCGAGGACGCATTTCACGCGGGTCGGCATGAAGGTGAACGACATGCCCATGCGCCGGTCGTCGGTGACGTTGGGCCCCGACGCGTGAAGTTGTCTTTCGTGGTGCATTGAAAACTGTCCGGCCTTCAGCGGCATCAGCACGGCGTCGTCCTCGTTCAGACCCGCGATGGTCTGGCCGCGCGACAGCAGGTTGTTCTCGTCATAGGTCTCGACATGCTGCTGGTCGGGCCATTTGTGGCTGCCGGGCAGCACTTTCATGCAGCCGTTTTCGGGCGTCGCATCGGTAAAGGCGAGCCACAGCGTAATTACGTCATGCGGGTCGAGCCCGTAATAGGCGGAATCTTGGTGCCACGAGACGAACTTGCCGTCCTTCGCGTCTTTGAACCAGAAGGTCGACAGGTAGAGCAGGATATCCGGGCCGATCAGGTCTTCGACCGCGTCGAGAATTTTCGGATGATGGGCGATGTCTTCGAGCCACTTGAAGGCGAGGTGGCATTTGATACGGATATACTCGTCGATCGGCCCGTCGACGGAGGCTTCGAATTCTTCGAGCTTGCGCCGGCACTCGGCGGCTTCGTCGGTTGTCAGGCAGTCGAACGGGGTGACGTATCCATCATTCCAGAACTGCTCGACCTGTGCCTCGGTAAGACTATTGGGCATTTCGGTTCTCCTGCCGTTAGGGTTGCCAGACGGTTACCTGTACCGGCGTCGGATTGTAATCGTTGACCGGGTTGTTGATCTGCGGGCAGTTTGAAATCACTGCCAGCACGTCACTGTCGGCGCGCAGGTCGACATAATCACCGGGCTTGGAGATGCTCGGGCCCATGTCCATCTGGCCGTCGGCGCTGACGGGTACATACATGAAGAAATTGATGTTCGCCGCCATGTCGCGCTTGCCCATGCCGACCTTGGCCATCTCGGCAAGAAAGTTCTCGCGGCAGCCGGTCTGGTTGTCGACGTCGTAGCGGAACTTGTTCAGCTCGGCCGAGCAGCACCCGCCGATGGTGTCGTGCGATCCGCAGGTGTCGGCGGTGATGGTCATCAGCGGTGTCAGCCCGACGGAATAAAAGGTTGTACCGGTGGTCAGAAAGATGCCGGTCTCGTTGATTTTCATCGTGTCGGCCGCGGCGTAGCGATCCTCATGGTCGTGGGCGTTCCAGCACAGGAAATCGACCGCCTGTTTTCCGTGCAGGTCGATGATGCGCATCATCTCGCCCTTCTTGATAACACGGCTCCAGCCGGCCCGGGCGGCAATGGTTGTGTCCTCGACAATGGTGCCGTGGATATCGGGGGGAAGGGCGGTCATGTTCTGCATCTCCGTTGAATACTATTGGTCTGTTTGTCGATTTTACCCGAACAGGGCCGTCGCCGCCTTCACATAGCGGTCGGTAAATTCACGCGGCAGGTTATGGCCGCAATTTTCGATCAGTTCCACGGTGGCATGGGGAAGGCGTTCGCCGAGTTTAACAGTCGTGAGTTCCGCCGGGCAGGGGTGATCGTGCGTGCCGTGGACCATCGAGATTTTTTTATCCGACAGCGCCGCGAGTTCTGCGTCGGTGACGACACCGGAATCCAGATAGCGCTGGCGCGGCGGCGCGAACATGTTGCCGAAATACTCGGCGTAACCGTCCTGCGCCAGAAGATCCCAGCGGCCCTCGATCATGCCGTCGGTGACGGCAGACGGATCGAACATCATGTTCTCCATCGCGGCACGCAGTTCCGCCCGGTCGGCGGGCAGGGACCAGAACATATCGAGCGCCTCGGTCAGCGGGTAGGGAGCACCAACGGTGCTGCTGGTCAGTACATGGGTGACCTTATCGCTGGCAGCCGCGATTTTCAGCGCCAGCGCGCCTCCGAGCGAATGTCCGGCAACACCGCAGGGGCCGTCGGGAAGCGTGTCGAGCAGCGCAAGACCCTGGCGGACCCAGAGTTCGACATCGAACAGCGGCGCATCCGTCTTGCGCGCACTGTCGCCGAAGCCGATCAGGTCGGTCGCGAACAGGTGATAGCGATCGGCCAGCGGCGCCATCGCGGGTTCAAAATTGCCCATGATCGATGTGCCGGGACCGACACCATGCATCATTAAAACAGGAAAGCCGCTGCCGCCTTCCCAGTAATGAACGTCGTATCCTTCAACTTTGGTCGTGCGGCTTTCAATCGTCATCGAGATAATCCTTCAGATCCTGTTCGAACCAGTCTTTTGGCCATGTGCGTTCGAAATCCGCCGGGTTGAGGCGGCTTTTTATGGTCGCGTCGATACCGAGCTTGCCGTTTACCCGGTTGAACGCGTCGCCGGGGATCGGCGTGCCGGACGGATCGCCCGGATGGCCGCGTGTCTTGTTGACCACGACCATATCTTCCGCCGGATTGCAGCGCGTGGCAATCGCATGATAGACCGCGCCAGGGTCGTCGATATCGGTATCGTCGGAGATTGCGACGGCAAGTTTACCGTTGTTCAGCGGCGTGCTCATCATCATCAGCAGGGCATCGCCGATCACGCCCTCACGTGGCGCACCATTGACCTGGAGGACGCACGACATCGCACCGCCCCAGGTCGGGAAGCGGACGTCCTTCACGTCGATGCCCATTTCGGACAGCCGCGTATAGAGCAGCGCTTCATGACATAGTCGCGGCAGCACCTGGTGGTCGGTTTCCGGCACCGTCTGCACGGCACGGTAGATCGGCCGGTCCTTGCGCATCATGATGGCGGTGAACTTCACGGTGGGCTGCGGGACCCTGGCAGGGATGTGATACATCTGCGGGTTGGGGCCGCAATCCATCATTTCCATATCGCCGACCTGCAGCAGTCCTTCGATCACGATCTCGGCTTCTGCCGGGACCATCATGTCGATGGTTTCACACGGTACGAACTCAACATCCTGGTCGAGAATGGTGCCGAACATGTCGGTCTCGCCCCACGAATCCATGTGAATTCCGGCGAAATTGCCCATGATTTCAAACGCGGGCGGTAGCCCCGCGACATAGGCGATGGGAATTTCTGTGACGCCCATTGCAATATATTTCTGGAAGATCACGGCAGTGTCGCGCGATATGAACAGGCTGAAGCCTTCATTCGGGCCTGTCATCGTCGTCAGCGCGTTCATGACGTTATAGCGGCCGTTCTCCGGGTCCTTGACGAAATTCATGCAGGTCATCCTCGGGTTCGGGTCGGCATCCGACTGGTAGCAGATCGGCAGCTTGGTGACGTCGACATCGTCTCCGGTGAGGATGACCTCGCGGACCGGACCCGTACGCACGTTGATCACGCCGCGGGGCGGCTGGCGCAGGCGATGGGCGAGGGTTTTCAGGAAGTCTTCTTCGGCGACGCCGAGGGCGCGAGCCTGCAGATTACGGTGTTTGACCAGCATGTCGACCACGCGGTAGCCGGGTTTACCGATGATGTTCTCGAACACGATCGGCCCTTCGCTTTGCGCTGATAGCGCGCCGATATGTTCGACCGCGACCGGTTTTTTTATCACCGTAACGACATCCGAATTGGTCTCGAGCCAACTTCTAAGATCTTTGTCGACGGTAAAGTTCTGGCCTTCTGTCGGTTCGGGTGCGGCTGGGAAGTCGGGTTTGCCGCGGGGCGGGAGATACATGTCGGTTCCTAATACGTCAGCGGGCGAAAGGCGCTGTAGCGGTGGTCAGATAACGGCGATGGCGTTGATTTCGATCATGCAGCGCGGGTCCGTCGCGAGCTGGACGATCTGGACGGTTGTTGTCGCCGGTTTGGCGTCACCGAAATATTCGGCCCAGACCGCATTCATGGAATCCTGATCGGACAGGTCGGTCACGTAGCGCGACGCGTTGACGATGTCATCGAACGTAGCACCGATGGCGTCGAGCCCTTTTTTAAGGTTCTCCAGCGCGGCCCGTGTCTGGCCTTCCATGTCAGTCGGCATGGAATCGAATTCTTCGGGCCGATGTGGATGGTGATGATAGACCGGCGCCGCGGTCACGCCGGCAAGATGCACGTGAGAGCCACCGGTTACCTTGATGGCGGGCGCATAAGGCATCCACATGTCCGGCGCATCCGGCCAGTGGATATGTTCGATTTTCTTGGTCATTGTCGTCTCCGCAATATGTGATATGCGGAGTGTGGAATTTCTGCCGCCGTCGCGCAAGCGCAACGGATCAGGCCCAGTGCATCAAGCGGTGCCGTTATTCCGGCTGGCGGTGGAAGGGGCGGAGTATCGTTGTCCGGAGGAGGGCGGTCAGGCGGCTTTCACCTTCGTGAGGAATTCGTTGACCGCACCGCGCAGGACGTCTGCCTGAGTATTGAGCTCTTTCGTTGCCTCCAGCACGCCGGTTGCAGCGCCACCCGTTTCGGTCGCCGCCTGCGTGACGCCGGCAATATTGCTGGACACCTCCTGCGTACCGGTAGAGGCGCTCTGAACGCTACTGGCTATTTCGTTTGTCGACGCGCCCTGTTCCTCCATTGCGGCAGCGATGGCGGTTGATATCCCGTCGACCTTGGCAATCGTCTCACTGATGGAGCCGATGGCCTCCACGGCGTGATTTGTCGCGCCCTGGATTTCCGATATCTGGCTGCCGATTTCGTCCGTGGCTTTCGCGGTCTGGTCTGCGAGTGATTTAACCTCTGTCGCGACGACGGCGAATCCCTTGCCGGCTTCACCGGCGCGCGCTGCTTCGATCGTGGCGTTCAAGGCCAGCAGGTTGGTCTGGCTGGCGATATCGTTAATCAGATCAACGACCTCGCCGATCTTGCTCGCGGATACGGCCAGACCCTGGATGCGTTCATTTGCTCGTTCGGCATCCACCACGCCCTCGCGCGCAATCCGGGCGCTTTCGTCGACCTGGCGGGTAATCTCTGCGATGGATGATGATAGTTCCTCTGCCGCGGCAGCAACGGTTTGCACATTGGAAGATGCCTGGTCAGAAGCCGAAGCGGCAGCGCTTGATTGCTGGGACGTTTGCTCTGCTGTTGTCGACATGGTCTGGGCCGAGGCCTGCATCTGCGAAACGGCGCCGGCGAAATTTTTCAGGACCCCGTTCACAGTGGCTTCGAATTCAGCGGTTATCTCTGCCAGCATATCGGCCCGTTCAGAGGCTATCCTGGCATCCTGGGCCGATTTTTTGGCGAGGTTCGAATCCGTTTCAGCTTTTTCCCGGGCAGCCTCTTCGCGTTGTGCGACCTGTTCGCGTTCCAGCTTTGATCGCTCCTCGGCCATCGTTTCTGCCTGGATGACAGATTGCTTGAAGCTTTCGAGTGCCTCGGCCATGTCGCCGATTTCATCGCTTCGGCCCTTTGCCGGCACGGGCGTATCCTTTTCTCCCTCCGCGAGCCTTGTCATTGCAGAGGTCATCCGGGCTATGGGGCTGGAAAGCGTCCGGGACAGGAAATAACCGCAAATTCCGATCAGAAGCATTGCGATACCGGCGATGACGAGCAACTCGTTGCGGAGCCTGATAATCGGGGCATTGATTTCGGCATTTGCCATCTGTGTTACGAAGGCGAAGCGAACGCCTTCAAAATCAAGCGGGGCGTAGGCGCCTGTCATTTGGCGGCCATCAGCATCTGTCCAGACTTCGCGACCGCTTTTTCCGGCGAGAGCGTTCTGGACTGCCGGTGTATCAACGCGGCGTTTAAGGATCGAATTTTCGGCGAACCGTGTATCGTTTCGAACAAGCAGGTCCTTGCCTACGATGAGTGATTCCCCGGTTTCTCCCAAGCCGGTCGCGAGGCCCATGATCCGGTTGATGCGGTCAATGGGCATCTGCATTGCGATAACGCCGAGAAGCTGGACGTCGACATCGGTAACGGGGGCGGAGATGAAGCTTGCAGGTGATCCGTTCCGGGCGGCGTAGGGGCTGAAATCAAAAAAGGCGAGTGATCCTGCCTTTTCGAGCTCGGCTGCTTTTCGGA
>Ga0115567_10000610_pt1 | contig 34948 bp, 55 predicted proteins | sample COGITO_mtgs_1204_2_FD_88679 | JGI IMG/M metagenome (GOLD analysis project Ga0115567, IMG submission 88679) | Pelagic marine microbial communities from North Sea - COGITO_mtgs_120412 | ecosystem: Environmental > Aquatic > Marine > Epipelagic | place: Germany:Helgoland, sampling site Kabeltonne...
GCATCACCACCTGCGCGCGGCGCCCGCGGCGGTCACGTGTGTCACGGGCGCGTCGCTGGCGCGCGTGCAGGCACCTGTCCAAGCGGAGCGGCCGCGCCCCCCCCCGCCGCCCCGCCTGCAAGCGCGCTGTCGACGGCGCGCAAGGCGACGCGTATCGCGTCTGCCGCGCTCCCTTGCACGCTCGTGTTCACGGCTTGTCGCTCTGCCGCGGCCCTGCCGCCGCGGCAGCCGCGCGGTGAGATGTCTGTGCTAGCTAGTGCTCGGCCCTCGTATCTCCCTCTTGGTTGGTGAGCGAGGTGCGAGCAGGCGGCATATGGAATACAGATGTTTGGAGGGAGTGCAGCGCGGGACCTTGCGGAGGCCGAAGGGCTGGAGAGGTCGGGGAGGAAGCGCTTGCGGCCCAAGAGGCTCGAGACAAACCCTGCGCCGGGCGTGAGCGTCGGGCGTGGGCGCCTGAGCGCGCGCAGCGCCGGGGGGCGCGGGCGGCGGGCGTGAACCAGCTGCGCGTGCTTGCACGACGAGGGCGCTCATCATCGCGCCGACTCCAGCGTAGGTGCGGCGGAAGGAGTCGGCGAGTCTCATCGCCTCGCCCTCATCGACGCTGAGCTCCTCGGCCAGCGCCGCAACGCCCATGCCGTACCTGGACGCGGTCCAAGAGGGCTCGCCTGGTCACTGGCTGGAGGGCGTGCCACGGTCTCCGGCGTGCGGAGAGAGCAGACACACATTAGGCCGTAGCAGAGACGCTTGGCGCGGGAGCGTTGCTGCTCGTCGACACTGGCGAGGGGCACTTGGAGCCATTGCGACGCCATGGCTCGGAACGGGTCGCTGTCCTCGGCTGCGAGCGCCTCCTTCAGCGCCTGCCCGCGAGCATGCCATCAGGGGGCCTACGTGTCGGTGTGTGGCCCGGCGCGCTGGCCGCCGTGTGAGGAACGCTGGACTGTGGCGCGGGGGTGAGCGGGCAATGCTACCTTGTCTTGCGATAAGTGAGCGATGATTCGCAGCTCCAGCTGGCTGAAGTCCGCACTGAGCAGAACTCGCCCTGCAGCGCGGTTCGGTTCACGAGCGCCGTCTGCAGGTTGAGCGGAGTAGGTATGCCCAGATGCTGGGCGGGCGGGGGCCTGGGCGCGCTATGACGCAGTCGCGGAGCCGCAGCTCGCCGAGCGCGTGGTCGTCGGGCGAGAAGAGAGGGGACAGGGCCTCCGGCAGCAGGGGGGTCGGGTGCGGCAGGCACTGGAGGTTTGGCGCCCGCGTCGTGATGCGGCCAGTCGGGCTCAAGTGCTGCACCTGCACTGCATGCACGGTCGCGAAGCCACGGCCCAACGCGCCACTGGACCCGCGTCCGCGCGCGCTGTCTGCAGCAGCCGGCTTGTTTTCTGGTGTCGGACGCGCGACATGCTGTATGAGCGGGAGAAGCGTGCCTGCGATTCCCCACGGACGAGACGGTCGCTTGCAGCGGGGCACAGCATGCGGCGTCCGAGTTCGAGGCGTTTACAGCGTGCTCGGGACGGTGTTTGGCCAAGCCAAACGGCGTGGGAAGACCTTGCAGGAGTGCTGAGAGCTTGCGATGGTGCACAACTGCGCGGCATAGGAGCGGGGCAGAGGGCAGGGCGGGTTTGTTTGCCACACGATGCGCCGCGATGCGCCGGAGCGTCTTGGAAGAGCACAGTGCGGCTAGGTTGCGCGCCTTCAAGCCCTGATCGAGCGCGCCGGGCGGGAGCGGGAGCGCAAGCCGCTCGTACAGCACCCGTGCCACCTCGGCAGAAGAACGCACGTTCACCGCGCCCCCTGCCGCCTGGCCTGCCAGGGCCTCGAGGCGAGCCAGGCCCGCGCGCAGCGCCTCGCGTGCGCGCTCCAGCCCATCGAGATCGACCGCCATCCCCGCCTGCTCCATCCGCGCCAGAAGCGCCATCGTCTGCATCTGAACCCCCCACGCACGCGCCCTCTTAGCGCCGCGCCCTCTGCGCGCGCCTCGCGCGGCCTGCGGTCTCCGGCGAGGAGCCAAAGACCTCGACGTTGCTGAAGTAGGCGAGGAGTCCGTGGTCTTCCAGCTCCGAGCGCAGCAGCGGGAAGGCGGCTGCGAGCGAAAGCGCGTGCGCGCACGCTGTCCCAACCTGCGGGCCGCGGTTAGTTGAGCTTTAGTGCGAGGAAGGAATGGGCCCGAGGCTCGCACACGGCCGTGTGCGAGCCTCGGTCCTCGACGCTGCAGCAAGCAGGGACCAGGCGCTGGGCGGCGCATGGTCGGCGCGCGTGCTTGGGCTTTGGGTTGCGAGCCTGAGAGAGGCGCGTCCGCCCTGTCCCCCCCCTCCCGAGAGGCAGGCACCCGAGTGCGCGCGCGAGGGCGATGGGCGAGAGCTCTGGAGCGGTCGACGCGGCGGCATGGAGGGAGACAGCGAGCCGTGGGGAGAGCGCGGCGGCGAGCAGGGTGTCCTGCACGGCGCCCTCGACGGCCAGCCCCGCGCGCCGCAGCGCGGGCACGACCGCCTTGCCGTCGTGCACCACAAGTCCGCCCCCCGCCGCGCGGGACAGCACCCTGCGCGCCCCGCGACCGCGCTCACGGCAGGCGCGGCACGAGGCAGCTCGCTGCGCGGGGGCGCGCGAGCGCTCTCGGCCCTCGCGCACTTTTGGTTTTTGCCTGCTGAGCCTGGCGAGGCCGTCCGCAACTCCGCACAGCTCTCCGCCGAAAGCCCCCGCGCCCGGGAGCGGCACGTGGAAGACCTGCGGCGCCCGTCGCAGAGATTCGACGTGAACAGGAGGATCAAGAGAGCGGGTGGGTAGTGCCGCGCGCCGCTCTGGGGACGGAAGAGCAAGGCCGGGGCAGAGGAGGAACAGCAAGGCCGGGGCAGAGGAGGAACAGCAAGGCCGGGGCAGAGGAGACCGTGTCGCCTCCCAAGCAGAGTGCCAAGCCGCCCGCCGCCCCCCGGGTTCCCGCCCTCCTGCGCGCGCCTGCGCCATCTTCCCTTTCGCGCGCGGCCAATTGATCTGGGTCGGCGTCAGGGCAGCCGGCCGTACGTCCCTCGCCGCGGGCGTCTCCCTCAGCGGAGACCGCGTCCAGTCTGTGCACGGCGATGGCGAGGAGCGCCGCCGCCGCGGCTCGGCCCTCCAGACGCGAGAGCGCAGCCTCGTCTGTCACCTCCACCCACCACGCCCGCTCCCCTGACCCGTCTCCCTCCCGCTGCGCCGGCGCATTCCTGCCTGCCCTGTCTGCGCGGTTGAACGCCGCCTGCAGCGCCTCCAGCCTCGGCGGGTCGTCCCGCGCCTCCGCCAGCTCCCGCTCACGCGCCCAGCGCAGCACCCGCCCGGCTTCTGCGCGCAGTGCTCGCCGCCCGGCTGCACCCGCGGCGGCAGGGTCGAACGGCAGCGCGCCGCCCAGCAGCTCCGCAACGCGCGGCAGCGCGCACTGCGCGAGCATCGTGACAGACGCGACGCCCGCCGCGGCGAGCGCGCGGGCAGCCGCTAGCGAGAGGCCTGGGAGGCTCTGGAGACGCAGCGGGCCGTGCGCGGCCCCGGCGAGGCGATCCTGGAGGCGGTTCGCCAGCGCCTCGAGCTGCCACCAGCGCAGAGCACCGCAGAAGGACGCCACCATCCCCGCGAACCCGCCCGCCTGCCCCACAAGGCCCTCCACCGCACCCCGCGACACACAGAAGCGCGCGGCCACCTGCGTCGCGACCGCAGCGCGCTCAGCCGAGCGCTATGCCGGGGCCGGCGGCGCGCTGTGGGTGCGGAACCTCGGCAAGGCAGCCGCCTGCGAGGACGGCCTCGAGCACCAGCGCTGCGAAGAAGCGTGCCGCGACCTGCCTCGCGCGGGCCGCGCCTGCGGGCGCTCCGCGGGGGAAGGCGGACCGGGCGCGGCGGGCGCGCCACGCGAAGAGCGCAGACTCCTCGACGCCGACGCGCGCGGCGACGGCGCGGGCGGGCGGGGGCAGCGCGGTGAAGAGGTCGAAGAAGCGGTGCCAGGGGACGTCGAGGGCGGCGCCCGCGGGCGAGACGGGCGTGACCAGGAAGAGCAGGTGCAGCTCCCCGCCTACCGCCAGCCCCTCCTGCTGCGAGCGCTGCAGGTCCTCGAAAACCGCCAGCGCCTCCCGCGGGCCGAGAGACGACGCCACAGCCGCCCGCCCGAGCGTTGTTGCTTCCCACCCTCCGCCGTCGCCGCTGGCTGTGGGCGAACCCTCGACTCCTGAGCCCGGCGCAGGCGCGACGAGGGCCGTGGCAGCCAGCCATTCCAGCGCGGCAGAGACCTAGGGGGAGGGGAACCGGTTGTCACTGAGCGAGGCACTGAGGTGGCGGGGCGGGGGCAGGGAGCACACGTGCTTGTCCGCGCACGACGGGCGCTGGTGGCCGAGGAGCGAGTCGTTGACGAAGGCCTGCAGGGCCGCGCGATCACGCCCAAGGCCCGCGTCTATAGCCTCGAGCACAGCACGTCGCAATCCAGCGGCCTCGTCCGGCCCAGAACCGTCGCCCAGTAGCAGGCACGAGGAGAGGGGCAGAGGCGAGGCCTGCATCAGTGCCAGAACCTTCGCACGCTCTGCAGGCTTGGCCACCACATAAGTTTCTCCCGCAAGATCCCGCCCTGCCCTCGGTTTCCGGCCCGTCAGACGAGGTTGCGCATCGAGCGCGGGCAGCCGAGTGCTGGGGCGTGCCTGCGCGGCCGGCGCGACCAGCCATCTGCTGGTAGCGGGCCACGTCGATGAACGTCGACCCAACATACGGGGCGCGCACGAGGACCCTGTGGGCAGGAAGGTTCACACCCGCCGCAAGTGTTGAGGTGGCCACTAGCACTAGCATTAACCCAGTGCGCATGGCCGCCTCGACCGACGCCCTCTCCTCTGCCGTGAGCCCAGCGTGATGAATCCCAACTCCATTTGGCACACACACCGCCAGAGCCTCATTCAGCCCCGCCGCACCCGTGCGAAGGCGCGCCAGCAGGTCCTTACGTGCGCTGTGTGCACGCGGCGACACGGGCGGCGCGGCGGTGGAGATGAGGCGGGCGACGAGTCTCGCACAGTGCTCAGCGGATCGGCGGGTCGGACAGAAGACAAGGGTCGGCAGGCGGCGCTCAGCGCTCTCGAGGCAGAGCGCGGCCACTCCGTCGGGGTCCTCCGGGCCGAGCCGCCCCAAATCGCGCACCGCAAGCCCCGCAGAGTCGTATACCTGCAGCAGACGCCCGGACTCATCGCAAGGTTGTGTATTCGTCAGCTTTTGTTCTCAGCTCTGGATTTTGCCGTACCTTTCCGTGTTGCAGGAGGAAGTGCGCGAGAGAGACTGGTCGGAAGGACGAAATGAAGAGGTCAGCATCAAGCCACGCAGCAAGGTCGCCCATATTTGGCAGCGTCGCCGAGAGACACACCACCTGCACCGCCGACCCCGAACTCGATTCGCCCGAAGCTTGCTGATGTCGCAACTTGGTGAGCAGGATCTCGAGCAGCGGGCCACGGTGGGGGTCGCCAAGCATGTGGGCCTCATCCACAACCACGAGCGCTAGCTGATCCAGCACTCTGTCAACGAGAAGTCGGTGAACGATGGCCCCGGCCTTCTCAATGGTGCACACTGACACCTCGGCGTGTGCACCGCGCGCCTCGAAGGCGTCCGGCCCTGGCGCGCACCCCGCACAGTAGGCGCGCACGACAAACGGCTCCTCGCTGCTCAGAGAGATTTTGGATCAGAGACGGCCCTCCACCTCGAGGAGGGCGTGCGAGACTAGCGACGCAAATACCCTTCACATGTCAAGTGTGGCGGGCGAGGGCTTACGCGAGAAGCTCGCGCAGCATCTGGACCTTCTCCTCCACGATCGCGACGTAGGGCTCGACCACCAGCACGCGCCGCTCTTGCCGCACGAGCGCTCTTACAGCAAGCACCTCGGCCACAAGGCTTTTGCCGCCAGACGTCGGCGCAGCGTACACCAAATTTCTCCCTTCCATCGCCCGCGTGCTCGACAGGCACTCCACCTGGGCCGCCAAGGCACGTCGCTTACGTCGGGCAAGCTGTCCGCATCGCCTTGCAAAGCTCAAGGTGGAAGAATTCGGGGGGAGAGACGGGTTTCGGGTGGTTCCTGCCACTCATACAACTCTAAGACGCCCAGAGCCCGATAAGCCCTTCGAACACTGGGAGGAAGGCCCCAGGCCGCCATCCAGCGCTCCGCGGCAAGCCCCCCGTCCTCAATTACCGCGTTCTGGTCTGCTCCGTCAGGGCTCTCTTCGTTTCCAATGACGCAACGCGCCACAGCCTCCCGCTGTACAATCCCAAGAGGCCCTGCGGAGCCGGCCTCATCCCTCACCAATTGAGCGGCCAAAGCCGCACCCTGCTGCAAGCCCTCTGATCCGGATATATCCAAACTTTCGTCACACCTCTGAGCGCAAGGGTAGCCTGGCGGTGGCGGCTCCTCTCGCGATCCTATGGACGAGGCAACCCGATCCTCACAAGCAGAGCAGACCCGTCCCACTTCACTTCCTCTAGTTGGGCTGGCAGGTCCGCGACCAGACCTCGTACTTCCATTCAGCCGGCCAAAATATCCCCCTTCTGTTGGAACGTCCCTCGTCTGGCTCTCACTGCTGTGCGATGGCCACTGCTTTCGGCTGGACATCTCAAGGCGGTACTGCGAGACAGCCCCCAACCGTCCGGGCGATGCCGGGGAGATCTCCTGATTCAAATGCTCCCCCGCTTCATTCTGACCAAAGACTAGAGCTAAAGCAATTGGATTAGGGTCGATCTCCAAGTCCGCGACCCCATCCTCGCCATCAAGAGCGTGAGAAGCGGCCGCGGCCGCGTCCTGTGCGCTATCCACGCCTGTCCTCTGCCCGATTCGCATTCCCTCCGGTGTGACCTGATTCGCACTTCGCTTCCGCGGCTGCTCATTCGGAGAGATCGAATTTCTACATGGGTACGTCTGCTGGGCTTCTGGCGTAGATCCGGGTTGCGAGGCCCCGGCATCATTCCGCATCCACCCCCTTGTTCGCCAGATCGACCCAGATCCACTCTAGGCGATGACCGGTTAAAACTCTTTTCAACGTTCATCCCGTGTAGGACGGGATGAACCGACACACAAAAGCCAGTGCCACAAACCTCACGCTCCGCGACTCTTGTTGTCCCTCCCCAGCATGTTTGTCCGCGCTAGCTGCGTCACCATCGCGGGTATCGCTGCCGTGGAGGCGTTTACTCCTACTGCCCTTCTCCACCCCACAACTTCGTCGCGCGGCGTGCCTGCCGTGAGCATGGTGGCCCGTGGCGGGGACTCGGCTGTCGGTCGGCGCCAGGCATTCGCGCTGCTCTCGACGCTTCCGCTTGTGCTGGGCAGCGTGTCGCCTGCGGAGGCACAGAAGGCGGCCATAAAGCTGAACTCGGAGGGGCAGCCGGAGACTCCAGAGGAGCGCAGGGAGCGAATCAAGCATTCCCCCTCCCGGACCCACTCGGACCACCCGTTCCGACCCATCCGGCGCTCTGGCGGGGGGCGGTCTGACGGCAATGCCGCCACACCGCTCCGCTTCGCAATGCATACTCTGGCACAAATTGTATGTTTCTTTGCCTCTTTGCAGCCGCCGCTTGCGCACGGCGCGGGGACCACCCCCGCGCCCTCACAAGTACAGTGTGGGTCTCGGGCGATGCGGTGCGAAGTCTGACGCCTGTCGTGCTGTACGCAGGAAAATGCGCGAGGAGGAGGCTGAACGCCGCGCCGCGCTTGACGCCAAGGAGAAGGAACTCATGGCGGGTCTGAACCTCGCCCGTAGCGGCGCTCCTCTGGAACCGCGAGCCTCGTTGCTTGCGCTCACCCGCTGTTTCCGGGCACAGGCAAGGAGTTCAAGGAGGCTGAGCTCGGCTCCAACCTTCGCGGAGACTACTACTACCCCACTGCCCGCAAGCGCTACCTCCCGCGCGTCAAGCGCGTACGTCCCCTGCCCTCATCGGGGCGGCGCTGCAACAGCCCTCCGCCCGCTGTCCTGCCAGCCAGCGTCTCGGCAGCCGGGGTGACACGGGGCGGACAGGCCTTCGACGAGATCCAGGAACTGAAGGCGCAGCTAACGACAGATCCCAAGTGGGACATCATCGGCAAGTTCATCAAGGTGGGTGTGAGGCCGTGCGAAGCCGCGCCGAATGCAAGGGTGTGAATACAAGGGCTTGAACGGCGCGATCCGCGGGCCGCAGCCCTCTGAACCCCCCGTGCGCTGACTGCAGGGCCCCGGCGACATCGGGTCCGCCATGACACTGTATGTCTCCGCCGCATCGGGCGGTGGGCTGAGCATCAACGCCAAGTTCTTCTCCGACATGAAGGCTGCCGCCGGGGAATACGACGGCGCACTCGGGACGCTCAAGGCTGCTTTGGGCAAGAAGGACTCCCAGGTCGGGACTCGACCGTACACGCCATCGTTGAAAGGACCTGCGCACTGTTGGCCCCCTGTGTGCGCGACAAGAGCAGTGCTCTGCGTCGCATTCAGCATGGTTCGGGCGGCGTGGCAGGCTGCATACGATGCGTGCGAGGGCCTAGAGGCGGCGCTGCTAGCGTACCGCACCGCTGGTACTCCGGCCGCGGCTGCCCCATTCGTTTCTCCCGCGCATTCCTGCGCCCCGCGCCTGGGTTGGCCAGCTTCGAGAACATGTCGCGCTTGCCCTCCGGCTGCGTGATGGTGTGGCGTGCACGTGCTGGCAGGCAAGCCCATGGGGCTGCAGAACGACGATTGGGGTGTCGGCGAGATCCCCGACTGCAAGCGCGGCGTGCCCGGTCAGGGCGCTGGCAAGCTCTCCTCGGTCCGCCCCACGTAGTGCCTTGGTTGTGCGTGGCAGGAGCCCAGGTATTGCTGCCCCGGGCGGCATGGCGCGAGGAACTGACCGCTCGGCGCACGTGGGGCAGTGCTCTGTGGGGTCCTCCTTCGGCAACGCAAACCCGAATCTCTACCAGAGGAACATCAAGCAGGTTGAGCAGTAGTGAAGAGCTTCTGTCGATGATCTGCGCTTCCTTCTGCGCAAGCCCGTCCCTTCCCGGGGACACGGTGCGGTGCAGTGCCTGCGTGCGCTCTGTACTTTTGTTGTAAGTGTTGGCACATCGCGAAAAGAGCAGCGGCTGTGCGGCCCGCTCGGCCTTCGCCATTGAGTGAAAGGCATGTGCTCTGACCGTTACATACATTACTACTAGAACAAACACCCCTTACATACAATACCAGAACGAAGAAGCCTCCATCTACACTCTCTTCGACCCAGCGCTCCTCACGGCCCACGCAGCGCCGCTCGCAGCACGTCTCTGCTGGGCAGATTGAGCGAGCTTGCCACGGAGCTGGCGCGCGAGGGCGACTCCCTCGTACCCGGAGTCTGCGCGCCTTCCCGCCAGCGGGACGATCCGGCCGGGGACGGCGCTGGGGACGCGCCCGGTCGCCGCGGCGGTGGCGGAACGACGAGGTTGCCATCCGGCCCCAGCCGAGATCCAGCACGGGGTACGAACGCGTGCGGAGAAAAGCCAGCCAGCTGCGCCGGAGTCCGGATCGGGGACTCGGACGAGCGTCCCGCACCCGGTGAAACAGCGGCGCCCGCGCGGTTCGCTGCGGGCAGGAACGCGAGCGGCGACCGCTGCGGCGCGTTGGCGAGGCCGAGGTCGGGCAGGGCAGCCGGCGAGGAGCGCGCAACGACGGCGCCGCGCATCGCTAGGCGCAGATTCGCTGCGGCGTTGCCTGCTCCGGCGTACGGGCTCGCGCCCTCACGCGGTCCGTCAGCTGGGAGCCATGTGGCTGCGTCGGCGTCCGTGGGCTGCCGCGCTGCCGCAGGAGGCGGGGGCGCGACAGAAGGAGCGCGAGCGTTGGCTGCAGTGGCCTGGGGCGGCGGGCGGCGCGGCGGTGGCAGCGGAACGCCGCCGCGCCCACCGATCGCAAGCGGTCCTCGCCTGCGCGGCCAGAGAGGAGAGTCAGTCCTTAATATCATCATTTTATAAGAAGCCTTTCTTAATCCGTCTATACAACGGCTCACTTTTGTTTAAGACCAGGGCCCGGGACTCGGCATCTAAAGCGAGCAGGGTGCTGGCTTCGACGCGCCTCCCTGAGAGGGGAGCCACGGAGCGCCGTGGCGGAACGGGCGGGTCGCTAGCCTGCGAGAAAATCGGACTTGGATGCTCGGGGGGCGCGTCGGCATCGCGAGAGGTGAGGGTGCATGCGACGAGGCAACAGAAGAGGTCGGTGTGGTGGGAAAGCTCAGCGGTGTCTCGGAGCGGAGCGACGCTGGTATGGCACAATTCTGAGCGAGCGCCTGCCCTCGTGCGATCGCAATACTGAGTCCTCATATTTCGAGCGGTGCGTGTGAGATAGGGGTGGCACGTGGGGCTGTTTCTTCTAATTTCGACATCGCAGGCCGAGGGCAAGAGGATTTGCCTGCATTCGAAAGACGCCGGCAAGATGTTTTGGAAATCTTGCAGGGTCGATCTCCTGCTTGGGTGGACTCGAAGACGCGACTGAAGGCGTCGGAATCTCTGACAATGTCGGATCGAGCCTGACAGCAGCTCGTTGGCATGGGGGTCAACAATAAATAGCCAGTTGGTCTTCGCTTTGCGGCAGGTGGCGCCGCAGGACGCACCTTGCTGCTGCTTACGCTGCACGCCATGTGTCTGGGGAACAACCTGATTCGCACTCCGAGCGGATCGCGGAGACGCCCTCCCATCAACTGCAGCGCCGTCATGATTTGGAGTGAGTAGCAGCGTCGGCCTCTCGAAAAAGGCCCCAGAAGCGAGGGATTGACACCATTGCATGGCGGTGCTAGAGACAAGTTTCGCTTGCAGAGCACTAGCTACATCAGGGCTTGCTGACCCGTCAGATCAGATCTCACGATCCGGAGGGGAGATACGTCACTGCGCTTGTCGAGGGATGCGACCTCGAAGGACTCCTGCACAGTCATCGTGTCCTCCTAGACAATGCCTCGACGTGCGTCACTAGCCCAGAATGGGTTCGAACGCACTCTCGGCGCGGGTTTACCAAGCTGGTTCGCTGTGGGGCTGTGGGGCTCTTGCCTGCAACGATTCCGCTTTGTCCATCTCAAACACGATCGCCTGCTCCAGTGGGAGAGGTCATCATCAGCGTAACACTCCCGACAGATGAGAAAACTCAGAGGGTGTTTCATGAGTTGTCTACGTGGGAAGCATTCGCACACCGGGCCTTTCTAGACCTTTTAGATTCTTACCTTGATGCGCCGTCGCGTGGCACGGCGCCCTGCGTGCCCGCGGAACACTCTCTGGATATCCCGTGCTCTCTGCTCGTGCGGATCCTGGGGTTTGCACTCGCGGCAGTTCAGTTGGCGTTTTCAATTCGCTCAAACGTGGCAGGGAAAGCACCTCCCGTGCAAAGTGCCTAGGTTTTCACAGCCGGATTACAAAGCAAGTATAGGTGCTGACCTCGAGCAAATCTACAGCAAGGGAAGATGTATCTGGCAGCTCCTCCTTTCCTTTGTTGTAAAGGAGATACTGCGAACAGAAACGGATTCACAATTTTCGTTTTCCAGACCCATTCGCCATACTTTAGTGAATCCTTGAAGGTCAAACCGCGCAGAAACACACGACAAAGAGCCCAACTACACCACCCAGAACAACCACCACGATGACAATCTGCCAACCTGATCACTGCGCATCAGCATGAGCACTTGTTGCCAATCGTTCCGCGCTGATGCTTTGCTCTGGTCCTTGAGACCATGCCGTCCAACATGAAGGCAATCATATAACCGCAACCTTGGGCGGGGAACAACCCGAATTCGAAGTAATGGTAAGTGGCTGTCCATCTGCACCAAGGGCCACGACTTTCGAGAGCAATGTGACAGATACATCCCACCCACGCCACTGCAGGTCTCGGGTAAGACCGCCAGCATCAATCCAATCCTGAAAGAGGAGGCATGGCGTAATGAAGGCCAGAATTGTTGAATGGAACGCAACGAGGTCTCTGAATCTTTATACAATCCACATTTCGCCGTATTCTCACCGAATTCTACATGTTGAGATGAGCTGCAACGGGATTCACAAATGCATCAACAGGTCCTGTTATTGCTGTCACCAGGGTGAGCCGGACCTGTAATTCACGCGCCAGCCGCACCGTTTCGTCACCATTTGACGTCGCGACAGTAAAGACTACTGCGGCGCTTTCTTCTACGCGCCTGGGGCTTGCCACCGGGTCGTCCACGCGCCGCTCACTGCCAGCTGTGTAACGGATTCTCTCCTGCAGCGGGGCACGTCACAAATCCATTAGCACGATACCTTCTGCATGTTTATGATAAGGGTTGAAGTTAATGTCTGGCTCGCGTACAAGCGTGAACGAGTCCGCTTCAACCCGGAGGAAGGATACGACTGCAGCCCGAAGCATGCCCTGCTGAGCAACCTGCACGGTCGGGCAGGAGGGATTCAGTGCGTGGCCAGCTGCAAAGTATCTGGGTGCTCAGGCCTGAGGGAAGGAGTGATTCTAAACTTCCTCTGTGTGGCTGAGTTGGAGGTAAGGTGGCACTGCAAAGCATCAGACCAACCAGCGGAAGGGCGCAAACCGTTGGACGAGCTTGCAACGGGGAGACGGACACACTCGATCGTATTTTGTACCAAATATCCACCGGGATCGCCTGTTGAGGGGATAAGGATGGGCCCATCGAAAGGCCTGTATTGGCAACGTGCGAGGCCACGGGGACGCTTGCAGCGTCCACGCGCGGGGACAGTGGTTGATCAGTCTGAAGCAGGGGTACTGTCAATTGTGCACAGCAGCTGGCGTACCGCTGTATCAGCGCCTGATGAATCAGGCAGCGCCAGTGACTCGAGCCTACAGAGCGAAGAGCATCCATCGCCATCCTTGGTGTTGCCATCATCGCATTGCTCCTGGCCCACAAGTCTTGAGTCTCCGCATGTTTCCATACAGGGGCTGCCGTCTACGCAGCTCCAGCCAGCCTCTGCTCTGCACAATTCATCACAGCCGTCCCCGGAAACACGATTCCCATCATCACACGTCTCTTCTCCGGATACCTGCCAAGAACGGCAAGGACTTCAGCGGCGGCATAGGGGAGCAGCGCACGCAATTTCGAGAGCAATCCATGCGCTCTAGCAGATCGAAGCTGGACGGTATGGTCGTTTACAATTGCATTTCCGCAAGCCGTATAGCACACCGACACAATGAGCCTCTCCATACTTGCTACCTGCCCGCTCCAGTTCGGGCCCGAGCAGCCAAAGCCTGCCCATTGCGGGCACCGAAAATCAGCACAAGCGCGGGATGCAGCGGCAGGCACAGACCTCACATGGTGGGCGCCCAACCAGAGCAGAAGTTGTCGCAAGCGAACCCGTACTCAGGTTGGCAATCGTTTGCGCACCCATCACCGCCGTCGAGGTTTCCGTCGTCGCAGCCCTCTCTACCCTCGGTTCGCCGGTCCCCACACACCGGCTGCACGATGTGCCTGTTCCATTCGCGAGCATCACATGGCTGCAGCTCAGGAAGTATGATTGCAACGATCATTGATTTTACGAGGGCCGAGAATCTCCGGTCAGCTCTGCGCTTCAGTTCAGGCATTCGCTGGGCATGTGGAGGGCACAAACAAGATGGTCCCCGGCAGTGCCGGATCTTTTGGAGGCTGCCGAAGCAAAATCTGCCGATCGAAGCATTAGACCTCGCCAAGAATGCGCTGGAACCATAAGCATTGCCGGTCTTTGACGAAGGCCCAGAGGGAGGGAGAGCTGACATTGATGCCGTCGACGGACGCGAGTGAGGAGACGTCACCCGCGAATGCATCCTCGCCCGTCGTGGCATTTATCACCGGCAGTGTCGTTACCTGCAGATTTCCGCCCAGGGTGTGATCTCGTCCAGCTCACCAGAAGCAAAAATGCGAGGCGGGCAAAAGGGGCGTGCCTCCTCGGATGACGAGTCGATTCGTCGCAAGCGACCTGCTTACGGTTCATTTCGTTAGAATCTTTACTGAAAGACGCTAGACCTGGAACTGCAGCAGGGTTATGGGGCCACCATTGCCGCGGTCTGCGACCAAAAGCGCCGCCCCCATGTAAAGCACGGCCGCCGGCTTGTTGAATTGCGCCAAGTCTCCGGCCCCGTCGCGAAAGCCCTTTGCACTTAGCTCGTCAGGCTCTTACACAATATTTTTAGAGAACAAACGCACTGCTTTGGAAGCATATTCAATGCGGCTATAGGCGCATAAATAGCGGCCCACCGGTTTTGTTCCCGCGACGGTCTTTACAACGAAGTTTTGCAGGTCGATCGCGCGAATGCGATCGTTGAATTCGTCTGCAACTAGTACCTGCGAACAGGTATTGCAAGCGTCGGCTTTGCATACATGCGCCAGTGAGAGTGCGAGTAGGCTGAAGAGAAAGCGGGGCTGCGATGGGGAACACGGCCCGGCTGGTGTGAGCATCACCTTCCTCCCGTCAGGCGAGATAGCTACCCCTGACGGATTATTGAACTGCGCTTCTGTTCCAGTACCATCACTGAATCCACCTGTGCTGCCCGCGAGTGTCGAGACGGCGCCGTCGGGGAAAGAAACCCTTCGTACGCGGTGATTCAGAGTGTCGGCGACAGCGAGAAACGTACCCAGAGGGTCCCATGCAAGAGCTTGTGGCATTTTAAACTTGGCCACCGTTCCAACACCGTCGATGGTTCCTTCAGAGGAGCCCGCCAGTGCTTTGACATCCTTCGTCTGCACGTCGAGGACCTTGATGCTGTGCGATGCCGAGTCAAGGATCGCAACATGCTTCCCGTTCGGGGAGAACGCGACCGCTGCAGGCCCAGCGAGATGGCTGCGCGAAGCCTGCTCAGTCAAGAGCACCTCCTTGTCCACCTTCGTGTGCAGGTCCAACATGGTCAGCGTCCACGTGGGGAAGCCATCCGCTGAGGCTGACTTGCGAAGCACCGCTGCCAGCGAGCCACCTGGCTCAATCGTCACACTGTCGCCTTTGAGCACCTCATTCAGCGACCAAGGCCCAGTTCGTTCCCCACAAACGCTGACGAAGCCCAGCCACATGAGCAGCCATGCTCCAGTGGGGCTGCGTAGCCTCATATGCACCGCAACTGCAGCCCCGACGGATGGAGAGCGACGGGCCCGCTCAAGACCAAATAAATGAGATGGGAACTCCGAAGCTTGACACGGTGAGGATCGCCACCTCGCTGAGGCAGGCCCGTCTCGCCCGTGCCGGAGAATCGGACGAGACCATCGCCGTGGCTGTTGATACCCCTCGGAACGACTCATCAATCGGATGGCTTTCGCCCCCTTGTTGCGGGGAAGATTGGCCGTTCGTGCACGGACACAATTTGCTCTTCTCCTCCTTTCGGCAGCAGGTGCAGCAGGTGTCGCGCGCAGAGACGAAGTGCCGCATGGACTGCTGGCCTGTAATGAAGCATGTGAACCACGCTTTGCTAGCACGCCAACCTTCTTGTTGCTGCGGGGAGGGGAAGGCAAGGAAAGAGCTAGCGGTTCCGCAGAGCCCAGGTCCAAAGGCAAGAAGCGGCTGAGGGAGCGAGATATGGAAAGGCGGCGTGCTGAGACCAGTGCATCTACTGCGGCTCAAAAACCGCAGCGGCCACAAATCAAGACAGCAGCTGACAGAAATTATGGGCCCGAGGAGGGTGAAAGAGGCCGTAGCGAGCACAGCTCGGAGGAGCATGGCGGAAAAACTGGTGCGGCAGGTGGCGCATCAGCGTTCGACACAAATTTCGTAGACCAGGCCTACGAATTCCTTGGTGGCGACAGTATGCCACCAGCTCCGGACAGTGATTTCCAAGTTTCTCGCATCGAAGACATGGTGGAGGAGACCTCCTTCCCTCCGAACAGTATCTTCAAGGGCATGAAACGCGCTGCGGGGAAACCCTCTGCGAACGAGGCGTTCCAGTGCGCCCCGCCGCCAGTCACACCATTCCTTGTACTCTACACCATTCCTTGTACTCTGCGAGGCGTATATGTTTCCGCCGGTGTACAGATTAAGCGCACTCACGGGAATGTGTGGCACCAGTGAGGAGGACGACAGCGCGGATGCGTCGGACTCCAGCGGGGAGCCGACAGTCGACTTCGAGATCTTTGATCCCGTTGCAGGAGACGCTCCAGGCATTGAGCCACTGCTCTTACGCTTCCTCGGTGAAGCAGGTGCAGATCACTGCCAAGTCTGGCGTTGCTCACCGGCAGTGCCGCCCGGTCCGTGCCTAGGAGACCCGGGGTGGCTCGCGGGCAAAATAATGCGGGGAGCGGCCTGACATGAACAGGCTTCCCTTCGCTCGCACTCGCGGACGAGATCGTTTCGTTTGGTGCAGAGGTGGTCTCACCTCACTGTCACTGAGGATGCCCGAAAACCCGGCGCATTACCCCACTATCCATTGTGACTGACCTGTCCCCTTTTCGCCCAGGCCGGGGGAGTGCTCAAAGTGGCTGGGCAGGACGACATTTTTGGTAGAAAGCCTTATATTCTCCCCCATTTCTTCGGTGTATCGCAGTCTCCCGCTGGACTGGGTCGTCCATGCTAGATTCCACGCCCCATATGCATTCGTCTTGAATGTCAACGGCTGTGCAGGCGTGTTTTCGGCGATTCCTCTCGGCGCACGCCCTACTGGGGAATGTGAGTGGCGCGCGGCAATCCTCGCCTTCATGCGGGCATACGCACCGGAGTCTGCGCGCGCGCTGCTGGAAGAGCTTTTCGAAGCCGGGAAAGGTGGCACAAACGGTCGCACGGCAGCTCTGGTCATCTCGGAGCGCGCTGTTGGAGTGCCTCAGAGCTTGGCGACACCGCTCGCAAGTAGCCTCTTTTCGGAACTCGAGTGGGCTCGTCAGGAAAAGGGTGCCAAGGGCTCTAAGTGGGCCGTAAGCCACTTTCTTTCATTGTGCCGTGTAAATCGTGCGCGCTGTGAGAGCGGAGAGCCGGTGGACAGTGCCGGCGATGGGACCGAGAACGGGACCAACAAGGAAGGGATGAATGAGAAGTCAGCGAAACGAAAGGCAGGTGGGGACACGGGTGGACGAAGAGGGGGAGACAGCGACGGCGCGTCGAGTAGGAATGAGGAGGGGCAAGATGGGTGGGTGTACCAGCGAGTTGAAGGACGCGCCTTCGCAGAGAGCGCAGACATCCGGTAGGCACCGCGACAACCAACGGTGAATGTGCCAGTAATGGCACCAGAGGTTGTGCACATTCTGACGACGTGCGGTTCGCAGGTTCCAAGTCGAATTGTCTGGCACCTCCCTCGAGGCAAGCCTTCGAATTCTAGCACAGTGTCATGCGATGTTACGATACCCCAAGCGTCTAAAGCAGCGAATGTGAGAGCCATCCCAGCCAGGTGGTTCTGAGAGTGTTTGTATCTTGTCGATAGGTACCACAAATTCATTTTTTGGAGGTGTCTCTCGTCCCCGCGAGAGCCATCGAGACTGTGAGGAAGTGAGTCGCCCTATTCCTGTAAACGCAAGCTGTCGCAACGCGATCCTCTGTCCTCCCAACGCGTGTTGATCACACTGAATGCTGCGGTGACAGGCGGACCCTCGCCCTGGCCGGTGATGAGGCGCTCGAAGGTGCTCGCGATGACGCTGGCACGTATCACTGGGAAGATGGGCGCTTCGAGTGATTCATCGAGCCTCCAAATGCCAATGAAGCGGGCTGAGAGAAAGAATGCTTGCAGTTGTCGGGGCACATCGCTCTGCCCTTGATCCCTGCTCCTTACCAGGTTCTAGTCCGTCGACATGAACGACGGTCCTGGACCCTGTGCAGAATGGCGCTAGCTAGAAAGAGGAGATTTACGAATGAACTGATTCAGAGGAGGTCTGTCGTGCATTAGGTTCGTTTCTAAAACCATCGCGCCAGCGTGGTGCTGCTTCTTGATGCAAACGGCTTGCGTGAGTGCGTCGACTGTGCCTTGGCGAGAAGGGAGAACTAGAAAAAGAAACATTTGTTTAGTGATAAACAGTCGCAGAGCGCAGAGCGAAAACAGTGGGAGAGCAGGGGCCGGGAGACCGCAGTGAAAGAAACCCATACAAAAAAGGTCCCAGGCCCACACCACTAGCGAGACGCGAGCACGTGGGCGACGGGAGCCGGGGCAAATGCCCCGACCCCGCACCGGGCCCGTGCCCGAGATCTCGGGAGTAGTGAGGAGGCATAGGGCGCAGCACAGTGCTTCCCAGTAAGCCGTGCAGCTGAGGCCCGGAGGCTGTACGGCTGAGCCTCCATCCGGAGTCGAGCGAACGTTGCGCCGCGGCGATGGCATAGTTGCTCACGAAGATACTTATCACTCCCTGACGTCACACCCTTTTCACTCGAGAGAAATTGACAACTGGAGACTGCAAATCGAATATCAATCTTGTATCAGAGAATTGCAGTGCAATTCTACTACGGTGCCTCTCGAAATTACCTGGCTCGGCACGAACCTGTCGAGCTGGGGAGGAGCTGTGGAACGCATCTGAGGCTTTGCACATGGATGCACTTCTAAAGCTTGTTGCCAAACTATCGCTGGAAGAAACGCGATTCAGACGGAGAGGTGCTCCACGAAGGGTGTCGGCGAACGAAGTTGGCGTTCAGAGCTCTCAACGCGGTCAAAGGACGGTATCACAATAGAACGCAGGGAACACGGAGCGAGCCACATTTCTCTTCGCCCCCAATCGTCTCTGTCACATATACAGCGACGAGTGCGAAATGAGCGGCGCCGATAGTCGAATGGACGACGGCCCGGATTCTAGCGACGGTGACGACCATGTGGAAATAATGATGAGTGATTCAGATAACGTCAGCGAACGTGGCGGACATTTCGAGGAAGTTGACGATGGCCTTATGGTTCTATCCTTCGCCCCTGGAGCAGCAAACTCGGTGCTCGGGTGTTGTGCGCCACGAGCAGACCACGCACATTCATACCTGACCGTTCTCAAATCTGTCTTTGTTTGCGGCGAGCTCATCTCCCCAAGTGGCATGCACGGCAGGTATCGACGGGCAAAATGTACGTCGCGCTACCAGCAGAATCCATTGCATCGGAGCAGCTCGCGCTGATCGAAAAGGTGATGGACCTCATGGAGTTGCCTGCACATACTGCACGGATGCTCTTACAACGCATGCGATGGAGCTACGACAAGCTCGCTGAACTGTACTTTGAGGATCCTGACGATCTGCTCGAAAAAGCGGGCTGTATGACTGCTGGCGAGGACGGCAAGTGCAAACTGCGTCGCCACTTGAGCAGGGAGATGAGCGGCAACGCGGTCCACCCCTGCCTGAGTGGCTGCCGCGCTGAGCCGCAAACGTCGGCAGCTCGGGAGTTTCCATGACTGTTGGACAGCAAGTCAGCTTATCTGTGTCTTATTTCGATATGAATGTGTGCATACCTGCCCAAAAGGCGTGCACTTAGACCGCGCGTCATCGGCGTTGTGCAGGCGTCCCTCGAAAAGTCGGCAGAAGAACGGACGTGCTCCTTGTGCTTCGATTCGTTCCCTGGCAGCGAGGCGAGGGAGTCCATGACGGCGATGGAAGCATGCGGTAACGCAACCGCCGCTGCATGGTCGTCATCAGCGGTACTGTGCAAAAATACGTGTGCGCATGTGTTTGGCCAGCTGATTATGGATGCATCCACAGGGCACTTGTTCTGCAACGACTGTTGGCGCCGTCACCTCAAGGTCCAGATCGAAGATGAAGGGCAGGCTGCACAGATTCACTGCGCAGGGCACCAGGTGGTTCGCTTACATATCAACTCTAACTCTCCGCCCACGGCCAACCGCTCCTAGTCTGTTGCCTTTCTTGTCTCCCTGCGCATGTCACCGAGCTCCTGGCGGGCAGGTCGAGGGACGCATGGGGCGTTGCCCAATCATTGTGGACGAACGTATCGTCGAAAGGCTGCTCCGCCAGGGTGATGCTGCACTGTTTAGTCGGTCTGTGCTAGCCTCCGCACCAGCCACAAACCCTGTCTCCGCGGCGCGAAATCAAGGTTAATCAAGATGAATAGCTGCGATCTAGAACAAACTGCGCGCACTCAAATCTTTCCGTGACCCAGCTGAGCCGCGAAGGGTGGAGCGCAGATACCGCCAAATGATGGTGGATGAATACGTCAACGGGAATCCGTTGGTGAAATGGTGCCCGGCGACAGATTGCACCGACGCAGTGAGGGTCGAGGACGGCTTTGAGGTCGGCGGGATGCGTATAGAGGTGCAGTGCTCGAACGGGCATCAGTGGTGTTTTTCGTGCCAGGACGAGTGGCACGCGCCGGCAATGTGTGATGACGTGAAGAAATGGCGCAAGAAGTTTCTTGATGACTCAGAAACGTGTAATTGGCTGCACGCAAACACGAGAGACTGTCCGAAGTGCAAGGTTCCGATCAACAAGGATGGAGGATGCAATCATATGCACTGCAAAAAATGCGATGCTCACTTCTGCTGGGTGTGCCTTGGCAATTTCGACCATAATTCGTACGCTCACACGTGCAATAAGTACAAAGAAGAAGAGGACGCCAAAATTACCGCCTCGAGAGCAGCACTCAAGAGGTTCGTGCACCACTCCGAACGATACATGAATCATGTGAAGTCGCGCGAACTGGAGGCAAAACTCAACAACATAATCGAGAGCAAAATGGAAAGGATGCAAGACGAAGCTGGTAAGACGTACATGGACGTTCAGTTCATGAGTGACGCGACAGCGCAGCTTTGCGAGGCTCGCCGCATCTTGCAGTGGACATATGTTTTAGGATTCTACGCACCGAAATGGCTGGATCGGAACATATTCGAGATGCAGCAGTCAGAGCTCGAGGCATTAGCCCCACCCAAAGCTGCAGGACTTTTTGGCGGCGTCGACAAGACTCTCTTATGTAATTTGGTGATGAGGTGTGGGAAACGGCAGGGCAAGACCGAGTGTCTGTCGAACATGCTTGAGAGCGATGAAGTGTTGAAATTCTGCGATGTGGACGAGCGTGTAAGAACCAGTCGGCTATGCCAAGATTTTGATCACTGTTGCATATGTAGACAGGGCATTTCAAACAAGTGAATGCGCTTCGTACGACATTGTGCAGGTCGAACTTATCAATCAGGCTTCTTTGGTTCGCCGCTCCACCGCCCACGAGCATTTGATTGGGCTGCAGGCTGGCGCATGCTGCGCGTCCCGGCACGCTCCCTGAATTCATCTGTGTCGCGAGCAGGTCAAAAAACGGATTGGGAACTTGTTTTCCGTGCTGGAGGGGTGGAAAGCTGAGTATCAAGAAGGCGGGAGACCGGAACTGCCTGAAGCTTCCGGTCGCGCGACCACTGGAGCATCCGCGAGCGGGGTGGCAGCGCAGCACAGTGCTCACGCTGCGCCCCACGATAGCCCACACGACACTAGCAAGCGTCCACGGCGCACCACTTACACGGACCCGTAACATGGGCGTTTCTAGATATTCATAAATACTCAAAGCTACGAGGCACACTACAGGCGCCAACCCTCAAAAAAAGCAGCGTCCTTTCGCCCTCTCCTATTCTGCACAGCCACTCGTCTCTCCCTCTACAGTTGCTGCCGTGCCCCCGCTGCTGGCCGCTCTGCACTGCCCATGGTGCCATCGGGCGATGGCCCATTTAGAAAAGCGCCGCCGTCCCACTTGACTGGTGCAGTGCGGACGCGAATTCGACGCGCTTGCAGCATCTCGCCTCCCGAAACTACATCTCGCCACATTATACACTTGTGCACGGGATTCATGGGCGCGCCCACAGGGCAGCGGAATGTCGACGCGAAGTCTGCGTTCTGCGAGATTGGCCCGTTAGACCGAAAGGGCGACGGCGAGTGCCGGTCCGTTTCAACCGATAGCCGCGACTGCTTCTCGCGCTCTTTTTGGCACCAGATCTGCGCGGCACCGCACATCAGTGTGGCAGTGCAGGTGGAGTTCTTTCGGATTTGGAGACCATGATGGGTAGCTTGCCTGTGAGTACGCCCCGAAGAAAATAACCTTCTGATCTATCGGCACAACCGAATCTGCGCCGTTCGTTTCGCGCCACCATTCGAGAAAGGCGCGGTAAGCAATATGCAACCCACCAAAGTCAGCGATATTTTCCCCGAGGGTCAAGTCCCCCTCGACATTCTTCCCCGCGATCTTGAAGCCATCGTACAGCGTCTTAATGCATTTGTTGCGGTCCTTGAACTCACTACGCACATCATCCGACCACCACTCCTCCATGACTCGGTTTTCGTTGTATCGCGAGCCCGTGTCGTCAAAGCCGTGACTCATTTCGTGGCCCATGATCGCGCCGATTCCTCCAAAGTTCTGTGACATCGGGTAGTCCTTGGAAAAGAAAGGCGGCTGCATGACCCCAGCGGGAATGAAGAGCGCATTCAGGCCGTTGTCGTAGTAAGCGTTGACTTCCGTCGCTCGCATCTGCCACGACTTGTTGTCCACAGCTTCCGAGAGCTGGCGCACCTCCCCCAGACGCTTGCACTGGTACGCATAGCCAGAGTTATCGAAATAGCTCTCACGCGATACAGGGTACCTGCTCCGCACACAACACTGTTACGAAAACGCCGAACTTGCCGCCGGCGCGTCCCAGTAGGTTGGGGCGGGCTCGAGGCGCACCTGAATTCGTGCCACTCCTGTTGAGAGCCAAGGTTCAGCTGTAGTCGCTCGGCCTTGATGATGGCACGCGCAAGTGTCACATTGTCCATCCAGTCCACCTGTTTGTCATCGCCCGTGCGGGCCTGTAAGAGCCACGCGGATGGGTGGTGCGGGCGGCGAGGGCAGCGCGTTCGAGCACATACCTCCTTCAGGTTGGCCAGGAAGGACGACTTGATGCGGCGCAATGTTGCCCACCCGTCTGCACGAGCTTCCGGGGGGAATCGTTGCTTCAAGAACGCCTGGTCACTCAGCGCCGAGAGACCGTTGGTCGTCGCCTTGACGCACTTGTGCTCCCGCGGCGGAAGTCCCTCAATTCCTGTCGCCGCCTGCAGATCCCATCGCCTGGCTCAGAGCCGCATTCGGGGGCGTGCGCGGAAAGGGGAAAGGGGTCGTGGGCACTGGTAGAGGAGCTCGTGCGGATTAAAACACAAATGCCGTACGGGGGAGGGGGTAAGTGCATGGGGTAGTCGCCTTCTCGAGCCACAGATTGTTCTCGAGGAAATCGTGGTTCAGCAACGGACCGACGTTGTAGACGTAGTGTGAGCGGTACCAGGCACGCCACTCGGGAATGGAAAGAAGAGTCTCATTGTCCATGGCACGCCCAAGCCGAGAGTAAAAGAGAGGCGACGTCTGCATCGTGCCGCATCACACATCAGCGCCCAGGGGTCAGCGGGGTTCTCTGCGAGCGCGGGTCTTGGCATGCTTCTTCGCTCGTCGCTCTATGCCCTAACTAAAAGGGAGGCAGAGGATGTGGGAAGCTGCACCATGACAAGGACGTGTTCATCGTCGAGAAGCTCGTCTCCGCAGCGCTGCCCAAATTCTTGGCAGCCGGCCTTCCAAGCCTCGACCATACGCCGCCAAGGCATTTCGGGGTGTGACGTCTCGAGGGCAGTGAGGTTGATCTGTCAGGCAGGCACCATGGAGAGTGACCGGACGGTACCGTGGTGCGCAACCGTGTTCAGTGGCCAAGAAGCGGGTTAGGGTTTGCACCAGAGGCGGTCCTTGATCGACTTGATCCCCGTCAGGGTCCGGTTCGTCCATCATCCACTGCGCAAGGGAGACCAGCAAGCTCTCAGATTCAAGAAGAGCGGGATCGGCGCTTGTGCTACTGAGCCTGATTAGTGCGCGCAGAGGGGAGCTGAACTCAAAGAAATATCGAACGGTAAGGGCGTTCCTGCGCAAATTTGGTCTCGGCGGAGTGCGTGAGATTGGCGACGTGCTCGGCCTCGTCCTCCGAGAGCCCGGAGAGTATGTTCAGCTTCTTCTGGAAAAGCCGCGTACGTTCACGGATCGCAGTACGATCGCTTCCATACCATGTCCCGTTCCATGATACAGTGTAGTAGGTGGAGTCGGGAAGCATCAGTCCACCAGCCGTCCAGAGCATGGCACGGCGTGAGGAGTTTCTCACAGAAATTGCAACATCCATCTGAGCGGGCGACGGGAGGTTCGTCGCAAGCATGTACACCATGAGCGCGCGGAGATCCTCGCCGGTTTGGACCGCCTCGATGCGATCGAACACGGGTTTCAACGGCGACGGGCCGAGCGCCTCTATTCGCTCAAGGTTCATGCAAGACGTGAACCAATCGTTGAGCTTGTGGAATCGGTCGCCTGGCGGGTACTGCCGCTTGAACATCTCGATCTTGTCAGCACGGACATGGTCCGATGCACCATCCCATGACCGTGTGACCTCAGTTCGGTCAGCTTTGATCTTGGTGCGCTTCACCCACTCGCCACATGAGAACTCGTAGAAGTTTTCGCATGGCGCTACTGAGGCGTTCGTGTCTCGCCGCATGTCCTCGGGGAGCATTGCAGCGCATTTTTTCGCACTCAGAGGCCCATCATCGCTGTCCTCCTTCTCGGAGGCATCAGCACTTCTATCTTTGTGGGCGAGCTTCGCCTTAATCCTGTTTCCAAGTGGCAGAGGCGACAGCGCCGAAGGCGGTCGCGCCGGACTCGCTCTTGCGTTCTTGACGCCCGCCAAGGCCTGCGATTCGGTCAGGTCTGCTTGTCCACCTGTCTGGCCGTCAGGCGAACCCATCATTGCCAACACCGCGCATGCAGCCATAATTCCCAGTAGGATCGCGCCCGCCGCACGCAGGTGCACGCTGCGCATCCGTGACCGGAACTGAGTCGCCTGCTCCTCGTCTCCCAGTGCATCTCTTGGGAGCACCACAGAGTAGTCTGCAAAGCATGCCCCCCGCCGCATTAGTGCAATAGCAAAGGCCAGTAACAATGGAGATAGTCACGATGCCCACCCCAGGCATGCAATGGCCAAGCCCGCCCCCGCTGTCCGCAGTGCATGGCTTTGCTGTCGTTGCAGGCAAAAGAATGCCCCTGAGTCAGCACGGCAACACATGCTACAGCTGGGAAGCGATGTGCTGTGTGTCGGGATAGGAGAAAGGACAGTGGGAGTGCGTTCAGCTGATTTCTTTGGTGGCCAATCGAGGGGGAGCAGGGCGCTTACCCCCCATAGCGGCGATCCCTGGCTGGATTTAGAAAGATTCCGAGGCTCAGAACGGCTCCAATTCCAGCTTCGTGCGAATCATAATTGCGATAGGAAAGCCGACGGGGTTGGTATTGGACCACTGTCCGATGGTCGCGCTGCAGTAGGGTGCAGTATCTCATCTCATTTCTGCAGTGAAGGCAGCGAAAAGGGAAAGTCTGGAGGTTGTACCTCTTCGTGCAGTTTCTACGTCGCATTTCTGGACACGAAATCGACCTGCCGCTGCCGGCGCCGGCCAGTGCGCCGGCAGACGCATCCTGGACATCTCGTCGCGGACGAGGAATTCTGCGCCAACTGAATAGTGTAGAACCATCCTAGAGTTTAGACATATCAGGATCCTCCTCCATACTGCTGCAACTTGAGTTGGGTCCGTCAGTGGAGGCGGCGCAGTGCTCAGTAATACCCAGCGCAACGCAGAAGTGGAGGAGAGCAGCTGCCCGGATATTCGATAGCTGCTGAGAAAAATCGAGGTGGGGCGCCACTCAGATATGGACAGCACACAATCAAAGGCAATCAGCGGGCACGACAGTTTCAGCCATCGCACAAAAAATGCACACAACTCGGGCGAGTTGGCGTCGCCGCTCCGATCACAATCCCCAGCCCATGGGAACCTCGGTAGCGCAAGCCCAGCAGCAGGCAACGCCACAACGGCGACGCCACTACCCGGTCGCCGCACATCTATGGAAGCGACCGGCTCGCGGCGGAGTTCGCACCAGCCCGACTGGACGGACCGCACTGTGTCAGCAGCTTCCGACGGGTTGGGCTCACAAAGCTCGACACCAACCGCGAGGCATCTGGCACCGATGGGGGGAACGGGAACTGCACGCTTATCCCTCACGTCGGGGAGCGTGCGATCGGGGCGTTCACGAAAGTCGGGCAAGGGGGTTCTCACCTCGTCGTCGCGAACGCTGCGTCCTCCAACAGGGAGCGCGCGCGCCGACTCACACGACGGGCGTATCGCGTGGATCAAGGATACTGTCTGCGGAGCGCTCGCAGTGCAGCCCGAGGCATTCCAACGGATGTTGAATGCGGTCGGCAGCGCGATGGCACTGCAGGCGAGTGCCCGACCAGTGCTCGCCCCCTGGCTTGCTTAGTGAAAGGCATAGCGCGAAGCCTCGAGACCACAACCCTGCTCTGGAACGAGGCAGCGGCAGAGCAGTTGCTTACCCTGCTTTGAAACGAAACCATGGCAGCGCGGTGTATTGATCACCGCGTTTGTGCTCGTTGCAGGCTTTTCTCGACGAACGTACCGCCAACCGAATCTACTTTTTCATTCATACAGAAGACGACGCTTGGACGGGCTCTGCAGGACTCGCTTGTGCGACGTCACTTCCGGTGGCCAGCATCGCGCGGAGTGCTTGCCTGTGCCTTCTCAAGGAGAGCCCTTCCAAGGTCTCTAGCATCGACCCAAGCAGCGGTATCATCATGACAGACGTGCGCGACGGGGCACTCGGAGGTCTTTTGAGCCTCGCCAAGCACGCGGTGTTCCCGATGCTGCAGCTTCCGCAGAACCGCCGCGGGCTGAACCCAAACGCGCTAAAGGAGTTCAACTATGCGTGTGAGGAATTTGTCGGGGCGCTCGACATCCTCGCAGGGAAGCTGCAGGGGCGGATCGTCCTGCCGCTGCCCAAGGGTTTCGACGTGTCGGATCCGGTGGCCGTCGCACGCCAGCGCGACTCCGTCCGCATCCTCGAGTGCGTGGTCCTCGCGTGGACCAAGCAGATCCGGTGGTCGCTCTCTAAAGAGGCAGGGGACGGTACAAGCAGCGGCAGTGAGCCGCGCCCCAGCGCGGAACTGGACTTCTGGTCCGAACGGGCACGTGAGCTCCACGCGATCCTTGACCAGGTCGGCCCTCCACAAGGCGCCCCTGCAGCTGTCCACACCTGAGCCACTCGAAAAATATTGGCAGCCATGAACTTTGAACCAATATGTTGGATTCGAGCAGTTGCGGCATCGCACGCTGTCCAATGCAGTTGAAGTGCTGCGTCTATGCGCGTCGTCGTATTGCGAGCCGCTCGAGCGTGCCATCGCTGAGGTCTCCGCTTTCCACTGCGTTTCTGAAAGTTGGCGTCTCCACACGTCAAGATCAGCTGTATGATACGTAGCCGTACTATATTGAGACTTGATTGCATGTGCGCGCTTCACAGAGTCCCTCCGTGACTTTGCAGGTTGAGGCACACTCCGCCGAAGCGGACAGCAACGCCACGTACCTTGAAACACTGCGCCCGTGATTTCCCGCCGCTATTGAGCACAGTCCGCCAGTTGGCCTTGACAGAGCGCGCAAGTTCTTGCGTGATTTCTCCCTCGCAAACTTGCGACCCACGCAAGCGCCATGAGATGGCTGCACTCGAGCAGGCACTTGGTTCCACTAGAGGATCCGACGGCGGAGCTCTTCCACCTTGATGACTCGGACGAGGAGGACAAGGATAGTGCAGCGGACGGAGGTGCCGTCGATTCGCCAAACTCGCGGATTAGCGAGCGCTATAGCTCTAGGGCCGGAGCGATGGCGCGACAGGGCACAGCTGACTCCATGACGCTGCTCCAAGTGAGTGCCGTTTCCAGCCGCTGACCATCTTGACCATCACCCTGTCCTGCCCGGGCTTCTGTAAGCCTCTCTTGTCCACGCGCTGCCACCAATGTCATTGCCGTCCTTTCTTCTCGATGCAGATGGATGTGCGAGAACTCGGCAACGTCACTGCAGCATTTATCCACGGGGACAGCTTTTCGGGGACGCGAAAGCGCCTCGGGTCGCCCTCGAAGCCCCGCGACGGCGGCGACGAGCGCGAATCTCAAGAGGGTATGAGCGGGGAGGCTGGAGACATGCCGCTCCGTCGGCAGTCAGAAGTAGCGTTGGATGAATCATTGCTGCCATCGGAAAGTGGGGCAGGAGGGGGGGGCGCGACGGCTCGCTGGGACCTGTTCGAGTCGCCGTTGGCGGCCGCAGGGCAGCAGGAGTTGGCGCTGCTTCCAGTGCGCCAGGAGCAACGCACTAACTGGATTGGCGCGCTTCGCCCGGTGAGAGTCTCCTTCGTGTGTAGCTCCCACTACTCCGCGACAGCCTGCACGATTTGGGTGCCGCATGCCGCTGCCGCTACATGGACGCGGCGCTTGACCGTTCCACTCTCTCTGACATGTTGTCCTGGCAGGTCATGCACCTTCTGTTTCTCATTGTGACGGAGTCACAGTACTACAACACGCATCAGCGCCTGAGTTCGATTGTGCGGCTGCTCGAAGCTGTCACCATCCGCCGCGCGCGGGACTTTGTGCTCGCTGGGCAGGGCAACATGGTGTTCGCAGACGACTGCCAACGCGCCACCAAGCGGCTAGAGGTAGCCATCGACTCGTGCTTTGCGCTCAAGCAGATGTACCGCGACTACCAGGAGTTCAACGACGCTCGCCTCCCGAAGGGTGCGCTAAACATTTACGCCAGTGCCGGAACCGGCGCCGCATCGCAGTTTGCTCGCCTTGACGCGTGTGTGGAGCGGTTTCACGACCTCCTGTCCGCCGCAACGTGATCACCCCGCCGAACCCTACTCCCTGCTGCGCAGAGCATCGGGTTCTTGACGCTGCTCGCTGCATGCAGGTGCGCCGTTCGCTTTCGCGTGTTTCGCGACATGGCGATTGGGGGTTCGAATGGGCGCCAGGGAACGGGCAAGGCGCGGCAGCTGCACGCAGACATGGAAGTCTTGATTCGGAGGTTCACATCTGTGGAATACGACCTCACGGAGATTTCGCCCGACGGTGGGCGCTTCGAGGACGACTACACGCAATTCTTAGCAGGCTATAAGAGCTTGCAGGTGCAAGCGGTCACACTTCTGCAGCAAGCGTTTGAGGACCTTGCACAGCCTGTGGGCATCGCGGACCTTCTCATCGCTTTTTCGTCGGTGCTTGCTTGCGACGCGTTTCGGATGCCCGTGGACAAAATCGCAACGGCTGCCATTGAGCTCTTTGCACGCGGCCTCAACAGCGCGCGCGTCGAGTTTGTGGAGAACGCAGCAAATGACTTGCCTCCGGATTTTACCGGCGGGCTACCCCCGGTCGCTGGAAAGCTCAAGTGGCTAGCCGCACTGCAAGAGCGCGTGCTCATGCCGTGGCAACACCTTGCCGTCCTCGGTGACACGCACATCCGCGCTGCCGAGGGAGCAGATGCGGTGGCAGCGGACGCTGCAGGGCTCTGCGAGGCAATCGACTGTGCGATGCAGGTCAAGCGCCCATGTTCCGTGTGCTTATTCAGAGAGCGCTGTGAGCAGTCTGTAATCTGTAGCTTGAATTGACGGACAGGTGGAGTATGACTCATGGTTCAAGAAGGCTGGAGAGCTCACTACAGATGCTCTCAAGACCTCGGTCATCCGACGGACCGATGCGCGCTCCATCACACCCAATCTCGCGCCAGCTCTCATGATCGCGTTCAGTGAAGCAAAACACCTTCTTGGGCTTGGCTACGACCTCCCCGAGCACTTGAAAGGAATGTATGCGCACGCTGATGCGATCAGAATGCAATTCGTTCAGCTTGAGCTGCTCTCTGAACGCTACAACGAAATGCACCGTCAACTGCTTGAGCCCGAGCGACCATTGGTACGCCTATCTCCTCAAGCGGTTTATTGCTCGCGAGAAACGGTTTGACCGCTGCCTGCATGTTCAGGTGGTGGATCGAATCGCGTTGCTGGATGCAATCATTCTTCGTGGTGAACGGGACATCCGATGGCGGTCTCACGCTGCCGACGATTTCATTACCTCGGTGCAGCAGGCGCTAGACACGATCATGCTTGTGCTCGAGCGGCTCCGTGCGCTGCGGGCAGAGTTGCAGGTTGAGGTTCTCGATCGATTTGCCGAACGGCCGCTGTTTCGCCGTAACGAGCAGAAGACGTACACCGTCACGGTTCTCTTCGTTCCCACTTTTGGGCGCAACACGCACACTTGCTTCGTAAGTGACAGCAAGCTGGCACCAAATCACTAACACCTCTGGGCCCTGCATTGGCAGGGCTTCTCGGAGCTGCACCTCGCGCTGGTGCAGGAGCGCGCCGAAGCGTTTGCCCGAGGGGAGTGGGAGGTGCGGCGGATCGTGCAGGAGTCTCTCGAGGCCAGCGGCGCCAACTGGACTCAAGCGAGCTGGGGCGGGTACGTTGACTACCTCAACGGTGAGTGACTGGGCACTCCAGGGCGCCCGTTCCGCGGAGCGGCGTCCCTCCATGTCATCTTCCCTGTGTGCCAGAATCTCGCCCGCTGCCAGGCGATCGCGGGTCCAGCTCCCGGTCAGCCTGTCGGAACGCATCGCGTGTGATACCTGGCAACCACCGCGATTGTCCCCTTATATCCCGATTTGAAATGTGCGAGCGGCAGGGCTCGTGCGTTCGTGGCTACTCGAGCACATCACAGTTACCCTCGCACATTTTCTTGACCAAGTGCGGGGTGCGCTAGAAGACCCCACAGGGCACCCGCCGACGCATCGCAGTCTCACACAGCAGCGGCAATCGGATGGGCGCCCGAGGCTGCTGATACAGATGCATTCGCATGGAACCAAGTCCCTGCGCATGCCGCGCGACATAAACCGCGTGCCCTCGGGTGCCCATGCGGGCGACACAGGACACGGAGCGCAGGGAGCGCGGGCGCCGATGCTGGAGACGCGCCTGCAAGTCACCAACCGCCAGGTTGTCTTTTTTCCGAGCATTCTGCCGCTCGGACGGGGCTCGGGAAAGCAGGTGGCGCAGCGCTCCGCGCGGCGCCTGGCCCAGCGCGAAGTGTTGGGCACCTCCTCTCCTCCGCCGCGAGAGTCCACGCTGGGTGTCTCGATGGAGAGTTATGCCGCAGGAGAGGCTTCCACATTGCTGATGCCATATCGCGGCAGCTCGCTGCTCTCGGACGTCTCCGTGTGCGGGTCTGTGCAGGTGAACTCTGCTTCCGAGGGTAGTGATCCACTTGTTTGTTTCCCTCCTGTTGGTCATTTCTCAGCCTGAGCGTCGTCGTGCCCGATGCGCAGGCGTGGCTCCAATCCGTGATCCACTTTCTGCGAATAGCATCGCATCCCTCCGCTCCGCCGCTCTCTGGAGCGATCAGTTCCTCGAATGCTTCGCCCGATGTGGCGGTCGACCTACACTTCGCGGTTGACCACTATCAGCCAATCCTCGCGGATCAGACCGTGAATTCCTATCTTGCCTCCATCACTGCTGCCGCCAAGAACTGTGCTCTCCTGGCGGATGACTTCCAGGCCCGTATCCAGACGCCCTCATTCCCCGCGCCTCAGCATCCGAGCAGTCTTTCCGACATCCAAGTTGCTGAGAGCCCACACCCCTCGCTCGCTCCCTGGCAGGCCAAGTTCGAGCCCTTTGAGTTTCTGCTCGAGGAGCACCTAGGCGACGCGTTCGCGCAGTTTCTCTCCGAGACGGGCATGCCTGCGGAGCGCGAGCACAATCTCCCCGACGTTGTGGCATTTGTAAACCAGGTAGGCTGGCCTGCATCGGAGCCGAGTCCCTCGTGCGCCTGGAGTAGTGTGGAAGCGCTGCAATTTGTGCACGACACTCACTCCCCTCCACGCACGGCAGGTGACCGAGCTGAATGCTCTGCAGCAGCAGCTGGAAGCCATCCCCGACCTGAACGACATTGGCTTCCTGCGCATTGACACTCGCCCCGTCAAGGTAGAAGCATTTCTTGCCCACACTCGCGCTCACCGATCTGACGAAAGCTTTCATGGCTGCAGGCGGCCCTGGGCAAAGAGCTTGCTGAGTGGCGACAGCGGCCCTGCACCTTCCTTGCGGAGTACTTGACGAACCAATTCCAGGTTCGCCCCTGGATCGACGCTGTGCAAGCGCTCTCAGTTTGCCTGCGCTCTGTGCCTAACCTCAATACGTTTTGGTGTGTGTGATTTGGACTCTTGGCGTGCGCAGTTCATCTCCGATTTTCTCAGCACGACACGCTCCGCAATTGCCATGCCGTCGGCTAACAGTCCTGACGCGGGCCCCGTGGTTCAAGCCGACTTGATGCGCATGCTCGAGGCTCAGCTGCGGCTTAAGACGGAGCGCCCGCATCTGGAGGCCCTGCTCGAAACGCTTGAACAGGTGAAGACGCCAGAGCCTCGGCCCCTCTTCGTACGAGGCTGGTACATGCACCGTTGACCTCGGGGTCGATGGCGTGCCCAGGTGCTGGCGTTCCTTCTCGGCTCGCCTGAAACCGCAGCGCTGATTGGGCCTGAGACGGATCCGTTGTACGGCCACGATGGCGGCGCTTTCCTCGGCGACGAGCAGCGGATGAAGGAGCGAGGTCCGCGAGCGCGCCTCGAGGCGCGGCTGGAGGCTTGGTCGGACCTCCAGCGGCTCGCGATCCAGGCCAAGGGGCACTTCGGCGCCAGCATCGAAGCCATTGCTGTGCAGTGCCAGGCAGACTGGGGCAAAGTGCAGGAGAGTCCCGTGGCGTCCCCAACTGACTGTAGCTCGTTTGGATGGTGCCGTGCGAGGGTGTGGCTGGATGACCGCGGACGGTATTGCTTTCGCTGTGCGCAGGAGCGCTGCGAACAGGCGCTTGAGGCACTTCAAGAAGCGGAAACGATTTGGGGCAGCCCCGAGGTGTGTTTGCATGACAATTTCCTATTCCGAATGTTCTGTGAGCTTCCACGGTGACGTGCCGATTTTTCTCGGCGTGCAGGTCGAGGCTTCTGATGCGGATGCTGCCTACTTATCGCTCGGCGAGCTCCACGCGAGCGTGGCCGCTCTGCAGGCTGAGCACGTAGAGCTTCTGCGGATTTCGGACCTGGTATTTGCCTGGGATGGGCCCGATATATCCTGAAGAAGGTCTGTCTGCTCCTTTGGCGAGTCTAACGAACAATGTATGCACGCGCACAGATTGACTGGAACATTCCGCGCTCAAATCCGGCGCTAGCATCTGCGCGGGCCATGCTAGCGTGCGGCAAAGCGCTGTGGGATCTTTCCGCTCTCTTTGCGTCCTGTCTCAGCGCGTGGCTGCCTCTCGACGTGCGGTTGATCTGCGACGACAGTAGGCATGAAGTTGGCATCAATACTGGAGCGAATATTCAGGAGAGTGTCGATGAACTCTTCCATATGATAGAGCAGGCGACTTCCAACCCGGGCACTTTCTTCGATTTTGTTTGTCCAATCGCATCACAGGCCTCTTGAGAATACTAATTGTATCCGAAAATTGCGTACAGATTGGCCCGTCATTTCTTGAGCTTCCGATGCACCATTGCCTGGTCTACGAGGTCTGCGCTGCTCTTCATGGACCCGAGCTATTCTTGACGTCACGTCACAAGTGCTGTGTCCAGCACGCTTTCCTAACCTTTTTCTCTGTGCGCAGAAACTGCGAGAAAGCATAGCAACGTTGCGGGACACGCTACCGTTGCTGCGCCGACTACTTTCTCCGGCCGTATGTCCGCGCCACCTGAAGGAGCTCATGCAGGGCGCGAGTGTCATGGTAAACTTGGACCAGGGAATGACATTGCAGGTGGGTTAGCTTTCTGCATTCCGCCGGCTTTTTCGAACCTAGCACCACTGAGCTCCGCCCGTTGATCGCTGTGCCGTTCAATCAATGTCGTCCTTCGTCCTTTCTGTCCGTGTATCCTTCGCGCTGACGCCGCGTGACCGCACCCGTTGCAGGACGCGCTGGCTCTGGAGCTGCCAGCGCACGCGGATGACGTCGAGACTGTGGTGTCCGCGGCGCGTCGCGAGAAGGATATCGAGAAGCGCCTGGACGCCGTGGATGTGCGCTGGTCCGGACTACGCGTCACCGTCGAGACGCCCGTGGGAGCGGTGGGCGGGCACGAGGCCGTGCCTGTGTTGACATCGGCCACACAGGATGTGATGGTCGCCATACACGACATGCAACTGGAACTTCAGGTCGTGTTGCAGTCGCGCTTTGTCACGCCGCACCGCGAGCGCTGCGCGGCGACGCTGCGGGAAGTTTCTCTGGGGGAGGCGCAATTAGCGGCGACTCTAGAGCTGCAGGCAGGCTGGACGCGTCTACGAGGGATCTTCAGAGCTGGAGGCGAAGCCGACAGCGGAGGGAGCCTCAGCAAGAAGACGCGCTCTTCTTTCGATGCAGCGGAGGCGGTGTGTTTTCCCGTCCCTGGCCTCGGCACTGCGACCCGCCCCGGCTCAGCCCGCCTCGTGGCCGGAATCTGAAAATGCTCTCCTTGGCCGGCAGGTCTTCGACAGCGTCATGAAGGTCTTCATGCCCCCCCTCATGACTGTGCACGGCTGCGTGCCGTGGACAGCCGGGTCCTGTCATGCGTTGTCACACCACAGAACCTACTGAACTGCGCACATACTTGGCCCTGCATCTCATCGCCGCTTGGGGGATGGGCCGCAGGATCTCCTTGCGCACTCGAGCGTCAGAGACTACTTGTCGGTACCGAAACTCGCTGCCCGCCTGCAGCACGCCAGTGCGTTGCTTGCTGAGTGCGAGGCAGACCTTGCGCGATGGCTGGGAGAGCGACGCTCGGGATTTCCGCGCTTTTATTTTCTGTCGGACGAGGAACTGACCGCGCTGCTCTCGGAGGGCTCCAAGAGCCCGCGCAATATCTTTCCCGCTGTGCAGCGGCTCATCCCCGGCGTGGGGCGCCTTGAGTTCAACCGAAAATCCCTCGCAAAGCAAGACGTGGTATGCATGTCGAATTTTCGATCCTGCGAAAGACTTAACGCACCTGCCGTGTCTCACCTCGAGATCCGCCCTCTAATGTGGCTCGGCCGCGCCAGGTTGTTGGTGTGACGTCAACGACGGGAGAGCTTCTTGAAGTTGACGATTGCAACTTCAGTCTGAGCCTCGAGAGTGTCGAGTCTTCGTTCGTGGAGCTCCTCCTGCAGATCGAGCGGCGCCTCTCGCGCCTCATGGCTGATTCCGCGGCCAGCATTGCGTCCGGTGAGGTTTCTCCGGCCGAAGTCGTGAGGACTAAACCACTCCAGGTCTCGCTTGTTTCGCGTGGAGTGCTTTTCACCGCACTTCTTGAAAAGGC
>Ga0115567_10000611_pt1 | contig 34917 bp, 28 predicted proteins | sample COGITO_mtgs_1204_2_FD_88679 | JGI IMG/M metagenome (GOLD analysis project Ga0115567, IMG submission 88679) | Pelagic marine microbial communities from North Sea - COGITO_mtgs_120412 | ecosystem: Environmental > Aquatic > Marine > Epipelagic | place: Germany:Helgoland, sampling site Kabeltonne...
GTCTGCTCGTGGAAAATCAGCGGGCGCGCTGCCTCTTTGTTTGCCCGGATGGTGGGCGGTGCCCCCGCAGACACAAAAGGCCCGGCGAGCTCCGAGGTGATCGAACTCGCTCCAGGCGCTGGGTTCGAGAGACCTGCTCGATGAGTAGTAGTAACGATAAGGTGCCTATCCGCCGGCCGGGTGCGTCATTAAACCCCGTCTAACCAAGGAGCCGCGCCTTCCGGCATTCTCGCTCCAAAAAACCCCCTGGCGCATTTCCTCCCTAACACCTCCGTGGAATTCTCCGTCGTATCGCAGGCGGCCGGCCCGGAAAGCAGTGCTACATGATATGGCGCAGCCTCTTCGAGATTGACATGAAGTACGTTCCGATCAAACCGATCGGCAAGGGTGCCTACGGTGTGGTGTGCTCCGCGAAGGACTCGGAGACCGGCGAGAAAGTGGCGATTAAGAAGGTGAGTGAGATCCGCTGGCCAACAACCCCGCGGTGGCCACCCCGCATCTCCCCATGTTTTCCAGTTCTTCCTGACTGACTGTATGCGTTCCGAAACTCCAGATATCCAACGCCTTCGACAACGCGACGGACGCGCGAAGGACGCTCCGCGAGATCAAGCTCCTTCGCCGGTTGCAGCACGAGAACATCGTGTTGCTCAAGGACATCATGCGTCCCCCGTCCAAGGATGACTTCAACGACGTCTACCTGGTGTACGAGCTGATGGACACGGACCTCCACCAGATCCTGCGATCGTCTCAGGGCCTCAGCGACGAGCACAGCCAGTATTTCCTGTACCAGATCCTGCGCGGGCTCAAGTACGTTCACACCGCGCAGGTGCTGCACCGCGATTTGAAGCCCAGCAACCTGCTCTTGAACGCGAACTGCGACTTGAAAATATGCGACTTTGGCCTGGCGAGGACGTCGTCGGAGAGGGGGTTCATGACCGAGTACGTGGTCACGCGGTGGTACCGGGCGCCGGAGCTGCTGCTCAGCTGCGAGGATTACACGAGCGCGATTGATATCTGGTCGATGGGGTGCATCCTGGCCGAGATTCTGGGCAGGAAGCCCCTCTTCCCGGGGAAGGACTACATTCATCAGATGCGTCTCATAGTCGAGGTGCTGGGCTCCCCGAACGAGGAGGACTGCGCGTTCATCCAGTCCACCAAGGCGCGAACGTACATCCGCACGCTGCCGCACAGCCCGCAGGTTCGGTGGGACAGGATGTTCCCGAAGGGGAACCCTCAGGCGATCGACCTGCTGGACAAGATGCTCCAGTTCGATCCCAAGAAACGCATAACGGTGGAGCAGGCGCTGGAACACCCTTACCTGGCCGCCCTGCACGATCCGATGGTGGAGCCCGCGTCGGAGCCGGCGCCCTTCGAATTTGAGTTTGAGGATGAGGAGCTGCAGGAGGAGCAGCTTCGCGAGAAGGTGTGGGAGGAGATGCTGAGCTTTCACGGCGAGAGCAGCTTCGGGAAGGGTGGAGGATCGGGGGTTACCCCGATGATGAGTTGAGTCGGCAGTCGCCGGCGGGTACATTATTAATCAAAGTAACGAAATGAGCACAGCGCCCAGATTGTAAAACAGCAAAGACTCCGCTTCACAACGGCGAGCACGGCGTTCGGCGCTGGTCGCCATGTTGTCACTCGTATTTGACCTCGTTCAGGCGAATCCCACGGTCATGCTTGGTGTGCTGGCTCTCCTGATGACTATTAACATGGGAATCTTGCTCGGCGTCGTGCGCGAGCCCCGCGGAGCGAAAGGTGAGTTCAAAACGGGTCTTCCTCAAACTTTCGGCGCGTTACCCCCTCTTCCTTACCCGTCTCCGAGGGAATGGTGCTGACGACGACGAGCTTCGCAGGTGGCACCGGTAAATCGAGGACTCCTCGCTCCTGGAAATCTGTGCTCCTCGTGACCTCGCATCCTGACGATGAGAGCATGTTCTTCGGGCCGACGATTCAAGCGGCGAAGCGCATGGGTGCCCAGGTGCACATCCTGTGTCTGTCCACAGGCGATGCGGATGGGCTCGGCGAAGTCAGGGCCAAGGAACTCGACAGCGCAGGGGCTTATTTGGGTGTCACGTCCGTCGAATTAGTCGATGACTCGGCGCTTCGAGACGGCTTCGACGAGAAGTGGCCCGTGGAGGCTGTGGCGGCTCGGGTTGATGCTGCTGCGAGCAAGGTTGGCGCGGAGACTGTTGTGACGTTTGATGCGGGTGGGGTCTCGGGCCATCCGAATCACACCGCGACGTACCGGGGTGTACTGTACTGGATGCTGAGCGAGGACTACAGGGAGACTCTTCGCGGGGTGAGGCAGGTTTGGTCGCTGGTCACGACAAACACGGTGAGGAAGTTTGCGGGAGTGTGTGACGCCTTTGCCTCGTTCTTCCTTGAGCCCAACGCGATGCTGGCGGCGTCCAACCCGCTGGCGCTGATGCGGGCGATGACGATGCACGCGAGCCAGTTTGTGTGGTACCGGAGACTGTTCGTCGTGTTTTCGAGGTATTCGTACACGAACACGCTGAAGTGCCTCAAGGGTTGATAGATGATAGCAGTTGGTTGACCAGTCGCGTTTTCATCTTCGTCATTTTATGTTGAGTTACAGTCCGTTGTTCGTCCTACAGCGAACAAGGTTCGCCAATCTATCGTTTACATCTGTTCGATCCTGCCACCGGTCAGCGTGCCGCGGAAGCTCGCGTGCTGGATGAAGGCGCGGGCAGGGACCAGAACCCGATGCTACCGTCGTATGACCCGCTGTACACGCTCTCGGCATCCTCCCCCGTGGAGGTGAGCACGCGAACCGCGTCGTCGTGGCCTTCAAACTTCCCCACACACTGGAATGTTTCGGTGTTCCAAAACCTGACCGTGGTGTCGTAGGAGCCACTGATCAGGTGGCCTCGCATCACCGTGAGCGCCAACACAGCCTCCACGTGACCCTCGAGCACGCGAACGCACTCGAGCGACTGCGTATCCCAAACGCGGATGGTCTTATCCCAAGAGCCGCTGTAAAGGTAGCGGCTGTCCGCCGTCAGTACTCTGACGTTATCGTCGTGACCCTCGAAAACACTCACGCACTTGAACGTGTTCGCATCCCAAACCCGAACTGAGTTGTCGTCCGATCCTGAGAAGATGTAGTTGAGCTCGGGCACCGGCGACGCCGCGAGGGCTCTGACCGCGTCAGTGTGACCCTCGAGCACGTGCACGGGCTCCAACGTCTCCGTGTGCCACACCCGCACTGTGTTGTCGTAAGAACCCGAGAACAGGTGCGCGCCGAGGACGCTTAGCGTGCGCACCGGACCGGTGTGACCCTCGAGCACCTTGAGGGGCTTCAGCGTGTTGATGTCGTACGCGCGGAGGGTCGAATCGTAAGAGCCGCTGAAGAGCTTGTCCCCAGCCACCGCCAACGAACGGACGGCGTCCGTGTGCCCGTGCAGTGACTTAATGCGCCTGAATGTGACCAGATCCCACACGCATATGCTGCAGTCGTAGGATCCAGAGAAGAGTTTGCCGTGCCGCTGACTCACCACCAGCGAGAGAACGGGCCTGGTGTGCTCCTCCAGCACGTGGACGCACCGGCGCGTCTTGGTATCCCAAGCGCGGATCGATTTATCCGCGGAGGCGCTAAACAGGTGCCCATCCGTCGCCTCCACCGCCCAAACGATCTCCTCGTGGCCCTCGAGCACGCAGTGGGGGCTGGTCTGCGCGTCGGACTCGCCGTCGGTGCCCCCAACCGCCTTCTCAGTCACGCTAGTGAGCTGCCTGTCGTTGAGCTTGACGTTGTTCGCGGCCGCCCACTCCGAGATGGCGCTACGAAGCGCGAAGTTGGGCAAAAGATCGAGGTTCCTGAGGCGACTGCCCGTGACTGGACACGTCTTGTGTCCCTGCTCCAACCAGCGCTTGATGCTTGGCCTATCGTACGTGTGGCCGGTGGCAACCATCACCGGATCTTTCATGAGCTCCATGGAGACGGGGCACAGGAAGTGGGGAGGTGCCGAGGCGGCTGCGGAGGGCGAGGGTGCCGCCTTGCCGCCGTGATCCTCGACGCCGACCTCCATCTTCGCGTCAACGTTCATGTCTCAACCCCGACCTCACGCGCCGAGAGAAAGAACTAAAACTAGTCTTTCTGGGGGAAAGACGAGGGGTCTAGGGATCCGACGTCCGAGGTTGGGCGCGCCGGTCTAGGCTCGCGCGGGTTCGGGGTCGGGGGTTTGCAGAGCGTGAAAAATGACACGCACCCCTACGCGACGTGCTCCGAAGAGACTCGCGGCGCTCTTTGACTACGCGCTCCAGGTTACCCGGGCTGACCAGCCTTTGAAAACCCACAAAGAGTTGAACGCTGCGCACGGTCCGAGAAAAAGCAAATCAGGAAGCGGCTTCCCGCCAAGAAAAGTCGTCGTCTCGAGGAACAGAGTCTACCAAATCGCGGACGCGAAGCGATGCCGACGGTTTGAAGTGACACATGTCCGCGGTGCTCGTACGGCATCCCTGCGTGCATCGATCCGGCCGTCCCTCGGGCTCTCGCTCGCGTACTCCTCTGTGCCCGATGGCGACTTCTTCGTCAAAGAGCATGGAGAGCAAGCGGGACTCGGCCAGGTCAGCAGTCGAGGGGCTCTGTGGCTCTGCTGACCTCCTGGTTAAGCGGATCGAGTCTTTCGCCTCGACGAGGCCGGATATCGAGGGGATCGATAAGCTCGCGCGTGCCGCCGCTCGCGAGCGGGATTTTGCCGCGAGCCTTCTGGAGTCTCCGGACCCACAAAGAGGCATACAGGGGTGCGAAAACAATCTCAGGGGGCTGAGCTTGGAGTTGACGTGCGCAGAGTGGGCGCCCGGGGTGACGGCCGTGCGTAAGCGATTCGCGACTAGGTCGCCTTCCATCGGTGCAAAGCTCGGAGACGATGAGGTAGTGGAGGTGGACGTCGTGGCGCAGGAGGGCTTGCTGTGGATCGAATGCAAGGCGGAGAACGGAGCAATGGCGAGCAACATCGTCCCCCAGGCTTTGGCGTTGAAAACAGTAGCTTCAGCCAGTTGCAATCTTCGATGCTTCGGAAAGGCGCCCAAGGTTGTGGTTTACGCGACAGGAACTCTCGGAGATATCGAGGCAGGTTTCTTGAGTGACGCAGGAATCTCGGTCCTGAGCGCACGGGACGCCAGAATAGAGTCGCTGCCAAAACTCCCTAGGCGAACGTCGACGGCAAACTTGGACATCACCGCGTTATTCGCCCTCGTTTCGAACGTGACGAACGGAGGGGCGACGAGGCCAATTTCTGAAGAAATGAATGTATGGGCCGAACGCAAACCACAACATGCCGCGTGTTTGCGCGCGGAGATAGATGAGCCCCTGAACCTTGAGGCCCAGCTCGCGGCTTACGACCGGTTGATTGCCCACCCGAGCGTCATTGAGCGATTTGAAGACATACTGAAAACCGTGGGTGGTCCAAAAGAGCGTCAAAGATGGGAGGAAAGATGGCAGCCTCGGATAAACGTGGTATCCCCTCACCTCGATGGTGACGAGAATACGGAGGACGGAGCTGAGGTACGCAGCTTGGAGGAACGGGCCGCACAGGTCCGGAGCCTGAGTCGTTTGTCGCCACAACAGTTGGACCCATTCGAGCTCGGCGAGGTGGCCATGGCTCGGACTTTCACCGCAAACGGCCGCGCGGTGTCGAGCGCAGCGGAACAGGGCGTTCTTCTCGAGACATACGTACATCGAGCCGTATGGCTCGTGGGACTGTGACGACGACGCTGTGAGTATTTTTTTAGAGAACAGAGAGATGCAAAAGAACACACCTCGACCCCTAAGTTCGTACAGTCGCTCCGCGCAGCGAGGGATGGCGCTCAATGCACTCGCCGCAGCACGCGTCCTGGCGATGAAACTGTCTTCCTCGTCTAATGCTCTTAAGCGTCGGGCTGGCGGGCTGGTGGCTGTGGTGTACGTGTCCGAGGGCAAAGACGCCGATGCGGTGAACGTCCTCGAGACCGTCGCTGAGACGGCCTGCCAACAGCACGGCACGCGTGTTTTGAACGTGTTCAGAGACGACGAGTACAACCGCACAGGCTTTACATTAGGCGTTGGCGTCGATAGCCTTGCGGATGTCGCCACCCCGTCTGTCGAACCGCTGAAACAAAGCGCGTTGGCGCTGACCGAGCAGGCACTGAAGACCATCGATCTGAGAAACCACTCCGCGACTCACCCGAGGTGCGGAGCGGTCGATCACATCAGCTGTCACGCTGTTGGCGACGCGCCCGACGAATTGGCAACACAGCTCGCCAAAGGTCTCGGGAAGGGTATCGGCGATCGTTTGAAGGTTCCGGTGCTTCTCTACGGTCTCGCCAGTTCCACGGGGACTCAGCTCGCCGACCTTCGTCGCAAGTACGGGTACTTTAGGAGCACCTCTCAAGACGCGGGCTGGTCAGGAGCCCACCGCGTGGCAGATGGACAAGTCGATGCGGATTTCGGGCCTTCGACTGTACCACCTGAATCGGGAATACTCATGCTCGGCGCCACGCGTTGGGTATGCAACTACAACGTTCCAGTTGTGTTTGGTGGGAAGCGTGGGGTGGACGCCCACGCGGATGCGCTGGCCGTCGCGTCTCGGTTGGCCAGGCGGTTGAGTGAGCGGGGAGGTGGGCTCCCGGGGGTGCAGGCGATGGCACTGACCCACGGGGGTGATCGTACTGGTTCGACGATCGAGGTCGCGTGCAACCTGTTGGACCCCTCGACGTGCGGCCCGGATGCGGTGCAGGCGGAGGTGGAGCGATTGTTCGGCGAGAATGGGGACGGGGTTGTGGGGACGGGGTACGTCACAAACTTGACGCCGGAGGGCATGTTAGAACAACTAGTGTCGTTTCGTTAGTATTACACGAGTAAAATGAGTGACGGAACAATGTTCACATGATGCTGCAGCCGGCCTGGGCTTGGTCGCGCGCCAGGTGCGGGTACAGGTTCTGCCGGTTCAACACGTCCCCCCCAGTCGAACGCGAGTTGGTGAGCGCCGCCGACGCCTGCATCTCGGCAGCCTGCGCCATTATGAGCATATGATTCGCTCTGAGGGCCGCGACCTGCTCCTGTACATTGTTGTGCTGAGCGAGAATCGCGAGGACGTCGGGGTTCTGAAGGCCAGCGAGGCCAGGGATACCACCCGGGAGCCCAGCACCTTGCAGTGCGAGGGCGTTCAACCCGGTGTTACCCTGAAGGGCGTTCACCCCGGTGTTACCCTGAACCAAGGCCGCAAGATAAGCCTGTGCGGCGGCAGGCGAGGCGAGATCCGTGGGGTTAGATCTCGTAGGGAAGCCAGCGAGGGACTGCAGGTTGATCCCTCCGTGCTGAGGCAATCCGAGCTTGTTGTCGTCCGCCCCGAGTGGTGCCGTTCCGAAGTTCGCCGCAAAGGCACTCGCCGCGGCTGCCGCAGCTCCCTCAACCGCGCTCTGACCGAAGGGCATCTGACCGAAACCCGGGAAAACACCGTACGGGCTAGTCGACATGATACTCTCGCGAGCCGCAGCCAACGCGCCGACGCCGCCGTCATTATCCGCGACTCCGGGGAACTTGCCTCCAAAGGGGAGCACGAAACCTCCGGGACCCCGGAGGTGGCCAAACTGGCTGAGATCCGCGCCACCCCCAGCTTGCACAGCCGCCGCCGCGACCGCCTGCAGCGCGACTTCGTTCCGTTTTGCCTTCTTCCCGACGTTCCCGCGGTGTTCATCGCGCTGCTGCAACGTCTTGGCCCTGTATCTCAGCTTCTTGCGCAGCAAACGGGTCTCGCACGTCTTGTTGTCGCGATCAAACGCAGACACCGGGTGGAAGGCGCGGCACGCCTGACACTCTCTGCTCGCCTCGCCGCCGTAGGGCAGCGACAACATGCCGTTGTGTTCCGCGCAGGTCAAGGGCATGCGGCTGTTCGCCGTGGGCTGCTTACGGGGGTTCAAGCAGTCGTCCACTTGGCAGCAACCCTTGTACTTGATCGCCTGCTGTCGCAGCAAAATCGCGTGCTGAGCAGCCCGCAACGTGTTCTCGGGGGCCGCAGCGTCCGAGGGATCTGACGCGTCGGCCGAGTTCGCGGCGACGATGGGTTGCGCCCCCGCTGAGTGCTCCTGATCCGCCGAGATTCCCTCGGGCTCTTTGGCCGGTTCAACCGGAGCACCCGCGGCGTCCGCGGAGGCGTCGCCGTTCGGGACGAGCTTCTCGCCGTCGCCTGGGGCGCCCTCTCTGCTGTCCGTAGGGGCGTCCGCGTTCGCCGCTGGCTCCGGGCGGGGCGACGCGACCGGGTTTTCGCCCTCTTCCTCGGGTTCTTCCGCGCCGACGTCCTTTCCATCACGATTGGCGTTCTCGACGATCTCTCCGCCCTTCTCCGCGACCGCGCCGGGCGCGTTCGCGCCCGAGCGCCCGTTCGAACCTGCCTCGTTCGACACAGCCAACCAGGGTTGCACAGCCCCAATTTCTCCCCCGACGCGTTCTGCGATTTCGTGTCCGCCCTCGTTCCCTTCGTCCTCGGACAGGATCTTCGCGCGTTTCGCCGCCGGCACGTCTGGAGACGTGTCGGCCACCTCGTTCGTGACCATCTTCAGATCTCCTAGCGTGCGCGCGTTGGAGCGCGGAGCCGAACCGCGGTGATGCTGTCCTTTGGGGTTTTTTGTTTTGACCTCGTCGTCAATAAGAATTGCTCGTTGGTGATCATGGAGAAGACCTAGATATCAGGACAAGACCGAAATCCTTCTTCGACTGTTTCATTTCTTCTCGGGAGTTATTAGACCCTTACCTTCGACAGGAGTTATTAGACCCTTACCTTCGACAGGAGACACGTATTTTCTTTCTGGATTGTCTCACAGAAAAAAATCTTTCTGAAAGTTTTTTTCTGAAAGTTCGAAAATGCGCTGTTCTAGCTGTATATGTGTAACTAGTTAGACGAAACTACATCCAGGGTTGGCGAGACAGTGACAGTGCCACGTGGTGAGTTTGTCATACGGTAATTAAGGTAGACGCTCCTCCGCTCAAGGCAAAAAAAATCAAGTCAAGGGCTGTTTCCTCGGGCGGGCGGGCCGCGATTTTCCTCGACACGCGGGTGTTTTTCTCATCACGGGAGTTCGCGCCTTTTCTCCACCCACCGAACCGGCCCAGCACTCTCTGGATCGGCTCTCGCGAGCAGCGCGCGAGATCGTCGCCACGCGCAAAGCATGAATAAAACGTAGGGGCTTGACCATCCCTCAGATGCGGTGCAGGTCGTCCCGGCGATAGGTAGCTCGTGGTCGGGAAGAGATGGACGAGACGGACGAGACCCCGCCCTTCGCCCGTCAACTGCTCGGGCTTCTCGCCGATGACACGCGCTCGAAGGAGTGGTTGGAGACCTTCTGTGATGACCGGGGCGTGAGCGCTGCGACCGCAGAGTCCACTCTTATCCTCGGCACGCTCCTGGCGAGAAGCTGCTCGGTGGGGGACAGAGCAGCGGAGCGACGGGCTGAAGTCGCGCTCGCTCGCGCGGTGTCTCGCAAGATTCTCGTGCCGACCAGCTTGCACGGTGCCGCTCGTCTAGCCGCCGACATCACGTCCCGTTCGGGTCTGCGACTTCACATCGACTCCACGGCCATCGATGGTGTCGGATTGCATCTATGGGCTCGCGAAGCACTTCCCGCGATCGTCGTTGGTTTGATTAGGTCGCGATCCCCGCAGGCCTGGTCTCTGGTCGAGGAGAGCGCCCCTCTGGTTGCCGGCATCGAAGACGCGGACTGGTTCGAAGCTCCGGTGCCACATTCCGACTCGAATGGTGCCGACATTCAATCATACGGACTCACCTCTCTCGTGCGATTGCTGGAATCTCTGCTACGGGAATCCCAAGCCCGTTTCCCCGGAGTCGGCGGCGCGCGTGACGAAACTGCTCGGCTGGAAATTGCAGAGGCAGCCAACCGGGTACTCTTCGCCACTTTGACGGCTGCCCCCGCGGGCGTGCTCGCTTCAGATGGGCCCTGGCGACTGCTTCTCGATATGATTCCCGCGAGATTGGATGGATCGGTCGACACCTTTCGCTCTTCTCCATTCTTTCTGGCAGTCGGTGGCGCTCTTGCGCGCGCATCGTCGGCTGACGAGGAGCGCCGAGCCGAACTGTGTGGCATCATTGAGCGCAAACTGCAGGGATCTATCAAATCACGCACCACGGCCCTGGAACTCTTACGCGTCATTCTGAGCGCGCAGAACCAGCCATTTTTGCAATCGGAAGTCCAGCTGTCTGTGCGCTGGGCGCTGCACGCGGTGTCATCTGCCAAGTTGTCCAGTGACACGGGGACCTCGGAGACGTCTCCACACCAATTAGTGGTTTTGGCGGCGGCCGTCATCATATCTGCCGTATCTTACCTCAGGATTTCCGATCTCATCGGTATCCGTGATGGATGGCTGCTTCCGCGCCTACAAGCACAGGCCCTTACTTGGCTTCGCCATGGAGATGGGCACCCTCCGGTTTGCTCTGTCAGGAGTCACGTTTGTATACCGATTCGCGAGAGGCTGCCCATGAACGCAGTGGTCGCTTTATTCCATGCAGATATGGTACTCACCGCATACGTGGATCCGATGGATTTCCGGGCTCGCACGATTCAAGGTGGGATCGAGCTCGGGGTGTCATCGCCGCCGGTGGAAGACAATCATGCTCGTGAAGCCCCGGAGGCCAATCCTCAAGAAAAAACATTAATTGCCGACTCGAGTGAGAGGTGGGGCTTCTTGATCGGTTACGCGGTGATGACTGTGCTCGCGAACCTGTTGCAGAAGTGCCTCAGTATGGAGTATCATCGTGACGTCGCGGAACAAAACAGTCTCGGTCACGAAGGGAAGGGTGGTTTCAGAGTGGGGTTGACATCGCCTGATCTCTACCGAGCGATGCTTCACCGCCTTTCTCACATGTTGGCTCTCCAGCGTGGGATCGAGAAGGACACTACCATTCAGAGTACCGACCGCTCGGTTCGCTCGAGCGAGACCGATCTTTTTGCAAGTGCCGTTGCATCATTACCATCTGTTCAGGTGGACACTTGGCTTTCTGCGGTTGAAAGTGTTTTCGCCGAGGATGATTCGCAGGCAGCAATAGTTGTGAATCATGCGTACGCAGATGTACCCGACGTCGAACCTCAGTTGCAAGCAGGTATCTTGACACACGCAGCCCGTGCTGTCGCCGCATCTGCAGCTCTTGGTCAATCTTGTTCAGGGCATACGCAGTCATGGATTGCTGACCCTCGCTTCATCATTCAAGAAATGGTGAGCAGAGATATCCTCAGTAAGGCACTAAAACTCGCAGAACGTCTCGCACCGAATGTCTCAGTCTCTTCGTCCAGTGGGTTTCGATTGGGCAGTGCAGGGGGGGATTTGACGAATCGCTATCAGATGCTGGCGGAACGTCTGTCTGCACCACGAGTTGAAAAGGAGCTGGTTGCAAACAGTGGGGCAGTGAGCTACTCCGCAGGTAAGAGATATGGTCAATGGGCAGAAACCTCTTCCGCAGTGCGTGCGACTATTGTGACTGCATGCTTTCAATTGTGCACGATTGCCGCCAATGTCCCTGCCTCTCCTGCGCTCGAGTCATCAGTGCTGTGCTCGTTGGCTGCCCCCGCGTTTCATTTAGATTCGTGGAGCGCAGAAAATGGAACCATCGGTGTTGTTGGTGGTCACGATGCTGACATCGTCGAGAGCAGACGTCTAAGTATACTCCAATGGGTAATCGCACGAGCCAACGAGTGCACCGCCCTTCATCCTGCTGCGGCAGCATTACGATTAGGAGCCACATTAATCTTGGGACTGTCGCCTGAATCTGCATCCGCTTTCACGCCGATGATCGTGACCGCGCATGCATCAGTTGCTCTGTGGGGTCAGGTTGACGCAAACGCCGATGACATGCAACCTCTTAAAGGTACATCGGATTATTCCTCGGGAGATGCACTGATGTTTGCTCAAGAAATCTCAAAGGGCATGAAGACCGGCACTCAATTCAGCGCTTTCGTGCATCTGCTTCAACGTGAAAGCAAGCTCACTATGGCGGCAACACAAACTTATCCTTTTGAACGGTCACAACGCACTGAACTCCTCCAAGTGGCACATCATCTTGCATTTGCGCACAATGGGCCTGATGCTGCCATATCGGTGATAGCTGACGTCATCCATGTGGTCTCATCCACAAAAGATAGCCTTCCGGCGTCGGCTTCAGCCACTGCTCTTTCTGTGACTCTGTGTCTTCTTTCAGCTCACGTGCGTCATGCAGTTTGTGAATCTCGTGAAGATACCATCAACTTTCGTGATGTCGGCACAATTGACACTGGGGTGAACAATAGATTATCGCGTGCGGGCCAGTTGATGGTACACGCGATGGATGCTGCTTTGTTGCTGATAAAGAGGATGTGCCGAAAGGCTGACGCGATGCGCTCACTCAGGCTAACGTATCTCTCGGCTGCGGAGGTCACAGATATGATCTGTGCCGTCAATATCTCGCTAACATCCCTTACTTCAACCAGCATGTGGATGCCTTTGGGAGTGAAACCAAACGCTTCAAAGCGTGGCAAATTTGACGACGCACTTCAAGCAGTATATCGCAGCAGCGGCAAGCTTGGCGCGACTCTTGAAATTTCTGCAGGCGATGGCTATTCGAAAACCGTGGAGCGCGAAACTGAGCATCTTAGGTCGAATCGTGTCTCACTCCGTGCGGCTGCGTCACTTCGCGGTGGTGCCCGCCTGTACGAACGTTCAGCAGAGGATGATGCAGGAAGTGCGCTGATCGCTAACAAGCACCGAGGTGCTCGTCGAAAATTCCGCAAAGCCCACTGGGTCGATTTCGCAGCTGAGGAGCCCTCATCGGATGACGGGGCGGGAGAAGGCGACGATGATGACGGCGACGACGACGGAATGTTTTGTGTCCGACCCAATGGCGATGGGATACAAGGTTGGAATATGAAGGGGAAGTCCCCAATGAAACACAGCAGGGTTGAAAAACCAGTAGAGCAGATTGAATAGCTTTAGAAAGTCTACTTTGGTAGTCGACATCACAACTAGAATTGCGCATCGGCTTGAAAGTCAGAGACGTTTCCACGACACGCGAAGTAAAACAGATGGTTCGTCCGAATCCAGGTCAGGGTACGGCAATATTTCTGCTGAAGTCGCCCCCAAAGATTGCGCGCATTCAATGAACTTTGAGTAAGTCCCCAGAGCTCGCTCCTTCTCCGGTTCACAAATCACAACCACCCCGTCTTCATCCAACAAATGTTTGCATGTTTTCGCAAGCATCGCAGCAGTCGTTGGATCATACAAACAATCAGCCCCCAGTACCACATCCGCCGACTGCGCCAAAGCACCAAGAGGAGCTGCCCAGTCGAGAACCGATCCTGCGACACCTTGACTTGATATTGAGATGTCATTGACGCTGTGCACCTCCAGTCCATTGAGTTGGGCTGAAGATAACGCACAGTGTATCGCCAGAGGTTCCCTGTCGCAGAAAATCACCCGAGCACCTTGTGTCACGGCTGCACAAAGCCCAACGTAACCGAGTCCGCACCCCACCTCGACGACTACCTTCGAGTTCTTTCCTCCTCTCAGACTGAAAGAAGGAAGTGCATCTGCTTGCACTAAGTTCGATAGATCGGATGCGGTCTTCCACACCCGCCCCCAAGATGGGTCCGCGTCGTCAGACCCCACCTGTTCGTACCAGTCCCAAAGCTCGTCAACACCGGGAGGCTTGACGACACGCATCGATGCCTCACTCTGCAATCGCATCGTTGCTTCAACGAGAGGAGGCAACTGCTCTGTCCCTGAGGTCAACCATAAGACGTCATCGTCCTCGACGTTTTCGAGCGCCCTGACGCGAACTCTTCGTCTGTTTTCGGATGCGTGCGACGTAGGTCGCACCCATACCCTCCACGGTGCCGCAAGCGCGAGGGGAGCCATGCATGGACTCTTTCTGTCGTTTGACCTGACCTGGGAGCTGTGATTTGAAGCGGTCAACTTCCGATAATTATATATTTCTTATTTCCATCATGCCCGTTTGCCTGTGCCTCTGAAATCCGCAGTTGAAAGATATTTCGTCATTATTGAGAGGCGCCCCGGCTTCACTGGTCACCCGCTTACTCTAGCGTTGCCGAGGGTGCGGGGACGATGAAGTTTGGCCACCAATTCACGCAGATAATAGAAGCGACGCACCCCAACATCAGCGACCAGGTAGGAGAAGGAACCACTGGGACCCGCGCACGAACCGCTTCCCCCCGCTAAAAAACCCGCCCCACCCCTTCGCACCCACAGTTCCTGTGCTACAAGAAGCTGAAGAAGTGCCTGAACAACATCCCGGAGAAAACCGAGCCGGTTACAAATGCGGATGCGACCTTGAAACCCGGAGAGAAGCGCAAGCTCACGGAGGAGCAGAGAATATTCGTGAAGACGCTTAACGCCGAGTTACAGAAGTTCAATAAGTTCTTCATGAACGCGGAGGAGGACTTCGTTATCAAGGACTCTATGTTGGAGCGTGGGTACAGAGAGGTCGTCAACAAGGACGGAACGCGCGCGGAGAGCTTCACGATGAAAAAATACAGAAAATCCTGCAAGGACTTTGCGGATTTCCACGGCGAGCTCGTCCTGATGGAGCACTGGGTGGGCCTAAACTACACCGCGCTGGTGAAGATCCTGAAGAAGCACGACAAGCGCTCGAACCTTTCGCTTCGCTCGCCCTTCCTCATCAGCGTCCTGCAGCAGCCATTCTACAGCACTGATGTTCTCTCGGAGATCATCACTAAAACGGAGGCCAGGTTCCGCAAGCTCAATGCCATGATGCCTGAGGGAGGGTTGCCTGTTGAGCTTCAGCGCAGAGAGGGAGCACGGGAGCACAGGGAGGAGAAGGAGGATGAATCTGAGAGCGACAGCAGCGATGGAGAGGGGGACAAGTCACAGGGCCCTCAGGATCGTACGAAGGCGGCGATGGAGTGTTGGGACGGACTAAAAAACTCTGACTCGTGCAAACGGCCGCTGGGGGACATTCCATCAGTCTTCGCCAAGAAGCCGAAACCGTAGGAGATCAGATCATAATCACATTCATTCAACTCGACATTCACAAACCCAACTCGACGAACGCGATCACTCCTTTTCTTCTATCCACTCGGGGTTCGGCTTCAAGATCACAACGCCTTCGAGCACAGAGGCGATTGCGATGTACTTTTCAGTCGCAAGCTCTGCCCTGTCACCTGCCGAGAGAAGCACAGGTGTGGTGTGCGTCTGGAATCCTGTGATTGTCTTGGGGCGACCAGCCTGCCCCACGACATCAACTGCCTGACCAACACGCACCGCGACAGGTAGAGGTTTACCTTCCTCGTCCACGGTCATCAGCATGCGAGGCTGTGCTGCGACAAAGAGATAATAAAGCATGTAATGGTGCTTGCCCAGAATTGTGTGCTTCATGTCAAGCATCGCAAACGCGACGGTGATGAGCCCAGCCAAGGCAACATTCGAGTGCAGAGAGCGGTCCGAGTGCGAAGGAGAGAGGGTCAAAAGCCCTTTCCCCATGTGGACGAGGCCCTGTGCCACTCGAACAAGGAACAGAAGAGAAGGATCCTTGTAATAATAGCTGGATAGCTGGCGGAGCTGACTCGCAAGGCGCGCATTGTTCGTGCCAGCGCCGACAATACCCAGAGCGAGGCTGGCAGCCTGCGCGACATCCTCGTTACTGTCATGGCTCAAACGACCAAGTACATCGGTAACGTTGAGTTTGGGGTTTGAGATGTGTAGCAACGCGAGACCCACAGGGCAAGCCTTTCGAACCGCGGCGTCACCGTACTGAATGAGGTGGTCATACGCGCGCACCGCCATGTCCGATCCAAGCTCCTCCGCTGAGGCGATGAGGGCCACGCCGAGGGCGGCAATGGATTGCGGCTCGTATTTCCACTCTTGAGACTCGCCTTCGGCGCCCTCATTGGCATCGTCGCCATCAAGTTCAGGGTGCTCACCGCAGCGCGCCAGGAGGGCCTGCACCTTGAGAACGTTTCCACTTCCGGCGTAAGCGCAAGCCTCGAGGGTGGTCTGGAGGAATTCGCTGATGCGTGGTGGCAAAGTCTTGGCCACCTCAAGCGTAGCTTCGACCTCACCCTGACGCTGCAAGAAAATGAGGCCGAGACCAAGGCAGAGGAAATGAGCAAACGGGTCCTCCAAGTCTTTCTCCGGGCGAAGCATAAGAGCCTGCACGATTGCCTGCACGCATTCCTCATGGCAAGTGCCGACGAAAACCAGACCCAGGGAGAGCGCCGCGAACGCCGCAACATCGATAGGCGTGGAGTCATCCGTCACAACGGGAACCAACAACTCCTGGACCTCCTCCTTCTGGCACCCGGCGTACGCCAGGCCGAGACCCATGATTGCACCAATGCGCACGGAGGAGTTCTCCTTGTTAACGCTCTCGTACAGCAGACCGTACGCTGGATCGCAGTCGTTTCTAACGTTAACGTTGATGAGACCGACCGCGAGAAGACCACCGGCCACAACCTGCTGCTCCATGCTGTAGAGGTAGTTGTCCACTCGAGGAAGACCATCTTCCACGTCCCAGAGTAAAATTGATCCGAGGCTCGCCGCGGCAGACATCTTCCCGTGATCTTTGTTCTTGAAGATCCAGCTCACGTTTGACCCCGCGCCCGAAGACGCAGCCTCGCCCTCTCCTTCTCCTTCTGAGGCGGTGAGCAGCTTGTCCTGCCCGAATCCAGCATTTACAAACGCGTTCACAAACGTCGCAGCCAGGTTGGCGCGGGCGCTGTCCACGGCAGCTCCAGCCGGTGCACGCCCCTCCATCAGGTGCGTCTTGTAGATGTCCTCAGGCAGTTTGGCCTCCATGACGTCAAGGTCTCTGCCCAGAGTCAAGTAGTTTGCGCTGAGGTTCGAGTTGCTCATGATATTTTGAAGCTCCTCAAGCTCGTCCCCATCCTCGATCTCGCAAGGCCCCTCGTCCAACCTAAGCGGATGGCCGTGACGCGCGAGCATGTAGCAAAGCTGTCGCTTCTCCAGCTTGTCGTTGGACGCGATGAACGTCTTCTCCATGTAATCTTGCAGTCCAAGACGGCAGGCGACGCGCATCGCGTCGGTCAGCTTGCCGACCTTCATGAAGATCTCGTGGGCAACCTTCAGCACCACGGAATCCTCAGGCTCTGGCAGATAGCTCGAGCAGCTGAAAAGATAGAGGCACGTGCGGGCGTAGTTCCCCTCGTTCACGTGAGGAGCGAGCAGATCAAGTCGCTCGACCTCGATGAGGAGATCCACAGCCTCGGGCTCAGCGTTGTGCTTCATGTGGAAGGGGATGACCTCACTCACGAGTCCAAAAAGATCCTCAACGTCAGTGTCCTTTCCTTCCTTGGCGCTCTCATCCTGGCGACGGTGGAACTCTGTGCCGATCTCAGCAGCCAGGTTGCGGACGTACTGCGCAGATGAAAAACGGAGAATCAGTGGGTGTACGTAAACCGCGAGGAGTCGTGATTGTGATTGATGTGTATTCAGAGACGCGCGATGGAAAAATACGGGAGCGATCTCAGATCTGGGCAGAAAGCAGAAGACAGGCACTCACCTCGTGACCCCAAGTGCCGATATCTTCGTTAGATCCAAGGAGCCTGTACTTCAACGACTCGGGCATCGCGTCATGAATCGGTGCATCGGTCATGGCGAGCAGGGAGATGATGTCAGCAAGTAGCTTCTTGTTTTCACCAGGTTTGAGCTTTGCGTAGGTGTCCTTGAGGGTTTGAAGGTGGGGACGAAGGAACTTGAGCGGCTTCGGAACGCTCGTCATGGAGCTGCGAGGAACGAAGAGGATCGGATGCTGTCAGTGTATGCGTCGTGGATCGGTTCCTGTATTACGACGGGGAATCCTTCGTGGTTCGCGCGCACACGCGCCAGATCACGCGAGCGGGCGTGGAACGGTACTCACCTCGTGGCTGACTTGATCTCGCTCCTCATCGTCTCCATCGCCAGCTTTGCGACACCGGCCTTGGGGTCGGCGCTCCTCACGACCATCAGTTCGAGATTTTCTTTGAGCGCCATATCCTCTTCGGAGAGCTCGACTTCCTTCTGCTCATCCTTCTTGTCGGCAGCCTTGCCTCCCTTCTCGGCCCCGTCCTTTTTCTTCTCCTCGGCTGCCTTTTCGCCCATCTTCTCCGGACGAAGGGTGGTTGCCTGAAGGCGACCTCCGCTCTCTCTTACTCCTTCGGGCGTTAACCTCGCCGCCTCACGACACGGGCAGTCCCTGTGCGTCCAGAAGCACGCCTCGTACCCGAGACAGGCGCTGAAGCTTCTGATCTTGGTCTGGAGGACTCGGATCGGGAAGGTCAAGTTTTTCCGTTCAAATTGCTGATGCGACGACGGTAACTGTATTTCACCTAAAACCGGATTTAAATTAGACAATTGCGGGTTGTATCTGTTTGCATATGTCATGAAATAATTAATTATTGTTTCCAAATCACTCTACTCTGCTCGACTCGCCAGTTCGTCTATCCTCCTAAACTGCCATGGCCATCGCACGTTGTACAGGAACGGCCGGAGGTCAAACCTATTGTCCTCAGGCGAGTAGTTCTCCGCGTGATATGACGGCGTCAGCGTGGTCATCTTGTGACGGTTGCAGGAGTAGTAGAAGAAGAAGCTCTTCACCTTTGCGGCAATCTCCTTGGGTGACGACCTGTCCTTCCACTCGTGCAACAGTCGCTTGAACATCTCAACCGGTCCGAGCCTCGATATTTTGCGCAAGCGACCGTATACTCCGAGCTCTTCGTACGTCATCCCCATATCCTCTTCGTCTGTTTGAACGTAGTCATCGCGGATGGGTTCCAACTCAGCGGTGGGTGGTGCTTCTTCAACCTCCGCGAGAGTCGGGTAGCCCAACCTGTCAGCCCCCCAACGCAGGAACGAGCGAAGGTCTCCCTTGCTGATGCCACCGATGGGATTGACATCCGCTGACGAGCAGTCATACTTCGTCATGTATCCGCGAAGTCCCTCGTCCACGTTTGCACTTCCAAGAACCAATAAGAACCCGCCACGCCCTCGAACCCAAGGCATCAGTTGAGCCAGCACAAAAGAAAGGACCATGCGTATCCTCGCCTGGATGTTCTGCAGAGCTAAGTTTTCCACATTGCTACCTCCGTCGACCTTGAACTTAGGTGTCTTCATTGTCACAGAGGTGAAAAATGCAACGACCGCAGCGACGACGGTATCGATCCTCACATCAAGATGGGAAGCCCCAATCTCAGCAGCCAGCGCGGAGGAACGACTCCTCGTTGCAGCGCTGCTGTTCTCGCTGCCCAGGTAGACCGTCTGAAATAAGAGCCGGGCCAGCTCTTCCGCGGAGGGAAGAGATGCATTTCCGTCAATTTGGGCAATTCGGCGAACGTCGGCAGCGGCTACTTCATCCCCTGCTACTGCTGCTGCTATTGCGAGCTGACACATCGAACCAACAATGGCAGCCGTCGAGGAGCTGTCGGCTCCACCAGAAAGGGGCAAGAGATATCCACTTGCACCCGAGCGGCGAAGATAATCCCAAAGCCAACACGCCGGTCCGAGCGCGATTTCTTCCTGGGGTGAATGATAGCGAATCTCACACGGGGAGTGTGGCATCCGGGAGATATCATCACTCGGGCATAAACTGTACGGGACACGTATCATCGGATACTTGTCACTCGCTGAGGCTTGTACCGCCATGCTCTGGAAAGCACCGCGAAATCCAACCACAGCATCTAGGTCAACGTTAGCAGTCACCACCTCGACTTCTTGAATCGCAAACTGTTCTCCTTGTGCGACGATTTCTCCGTTCACCGCGATGCACGCGCATCCGTCGTAATAAAGGCGCCCACCGTCGCACCCGCGTTGGTTCGCATACATATAAACGCCGCCGCACTTTCCCGTAGCCGAACGAATGAGATCCATCCGAGTGTTCAGCTTACGAAGCTGATGATGACTGCCGCTGCCGTTGCTGATGACCTCCACTCCGTTCAGTGCCATCTGAATATGCGGGGCGGCTGGGGTGAACAGTTCTTCACAAGTCTCACTTGCCAAGCTAGCGTCGAGGAATTCAAGTGCCGCATCGCCGAAGGGAACGCGGGACTGGCCGGTAACAGCAGCGACCGCGGGAGGTAACTGATGGTCCTCGATCTTCTTCGGGTGCTGCCAGGCCGTAAACCAGCGCGTTTCTCTGTAGTTTCCGTCGTTGGCGAGGCAGAGCTTGGGGCGAATAAAGAGAATCTTGCGGTTCAGCACAAAGACTCTGCAATTATACCGCACCCCTCCGTGAATGACGGGCATGCCGACGTCGCAGACTATGTCATCCGTCTCATCTCCACTAAGCAGGTCGGCAAGGGATTCCCAAGAGTGTTCCGTCGTGTCCAGTTCCAAGAAGTGGTCTTCGCAGCCATATCCCGGCAACTCGAGCTCGGGTCCGACGCGGTATCGGGCACCCCTCCCTTTGGCTATCGATATCGACGACTTGACGCGAGCCAGGTTACCTTCGAAGTCCAACGCCCATTGGTTGAGAGCGCAGGTGGCGAGACACGTCACTCTCATCGTGAGCGAATTCCGCTTCACGTGGGGCTCGTAGCCCTGAGTCGCCCCGTGCGACTTCAGACTGTCACCCACGAATCGCACTGCGTAAAAATAGTGCTAACGGAGAGCTTTGCTTATTTTTTCCTTGCGCAGGCGCGGGGCGGTGTTGGTCGCCGGGCCGGAAGATGATTAACACCGCGATCGCTCTCTCGTCGCGACTCTCTTTGACACCATCGCTGGTCTCGAAGTCACGGGCCGGTTCAAACGGCACAGGTGCAGCGCGGAGGGGCCAACTCCAGGTGATCGCCGCAAAAAAGAACAAGCGGAAGGAAGAACGTAAGGCTCAGAAGAGAGCCGAGACCAAAGCACTCTTGGAGAAGCGGGATGCAAACAAGGAGGAAGAACCCGCCGATGCACCTGTATCTTCCGGCCCTCAGCCCTACGAAGCCACCGCGACGGTGATGCAATCCTTGACAATCTGTGGATCCTACAAGGATAAAACTGGAGATAAACTCCTTGACGGTGCCATCCTGGTCCAAGAGGCTGCCGAGACGCTGTGGAACGCTCCCTTCGTTTGCGCGAGTCACGATGCGTCTGATGTTTTCAACTACGGAAATAAAGCTGCTCTTTCGCTGTGGCAGCTCTCCTGGGACGAATTCGTTGGCCTGCCGTCCACCAAGTCCGCTGAGGATGACCAGACCGTCCAGTCTGAGCGAAGGGAGCTTTTGGATAGGGCGGCAAAAGATGGCTACATCAAAGACTACAGCGGTATCAGACAGACGAGCGACGGTCGTAAGTTTAAAATCAATGGAGCGACTGTGTGGACCATCACCGATAAAGACGGCAACAAGACTGGACAGGCGGTCAGATTCGACACTTTCTCCTGGGTGGGAGACGACGGCGAGGAGGAGGAGATGATGGTCTGCGAGGGTGGTGAAATAGTGTCCAAGAAATCCATCGCCGCCGACGCCGCCTCGGATCCGAAAGATGTTCCTTCAGAGGCAGAAGTAGCCGAGGCTTCCGCCGCGGTCGAAGCACAGGCGGCTGAGGTGAGGCGACTCAAGGAGGAGGATGGCCTTGATAACTCTTCGCCGGAAATCCAGGCTGGTGTGGCGTCTCTGATGGAGAAGAAGGCCGTATTGGCGGATCTGGAAGAGAGAATAGCGGCAGCAGCTGACGCCTGAGCGATTTAGGCGGCGGTGGCGCGTTTAGACCTGAATATCCACCCGGCCACCTGATAAAGGTAACCGGAAACGCCAAAAACAGTTCAGTAGTACAGACGTTTCGTTTCCCGTATTTTCGAGTGTGCCGAGCCGCTTCCGTCCCAACTTCTCTGCTTGAGGTGTACCGTGACCTTCATATGTGCTGCATCACGCTCGCAAACTTTTGCAGTGTATCGTAGATATCCAGCTGGACACAGGACTATTACTGCTAGTTCGTCCCTAGCCCACGATACCGGCGAAGAAGCATGACGGTCTTCCAGATGACGCTTCAGCCATTCGGGACCTTGAACTCCCTGCGGGGCCGTTTCATGATCCCGTGCGCCGTCACGACCCTCCTTCGGGTTGGATTATTTTCTCCGAAGAATTCGTTCATCTACAAGACACTCGGTAAGATGCGTCGCGACGTTCCCGATCCCGTAACCGATCTCGACCTTTGGCGGCTCTCAGTCGTATCGCGGTCCCGCCTTGATGTACCTGGAATGGAACACTGACTCTAAACGTCCTGGCCCCCAGATTGGTGCACCGTCTTGCTGGCAGCAGGTACGATGATGTTCAGCATGATCTATTTCGTCATGCTCGAGACGGAAAGATACGGGAAACTTCGCTCGGTGTTTGACTCGCGTCCTTGGAGGAACAGGGAAAACGCGTACCTTCCTGCAAGCTCGGCGTCGCCCGTCTCAGGAGCAGCAAACCGGTGCCCCTTCTCAAAGAAGCTGGCGAGGGGAGTCTGCCCCATCTGCTGCTCGTGCACATCGAAAGATGGTTTTCACCATGGCGATCCAAAACGATTACACGACACAGTAGGAATCGCGATGATCGAGTACGACATGGCTCGCAAAGCTGCAGAGGGCAGTGAAAGTCCACTGACGGCCCGCGTCCACCTGGATACCCTCGTGAGCTACCGAGGAAACTACCTCTTCGGAACAATCAGTCCATCTTGCAAGGGCTGTTTCATTAAGACGTGGTGCTGGAACGTCGCGTATCGTATGACTTGGCAATCATCGATCCTGGCTTTCAACGCCATGCTCTGCACTTTCATCTTCTATGCAGACATCAGCATATTCTACGCTGACCTCAAAAACATGCTTCTGTGCATATCAGCTTTTTTCTCCGTGTCGACTCTGTGCGTGCAAATCACAATTCTAGCCACTGCGGTGGTTTTCATCATTGAGCACCCGTTCATGGACGACGATGCGCTGCCGAAGTTGTTGATGGTGCGCAATAAACTAGTCATGAAGTGGATTCACTATTTTGCACTGCCGTCGGCAAAGTTTGGAGTCCCGGCAACCAGGAAATATTGGAGTTGGTTGACCAAAACTGACGCAAAGCAGCAAAAGTGAATCGTGCGCGTGAAAGGAGTTCGACCTTCGAAATCGTGCTCTACTATCTACATTCGTACCATCTACGCTTTAGCGTCGCTGAACATTTCTTGTATTATCGAGACCCTCTCAACATTCAGAACATTAGCGAACACTTCGCGAAATCATCGATCAGCTTATTAGTCCTTTTATACCCTGTTCTGCTCCAGGTTGCCTCCACAGCGTTCAATCGCACCTTTTGATCGCAGAGAGCTGTTGCCACAATGGGTAAGAGACGCGGCGGAGGAGGAGACTATGGAGACCAATACGGGGGCGGTTGGAGCGGGGGCCATCGCGAACCAGGGGGCGGGGCAGGAGGACGGGGCGGAGGAGGCGGAGGAGGCGGAGGAGGCGGAGGAGGCGGAGGAGGCGGCGGTGGAAGCGCGGGCGGGGGAAAGCCCGGCTCGGGTGTAACTTATCAACGACAGCTGCCAAAGTTTCTGCAACAGCACGCACACCTGCTCGGAACCAAGGAAGACGTCGCCCAACAGAGCGAAGATTATTTCGCTGACTCAGAGAAACTGTCCAAGTACGGCGACGAGGACGATGTTGCCGGTGCAGCAAGGAGAGGTCTCGGATCACACGGTGCACCTGTGAACCATCACAAAGCGGATGCAATGTCGAAAGCGTTTGGTATATCTGCGGACGATGAAGAACAAAAGCGAATGTCTCAGGAGGAGAAGGCAAAAGGGAATCGGGCCTTCAGTGAAAAGCGATACGAAGACGCCGTGAAGCACTTCACAGTGTGCATTAAACTGGACCCCAAAAATCAGGTGTTCTATTCGAACCGTTCGGCTGCATACCTTGCGTTGAAGGTGGGATCATACTCTCCGGTTCTAACCCAACTTCTGTGCTCACTTGCTTTGCTTTCCCAGGAAAATGAGTCTGCCCTCGCGGATGGTCGTTCCGCTTTGAAACTCGACGCTGATTGGATGAAAGGTCACGTTCGGGTGGGCGCTGCATACATGGCTATGCATAGGTACACAGATGCACGAGAGAGCTACGAGCGAGCCCTGGCGCTGGATGAAGGAAACGAACAGATAGCAAAAAATCTCAGGGATGCAAAGGACGCCGAGGAAACCTCGCTGGCAAAAGGAAAGTTTTTCTTCCAAAGCAGCAAGCGGAAGCGGACTGGTTCTGCTGTTCCAGCAGGGACGAGACTGCAGGACAAAAAACTGTTGTCGTTCGACGATGACGAATAATCGCTGCTTCACTGTATCAAAGGACTCTAAAGAATCGCTCAGCTAGTCGACAGCTAGTCCAGCTCTGTTATAGATTTCTCGGGCATCTTTGATTCCGCGTCATCGTCATCCTCCATTTCCTCTAATCGCTTTCGCATCTGACGCAGCTTGACTGCTTTTTTCTTTCGTTCCTGTTCTCGTAGAGCCTTCTGCATGCGGGGTATCTTGTATAGGTCCTCAAGATTCGTGATGATAGGGACATCCGGGTTCTCCCTGGTCATCCTTTCTTCTTCTGTTTCTTTCTCGTCCTCATCTGTGCTTGCCCAACCGCCGTCATCCCCGTCAAGGGTCAGGTATTCTTGTTGTGCAATATCCTCCCACAATTTAACCTGGATGAAAATGGAAATGTCAACAACTAATAGACTGATAGCCTGGAATGCATCGTTACTACATCATGAATTTCACTTACTTGGTCACTTGGCGGCGGATCTGAGACTATGTTTCCCTCGATCACCTCGATAGCACTTTCGTTTTCTCCTGAGCTGGGCGAGGACGTGACTCGAACCTGACAAGGGTTAATAATTGATTAAGCGTTAAAATATACCACCTTTGTATCTGAAACCAATATTGACGCACCTCAAGGGAGTATGGGCTCTCGCCGATGGATATCCCACACGATTCAACAGTCAACCGATAATATCCAACACTAGTTGGCGTGTAAGTCACAAAGTAGTGTCCAGCCTCAGTCTCCACAATATCGAAGTCACAGATCTCGTTCGTGCTTGATACGATCTTGATATCCAGCGGAAGATATTCACTGATTCTCCCGAGGACTGCATTTCCGAATCTGTCGAGTGCTTCTACAGAGAAACATGCCTTTGCACCAAGCTCAGCAACACGATATCCTTTGCCCTTGATGCAACAACGTCTCGGGAAAGGGCGACCAGGAAGGACTTTCACAACATAAGGAGAATCTGCGACATGCTCATCAGCGCCAATCATTACTGAACACGTGTACACCCCAGCAACCTTCGTGGAAAACTTTACCGTATAACTGCCATCATCGTGATCAGTTATTTCTGCAAATGTGCTCTCTTTTGTATCGCTGTTTTCAAAGCACACGTAGAAATCATCACCACCGTTCATTCGCCTGCGCATGTGCATGAATGTTTGAACGAACCTCATACGAGTGCTGGTCGTCGATGGATGAAAAGTTACTCACTTGTTTTTGAGCTCATCTCGAGCTTCAATGACAAATACACTTGCTTCTCCGGCAATTCCTCTACTAAGTCCAGGGCCGTGCACCCTTGTGAATGTCGGGTCTGCCGTGCTCTGAAGCCAACAATCGTCTTCCCATTCACCCCTAAATTTGGTTCCGTCGGCATACGAGCAAACGCCGTAACCGTGACGCATATCTTTGGCCCATTCTCCCTGTTGTCACTCCTTCGGTAAAATTAGGAAAACTTGGCAAACACAGTGCACACGTACGTTGTAAACTTCTTTTGTCGTTGCATCAGTGAATTTCCCCTTCCCATGTCGTTTCCCGTTCGTCCACTGACCTTCAAATACGGATCTACATCGCAAGGTGACAGTCAGAGAGGATATAACGAGGTGATACATCGGTTCACGGGTTTCCATTCTCACCCGTCGGGATACAATCGCTTTCCGTTGCCATCTTCGGCTCCATGTTTCCACTGACCTTGATAGCGACCGCCAGAGATTGATTTTGAGGTCCCGTATCCTTCTTTCGCGTCATGCTTCCACATTCCTTCAAATACTTCCTCGGTATCCTGATACTTTCCGTTTCCGTGCCTGCGAATCGAAAGTATAACGAAGATGATTACTTGAACCCCATTTAGGGCAGGGCAGGTCGAGCTCACCTTTCGTCGTTTTGCCACTCGCCATCGTACGAAGCGCCGTCAGAGTAAACGCACTTTCCCTTTCCATGGCGGGCATTTTCGAACCACGAGCCGGTGTACTTGTAAGCTCCTGAGATATGGAACGTTCCCTGTCCGTGACGCATTTGGCCCTTCCATCGACCGTCGTACTCCAGAGATCCATCCGCGGAGGAGTATTTACCGGATACTTGCATGCCCTCCGAAAAGTTTCCCTGGAAGTAGCTGTTGTCCGCGTACGTGTACCGACCATTACCATCCATGGCATTGTTCTTCCACTCACCCTCGTACACGTCCCCGTCAGAGAAAATCTGCTTCCCCCAGCCCCAACGTAGATCTTGTTTCCATTCGCCTTCGTACTTGTCCCCGTTGACGTATTTGCACACGCCCTGACCTTCGGCTTTGTCAATCACCCAGGTGCCGTCGTACTCCAGTCCACTGACATATCTGAGCAGGCCTCTTCCGTGGCGCTTGTCATCTTTCCACTCCCCATCGTAAATATCCCCGTTGGAACATTGATGAAGGCCCCTGCCATTTCTGATTCCCTCGATTGCTTCTCCCTGGTTTGGTCGGGAGAGGGTCCGGGGTCAGATTCTGTGTGTCAAGTGTTGTTACTCACAAGATGAGCGGGGTTCGGCTGCGGGAGCGGGAGTATCTGACCCGCACGATGTGAATCTCACCTTGTAAACGTCTCCGTTTGTGTAATTGAGCTTGACGTCGTTCAAAAAGCTGGGGTTGTCGAAGTTGGCAGGGTGCCCAACAGTCCCCTTCGCCGCCTCCCTCTCCTCCTCCTCCTCCTCCCCATCTTCCGGTTCGTTCTCACCGAGCATCGACTGCAAGCGGGCCACTTCCTTGCGCAGCTCGTCCGTCGACAGCGAGTTCACACCAGGGCCGTCTTCATCGTCGATATCGTCCATGATGATGGCCATGCTCGAGTAGAATGCGCTCGCTGTTTCCAGTGACGGCTTCTCGATAGCGACGTGTGCAAGACTTGGAGGCGAGCGTTGTTGACGACGTTTGGTCTCCTTTCCCAAGATCCATGATGCAGATTGATTCAGCAGTTCAGATTCTCGACTGAAAAAATGTCAAAAAAATGGCAAAATCAAACGTCACCGGTGGCTGGGAGGTGTTCAAGGGAGGCGTGAGTCCGCATGACAGTCACTCGGCTCAGCGGCGCGCTCGCCCATGAAGGGCGACATAGCGTGTGTCGTTTGTGGTGACAAGAGCGCGAAATACAAGTGTCCCGTTTGTCGCGCGCCGTACTGCTCCGTTCCCTGCTGCCGCACGCACAAAGGTGAGCGCCCCTCGCAACCTGCGAAATTATCACTCCCGACGAACAAACGAACGCGCGAACCAAACCTCACCTCCCACCTCCGCCCTGCCGATCCTCAGAAATACCTTGCTCGAAGCCTGAAGTCGAGCGTGCAAGTGCGGGCGAGGAGGGAGGCGGAGCGAGCCCAGTAGCAGCAGCAAAGGTCACGGAACCTTCTCAGCGACCGAGGGCGAAGTTGCCCACCGAAGAGGACACCGAAGACGAGGACGGAGCTAGACTTAGGCGCGAGCACCTCATCTCCATCGCGTCGAGCGACTTGATTCGCAAGGCTCTCTGTGACGAGCGTCTCGTGCAGACTCTCACTCACATCGACGCGTCTTCTCAAGCGGAACAGGCCCTCGACGCAGCCTGCGAGGACCAAGGATTCCGCGAGTTCACCGAGAACGTTTTGAACATCTTAGATCCAAAGCCTTGAGCTTCCGCGTCTCTCGATTCCAAGATGTTCAAGAAGTTCAAGGAGAAGACGACGGAGTTGAAAGATAGGGCTAAGAAGAAAGTGAACGATGCGACAGAGCAGAGCAGAAGGTTTCGGGAAAACATGGAGTCAATCACAGGTGTTGACAAAGCTCGCGAGCGCTTCGCACAATCTCGGAATCCAATCGGCAGCAGCAGCTCCGCCGCTAGACTTGGCGCGTTTTCCGGAGCTGCCACCGCCCCATCGTCGCTTAGCGACACCTTTTCGAAGATTGGTGCGAGTCCCTATGAAACCAACGGCAATGAGACAGGAAGGTCGAAAGCTGAGATGAGCACCGCAGCTCCCGCCCAGACGAGGAATGGAGGCGAAGTACAGTCCGAGGTCACCCAGGGTTCTAGCTCTGCTCCTGCTGATGAAATCATCTCGACACTCGAACCCGGGTTTTACCTGCCAGAGGATGAATTCGACCCCCTTAGACATGTTCTACAGTCGATCGCAGACGCACGTGGGGATTTTACGACGGACACGCTTCACAAGGAAGAGGAACAACTGTCGACAGTCGTCGAGGCGGTGTCAACCCTTCTTTCAAAACAAGTTCTTGATCATTACGGCGAGTTCGTACAAGGAATGAGCAACATCACTGAGCTGACCAATAACCTGGAGCAGAGTTTCGTCATCGTGAAGAATGGACGCAGAAACCTTTCTTCAGCCTCGGATAACGTTGCAGATGCCCTTCGAATTGCAGAGTCCCAGACGCGGAAAAAATCGTTGATCTCAACCCTAAACATGCTTGTACGCGTCCAGGAATGCCAAGGATTGGAGGCCAAGATCAAGGATAGTCTGGAATCATATTCGTTTACAAAGGCTGTCAATGAATATGTTGCAGCCCAAAGAACATTGCATGCCCTTGATGGACTCAGTTGTGCAGAAAGCTTCAGGCAGGACCTGCGCTCACTGCTCTGGGATTTGGTTGCAAAAATGGAGGGGGTTTTGTTTGCAACATGTGGGGATTTTCAACCCTCGGCCTATCAGCCACTTTTCGATGCCTACCAATTACTTGGGGAGCAAGTCAAGCCGTTGGGCGATAAGGTGCAAGAATGTTTCCTGCGTGCTGTTGAAAGCCAAACAGAGCGGGTCCTGAGAAGTTACTCATTCCGCAAAGGAGGCGTAGCAGTAGCAGAGCGGCATGAGGACACAGCTGCGCAGGATGCTAAGATTGGATACAAAGAACTTTGTCAGCAATTGTCGCCAACACAGTTCTTTCCGTGTTTCCAAAAGACTTTGGAAGTTCTCTTCGATCTTTTATGCAGTCATCATACAATGTTGCGATGGCACGAAGACGAAAAGCAGACGATGCAAACTGGTGACGGACACGAGAGAGTTCAAGCGTGTGAAGCTGTCGTTGCAGCACTCGTCCGCAGTCGCCGAGCTATTGCAGATATGGCAGGAGCTCGTATCTCTGCTCTGTTGCAGGCATCCTCTGCCCCATCGTCAGGCCAATTTAAGGCTGTCCTTGATTGGGCTCGAGCTTTCATCGGAGTGGCTGAAGCATTCTCAGGCACGCAAGCCTCTGCCCTTAGAGGCCATCTCGAGCGCGCTGGAGATCGTTACTTCGAGTCGTTGCATGGACAGCGCCTCGAGGCTTTAAGTCAAATGTTTGGGCGTGAGATGTGGGCGAGGCTCCCTGAAGCGGCTGTGCAGCAAGCACGCACGGCACTACGCGCAGCCGCATCTCGCGGGCAGGGTGGTGGGGGTCAATTTTTTGGAGTTGCAGCTTTCGGTGGTGTGGCTGAGGATGGCAGTGGATTCAACTCTTGGATGGAGAAAGGCAATCCATTTGCAGAGGGGAGAGCTATATCGGACGATTCTCCATTGTCATTCAATGATGGAGAAGGTAGATCAGGGGACAAGGCCCTTGGGGCTGAGGACCCTGCTGGAGAAGCTGAAGAGGAAGAGGAGAACGCAGAAGTGCGCGCAGCATACATTGATGAAGATGAAGACTCAGATGAGAATGAATCCATCGATGTAGGTTTCAAACGAAATGGACGTGTATCAAGAAATGCAGCGACAGGGTTTTCTGCCCTCGGTGGGACAGATGGAGATGGAAAAGGACTTTCGGCGCAACACCCAACGCTAACAGCTTCATCTCTGTATCTGCTCCAGAGCGTCGCTGAATATCTGCGGCTAATGCGGGTTCTCACGCCATCGATGCCTGTCATCTTCCAGGGTTTTTGCTCTTTATTCGAGAGGACTATGGTGCATATCTTCGGTGTTTTCGGCCAACATGCAGCCCTCGAGCGGGATTCTGATAAGTTAACACCACGGTTGCGCTCCATTCTTGTCCAGGCCATGAATGGTTCAACTTTGGCTTCGTTTACGCCAGCAGTAGGTGAGGGAGTTGGTGCAGAAGCATCGAGTGTCTTATCCTCTGGGAATCTTTATGGATTGAAGGAGCGTGCAGTTGCACTTGAATCTCTTGCGTGTATTGCAGACGAGCTGAAGCGCCTCAAACCAGGTCTCAAGCAAGCGCTGCCCCACAAAGAAGAACAGAAACTTGAGCGTTTCTTTGGTCAGACAATCAGCAGCGTAGAAGATCTGCGGGAGCACGTATATCGTCATGTCACAGGTTTGCTTCTCAACCTCTCATGGGTAGCCGAGACTATCGGGGACAGTGATAAGCTGAGCGACAAATTAAAGGTCGGCAAGTATGCAAAGAAGGAGATCTCGACAGATCACTCCAAGTGGGTGGATGATCTATCGGCTGAGCTGACCCAATTCGGTGCAAAACTTGCCTGTGCTGATGTAACTGCAGAAGCACTGGTGATGCTTTGGGATTTTGCTATAGCTGAAACAGCGTCTGCAATCGTGGATGGATTCTCTCGAGTGCGTAAGTGTTCTTCAGAAGGTCGTGCTGGCATGATTCTTGATGTCCAGATGCTCCACGGGAACATCCGTCACATGGCACCTCAAGGGACCAAGGAGGACTTCCGAATAGTCGACACGTACGTCAAGGCTTTCTACACGCCACAAGAGGAGATGAAACATTTTTGCCAGACGCACCTAGAGTTTACACAAACACAGAAGGTGGCCCTGATCAATCAGATGGCAGGAGCATTTGGCTGGGCTTCATCTGTAAAGAGTGAACTGATAGCGGGAATAGGGGCAAACGATTTATTGTGAAAGGAACAATCTTCCAACCCAGAGACAACTGAACCTGTGAGACCACCACACACGATACACCTTACATGCCATTACAAACAGAGAACCCACGCAGAGCACCCAACCTTGCCATTCGAGTTCGCCTACGCAGGTCGTCGAGTTCTCTTGCAGCATCTCTCTCCTTGCTCTCGCGGTTGTCAATATTTCTACACTCCTGTTCTTTTGCCTCTCTGATACGGTAGAGCTTCATAACTGGCTCGGGCAAGTCTTGATAATTTTTCGCGCAATCGTCAAACGTTATTTTTAAGCTGTCTCGGAATAAACTTGTCCAATCCGAGGCATTGTGATCGAGAGGCTTTGCGAAAAGCTCGATATTCATTTTCTGCAAATAAATGGTGAGAATACCTTCATCTTCATCGAGATCCCAGACGGATTCCTCAGTGATGATGCGGTGCTGGAGACAGCCTTCCAAAAAAATTTGCCCGGTCGCAACGTTTGAGATTTTGAGGCTTTCGCTGGAAATGAAAACATCGATCTCTTTCGCTTTGACTGGGAGATTGGAGACCATGATGCGGATTTCAGAGGCGGACTGCTGCCAGCGATGCGATTGATCCGATGCCTGAAACCAAACCTTCTCGTCCGTTTCGTTGTAATGGACGCGAGCCATGCAAAAAGGATGTTTGTCAACACGCTCGACCGGAGTGCCATCGAAATTAACGCGTGAATAGGTCCTGCCAGTAAAACAGCGCGCTGAGACTGAAAAAAGAACTGAATTCGCAAGTCGTCCTACTTGTAAGGCAGCTCGATTTCGGAGGATGGCTTAGAAGCCTCGACGATTGAGGACGATTGAATCTCATTGGACATGCGCTCTTCAACTGACTGAAACTGAAAAGCAAGCAAAGATTACGCGCTGCGAAATAAAGGAGAATATCGCCTTTGTCGCACCAATTCGCTTTGAATTTGTACTTTCTCGATGATAGCTGAAAACATGAATTTAGAAAGTCGACGCGCGATATTAAAAAGCATAAACCATTTACCAGAGTGATCTGTAAAGGGCCCAAGCTCTTCAAGATTGACGGACTGTACATCTCGGACATAAGCCTGAAGCAAAAACATTTTCAGCGCTTCTAAAAGGATTCAGATTGCTGATCAAACCTTTGCACGGTCTTCATCATCGCCAATATGAAAATGGTAACCAATCTATCCACAGGTGCGTAAGCATAACTAACGCGTCTTTAGCGAACAAAGCGCACCTTTACTTGCTTCTCCTCTGCAATAGTCGCCAATGAAACGTTTTCAATGAGAACGTCGCGAGCATTGCATGCCTATATTTTGGTACCCATCAGTTTACATCGGGCCAAAACGAATGTCAGTCAAATCAACTCACAGATTTTGCTGCTATCTTTTCCGCGAACGCCTTTCTAAGCGATGAATTGAACGCTGCAAGCTTTTGCTCCCGGAGGAAAACCGTTCCCTGGTTCACGCTGCGTAATTACACGCCGTTTGTACAGAAGGAAACGAGGCGTACCTTGACTTGAAGCAATAATGAACCAACTTTTTTGGCAATGCTCTCCTATGATGACACTTATCAGACATACTGTTGGGAAATTGTTTATTCTGGGCGCACCGGGACGCCATACTTTGCCGCAAGCTCTTGCTGGTTAACGGCGTTGAGTACTTCACCCGTTTCCTCATTGTTGAGTCCCTCAAGAATAGAATCGAATTTGTCTTGGTACTCGCCATTGTCATCGTCATCCTATGGATGTAGTAATGTCTTGACATGAATATCACGCGATCATCGGATTGCATACCAGATTAGCTGCAATTTTAAAACATTTAGCAGCCTTGACGGGATCCTTTGCTTCTTCTGGGCATCCGCGTTTCCCCGCTTCATACGCAAGTCCTTGAATATACCATGCCAAGCATCTAACGCGGAAGATTATCACCCTGGATGACATTGTTAATATTTTTAAACCTGAGCCGTGAACGTCAGTGAAATTGCTTACTCTATTGGCGGTTTGTTTGATGTCGGGCCGTGGTTCATCGTTTTGTTAATCGACTCTTTGCTTTCCGCTGTGTGTTCGTTCATTCTTTTCAACGCGGCCTGCCAATATTACAGTGAAAATTGGGAAGTGAGAGCGGACATTTTTCCCAAAAATATTTTTGCATTCGCACCTGACAGTCGGCGATAGCTTGATTAGAGCAGTTCGCTTCCTGAAACATTGAAGCTCGCTGCGCAAATTTTCGATGTTCAGTGCGGAAACGTCATTTATCTCGAGTCATAAATCCTCACCATCAGGTAAGCGATGGTAACACTCATTGGTTCGAGGGCCCATTTGGTTATGTATCCGACGAAATCTTTTGCAAATGGAGCCCCGGATTGCCTGAATTACCGCCAGACAGACGACTCGTCAAATAACCTGAAAAAAAAATTCCGCTCGAGTAATCCCACCATGATTTTATGTGACAGAACATCGCCTCTCGTTTCTCTTGGTCGGCTACAGTTTGCATACTCGGTGGAGCAATGAGACCTCTGGACTCGTATGCCTTGAGCTCAAACAAAACAAAATCTGCAACTTGCTCTCGTGTCATAAGCCCTGTCGTTTCCTGAGACAGCACACCAAGTGGTCAACGATTCGTTTGCAACATCTTTTGACGAACGCGTCACTTACTTTAACAGCGCGTCTGTACTCTTCCTCGTTGATGCTGCTTTTCTCGGGGACCAAACCATACGACATTTTGAACGCCTCTAGAGCCTTTGTTTTGAATAATTGAGACGTTTTTAATCTCGAGCTCAGGAACATGTGTCAGCTCACCTCATTGTATCGCCTCAAGGCTTTCAGCGCAGCGCTGTTTGTGTGTTTGGAGAGCGAGTGTTGGATGAGTCGAGACCTTGTGTGCATTTAAAAAGCTCCGCGCGAGACATGCATACTTACGCTTTACGCCACCATGCTTTGTGCCATCCCGGCTGCACTTCACACGCCTCCTGCGCATCGGTTAAAGCCAGCTCAAACTTCCTCGCCTATCGGAACAAAAGCTCAGCGATTCGGTCCCGAAGACAAGTACCGTAGTTTACGCACCTTGGCATACGCGAGCGAACGATTGCTGTAGACCACGTGCAGCTGCTCATACTTCGGGGGCACTAGATTCAGGCACTCGGTGTACCTGGGTTTGGTGGGAAGGAATTCGTCAAGCTTTCGGTCTCCCACAGAAAAGTCACCAGGTGCTCACTTGATGTACGCATCCCGCGCGTTACCCGCCTTCAAGGCCGAGTCAGCTTGGTTCTTGACATAATTTGCCTTCATGGACCTATTTCAAAGGGCGAGCGTGGGTAGGCTGTGTTAGTCGCTATCACGATACTTCCATGTACCAGGCGTCTTCTGCCTCCGTCGGCCTGGCTCATCCGTCGACGGGACTCGGCGACGAAGGCGATCGACCGGTCTCTCCCGATGTGTGCTGGGCATCTCTCACCTGAAGTCATCATCACCTGAGAATCGCTCGGTAGAGGACATGGCGAGACTGCTCCTGCGGTGACCTCACTGGGATGCTCGTGATGCTTTCGATGGTTGTGCCCTGTAACGATGTGCAGCATTGGAACGAAAAACGCTCGCTCTTTTGGGCTCCCGTTAAAACGAAGTCAGTTCGCTTGCACTTTCTCTGATCTCTGATCTATCTGACAGTGAACCAGTCAGAAAAAGCATCCATCCATCCCATCCCGTTTGATTTTGCCATTTTCCAGCAGGCCAGTCGATCTCTTTTCCATCATTTTGGATTTTGGACCCGACTGGCTTTTTTGGTTTGAGGATGCAGCATCGAGCTCGTCCGAGGAGACACACTCGCCTCGCGCTGGCGCGATGGAGTCGGCTAA
>Ga0115567_10000613_pt1 | contig 34859 bp, 35 predicted proteins | sample COGITO_mtgs_1204_2_FD_88679 | JGI IMG/M metagenome (GOLD analysis project Ga0115567, IMG submission 88679) | Pelagic marine microbial communities from North Sea - COGITO_mtgs_120412 | ecosystem: Environmental > Aquatic > Marine > Epipelagic | place: Germany:Helgoland, sampling site Kabeltonne...
AATAAATAATCTGTTGACCCGATATATTTTTGTATTCTTTTTTGGTAACAAAAAGCCTATGAAAATCCGTAAACTCCACTTTGGACAATTTCAGATCTATCCTAATATCATGATTGGGGAAATTTTTGAAGGTATTCATTTCAATCAACTTCATAATGACGTCGTCTGGGACCTGGCCCTATCAGAATATGGTACAGACCGTGAATTTGGATACATCAGCAACCGTACTCAAACCTATAGTATTGACCCCATGGTTCATTACAAGAACAGGGGGTTTTCCAACCTGAAGTGCATGGCCATCGTTGAGCCCAATGGGGTAAAGCCATCCACCATAGGCATAGAGTCTAAATTTTTTAATAAAGATGGCTTACAAGCCTTTTGCAATATCAAGGATGCGATGGCCTGGGTCACCACGGTCCTACAAAAGTCAAAGGGGCTCTAGTTAACTCGCCCCTGCAGCTTCTTCCTGGCGAAATAGTTGCAGAATCGCAGGCCCGATAAAGCTTGAAATAACCCCAGCCCGCAAGCCCTCATGCGCATAAGTCTGCGCTGCTACGTCACCAGCAGCTCCATGGATGAATACCCCAAAAACAGCGGCCATTAATGAGTCGTATTTCTGCGCGATCAAGGCCGCGATCACACCGCTTAGCACATCTCCACTACCAGCAGTGGCCATTCCAGGGTTTCCACTATTATTGATGTACATATTCTTTCCAGAAATGGTAATCGTGTGAGCCCCTTTCAACACCAGTATTAATTCATGTTTGCTTGAGAAGTCTTGTGCCAGCTCCAGTCGTTCCATGCCAGTGCTCCATGGGCCTAATAGTCGTTCCAACTCGCCATCATGCGGTGTCAATATAGAAGATTTCGGGATCTTTTTTAACAATTTAGGATGTGCAGCCAGGATGTTGATTCCATCGGCATCGATAACTATGGGTGAAGATTGTTGTTTAATCGCTTTCGCGAAAGCGGAAACCACATCATCTCCAGTGCCTATTCCAGGCCCCACACATAAATTATAAGTAGCGATGTCCAGTTCGAAATCAATAAAATGATCCGTTCCGGGATCGGTAATTGTCATGACCTCTGCCACTGAGTATTGTAAAATATCGTTGCCTGTCGCTGGTACGTAGGCCGTGACTTTTCCTGCACCCGCATTAATGGCTGCCGTCGCACTTAAAACAGCAGCACCCATTTTGCCTTTGCTACCCGCCATAACCACGGTATGGCCGTAATCTCCCTTGTGGCTATACTTAGGTCTAGGCCTATAAATATTCTGTGCCGCATGCTTTGTAATTAATGTAGCGACGGGCTCCACGCTTTGTACATACTCAGGGTCCAAACCTATTTCAATGACTTCAAAGGTACCAGCGAAAGAACCTGTATCTGAAAGAAAAAAGCTAAGCTTGGGACTGTGAAAGGTAAAAGTATGGCTTGCCTTGATGACGGCAGATTCCTTGGGTTGTGGCTTATCTGCATAGAGCCCACTTGGCATATCAATACTTATTATAAATGCTTTAGAATCATTGAGGTGATGAACCAGATTTGCCATCCAACCTTCTACCGGTCGGTCTAACCCTATACCAAAAATGGCGTCGATAACAATGTCTCCACTTTTGATATCTGGAATATCCTCTTTACAATCCAAAAGTGTAGGCCAGTTTTTTGAGACTTCTTTAATGCGTGCATAGTTGGCTAGAAAGTCCTCAGACCTATGTTTGCTGCAATTAGTAATATAAACAGTCACGTGATACCCATGCTGTATTAGATGCCTGGCAATGGCGAGACCATCACCTCCATTATTTCCTATACCACAAAATACCTTGATAGGTACTGGAGCACCAGCCAGTCTCTCATGAATTTTATTAAAGACAAGTATGGAGACCCGTTCCATGAGCTCTACGCTGTCAATATCCTGTTTTTGTAGGGTTGCCTTGTCAGCATCAGCCAGCTGTTGCGCAGTCAATAATTTCATCTCAATCTTTTAATAGAAGCAAGTTAAGGAATATGAGTGATTTATGGTAGTCATTTAAGAAGCATTGACCGCACTACAATCTTCTTTTTTGGTATCATATTTTGGTACCTTTACCGTCCCAAAAAATCAATATACCATGAAGAACACGGCTCTTTCAAACATTCATCAATCCCTAGGTGCTAAAATGGTTCCGTTTGCAGGATTCAATATGCCGGTGCAATACGAAGGCGTCACCATAGAACACAACACTGTACGAAAGGATGTGGGCGTTTTTGATGTTTCTCATATGGGTGAATTCATAGTAAGCGGCCCTAAGGCTTTAGACCTTATTCAAACAGTGTCTTCTAATGACGCTTCAAAACTTAGCATAGGACGGGCACAATATTCCTATTTACCTAACGAGACTAATGGTGTTGTGGACGATATGCTTGTTTATAGGATCAAGGAGGATCAATATCTTTTAGTGGTTAATGCGTCGAACATTGAGAAAGACTGGAATCATATTTCAAAATACAATGAAAAGATAGGTGCTGACCTGCGGGATTTAAGCGAAGACTATTCTTTGCTTGCCATACAAGGACCTAAGGCTGTTGAAGCCATGCAATCCTTGACCGGTGTCGATCTATCAGCTATAAAATATTACCATTTTGAAATTGCTGATTTTGCAGGTGTTGAAGACGTAATTATTAGCGCGACCGGATATACAGGCAGCGGTGGTTTTGAGATTTACTGCAAGAATACTGAGGTGGAGCAGGTATGGAATAAAGTGATGGAAGCTGGAGCTGATTATGGAATCAAACCTATAGGACTAGCGGCAAGAGATACCTTACGACTGGAAATGGGCTTCTGTCTTTATGGGAACGACATAACAGATATTACCAGTCCACTAGAGGCAGGATTAGGTTGGGTGACTAAATTCAGTAAGGATTTTGTAAACTCTAAGGCACTGGCAGAGCAAAAAGAAAAAGGCGTACACCGTAAACTCATTGGATTCACCATGGATGATCGTGCGATACCTAGAGGTGGGTACGTGATCACTGATGTGGATGGCAATAATCTGGGAATGGTAACTAGCGGTACGATGAGCCCTACTCTCAATCAGGGAATAGGCATGGGTTATGTGCCGTCTTCCATGGCAGTACCCGATACTAAAATATACATCCAGATACGCAAGAAGTTGGTTCCTGCAACAGTAGTGAAACTACCTTTTTATAAACCTTAGATTTATTTGAACAAGATATTGATCATAGGCGGTAGTGGCTTTGTAGGCAATGCGATCTATAAAGAGCTAGCGTCTTTTTATGATGTGCATGCCACGTACTTAACTGATAACCTCAGTCTGGAAAAGAACAAGCATTTCCATCAATTTGATATGGAAACGGAAGAGATTTCTACCCTACTCGATCATTTAAAGCCCAATTACGTCATCAGCGCCTTGCGAGGTAATGTGAATGGACAGATTCATTTACACTATGAAATGATAGACTGGGTTTTGAAGCACGATTCTCGAATTGTTTTCCTTTCTAGTGCCAACGTCTTTGATAGGTTCACCAATTTTCCGAGTTATGAGTATGACAAGACCTTTTCAGAAAGTATCTACGGACGATTTAAGATTAAAATTGAAAATAGCCTTTTAAGGCTGCCTAATCATAAATATATTATTTGCAGGATACCAATGATTTTTGGTGCCAAAAGTCCTAGGATAGGTGAATTGAAAAGGCGAATTGCCAGTGGTGAATCCATTGAAGTTTTTCCTAATGTGGTCATCAATGCCACTCACATAGATAAGCTCGCACAACAGGTACATTATCTCATCAACAGACGCAGAAAGGGCATTTTTCACTTAGGTAGCAAAGATTTGATTCATCACAGCGATCTGATTGAAGAAATTTGTAAAAAATTGACGGACTTACCTCCCGTTTTTAAACATGTTTTTGACTCCAATGAAGACCGGCAACTTTCTGTGCTGCCTAAAGACAACTTACTTCCTAAGCATTTACAATTGACCATAGAAGAAGTGGTGGAAAGAACTCTAATTTGAAGGCTCCAATGGTATGGTAAGAACAAACTTGGTTCCTTTTCCCAATTCAGTTTGCACATGAACATGACCTCCTATTCCTTCAATATACTTTATGGCGAAAGTCAATCCTAACCCTAGACTTTCATGATTTTTAGTTTTTTTGATGCTTCCTTGCCTAGAAGACCCAGGTATTTCATTCAGTTGGAGTTTGGGACTTACCATGCTCGTATCTTCTATGGTGATCAATGCCTGGTTATCAAGAACCCCTGTGACTAAAGATATAGAACCACTTTGAATTTGTTTGAATGAATGATCCAGTAGGTTCTCAAAAGCTTGCTTTAAAAAAACAGGATCTGCCTTAACCATCGTGTGCTCTTCAAAATTTTTAAATAAGAAATTAAGACCTTTTAAATGGGTTTGATTTATGGCATTTTGACTCATTTTTTCAAGTATGGAAGACAAGTCAATGCTATCTTTTATGATATAAAAGTTTTCTTCATAAAGAGAACTACTGATGATGTCATCAAAAGCTTGCATCAATCGTTCTGCACTTTCTTTTTGTGCACTAAGTAGTTCTGTAATACCTATAACGGTACTTTCTTTCTCAAACATCGATTTAGTGGTCTCCAACAGACCTTGTAGCGGAGTCTTAACTTGATATCCAATTGTTGTTATCATGTTATTTTTAAAATGGTGAACTGTTCGCAACTTGTCTTGAAACGACTTGAATTCATCTTGAATTTTTAACCGATCCGTAAGGTCAAAGAAGTAGAACACGTAACCATCAACCTCATTAGAATAATCTAAAATAGGTTTGAACAAAGCATCGTAAAAGGTTCGGTCAGATTCAAAAAGTTCTAAGTGTACCTCTCTTCTATATTCCTTCCCTTCATCCAGTACCCGCTTAATAATATTAAACTTCAGCCTATCGTGACTACTGAGGATTTCTTTGAAGTTGGATTTTTTTAATACTGGATGGTAACCCAGCCTTTTTGTAAATAAATCAGCAGTGACCCTATCGAGACCTATGATCGTCCAGTCTTTATCCAGCATGATACTGCGCACAAAGGTATTGTCTAGCAATGTCTTCATGTAATACCTGTGCTTGTCCTGCATCTGGTTCAATCGATATTTATCATCGACATCAATAAGATTACCTACTAATTTGATAGGCACATTTTGGGTGTTAAATACTTTAAATCCATGGACCTCAAAATGTTTGTATTTCCCATTGAAGGATTTCATCCGGTAGGCGTTGATGTAATAAGCACCTTCCTTCTCCAGCTCCCGTTGATGCTGTCTAAATGCTTCATCTCGATCTTCTGGATGTATAAATTGACGGAATTCCTGCTCAGTCAAACTATCTGGAATATCCATTTTTCCTCTGAACGAGCTACTGTAGACTAAATCGTCCTCGATCAAATCATGAGTGAAGTAACCAGAATTCATCGCGCGCAATGCCAGTTCCATATTAGTCTTAGTCTCTTCTAAAGCAATAGACTGATTCTTGAATTTAGATATGTCTTGCATCACCCCATGTACATAGGCAACCTCTCCATTAAATACTTCAAGATCTGAAACGATACGTACCCAAATCACATTATTATTACGGGTAATGAGCTTGATCTCAATATCGTATGGTCGGTGTTTATCATACAGCTCTTTCGAAGAATTCTTGAAAGTATCCATACTGTCAGGATGCACAAACTCTAGAAATAACTCTTTGGTTATCTTAAGTTGATTTGAAATCTCCAGAATTTCATAGAGACAATCTGAACCAAACATTTCATTTTCAGAAGGGTTATAAGTCCACCCTCCTATTCTTACCACCTGTGTTACCTTTTCTAGGATTTCTTTTTGCTGTTCATCAGCAGTGACGTCAATACCTATCAGGTACACCTTACCATCCTTATAACCCACATTACTTTTTATGAATATGGGTTTGCCATTTTTGGTAAATATCTTCAGAGTTGTCGTTAATCGATTCTCCTCGTTCTGAAGACCATCAATATGATGGGACCAATTGCGTTTCTCAGCAAGTAGGGAGTTAAGATTGTTATTTTCAAAATAATCCTTATCATATCCTATAGCGTCATAGAACATCTGGTTAGCTTGAAGCAAATTGGAATCACTATCAAGGACCATGCTTATCACACAGGTATTGGTGACTAATTCCTGAAATGGAAAAGCGCTTTTTTGAAGATCAACAGCCATAACATTTGGTTCTTGGAATACAGAAGAACGTTAAGTTATTGAAAATCATCAAATTTTAATAGAAAAACCGACAATATTTCAATGTGAAAAAAGACTGTACATACCATTATTAGTTTTTATCAGCATCTTTAAGGAATCCATCGGTCCTTGCCAAAATCTGGTTTGCGCTTCTCTAGGAAAGCATCACGTCCTTCTTTAGCTTCATCTGTCATATAAATCAACCTAGTCATTTCTCCCGCAAACACCTGTTGGCCCACCATACCATCATCTGTGGCATTGAGCGCAAATTTTGCCATTTTAATTGCTGTTGGTGATTTTTGCATGATTTCCTGCGCCCAGTCGTAGGCGGTCTGGTCCAGTTGATCGTGAGGCACTACGGCATTGACCATTCCCATATCCATGGCCTCCTGCGCATTGTAGTTACGGCCTAAGAAGAAGATCTCCCGGGCTTTTTTCTGTCCTACCATCTTGGCAAGATAGGCGCTTCCATAACCAGCGTCCACACTGGCAACGTCAAGATCTGTTTGTTTGAAAATCGCATGCTCCTTGCTCGCGATGGTCATATCACAAACCACATGTAGACTATGGCCACCGCCCACAGCCCAACCTGGCACGGCGCATATAACGACTTTAGGCATAAACCTGATCATGCGTTGCACTTCCAGGATATTCAATCGACCAGTTCCTGCACTGTCCTTATAACCGTCCTTCCCACGGGCATTCTGGTCGCCACCGCTGCAAAAAGCCCAGCCGCCGTCCTTGGAACTTGGTCCCTCACCGGTAAGAACGATAACACCTATGGAAAGATCTTCCTGCGCATCGTAGAAAGCATCGATCAGCTCACTCACCGTTTGTGGTCTAAAGGCATTGCGCACTTCCGGTCTATTGAAGGCGATGCGCGCCACGCCATCGGCTTTTTTATAGGTCAGGTCTTTATACTCCTTGGCTGTTTTCCAATTAATGATACTCATAGTGGTGATTTGAAACTCAAAGATAGACCGCTCTAGCCTTTATACCATATTCTAATGATCTGGAAATTTTGAATGGAATGTCCACCGGTATAATACTGGGAGACTTCCTTAGAATTGCCATTGCCTTTAGAATAGATGTTAGGTAATACAACGGTTTCGACATTCATAATCTCCTTACTATAGTTTCTATGGGTCCACTCATTGGCACGTATTAAAACCTCATCCAGATTTTCATAAGTAGCAATCCCCCAGAAATTCTTTTCCAATTGCTCTGGGATAAAATCGATGTAGTTGATGGTTGTTGTCATGCTTATAAGTAATAAGAAAAGTTGAAATGTTACGCTTTCGTAGCTCAATGAATGCGGCATAAACTTCTTTTTGCTGTGATTTCGCTTTCGCGAAAGCGAAATCAACAAGAAAGCGAACTTCCCATTCATCTTATGTCTGTTTAACAAAATCCCGTTAACATTCCACATTCCTGCGTGCTGTCCCTTAAATTTGCGTTATGAGTGATGAAAAAAAGCCGGATGCCGTAGTCTATGATGCCGAAAGTGGCACCTACAATGCCGCACTATTGCCCTATGCCAGTGGTGTGGGCGCGCCCAAGATCACTACGCCTGACATTACCTCGTGGAAGCAGAACAATATCAATAAAGTCAACCATGAGATCAAATCGCAGTTTGACCAGTTGAAGGCGCAATATGAGGCGATGACTAAAAAATTTAGCGACAACCAGCTGGTATATGGCGCTAAATTCTCCTTTGAACCCATTGTGGGCGAGACCTATCACTTGTACCAGAACAACGATGGCAACTTTTTATCTGTTATTGCACCACACGAATGTCGCTGGGACCATGTGGGCACCTACCGCCTATCGTCAGAAAAATTGTGGGAAGAGATAAGCTAAGCAGGCTGGAAAAAGACAAAAGACCGCTGCGCTCCATGACGAAAGACAAAAGACTTTTTGGGATTACAAAAAATGATTCTTTTCATCTAGGAAGAACCGATCGATAAATCACTTCTAACTCTCTTCTAACTCAAATACCTTAGCAAGTTTTCTTTTTTTTAGTTTTAACAACTAAGAAATTAGTTTAATTCAATTATTCATTTATATTTGAACTAAACAATTAGTTTTATGAAGACGCTCACACAGGCCGAGGAGGAAATCATGCAGATTCTATGGAAGTTGGAAGAAGGCAATGTTGCCGCCGTCATCGAGCAGATGCCAGAGCCTAAACCCGCCTACAACACCGTTTCTACCATTACCAGAATATTAGAAAGTAAAGAATTCGTGGGCTACCGTAAGGAAGGCCGCGGCCACATCTATTATCCGCTGGTGTCTAAGAATGCTTATTCTAAAGCGACGGCTGGTAAGTTTGCCAGCAACTATTTTAAAGGTTCTTATAAAAGCATGGTCTCCTTTTTTATGGAGCAGGAAAAGCTATCTGTCAAAGACCTGGAAGAAATTCTCAATGAAATCAATAAAAAATCCTGATCATGACACACCTTTTACACAGTTGTACGCTGGCACTGGTCTTTTATCTGCTCTACAAGATTATCATCAAAGGTTCGCAGGGTTTTCAGGCACACCGCTGGTATCTGTTGGCGATACCTGTAGTTTCAGCGGTGTTGCCGTTGTTTGTGATTCCCTTAGGTAATCTCCTGAACCTAGAAACGGTTCTTGTTGCAGAAGGTGTCAATGACATCCCTCTTATTCTTACCTCAAGCAATGCCCCTACGGCCCCTGCTGCACAACCTGCTATTGACGCCGTGACCATGATATGGATTCTTTATGCCGCAGGCGCAGGGTGCGCCCTGCTCCTATTTATGTACAAATTGGCGCGCATCTATCAATGGAAGGATGATGGTAGCACCAAATACGTAGACGGTTCCTACATTGTCACCGTGCACAAGCTGCCTACCGCGTTTTCATTCTTGAACTATATTTTTATCAATGACGCTATTGAAAAAGCGGAATATGACCAAATCTTGCTCCACGAGATGACCCACGTAAAGGAGAAACACAGTTGGGATCTATTATTCTACGAATTCTTGCGAATTCTCTTCTGGTTCCATCCTGTTTCCTATCTCGCTCAACGCGACTTAAAACTGATCCACGAACACATAGCCGATGAGAGAACCATCGCCGTACACGGTAGGAAATCTTACTATGAAAACCTATTGAAGCAAGTCATGGACTGTCCAGACTTCTCTTTTGCCAATGCCTTTTTCAAACTAAAAACAATTAAAACCCGACTCGCTATGATCAATAACACACAACCCAAAAAATTCCCAGCCCGCAAACTCATATGGATGCTGCCCATTCTTTTTGCAAGTTTAACGTATACGGCTTGTAGTACAGAACTGGAAACAGTGAATACAAAAGATGTGAAAGCTGTAGAAGACCTGCCTACTCTACAAGGTTTCGTTTATGGAACTAAGGACTACTACAAAGGCGTGACTCAGGAAGAGCGAGCAGTTTTAGATGCTTATCGGTCAAAAATGGACGCGTATTTCAACATGGATCCTAGACCCTCCTATAAAGAAATGTTGAAGACTGTGGATTTTACGAGATACTATGAAATCCAGCGTAAAATTCGTGAAAATGGATCCACCGTAGTAGTCGATACGGACAACGGGATGATATTAACTATTACAGAATCTCCTTCAGGGACCGTACACTACACTGGTAATTCATTTGATGAACAATTGAGTATGAGTTTTGATGAATATAATGCCTATGTAACAAAATTAAAAAATGCCACGGCAGATCAAAAAGAGGTAACGGAAGAAATTGTTGGTGTTGAAGCAATTCCTAAAGAAACAGCAACAAGCGAAAAAACCGCTACAGTTCCTTTTGCAATAATTGATGAAGTCCCAACCTATCCTGGATGCTCAGGAACTAATGAAGAAAGAAAAAATTGTATGCAGGAAAATCTCACAAAGCATGTACTCGATAATTTTGACACCAACATCGCAAAAAAAGTTGGGTTATCTGGAAAGCAGACAATTTTAGTTCAATTTTTGATAGATCTAAATGGTAATGCGGTAAAAGTGGTCTCTAGGGCTAAGGCACCAGAGCTGCAGGCCGAAGCCGCAAGAGTAATAAATTCAATTCCAACAATGCAGCCTGGAATACAAAGAGGTCAACCAGTTCAAGTTATTTACGCAATGCCCATAATTTTTGAAGTAAACTAAATACTTAGTTTAATGAAGACACTCACCCAGGCCGAGGAAGAAATCATGCAGATCCTTTGGAAACTGCAAGAGGCCAATTTAGCATCCATCCTAGATGAAATGCCAGCGCCTAAACCGGCCTACAACACGGTATCTACCATTGTGCGCATCCTGGAGAGCAAGGAATTTGTGGATTACCGCAAGGAAGGCCGCGGCCACATCTATTTTCCGCTGGTGTCTAAGGATGCTTATTCTAAATCTACTGCCGGTAAGTTTGCCAGCAACTACTTTAAGGGCTCGTACAAGAGCATGGTTTCCTTTTTTATGGAACAGGAAAAGCTATCTGTCAAAGACCTGGAAGAAATTCTCAACGAAATCAATAAAAAATCCTGGTCATGACACACCTCCTACACAGTTGTGCGCTCGCACTGGTTTTTTACCTGCTCTACAGGATCATCCTTAAGGGTTCACAAGGATTTCAAGCACATCGTTGGTACCTGCTGTCGATACCTGTAGTAGCTGCCCTATTGCCCTTATTTGTGATTCCCACAGGCAACCTCCTGAACACAGAAACGGTTCTCGTTACAGAAGCCATCCATGACATTCCAGTCCTTCTTAATCCTAGCACTACCACAGCAGTGGCTGAAGCACCATTTATTGACTCGATAACCTTGGCTTGGATTCTGTATACCGCGGGTGCGGGAGGTGCCTTGCTCCTATTTATGTACAAACTGGCGCGCATCTATCAATGGAAGGACGACGGCAGCACGAGATACATCAATGGTTGTTACGTTGTCACGGTACATAACCTACCTACCGCATTTTCGTTCTTGAACTACATTTTTATCAATGACGCTTTCGAGGAGCGCAGCGACGAAGAAGTTCATGCAGAGCGACGTCGAAGTACGAAAGCGGAATACGACCAAATCCTGCTCCACGAGATGACCCACGTGAGGGAAAAACACAGTTGGGATCTATTATTCTACGAATTCTTGCGGATTCTATTCTGGTTCCATCCGGTTGCCTATCTGGGGCAACGCGATCTTAAACTCATCCACGAACACATCGCAGATCAGAAAACCATCGCCGTACACGGCAGGAAATCCTACTATGAAAACCTATTGAAGCAAGTCATGAATTGTCCAGACTTCTCCTTTGCCAATGCCTTTTTTAAACTAAAAACAATAAAAACCCGACTCGCTATGATCAACAACACACAACCCAAAAAATTCCCAGCCCGCAAACTGTTGTGGATGCTACCCATCCTTTTTGCAAGTTTGACGTATACGGCTTGTACTACGGAACCTCAAACTGATATGGACATCGATGCCAAGATGGCTGAGTTCTCTGAAGGGGGAAAATATGATGATGTCACAAAGGCTGAGTTTGACTTGATTAAAAAGATTAAAGTCTTTGAATCAAAATCAATGAAACAACAACAAGCTATGCCCGATGAGCAGTTTACCCTGTTAGAGAAAACTAGAAAAGACTATAAGTTTTTGACAACTGGAGCTATGACTAGAGTTGATATTAGTAAAAGCGAAAACAATGAAATTGTTACAACAATAGAATTTGATGATCAAAAACTTTATGAGGCTATGAAAAAAACTCGTTTTTTAGTGGACCTTGATCAAGATGAATTAAAGAGTTTTGCAGCTGTTATGAATGAAGAGCAAGAAAGAATAAGCAATAATGAAACTAATGAGTTTTTAGAGATGGACAAGTTGGAAACTAACAACAATAAAACAAATGCCGACGTTCCGTTTGCAATTATTGAAAATGTTCCTACGTATCCAGGATGTTCGGGAACTAACGCCGAGAAGAAGAAATGCATGCAAGACAAAATTGCAAGATTTGTAAATAAAAATTTCAATACTGGGCTAGCTGCTAACATAGGTTTGACTGGCAAACAGAAAATAAACACCATGTTTACAATAGATAAAAATGGTAACGTTATTGACATCAAAACCAAAGCAGAATCACCTGAACTTCAAGCAGAGGCGACTCGTGTTATAAACATGTTACCAAAAATGAAACCTGGAATGCAACGAGGTAATGAAGTCAATGTGATTTATGGATACCCTATCCTATTTGAAGTATTGGGTAATTTTTGAATACAGCCTAAAACAGAATAAAACGTCCAGATCTCAACATCTGGACTTTTTTATGCATTTCATCTTTTAAATCATACTATTCATCGAATATACTACTTTGTTTTACATAGTACTGTAACATATCTAGGAATTGGTCGTCTACTTAGTATAACCTTTAAACTTAATTATTATGAAAGCTTCCAACACCTTCAACGAGACCAGAGAATTGATCAACAAAAGATTCCGCCCTGAGCGCAGCTTTTCTGATTCATGGAACACCAGAAGAAGATACAAACTAGCTTTATGAGCCCTTTGGTCTTAATTCTAACGAATCCCTACTCTCCTCCAAAAATCCTCAACCATTAAGTTTGAGGATTTTTTATGCATTGAAAACGAGCTTTTTCAATAGATCAAGGTATTTTTAGAGAAATTACCTATCATGAAATATACAATCCTACTTTTATGTGGTATCCTGGTTACTTCCTGCAAGCAAGAATATGCAGGAAACCGAGCTACAGAAGTGCTTCCAGACTCCATTTCAGACTCCACAGGCCTGATTAGCGATACTGTAAACCAAGTCGTTCCCATCGTGGATAATATCCCATTAATTGAAGATCAAAAGAATTACACGGTAACTCCTGTGGTTGAAGGCTTGACCAATCCATGGGGTATGGACTGGCTGCCCAATGGCGATATGATCTATACGGAAAAAGAAGGGAAAATGTATCGATTCAACGGTACTACATCTGTCGAGATCAAAAACGTCCCAGAGGTTTACGTGCGAGGTCAAGGTGGTTTGCTGGATATCATCGTTCACCCCAATTTTAATGCAACTAACAAAATCTACATGTCCTATGCCAGTTCGCTGGGTGGTGGCGATGGTGGCAATACGACCATAGCCAGTGCAACCCTGGATGGCGATAAATTGACCAACCTCAAGGTCCTCTATAAGGCAGAGCCCAATACTAAAAAGGGCCAACATTTTGGGAGCAGATTTGCCTGGGGAACGGACGGTAAACTCTATTTTTCTATGGGAGAACGTGGCGAGCGTGCCGTGAATCCTCAAGACATTACCCGTGATGGTGGTAAGATCTATAGGATCAATGACGACGGTAGCATTCCTGAAGATAATCCCTTTGTGGGCATCACCGGCGCCAAAACAGCCGCCTATACCTATGGAAATAGGAATCCGCAAGGGTTGTTGCGCCATCCTGTAACTGGAGAAATTATCGCAAACGAACATGGGCCACAAGGTGGCGACGAGATTAACATCATTCAACCGGGTGTGAATTACGGCTGGCCCGTGATAAGCTACGGGATTAATTATGATGGTACAGATTTTACAGATATAACTGCTAAAGAAGGAATGGCGCAACCTATCTATTACTGGGTGCCCAGCATCGCTCCTAGCGGTTTTGCAGTGATCAACGACGACAGTTATGGCGACTGGAATGGAAGTTTCCTTGTAGGAAGTCTTAAATTCCAGTACCTGGAAATGCTTTACATGGAAGGCAACCAAGTGACTAAAAGGGAAAAGCTGGTGGATGGAATAGGCAGGTTACGCAATGTTAAAACCGGTCCAGATGGCCAGATCTATATAGGTGTGGAAGGAAAAGGAATCCTGAAAATAACGAAATAGCCCCACCTACTCACAACAATCAAACAATCCATATTATGAAATATAGTTCCTTACTCCTGTTCAGCTTCTTATTGATAAGCTGCGGGAACGAACCTAAAAAAGAATCAGAAACCGCCTCTGTTACTAAAGAAGTGGTGCAAAAAGATCCGTTGAGTGAGAGTGTCGCTCGAGGCAAGGAAGTCTATTCAGAACATTGCATTACCTGCCATTTACCCAGTGGTAAAGGAGCTCCGGGAGCCTTCCCACCGCTCAACCCGTCGGACTGGTTGACTAAAAGGAGAACAGAGAGCATTCATGCGGTGAAATATGGTTTAAAAGGAGCCATTGTCGTGAACGGTGAGCCTTATAACAACATCATGTTGCCCTTGGGACTGGACGATCAAGAAGTAGCAGACGTGATGAATTATACGATTCAAACCTGGAATGAGGGGGAAATTGTGACTTTGGAAGAGGTCGCAGCAGTAGAGAAATAAAACCTACAAAAAGATTACTTCAGGTATTTGAAATAGTTCAGCAGGACTTGGTCGTTGACCTCCCGCGGTGTAAATAGCTCTAGCAATTGAGGTCTGGAGTTATCGTTGATGAAGGTTTTATACGCTTTCGCGAAAGCGAACTCATCAGAAACACTATGGTAACCCACGCCGTGCATCTTACACAAATGAGTCGCGTCCAACTCGTGAGTGGTTTCAAAAAATGTGGAAAAATAAGGCTCGTCCTTCTCCCCAGGAAGTATACGGAAGATGCCACCACCACTGTTATTGATCAAAATGATTTTAAAATTTTTAGGAATGTTCTTGTTCCACAATGCATTGGAATCATAGAAAAAGCCCACATCACCAGTGATCAAAACAGTTTGCTGCCCACTGCCTACAGCTGCACCTATGGCCGTGCTCGTACATCCATCGATCCCACTGGTACCGCGATTGGAAAAGACACGATGACTTGCGTTCATCTGGAACAATTGTGCATAACGTATGGTACTGCTATTGCCCAACTGCAGCTGGATACCATCTGGCAACTCACGGAAGATCCTATCAAAAACCTTGAAATCACTCCATGGAATCTGGTGTAGATAGGCAGGTCGTTTTTTGAGATATTCCTTAAAGTGATTGATCCAGTGTTGTTGGTAATCACTTTCTACAAACTGCTTAGGCAATTGATCCAGCCATTTAGTGGGCTGCATCTTGATGTGAGCCGCCAGTTTAAAAAAAGTATCATACGCCCTGCGCTTGCCTATATGGTAATGGATCTTAGTTTCAAACCTGCGCAGGTATTGCTTGATCTTTTTAGAGACGATCATCCCGCCTATGGTGATTACCAGGTCTGGTTGTAGCGCAGCGATCTGCTCATCGTCAAATTCTATAGGAGCAATCAAGGTGTCTATTCCCCAAACGATGTTCTCATGGACCACATTAGAGCTTACTTCACTCATCACTAAAACACTGGGGTCTGAAGTCAATAGGTCCAGGTCCTCCTGGTCAAAAACTGGCGGATTGAGCGTGGACAAAATCACCAACTTGCGCTTTGCTTTGCTCCAATGCTGGAAAAATTCCTCAGGGACAATTGTAGTTTCATCTTTCAAAACGTCCATGACCTTTACTTGTAAGGTGGAATGCTCTACTTTTTGATACAATGGTTCTTCAAAAGGAATATTAATATGAACCGGGCCGTGCTTTGAAATAGCACTATTGATGGCCTTGTTGATGGACCGCTCGTTCGTGACCAGATACTCTTTCTGGGAATCGCTACCTATCATTTCCAGTTGGGCATCATATAAAATATGGTTCGCATATACATGTTGCTGCCTTATGGTCTGACCATCACCTATATCGATTTTGTGCGGTGGACGGTCTGCACTCAAAACAATCAATGGAATCTCACTGTAGTACGCCTCTGCCACGGCAGGATAATAATTAAGAAGTGCGCTCCCACTGGTACACAATAAAGCGACCGGCTGCTGGATCTGTTGGGCGATCCCTAATGCAAAATGACCGGCACATCGCTCATCCACAATACTATAACAATTAAAAAAATCATCCGTGCTAAAACCTATAGTCAAAGGAGCATTACGGGAGCCTGGAGAGATTACAATGTTTGAGATTCCTCTCTTCTTGAATAAAAGAACAACCTGTTGTGCATGGAGAATGGATGTGGTCATGACACAAAGATAAGTTTCAGAGAAACGCTACAAGTCTGGATTAACATCTACTTATAGAATTTAAAGGCGCTACGCTAGGTTCACTAGGCAATTAGAGCCTTGAAGATGCATTCATGACGTGGAATGGCAATTAGTGCTCGATAGTCGCAAAACCATTATAGGTTTTAATGTACACCACTATGCAGTTAAAAAAGTTAGAGGGTTTATAAAAAAAGGCCTCCCAAAAAGCTAGACCTATCAGACCTTATAAAACAGACGCCATGGTCATCAACTTGTTTTGAACCTCTTCAAACTCATCAGCAGGATTGCTCAATGCGGTAATTCCCCCACCTGCAAACAAATCAATACGGTCGTCATGCAATTCCATACACCTCAAATTAACAAAGTAATCTGCTGATTGTTGGACAGGATCATTCCAACCCAAATAACCTGTATAAAAGGACCGATCGTAATTTTCATGCTTTAAAATATATTCATAGGCCTTCCCTCTAGGCAATCCACAAACTGCTGGAGTAGGATGTAGTTCCCTAACGCAGTTTTCTAAATTCTGAAAATGGGTTTTTGCTGTGATGGATGTTTTTAAGTGAAACAAATTTCCTGCTTTTACCATTTCTTTTTCGCCCGCAATGACCTCCTGTGTACCTGCAGATTTGAGCGCCGCGACTATGAAATCTGTTACCAGTTTTTGCTCTTCCATTTCCTTGATTCCCCAATGGATTTCCTCTGGGTTATCACCTCTTTTTGTACCTGCTAAGGACATTGTTTTTAGGACTCCATTTTTGTAGGAAAGAAGTGTTTCTGGAGTAGCTCCCATCCACCTGCCTACCTTAGGGTGGTAAAGAAAATAACAGTTGGCCAGCGGATAGGTATCCAGCAATTTTTCCACTGTTTTTAGATCGTCAAACCTACGCACTACGGACTGCTTTCTGGACAGTACTACTTTTTCTAATGAGGTGTTTTTAATGGTCTTGACGGCATTTTCTACCATCAATTCATAACCTTTTTTTGAAGTATTAGGAAAACTAGCTCCTGGAGGCATCGCGGTAGAGCCTGTAGTTAACCACTGAAACTCTTTGATCACTTCACCGTATATAAATAACTGGTCTTCTGATTTTTGAAATTTTGAAAAAACAGCATAAGCCATTTTGTCATGTGCCCTTTTATGCACTTTTGGGCTGCTTTGACTCCCTATTCTCACCGTACGCTCCCCTGCTTTTCTCAATAATAAAAAAGGCAGTCCGTTAGTGAGGAGTTGAGATAGGTATGTGAGTAAATTTTCGCGCAAGCAGTATCCTTTTACTATTATTTTTTCAATGCGATAGTGGTCAATTTACAGATGGAGATCAGTTGATCTTTTTCGTCCGTAATACGAATTTCCCACAACTGGGTCGTACGTCCTTTATGTAGGAATCGAGCGGTGGCCAGGACGTATCCGTCGACCTTAGAACGTGTGTGATTAGCACTGATTTCAAGGCCTCGAATGGCATAGGAATCGGTGTCTAAAAACAGGTAACTTGCGGCACTCCCAACAGACTCTGCTAGAGCAACGCTGGCACCTCCATGAAGCACTCCATCAGGTTGATGCACGCGGGAATTGACAGGCATTTGAGCCGTAAGAAAATCATCTCCAACATCCACAAATGTGATGTCCAAGGTTTCCATTAATGTGTTTTTACAAATCTGGTTGCAACGCTCCAGTATCTTTTCTTTGTCCATATCTTTAACAAAAATAAGCCTTCAATCGCATTTCTATGGTCAAAACGGTATCCTATACGCACACTAACAGTTATGAAGTTCTTTACCCTGTGCTCCCCACCACTCAAAATATTTGGCTCTGCCTTCATGGTCTAGGATACCTCTCCAGTTTTTTTAAAAAGTATTTTGAAAAATTAGATCCTGAACTTAACGCAGTGATCCTACCACAGGCACCGTCTAAATATTATCTGGGCACCAAATTCAAACATGTAGGTGCCAGCTGGCTTACACGAGTCGATACAGATCAAGAGATGCAAAACAACCTTAATTACCTGGATCAAGTCATGGATCAAGAAGGTATCGCAGGAGATTCCCGACTGGTCCTTATGGGTTACTCTCAGGGCGTATCTATTGCTACCCGTTTGCTCAAGCATTACGCACATCCTATAAAAGCGCTCATCATGCACAGCGGTAGCATCCCTGCAGAGCTTGATGCAGAGGATGGTGAGCAGTTCAAAAAACGAACCCATAAATTCATTCATATTGTAGGTACTCAGGACGAATACCTAACTAGTGATCTGATCGAACGTGAAGAAAAAAAGATCCTGATGTTGTTTGGTACAGATTGTGAACTGTACCGACCAGAACTAAAACACGAGATCGACGCCCAGCTATTGGCTTCCATTTCAAAAACCTTATCCTAGTTTAATGGAACTCATTTTTGCTACTCATAATCTCAATAAGCTGCTAGAAGTTCAAGCCATGATGCCAGAAGGCATTAAACTTTTGAGCCTGGAAGATGTCGGATTAAACGATGAAATCCCAGAAACTGCTGAAACTATATCAGAAAACGCAGTGCTTAAAACTGATTATGTGAGACAGCGTTTTGACCTTCCCGTTTTTGCAGACGATACCGGTTTAATTGTCCCGTCACTTCATGGTGCACCGGGAGTGAAATCTGCTAGATATGCGGGTGAGCATCGCAGTTCTAAAGACAATATAGATCTATTGTTAAAGAACCTAGAAAAGGAAAGCGATAGGTCGGCTTATTTTTTGACCGCGATTTCACTTTCTATAAACGGTGCTCCATATATTTTTGAAGGGCAATGCAACGGCAGCATATTACATAATCGGACAGGATCCAACGGCTTCGGCTACGACCCTGTTTTCCAGCCAGATGGCTTTGATCAATCCTTTGCACAAATGGACCTGCTGGAGAAAGCAGCCATTAGCCACCGTGGGAAAGCATTTAAAAAAATGATGGAGTTCCTTGAGACCTCTAATATTGACAAATAATTATCCTGTAAATAGTCCAGATCCCTTATTTTAGTAACCTCTATGAAATCTAACAACGTCGCTTTTTTCCTTTTTTTCCTAGCATCCATTTATTTGGGTAACGCTCAAGGCGAAAACAGCTCTACCACAAATCCATCCACCAGCACAGGAGTCGTAAAAGGACAAGTCCTCAATGCAAAGGATGACAGCATTCTTGCCGATGTGAATATTGTGAACCTCAACAAGGTGATAGGAACCATTACCAAAACGGACGGAACTTTTGAAATTAGAGCAGCAGTGAATGATACCTTGTATTTTTCCTATTTAGGATTTCAAACGATTAATGTAAGAGTGACTGAGGACTGGTTGAAATACGGTGATGTCATCATCTCCATGACTGAAAAAGGAATTGCACTTGAAGATGTCATAGTAACCGATAGCGGGCTCACTGGATATTTAGAAATTGATGCCAAGCGTGCTCCTATTTATGCCAGTAGAAAATTCAGCATAAGTGGGCTGCCAGAGTCCTATGAGGCTGGAGGTTCAGGCCCAGGAGCAGTGAAAAAAATACTGGGCTCCATCTTTAACCCTGCAGATTTCCTTTTCAACACCTTTAGTAAAGAAGGTAAATCCTTGCGCAAAGTGAGGCAGATCAAAGAACAAGAAGAAATACGTAATTTGCTCCAATCAAAATTTGACAGGGAAACCTTAGTGAACCTGTTGCAAATGGACAAAATTAGTATTGATGCGATTCTAAGAAATTGCCAGTACTCTAAAGAATTTATAACCGGAGCGAATGATCTTCAAATCCTCGATGCCATCAGCGAATGTTACGAGGAATACAAGGTGCTCAATAACAATGACAAAAAATAATATGAAACGTACGACCTTTTTATCAGCCGGTATGGCTGTAGCTATTTTGACATCCTGCAATAGCGTCAAGAACCAGAATACCGACACCAGCACACCTGCCGCTGCAACCATGGAACAACCTATGCCCAGTAATGAAGACCTGGTCAAGAAATACATGAATACGATTACCGCAGCAGAGCTTAAAGAACAACTATACATCTATGCCGGTGATGAGATGGAAGGCCGCATGACGGGAACCCCTGGGCAGCGCAAGGCGGTAGAGTTCCTTAAAGAAAAATACATTGCCATGGGTGTACCGGGAGGCGCAGGAAATGGCGAATACCTTCAAGCGATTCCAGAAGAATTCTTTGGCAAGAGAAAAATCACTTCTGAAAATGTGTTGGCCTTCATTGAAGGTTCTGAAAAACCAGAAGAAGTTTTAGTAGTTTCAGCACACCTGGATCACGTAGGGACTCGTAATGGCGAGGTCTACAACGGTGCAGATGATGATGGAAGCGGTACTATCGCCCTAGTAGAAATTGCAGAAGCTTTCCAACAAGCAAAAAAAGACGGTCATGGTCCCAAGAGGTCCATCCTGTTCCTTCATGTCACTGCGGAGGAGATAGGCCTTCAGGGAAGCCAGTATTATTCTGAAAATCCAGTCTACCCACTTGCCAATACTATTGCAGATCTAAACGTGGATATGATAGGACGTATTGATCCAGAACGTGAGAAGAAATCTAATTATGTTTACTTGATAGGTAGCGATATGTTGAGTCAAGACTTGCACGACATCAGCGAGACGGCAAATAAAAACTCTGTAAACCTAGATCTAGACTATACTTACAATGGTAAAGAAGATCCCAACAGATTCTACTACAGGTCTGACCACTACAATTTTGCAAAAAATAATGTACCCGTAATTTTCTATTTTAACGGTACGCACGCAGATTACCACAAGGCGTCTGACACTCCAGACAAGATCGAGTACGATCTTTATGAGCAACGTGCCCAACTGATTTTTGCAACCGCTTGGGAATTAGCTAACGCTGACAAACGCCCAGCCTTGAAAGCTTCCTAAACAACGAAGTTTGTACTACCAAAAAACGCACCTCATGGGTGCGTTTTTTTTGTGGTTTGTTTCGCTTTCGCGAAAGCGAACTGCCTACAGACTTAACTTTCCACCCCAGCAAATTCCTGCTGCAGTGCAATGCGCAGCCTGCGGTAATAATCTTCTTCCAACCAGTCTTTATAGTTGTTCGTATTGTTGATGATGCAATAGGAATACCTTCTTATGCGGTCCTTGATATCATCCTTGAGTAATTTTGCCAGGATGCGGGCATCAAAAACGTCCTCACTATTTTCCACACACCATTGAACATGCTGTGCCATGGATTCATCCAATACCTCTTTAGACTTTCGATTTTCTTTAGTAATGCGCTTATAGGAACCACGTATATCAAAGGCGAAATCTTTAGTCTTGGGAAATTCCGCTTTTACAGAATCTGGAAGCTTGTAGACAAAGTTGCGCTCAATTTCCTCGTCAGAAACGATATTCTCTACATAGAAATCTGGAGATCTAAAAACTTGTTGCCAGTCGACGGGCTCATTCCACAAGCCAAATCTCGCGACATTGTTCCCCATGTCGATGATCTGGAACTCGTCCTTGTCCTTAAAAATACGAGAGCCACGACCTATCATTTGATAATAAAGAGTCAAGGACTTTGTCGCTCTATTCAAGATGATGGACTCTACAGAGGGTTCATCAAAGCCGGTGGTTAATATACTTACTGAGGTCAACACGGCATCCGGCTTTTTCTTGAACCATCGCAAAATTTCTTTACGCTCTTCCTTGCTGTTGGTATTATCAAGGTGCCTGATTTCTACACCAGCCCGTCTAAAGGTATCTTCTACCTCAATACTGGTGCGTATTCCATTATTAAAAATAAGCGTCTTCTTCCCTTTAGAGGTATCAAAATAAGCTTGCATCAACTTATCCTGCATGCTTTGGTCTGTATAGAGTTTTTCACTGGACTTGACGGTGTAATCCCCATTCATCCCTATGGTCAATCCACTCAATCCTACATCATAGGTATGGGTGACCGCTCTCGCAAGAAAGCCGTTTTCTACTAATGAGGTAATGCTGTCCCCTACAATCAATTCATCGTAGTTGTCCTTCATGGGGAGCTTAAAATTCGAACTAAGCGGCGTCGCTGTAACGCCTAGCATGAAGCAATGTTCAAAATACTTGAACAGTTTGCGGAAGCTGTTGTAATGCGCCTCATCAACAATGACTAGGCCCACGTCTTCAAGCTTTAATTTATCATCCTGGATGCGGTTGTTCAAGGTTTCCACCATGGCTACAAAACACTGGAACTCCTTTTGATCGTCTAATTCCTTTACTTTAGAATTAATGATCTTATTCTTGACATTGAAGGTGTCCAAAACCCTGGAAGTCTGCTTGCACAACTCGATACGGTGCGTGAGGATAACGACCTTTTTGTTTTTTTGCTGGATGTACCTGCGTACGATCTCAGAAAAGACGACGGTCTTACCACCACCGGTAGGCAGCTGATACAGTAACTTGTAATCATCTGGTTGGTCGTCGATTCGGTCAAAAATCTCACTTAGATCCCGTTTTTGGTAACCATAAAGAGTTTTGATTTTCGCCTGCGGATCGGGAGCCATAAATTTGTTCATTTTCATTTTTGAGATTTGCAAAAATAGGCAATTTAAATCCTTTGAAACGAGCGTTGGTGCTGACTTTCTTTTAAAAGTTTTATTATTGAGAATTTAACAGGGAACACTTCTTGTTATTATTAATTTCGCAATCCTGAAAAAACCCACATGTCTTCCTTTAAAGATAAATTTCAACCGCATCGCGCCCATCGATACTACAAAATCACTGGGTTTTACTCCTTTGTAATGGAAAGTATCAAGAGATCCTTGCCTCCTGTTTTATTGATCGTGGCACTGGTGGCGCTGTTTCACTTCTTTATTATGCCGTTACCTGAAGCTCTGGATCTAGCGGTTGCAGAATTGCCCAACTATGGCGTGCTTGGGTTTTTCTTTGTTTCAGAAACTGTTCTAGGGCTGATCCCACCCGAATTATTCATTGCATGGGCAGGGAAAACAGCAGACCCTGAGCTGAACCTATTTTTTATCGCACTGCTCTCCTATCTAGGAGGAATGTGTTCCTATTTTTTGGGAAGATGGTCGCTTAAGATCCCAGCGATCCACAATTACCTAGAAGTTAAAATGGCCAAACAGTTAATCATGGCCAGAAAATGGGGAGGTATCCTAATCGCAGTGGGCGCTTTGCTTCCCTTGCCTTTTTCAGTAGGTAGCCTAGTCGCGGGTATGTTGCGTTATCCTTTTAAATACTGGGTACTCATAGGCCTGTTGCGATTTCTACGATTTGCGGTCTATGGCGCTGCGATATTCTCTGTGGTATAACTCCTTTAAAATCCCCATAATCAATTGCTCTGCATCTACAGAAATTTTGAGCTGTAGATGAAGCTTGATAGATATCGCTTTCGCGAAAGCGAAATACCTTTCAATAGAATCCACACTTTTATGGTCAGCCTTTTACCGATAAACACATGAACCATCAGATTTGGAAACTGAACTAGCATCCAAATTTTAGAAAAATAATGGTTGATGAAATAGTGCAAATAGCAGTCACAGGATGGTTTAAAGATAGAATGGACTATATTGAAAAACCATAGATCAAATATCCATGCATTGTTGGTGCTTTGTCCTGATAATCAGCACCTGACTTATAACCTAGGATTTCTTGCGGTAAACAGGGTACTTCATTAACATTTTGATGATTCTAAGAACCTCATCACGCTTCGCCTCGTCTTTTACGGTTAAGTAAAAATCATTGTGATTTTTAATCATGTCAGTCCACGATTCTCCTTGTACTTTCATTTTGTTAGCATACCCATTAGAATTCATTTCAAGCACAATTCTATCTCCCTGCACATATGCCCTATCAATATCGTCAAATATGATATACCCTTCCGTTTTAACATTATAATATCTCTGACCTCTATCACTGGTAATTTCCTTAACATTCATCGCAAAGTTTATGATCATTTTATCGTCTAAGCTGCTGCTGTAGGTGATCTCGTTTTCAAAAATATCTGTATTGTCACTACCTATGTATTTAGTTAATTCTTGGTAATTCTTAACATAGGAATTTTGAGCGATTCTGATTTCAAAATCTGATTGAGCGTGTATTTTGGAGAAGCTACTGAACGCAGCAATGACTAGTAAAACATTTAAAATTTTCATGGGTATCGTTTTATCATTGAACGAGAACAAATTACAGCTTTCAAAGGATAGGTGAAATACCCTATTTAGGGTATATTTTTAGTAAAATCAATATCTTGATAGTTCCTTGATGCTAAAAGAACATTTCAGTACTAAGTACTAAAACCATAAATTATTTTCTTAGCGTTCCAGTGAGTGTTTTCAGCTTAATAATTTTTTGACAGATCTAAAAAAGTTTACAAACTCCTGTCTATAGTCTCATCAGATTTAAAAAAGCGAGCCTGTTAATGAGTGCTGGCAATGAAAACCTATTGCAAATAGAGGTCAAATTTTATCGGTTTACATTTTACCAAACTCAATGGAGCATCAGCAAGTGCAAAATGACTAGACATAAAAAAGCCCCCTTATACAAGGAGGCTTCTATATTTTAAAAGAATTGGTGGATTAGTTACCCGCCTTAGCTTCTGCTTTAGCTTTTTCCATTCCCTTCTCTACGATATCAAAGAATTGATCCAATTTAGGAAGTACAATAATTCTGGTACGTCTGTTTTTTGCACGACCTTCAGCAGTGGCATTGCTTGCTACTGGGATGTAGTAACTTCTACCTGCAGCAGTCATGCGCTCTGGAGCAACATTAAAGTCCTCTTGCAACAATCTGGTTACAGAAGCGGCACGAGCAGAACTCAACGCCCAGTTGTCTTTATAAAGAGCAGTATTAATAGGTTGGTTGTCCGTATGACCTTCTACCATGATCTCGATATCTGGCTTGTCGTTAACTACTTTTGCCACTTTACCAAGAACAGACTTGGCTGCGGAATTGATCGTAGCACTACCGCTAGCAAACAACAACTTGTCGCTGATAGAAACATAAACCACTCCTTTTTCAACATTGATGCTGATATCCTCGTCATTTAAGTTCCCCAACACCCCTTTAAAGCTTTGAACCAAAGCAAGGGTCACACTATCTTTTCTAGTGATCGCATCGTTTAAGGTACGTATCTGTAGGTCTTTCTCACGAAGACTTTCTAGGGACTTCTCTAGATTCTCTGCTCCTTTTTTGGAAAGCGTAGTAAGGTCTCCCGTATTGTTAATCAAACCTTGGTTGTTAGCTCTTAGATCTGCAATCTGGGCGCGCATGACTTCCAGTTGTGCAGCAGAAACTTTTTCATCTGACAAACAAGCGTTCAATTTTACGGTTGCAGTATCAAGTAATTCTTGGTTGAGTCTAGCTCTTGCTTCTGCAGCTTCTAGGTCTTTTTTTGAAGCACAGGAAACCGCCATGAAGACGGATAATGCTAATAGGGCAATTTTTTTCATTTGGTAAGTTTAATTGTTAGATTCACTTTAACGTTCAAAAATAAAAATAATCGTATATCCAGTATCATTATTAACATAGGTTTATACACGCTTATTCCCTGTTTAAACGCCTCCTGCCTAATAAATAGTATGAAATCACGGCAGATTTTACACCTTGATTTACAGCACTTTTAAAAGTTTTTTGATTTATTTCTCTTCTCTTTTTAAGAAATACGGAAAGCTGGCGGTAGAAATCCATGTGTGCCTTGAAAATGGCTAGACTGTGTTTAGGTTTTAAAACTACTAAAAACTGGAGCGCAGCAACACCATCCAGCAGCAACCGCAGGATTATAATAAGCCACCAGTACGACCTTCTATCATTCTTAACCACAGTGAACAAGCTGTTCCTAAAATTTAAAAATGTTTTCTTCGGATTGAGGTTGCTTAAAGTGCCACCGCCTACATGATACACCTGGGACTCTGGAATAACTTGTACAGAGTAATCCAATTGCCGCATGCGCCAGCACAGATCAATTTCTTCTTGATGGGCAAAATAATCAGTATCAAAACCGCCACATTCCTCAAAGACCTCTTTGCGAACAAAAAACGCTGCCCCACTTGCCCAGTCCGTTTCTATACGATAATCGTACTGTCCATGATCCATTTCTAAATAATCAAAGACGCGACCACGACAATAAGGATAACCCAACTGATCTAGAAAACCTCCTGCGGCACCTGCATACTCAAATCTGTCCTTATTATTAAAGTCTAATATTTTAGGTTGTGCGGCTCCCAGGTTGGGATCCTTTTGAAATGCTTGTACAATGGGATCGCACCACCCAGGACTTACTTCTACATCGCTGTTGAGAAGGCAAAGAACCTCTTCGGCAATCCTAGGAATCACATAATTATAACCTCCCGCATAACCTAGATTCTCGGGAATAGAAAGTACCTGGACTTCTGGATGATTCTCAGTGATCCAGGCAATGCTATCGTCAGTTGATGCATTGTCTGCCAGGTAAACTGAATGACCTGTGGAATTTTCTACCACAGAAGGTACAAACCGTTGCAACAGCTCCAGTCCATTCCAGTTAAGTATAACTATTCCTAGTTTCATAGCTTAAATTCTGGGAGGTCTGCTACAAAATCATAGCGCTGGTTTTCATAATCCATGGTGCAAAAGTAATGTTCCATTCCATTGCTTACCATTAAATAACGGGCATGAGCCACCAGGTTGTATCGGGCAATCTGATCAAAGACCTGCTGATCTATGGGAATAGAAGGCGCTTTACATTCTATTATAAAGTGAATGCTGCCATCAGGTAGAAAAACCACAATATCGTAACGCTTTGAAGTACCGGCAATAAGCAGTTGTTTTTCCACATTAATAAGACTTACAGGAACCTTTTTAAACTCCATCAACCAGTGGACGATATGTTGACGCACCCATTCTTCCGGTTGTAGGGAAACGAATTTTTTACGGATGGGATCAAAAATGAAACGCCCTTTTTCAGTACTTTTAACCCTGAAATTTGCAGGCGGCAATCGCAGTGCCTTCATTCCACAATATTACAAAAAGCAGTACGTCTCTACATGAGTGACCTCAATAATATTCTAGCCGACCTCAAAAAGAAAAAATATGCGCCTGTATATTTATTACACGGCGACGAACCTTACTTTATTGATCAGATCAGCGATTATATAGAAGACAACGTCCTAGAGGAATCTGAGAAAGGATTCAATCAGATGGTACTTTATGGTAAAGAGGTCAAGGTCGAGGAAATTATGGAGGCGGCCAAAAGATTTCCCATGATGGCAGAATATCAAGTCATCATTATTAAAGAAGCACAGCACCTGGCCTCAAAAATGGGGCAGATGGAAAGTTATATGGCACATCCATCTCCCAGCACAATTCTTGTGTTGAATTACAAGTATAAAAAGCCCGATGGTCGAACCAAGGTCATCAAAAACATAAAACAAAGCGGAGTTGTATTTGAAAGCAAACCCATCTACGACGACCGCATGCCTTCCTGGATCACTAGTCATTTAAAGGGCTTAGGGTACCGTATAGATCCCAAGGCCACCCAAATGTTGGTAGAGTTTATAGGAAACGATTTGAGTCGCGTGAGCAATGAGTTGGAAAAACTAACCATAGTTCATGACAAGAATTTACCCATTACCCCTGAGGTGATTGAAGAAAACATCGGTTTTTCAAAGGATTTCAACAACTTTGAGTTGCGTAAAGCTATAGGTGCCCGTGATACTGTAAAAGTCCATCGCATCATTAATTACTTTGCAGAGAATCCCAAGGACAACCCCATTGTTCTTACTACCGCCCAACTGCATAGCTTTTTCGTACAATTATTGAAAGTTCATGGATTGAATGATAGATCTCCTAAAAGTGTGGCCAGTGCCGTGGGCATCAATCCATTTTTTGTCAATGAATTGATGGAGGCCGTGCGCAATTATCCTATGAAATACTGCAGCCGCGCTATCAAATTGATCCTTGAAATGGATGTCAAGTCAAAAGGAGTAGGCGCCCACCAGGTAACTCATGTAGACCTTTTAAAGGAAACCATGGTAAAAATCATGTCCACATGAAGGCAACCACTCAAGCATGGATCAGCGCCGCACGTCCACGTACATTGCCGTTGAGCATCAGCGGTATTCTTGTAGGGAGCAGTTATGCGTATCTGGATATCGCTTTCGCGAAAGCGGGCTTCCCACAATCCTTACTGGAAATTATTAACGTCCACCTAGAATTCAACTGGTGGATTCCTGTTCTAGCTTTAATCACGACCTTAGCACTACAAATTCTATCGAATTTTGCCAATGATTATGGCGACGGCGTTAAAGGGACGGACAACGAAGATAGAATTGGGCCTATGCGAGCCATTCAAAGCGGTATCATCACACCGCAGCACTTGAAAAAAGTCATCCTCATTACGGCCCTAATTACCTTGATCTTTGCAGTTCTATTGATTTATGTGAGTCTGGGTATGGAGCAGTTGCTGATCTCCCTTTTTTATTTACTACTGGGTATAGCTGCGATTTGGGCTGCCATAAAGTATACCGTAGGCGATAATGCCTATGGGTATCGAGGGTTGGGAGATGTATTTGTATTTATCTTTTTTGGCCCTGTAAGCGTGGTTGGAGTCTATTTTCTGATTACTCAACATATAAAACCAGAGTTGCTACTTCCCTCTATAAGCGTTGGTTTACTTAGCACAGCCGTGCTCAACCTCAATAACATGCGGGATCTGGAATCTGATCGCAAGGTGGGTAAGAATACGTTGCCGGTAAAAATAGGCATGGACAAATCAAAAAAGCTGCACTACGCTATGGTCCTAGTTGCCATGATATGCATGATGGTATTTAACGCTTTGATTTTAAAAGATACTGGAACATCAACCCTCAATTTACTGGTATTTTTGCCAGTACTGGCTTTTGTGCCATTGGCAGTTCACTTGAGCGTAGTTTACAGAAATAGCAGTGCTGTTTTATTAGATCCAGAACTCAAAAAAGTAGCCCTTTCTACTTTTTTCATGGCATTGCTTTGTGTGCTTTCTGTTGGGATATTAAGTTAAGGTATTCGACACCTTGATTTTGTGCCTTTTGTCTAGATAATTTATAACATCGACACCACTTAATTAACGTTAGCTTTAAGAGGAAGACTGTGAATGTTATTTTTATTTGCTTATATTTAAGGTTCAAATCCAACTTTATTGACCCAAAACTACGCTACTATTTAATTCAAAAAATTATGGCCCGTGCAATGTTTGAGTATACTCTAATGGTATTGGAAAAAGTTAGTTTTGATACCACATTATTCTGTAAAGAACTTCAAAAAGCAATGGATCGATTGCTTCCTTTTGAAATTGAAGAATTAAAGATCTGGCTTGCCCATCTTTTTAAAATTCAACCTGAGCTTAGTATCTGTCTTCTACAATCTAAAGACTCTTGAAGCTATAGTTCTTTCATTAACTTAGTATCACCATCCTATCCTATCAGGTTTGTATAGGCTATTCTCTATTTTTTAGCTATCGGACTTATAATTTTGACATTGCTAAAAGCGATGGCTCCCTTAATCACTCCGGCAATAACACCTTGTAAAGCTTCTATAATCTGCATCTTAAGCTCAGATTTGTGATAGATCAAACTTACTTCACGAGCTGGCGATGGCTCTTCAAAATACCTAAGGTTCTGCATCTTGTTGGGAGGCAAGTCCAGCGTATTTAAATAAGGTAATAATGTCATTCCCAATCCTTCATCAGATAACTTGATAAGCGTTTCAAAACTCCCGCTCTCGAGCGTGAATCGTTCTTGATCTGTATCTCTAGAACTTCTACACAGGTTTAAGATACTGTCCTTAAAACAGTGCCCATCTTCCAGCAGCAACAAGTTGTCCGTATCTATATCTTCCACTTTCATTTTTTGTTTTGCCTTGCTGGCATATCTGGGATCATAAGAAACAAAAGGCTCATAATAAAGTACGCGCTCCTTGATCATTTCATGCTCTAGTGGCGTAGCCGCTATGGCCGCATCGATTGACCCCTCCAACAAACCATCGATGATATTATCTGTGGTAAGCTCTTCAATACGCAAGCGTACTTTGGGGTAGCGGTTTACAAAATTTGTGAGAAACATCGGTAATAAGGTGGGCATTACCGTAGGGATCACCCCTATTTTGAATTCTCCTCCAATAAATCCTTTTTCCTGATCTACAATATCCTGTATGCGATCACTTTCATTAACGATATTGTGCGCCTGTTGCACAATTTTTCTGCCTGTCTGGGTAAGCTCAATAGGTTTTTTAGTACGGTCAAAAATCTGCACATCCAGTTCGTCCTCCAACTTCTGGATCTGCATGCTTAAGGTAGGCTGCGTCACAAAAACCTTGTTAGCGGCCTTTGTGAAGTTTTGATATTGAGCTACAGCAAGTACATATTTAAGCTGAGTGATGGTCATTATAACTATTTTCTACAAAAATACCGAAAAGCATATAAAAAATCTATAGCTTAAAGAGCGTAGTTTCTAATCCGTTCTTCCCTTTTAATTTAACATTTTACCAACTTAAACCGCTGTTACGTTGAATAATTTCGTCGTAGACGATTTAAAAACTGAATTATGGCTACCATCACCTTAGGAGGAAACAAAATACACACCACAGGAACACTTCCTGAAGTAGGAAGTCCAGCTCCTGATTTCGAACTCACTAAAACAGACTTATCTAAGGCTACACTTGGAGATTTCAAAGGTCAGCGACTTATTTTGAATATCTTTCCAAGTATAGATACGGATGTTTGCGCCACATCAGTACGCAACTTTAATAAGCGTGCCACCCAGCTGGAAAACACTCAAGTACTCTGTATCTCGAGAGACACACCTTTTGCAATGAAACGATTTGCAGAGGACGAGGATACTAAAAATGTTACCAACCTTAGTGATATTAAGGATGGAAGTTTTGGAAAAGCGTATGGATTGACCATTGAAGATGGCCCTTTTGCAGGTTTTCATTCCCGCGCAGTTGTAGTGTTGGATGAAAATGCCCAGGTCCTCTACAATCAACAAGTTCCAGAAATAGGTGAGGAACCCAATTACCTAGAAGCTTTAAAATCACTGTTGTAATTGACGCTTAAACACTTTATAAAAGGAAGACTCAAGGGCTGTAGATATGCTTTTAATGGAGCAATTGCTCTGATAAGGCACGAACCTAGTATCAAGGTTCAAGTAATGCTAGCCATGGCAGTTACTGTGATGGGTTTTGTATTCCAGATCACGGCCTTCCAATGGGTGTTCCAACTTCTTGCTATAGGCCTCGTACTCACTGCAGAAGGCTTGAACTCTGCCATTGAGGCAGTGGCAGATTTCATACATCCAGATTATCATGTTAAGATAGGCCACATCAAGGATATTGCCGCGGGCGCCGTGTTTTTTGCTGCTGTGATAGCAACTATCATTGGTTTAATTATCTACCTGCCTTATTTCATTGTGTTGTTTGAGACTCATTTTGTTCAAACATAACTGGAGCGACTTCCTAATTACCATACAATATTCCTATTTTTGCTCGTTCACCCTGCTCTATGGCGCGTAAAAAGTCTACCACAAAAAAAACTACTACCAAGAAAGGCAGTGCTACGTCCATGCCTTCGTTTAGATTAACCAGACTACAGGAAATCATCGTAGGTTTTTTCATGATAGCCTTGGGCGCCGTATTTCTTTTGTCTTTCACCTCTTTCCTACTTTCCTGGCGCAGTGATCAAAGCATATTAGGCAGACTCACAGAACGTGAACTGGTAGCAGAAAACTGGCTCAGTAAGTTAGGAGCCTGGTTAGGCGATCTTTTTGTTTACAATGGTTTCGGGATCGCTGCTTATTCCATTGCCATACTTGTGATTGTAACAGGAATCTATCTTTTTGCAGCAAAACGTGGAGCTTTTTCGCTTTCGCGAAAGCGTATTTCCCTCCTATGGATTTGGGGACTTCCCTTGATGGTATGGTTTGCGGTAGTATTTGGGTTTTTCCATGAATCAAATCCGTTATTGGGCGGCAAGGTAGGTTATGAGCTCAACGACTTTTTACAAGACTATATAGGTTTTATAGGAGCTATCATCTTTATGGTATGTACGGCCATCTTATACATGGTATTGCGACTTAAAGTAACTCCAGAAAAAGTAAGCCTGTTTTTCAAATCCAGAGCCAGCGAGGTACGTGAAGGTTTTGAGAAGGAAAATGATCCCATTACTGAATTATCTGAGGAAGAAAAAGAATGGGAGCTTTCTACCATAGAAGGTCAAAAAATGGGAACGACAATAGCAGAAATAGAAGATGAGGATGGTTTTGAACCTGTCCTTAAATCAACTGCAGCGGCGAAACCTATGATTACCTCTATTCCAGCAACAGATGATGACGATCTGGGAATGGACATCGAGCAAACCATTGAGGAGGAGGAAGTTTTTGATAATAAGGCTTCTAAGCTGGTTCAAGACTTCGGTGAATTTGACCCCAAATTAGAATTGAGCAACTTTCAATTTCCCCCTATCGATCTATTAAAGGATTACACCAAAGGGAAGACCATTACCATCAACGAAGAAGAACTGCAGGCCAATAAAGACCGCATCGTTGATACTCTTAAGAATTATAAAATAGGGATCGCAAAGATCACGGCAACCGTAGGCCCTACGGTGACGCTCTATGAGATCGTTCCTGAAGCTGGGGTGCGTATATCTAAGATCAAAAACCTGGAAGACGACATCGCCCTTTCCCTGGCGGCCTTGGGAATACGCATCATCGCTCCTATTCCAGGCAAGGGAACTATAGGGATTGAGGTGCCCAATCAGAATCCGTCGATTGTTTCCATGCGATCTGTCATCGCCTCACCTAAATTTCAGAATGCAGAAATGGCCTTGCCCATTGCCTTTGGTAAAACCATCAGCAATGAAACATTTGTGGTAGATCTTGCCAAAATGCCTCACCTACTCATGGCAGGTGCGACCGGTCAAGGAAAATCGGTAGGATTGAACGCGGTATTGACTTCCCTACTCTACTCTAAACATCCTGCGGAAGTGAAATTTGTTCTCGTAGACCCTAAAAAAGTGGAGCTCACATTGTTCAATAAAATAGAGCGCCACTACCTCGCAAAACTTCCAGACAGTGCAGAGGCCATCATTACAGATAATTCTAAGGTCATCAATACGCTCAACAGCCTGTGTATTGAAATGGACCAGAGGTACGACATCCTCAAGGAAGCCATGTGCCGCAACATCAAGGAATACAATGCAAAGTTCAAGGCGCGTAAACTCAATCCCGCAAACGGACATAAATTCCTGCCTTACATTGTTTTAGTCGTAGACGAGTTTGCAGACCTTATCATGACGGCCGGTAAAGAAGTAGAAACCCCTATTGCGAGACTGGCACAGCTGGCTCGTGCCATTGGTATCCATTTGATCATCGCTACACAGCGACCTTCAGTGAATGTCATCACGGGTATGATCAAGGCCAACTTCCCGGCACGGGTATCCTTTAGAGTACAGCAAAAGGTGGATTCCCGTACCATTCTGGACAGCGGTGGTGCCGACCAGTTGATAGGCCGCGGTGATATGTTGTACACCTCTGGAAATGAAATTATCAGGATACAATGTGCTTTTGTAGACACTCCTGAAGTAGAAAAGATAGTCGATTTTATTGGTTCCCAAAAGGCCTATCCAGATGCTTATTTATTGCCAGAATACGTGGGTGAGGAAGGTGGCACAAGTCTTGATATTAACATTGAAGAGCGAGATGCTAAATTCCGTGAAGCTGCAGAAATCATAGTGATAGCGCAGCAAGGCAGTGCTTCTCTCCTTCAGCGTAAACTTAAACTAGGGTACAATCGTGCCGGTAGAATTATCGACCAGTTGGAAGCTGCGGGAATTGTGGGTGGTTTTGAAGGAAGCAAAGCACGTCAGGTATTGATTACAGACCTCGCTTCACTAGAAGTATTTCTTAATGAAGAAAAGAACAATTGAAATGAAAATGACTAAGATGTATATGATGGTTTTTTTGTGTTTCGCTTTCGCGAAAGCGGCAACGGCACAATCCAATCAAGCCTCAAAATTATTGGATGAAGTAGCTGCGAAATACAACGGCTATGAAAACGTGATGTTTACCTACAAAGGGAATTTGAAAAATGCCAAGGCCAACTTTGATACAGACCTACAAGGCGAGGCAAAGCTGAGCGGCAATAAATACAACGCTACCTACAATGGAACTACCTATATGTTTGACGGCAAGAAGCTGTACACCATCAACCGCGAGGACGAACAGGTCACCATTGCTACCCAAAACAACGACGGCAGTGAGATGATCAACCCTTCCAATATCATGACTTTTTACCAAAAAGGATACACTAAAGAGTTGGACATCGTGCAAAATGTAGGCGGCAGAAAAATTCAATACGTCAAATTGAAGCCTATCAAATCTGGCTCTGATTATAAAAGTATTTTGCTGGGGATCGATGCAAATACCAAACATATTTACAATACCATCATTACGGAACGCAGCGGCACCGTGATTACCTTTACCTTAAAATCGTTTAAAACGAATCAACCGCTTCCAAAGAGCAGTTTTATCTTTGATTCCAACCAATACAAAGGCTGGGATATTGAAGAAATGAACTAGATTGAAAATACTAGACCGCTACATATTGACACAATTCATAAAGACGTTTTTAGGCGT
>Ga0115567_10000618_pt1 | contig 34788 bp, 29 predicted proteins | sample COGITO_mtgs_1204_2_FD_88679 | JGI IMG/M metagenome (GOLD analysis project Ga0115567, IMG submission 88679) | Pelagic marine microbial communities from North Sea - COGITO_mtgs_120412 | ecosystem: Environmental > Aquatic > Marine > Epipelagic | place: Germany:Helgoland, sampling site Kabeltonne...
GATACCGATTTGGGTTGTAATCCTTCTGAAGAAGAATTTGTTATTCCAGAATTTGAAGTAACCGATAATTGTTCAGCAGGTGATGCCATCGTAACTCAAGATGAAGATGTTGTGGACGGATGTTCAATGTTTAGAACCTATACAGCCAACTTTACGGATGCATGTGGAAACGTTGCACAATCCATAAGTGTCACTTACACTTGGACTTCGGATACGGAAATTCCTGTAATCGACCCATTAGAAGATGACGATTTAGGGTGTAATCCAGAAGAAATTATGGAGCCACTATTCACCGCTAGTGATAATTGTGAAGTAGGTACGCCCGCTGTTACCGCTGGAGACATCATAGCAGATGGTTGTAACCGTTCACAAACGTTCACAGCAAATGTAATGGATGCCTGCGGAAATGATGCAGAGCCTGTAACGGTAACTTATACATGGATCGTTGATACCGAAGCACCTATTATTACCACTAGCTCTGGAACGGATGGCGATGGCGATGATAATGGCGATGGCAATGAAACTATTGACGAATGTTATGGTTCTACCGTTATAGCTTATAATCCAGGTGTTACTAAGAGTGGTAATCCAATTGCGCCTAATCGTTTAAATCCTAATCAAGGTCTTGGTGCTCCTCAAAATGACGATACCCTCAATTTCGTATCTCTGGGATATGGAGGTGAAATTATAATCGGTTTCAATGGTGCAGTTTATAATAACCCAGGCGATGATATTGCCATATTGGAAACTTCTTTTGGTGACGTCAGTTTTGATGCTTATCCAGAAAGTGCAGATGTTTATGTATCAATGGATGGTGTTACTTTTTACCTCATAGGTACCGATATCACCAATGCGTTTGGAGACTTTGATATTAGCAATGCACCAGTGTACTTGCCATTTATTACCCAAGTGAAGCTTGTAGATACCACACCAGCAGACTCAGTTTCTGAGGATGGTTATGATTTAGACGGTATTATAGCACTTACTGGTTGCTCTTTGATCCCAGATGAAAATGAAAATGATTTAGGATGTAATCCAGAAACAATTCCAGTGCCAGAATTTACAGCTACCGATAATTGTTCTGAAGTTGAAGTTTCAGTTTCAACCGAAGGACCAGTCGCTACAGCTAATTGTGGTTACGAACAAACCTTTACTGCCACTGCGACAGATGATTGTGGCAATGTTGCTGAACCAGTGAGCGTGACGTATACGTGGACGGTGGATTTAGAAGCACCAACAATTACTTCAGACGCTGAGGATATGGATCTAGGTTGTAACCCTTCCGAAGAAGACTTTATGACGCCAACATTTGATGTAGCCGATAATTGTTCCGCAGATCTTAATGCAGAAGTTACAATTGGAGAAATTGTGGTTGACGGTTGCTCAAGATCCCTTACTTATACTGCCAATGCGACCGATAATTGTGGTAATGATGCAGAGCCTGTTACAGTTACCTTTACTTGGACCATGGACACTGATGACCCAATAATTGATGTAGAGGCAGAACCAATGATGGTAGAGTGTGACGGAGAAGGCAATACTGACGAACTTGAGGACTATCTAACTAATTTTGGTGGTGCAATGGCCAGTGATCTATGTGGAGACGTCACTTGGACTAGTGAAGTTGGAGAGCCTACTATTGATGGATGTATTACTTCAATAATGGTGACTTTTACAGCAACAGATCATTGTAGTAATTATACTTCAACAACTGGTATATTTACAATTGAAGATTCTGTAGGTCCAGAGTTTGATGAAACTTTAGAAGATTATAGCGTACAGTGTCTAGACGACGTGCCAGAAGCCGATCTTTTGACCGCAACAGATAGTTGTTCTGGTGCTGCCGAAGTTAGCTACTCAACAAGTGAGACTGGTGATGCTGCCGATCTTGACCCTTGTGAAACCACGATCGTTCGCACGTGGACTGCTACTGATGCCTGTGGAAACGAAACAGTTTACACACAAACCATTACTGTTGCAGATACCACTGCGCCAATAATTGCTTGTCCATCCTCTAGTGTAGATGATAGAATCGTTATCGATCCATCGATAGACTGTACCGATAGTTTTGCAATAGTGGATTTCCTTAACGTTCAATTGGAAGATAATTGTTCGCCAACTGTTGCTGCAACACCATCAAGCATTATAAGATATAGTGATCTATACAATACTTTACCAGATGGTTCAATTGAGGTCTTTGGGGTACTCACTTATGCAGCTGGCCATAATGAAGACCAGTGTGGTAACTTTGCAGAAGATGATTGTGTTGTTTACTTCTATTACATCGAAACTCCTGAGACTTCAGGTGGATTGAGAAGTGCAGATATTTGTAAAACAACCGAATTTTTTGATGGAAGAAGTCGTCTTACTGAACGCTGTGGATCACCAGAAGTTGTTGCTGTAGCGTTTACAGCATATCCGGTACCTTTCAACAACGAGATTAACATTGGGTACTCATTTGATTATGATACCAAAATAGCAATCAAAGTGTATGACACTAAAGGGGTTGTAGTTTCTGAAATGACTTTGGACAACTATATTGCTGGTACTAAAGGTGAAACCACCATAGATCTTTCTAGAGTTGCGACTCAAATGCTCTATGTGAAATTGGAAACCGATAGAGGTGAACAAATTAAGAAAATCATTTCTTCTGGTAAGAAATAATAATTAGGGATTTAACCTAAGGGTAATTGTAAAGGCAGCTAAGTTTTAGCTGCCTTTTTTTTGTTATATAATCACTACCCGCGGAAACAATTCTAGTTATCAATTAAAACAGTTTAAAAATAATGTTTGAATTAGTTTGAAGTATTATGGGAGTGTGACAGCATGATTTTTGAAAATCTAATAAAGAATAGATAAAATAAAGTGACCTGCTATAAATAGATTACGGTTGTTTCAATAATCCGTTCGCCCATTCAATAGCTTCTGCTAAAGTATCAAATACCCCAAAAGGTTTTTGTAAAAAAAGTTTTTCGATTTTAGTATTGCTTTTGGCTATAAAATTGGAGGAGACGACACAGAATCCTATTAAATTTTCAATTTTTGAAGTCGATTCGTAAACGGAAGGATTAACCGCGTATGAATGGATGCGATGGGTGATATAAACAAATGGCTTATTTCGAAAATGGGTGTTAGCCACATTTTCCAATACATTATTTGTTTGTGCATCAATGACCTCTCCTTCACGCACCTCTACGATCATGTAGTGATCGTGGATTTGGATATCACAAAAAGTAAGTTTTAAAGACGTAATCATTATTAAAAGCTAGTAATAAGTTGAAAAAAAATATAAAAAGCCCCTAATTTTAGGGGCTTTAATTTAAATGTAACGTAATCTTAGGATTTGGATTCTTTTTCTTTTGATGAAATTGTTACGATCAATTCTTCTTTCTCGCCATCAAGATCCATTAAGATCGTATCACCATCATGCAATTTGGAATTAATGATTTCCTCTGCAAGCGCATCTTCTACATACTTTTGAATAGCTCTCTTAAGAGGTCTTGCGCCATATTGCTTATCAAAACCTTTCTCGGCTATGTATCCCTTAGCCTTGTCGGTTAATACAAGTTCATAGCCTAAATCTTTAATTCTAATGATAAGATGAGACAATTCAATATCAATAATCTTATTAATGTCGTCTTTTTCAAGCGCATTAAAGACCATAACATCGTCAATTCGATTTAAAAATTCTGGTGCAAATGCTTTTTTCAAGGCATTTTCAATTACACTTCTCGTATTATCGTCTGACTGTGCAATTTTAGCTGCAGTTCCAAATCCGACGCCTTGACCAAAATCCTTAAGTTTTCGCGCTCCAATATTGGAGGTCATAATAATGATTGTATTTCTAAAATCAATTTTTCTCCCTAAACTATCGGTGAGATAGCCATCATCGAGCACCTGTAGAAGCATATTAAACACATCTGGGTGTGCCTTTTCTATTTCGTCTAAGAGAATAACAGCATAAGGCTTGCGTCTCACTTTTTCAGTCAATTGCCCACCTTCTTCATAACCAACATATCCTGGAGGCGCACCTACTAATCTCGAGATTGCAAATTTCTCCATGTATTCACTCATGTCAATTCTTACCAGAGCGTCATCAGAATCAAATAATTCACGAGCCAAAACTTTGGCCAATTGTGTTTTGCCAACTCCAGTTTGGCCCAAAAATATAAATGAACCAATAGGTTTGTTTGGATCCTTGAGACCTGCTCGATTTCGCTGAATGGCCTTAACCACCTTAGCCACTGCTTCATCTTGACCAATCACCTTGCCTTTAATCAACTCAGGTAGTTGTGCTAGTTTGTTGCTTTCCGTTTGAGCGATTCTATTCACAGGAATCCCCGTCATCATGGAGACCACATCGGCAACATTGTCTTCACTTACGGTTTCTCGGTGCAACTTGGTGTCTTCTTCCCATTTCTCTTGAGCAATGGCAAGCTCCTTTTCGAGTCGTTTCTCATCGTCTCTTAATTTAGCTGCTTCCTCGTATTTTTGTTTTTTGACTACCGTATTTTTTGTTTCCTTCACATCTTCCAACTTCTGTTCGAGTTCTAGAATTTGTTTGGGTACCTCAATATTTGTAATGTGCACGCGCGAACCAGCTTCATCCAAGGCATCAATGGCTTTATCTGGTAAGAAACGTTCAGTCATGTATCTGTTCGTCAACTTAACACAGGCTTCAATGGCTTCTTGTGTGTACTCCACATGGTGATGTTCTTCGTATTTACCTTTAATGTTGTTGAGAATTTCAATGGTTTCTTCTACCGAGGTAGGTTCCACGATCACTTTTTGAAAACGTCGCTCCAAGGCTCCGTCTTTCTCAATATATTGTCGGTATTCATCTAGAGTAGTGGCACCAATACATTGTATTTCACCACGCGCTAAAGCCGGTTTAAACATGTTGGAAGCATCTAAGCTTCCGGTAGCACCACCAGCGCCAACAATGGTGTGAATCTCATCGATGAATAAAATAATATCATCATTTTTTTCGAGTTCGTTCATAACCGCTTTCATGCGCTCTTCAAACTGTCCTCTATATTTTGTGCCTGCAACTAAGCTTGCCAAATCTAAAGTGACCACGCGCTTGTTGAACAATATTCTTGAAACCTTTCGCTTCACGATTCTAAGCGCTAAACCTTCAGCAATGGCAGATTTACCAACGCCTGGTTCACCAATAAGTAAGGGGTTGTTTTTCTTTCTTCGGCTTAATATTTGGGACACTCGTTGAATTTCCTTTTCACGTCCCACAACAGGATCTAATTTTCCATCCTCTGCCATTACGGTTAAATCTCTTCCGAAGTTATCCAAAACCGGGGTTTTAGATTTCTTGGTAGATTTTGTGGCGCTTTGACCAAATGGATTTTGTTTAGCATCATCACCATCACGCGCATCATCTTCAGAAAATGATTCGGCTTTAGGGAGATCTATAAAATCATCGTCATTTGTGATCATAAGTTTGAATTGTTCTTTTACGTTATCATAATCCACTTTCAACTTATTTAAAAGTTTGGTAGTAGGATCATTTTCGTTTCTCAAAATGCACAATAATAAATGTGCAGTGTTAATTGAGGAACTTTGAAATAGCTTCGCCTCTAAAAACGTAGTTTTTAAAGCGCGCTCTGCTTGTCGTGTTAAGTGTAAATTCTTTTTTTCATTAGACGCTACAGCAACATTTGAATTAGCGGGGCTCAAGATCTCAACCTTTCTGCGTAGGTGGTTCAAATCAATTTCTAAAGCTGCTAATATATCAATGGCCTTACCGTTACCATCTCTAAGCAAACCAAGCATTAAATGTTCGGTTCCAATAAAATCATGGCCTAGGCGTAAGGCTTCTTCTTTGCTAAATGCTATTACATCCTTAACTCTTGGGAAAAATTGTCATCCATAGTAATTTCTTTGTGCATTAAAAATAATAAAACTTACTGTAATAAGGCAAAAACTATACCTTAAATATAAAGCACTACTAATAGAGTTAAAAAAGTTTAGAAAATCAAAATATTGCGGTTATTACTTATTAAAAAGATTCACAGGCAATGTTAATAAAAAAAACTAAAAACGACCTTAAAACCGCTTTAAACATGCTTAAAATGGTTATCTTAGCACGGTTTGAAAACTTACAAAAAATAATAATAAATATATATGCAAGAAGAAGAGAAGGTGATTCCTATCAATATTGAAGATGAAATGAAGTCGGCATACATTGATTATTCAATGTCGGTCATTGTGTCACGTGCCTTACCAGATGTTCGTGATGGTTTAAAACCAGTACACAGACGCGTTTTATTTGGAATGCACGAACTAGGAGTGAGATCAAATACTGCACATAAAAAATCGGCAAGAATAGTTGGTGAGGTTTTAGGTAAATATCACCCGCACGGTGATACCTCTGTTTATGACGCTATGGTGCGTATGGCACAAGAGTGGAGTTTGCGTTACATGTTGGTAGATGGCCAAGGTAACTTTGGTTCTGTTGATGGTGATAGCCCTGCAGCCATGCGTTATACAGAAGCTAGAATGCAGAAAATTTCTGAGGAAATGCTCGCTGATATCGATAAAGAAACGGTTGATCAAAAACTGAATTTTGATGATACCTTGCATGAGCCTACTGTTTTGCCAACCCGTATTCCAGGCCTATTGGTTAATGGTGCGTCTGGTATTGCTGTTGGTATGGCTACCAATATGCCACCTCATAATTTAACTGAAGTTGTAGATGGTATAGTTGCATACATTGAAAATAATGATATTGAAATAGACGAACTAATCCAACACGTTAAGGCACCCGATTTTCCTACTGGTGGTACCATTTATGGGTATGATGGTGTGCGCGAAGCCTTTAAAACTGGGCGTGGACGAATTGTCATGCGTGGAAAGGCTCGTATCGAAGAGGTTCAAGGTCGCGAGACTATTATTGTAACCGAAATTCCTTATCAAGTGAATAAGGCAGATATGATCAAGAAAACTGCCGACTTGGTTAATGATAAACGTATAGACGGGATTTCACTAATTAGAGATGAATCTGATAGAAACGGGATGCGTATTGTTTATATCCTTAAACGAGATGCCATCCCTAATATTGTACTAAATATGTTGTATAAATATACAGCATTGCAGTCGTCCTTTAGTGTTAATAATATTGCTTTGGTAAAAGGGCGCCCACAATTGTTGAACCTTAAAGAAATGATTCACCATTTTGTGGAGCATAGACATGAGGTAGTGGTGAGACGTACCACTTATGAATTGCGCAAAGCGGAAGAAAGAGCGCATATATTGGAAGGATTGATTATCGCTTCAGATAATATTGATGAAGTGATTGCCATTATTCGCGGATCTTCAAATGCTGAAGAAGCCCGTGCTAAATTAATAGAGCGCTTTGAATTATCTGAAATCCAAGCCAAAGCGATCGTAGAAATGCGATTACGTCAACTCACAGGTCTGGAGCAAGATAAATTGCGTACGGAATATGACGAACTAATGAAAACCATTGATGATTTAAAAGACATCCTTGACAAAAAAGATCGTCGATACGATATTATTAAGGAGGAACTTTTGGTCATTAGAGAGAAATATGGTGATGAAAGACGCTCGGTTATTGAATATGCTGGCGGTGATTTGAGCATCGAGGACATGATTCCAGATGAGCAAGTGGTTATTACGATTTCGCATGCTGGTTATATTAAAAGAACTTCATTGGCAGAATATAAGACACAGAATAGAGGAGGCGTAGGCCAAAAAGCTTCCACAACACGAAATGAGGACTTTCTTGAATACTTGTTTGTGGGTACCAACCACCAATACATGTTATTCTTTACCCAAAAAGGAAAATGTTTTTGGATGCGTGTTTATGAAATTCCAGAAGGCAGTAAAACTTCCAAGGGTAGAGCAATCCAAAACTTAATCAATATTGAGCAAGATGATAAGGTGAAGGCGTTTATATGTACCCAAGATCTTAAGGATGAGGATTACATTAATAGTCACTATGTCATTATGGCAACTAAAAAGGGTCAGGTCAAGAAAACATCTTTAGAACAATATTCGCGACCAAGAACAAACGGAATCAATGCCATTACAATCAAGGAAAATGATGAGTTGCTCGAAGCTAAGTTAACTACGGGGAACAGTCAGGTGATGTTGGCGTTAAAGTCTGGTAAAGCCATTCGATTTGAGGAAGCCAAAACGAGACCCATGGGACGAAATGCTTCTGGAGTAAGGGGTATTCGTTTAAATAATGATAAGGATGAAGTTATTGGTATGATCGCTATTGAAGATTCCCAAGAGGAATCTGTTTTAGTGGTTTCTGAAAAAGGGTACGGGAAACGTAGCTATATCGACGATCCAGAAGATGGAGAGGCGGTTTACAGAGTGACCAATCGGGGCGGAAAAGGTGTGAAAACCATTTCTATTACCGAAAAAACCGGTCATTTGGTGGCCATTAAAAGTGTGACCGATGAGGAAGATTTAATGATCATCAATAAGTCGGGTATCGCCATTAGAATGTCGGTAAATGAATTGAGAGTTATGGGACGTGCCACCCAAGGCGTCAAACTTATTAATTTGAAGGGCAATGATTCTATAGCTGCTGTTGCAAAAGTGATGAAGGAAGACGAAGCGGATGTTATTTTAGAAGAGGGTCAAAACGACGCCAATCCAGACGATCAGAAGGATGGCACAGATGTTGATATTTCAGAAGAAGAATAAATTACAAAACAAATACTAACACTAAAAATTAATTAATAATGAAAAAACGAGTAATAATTGCTGTTGCACTTTTATATGGTACTTTCTCTTTTGCTCAAAAAAGTGAGCTAAGGGATGCCGATAAAGCAATAGGATCTGGAAACTTTGCTGATGCTAAATCGGCTTTGGCATTGGCAGAGCCAATGATTGCTGGAGCAGATGAAAAAACACAAGCTAAATATTATTTTTTAAAGGGGCAGGCGCTTTATGCTAATGGTACAGGCTCAACTGCTGATATTAATAGCGCCATTGAAAACTTTGATAAAACGAAAGCCATTGAAGAAAAGGCTGGTAATGATAAATATACGGGAGAGATTACAGATATGACCTCTACAATGATCAACGGGATTTTATCAAAGGCCAACGGGGCAATGCAAAGTAAAGATTACATTAAATCCTCTGCGGGTTTTGAACAAGCCTACAGAATGTCTCCTAAAGATACCTTGTATTTGTATTATGCAGCTTCTACAGCAGTGACTGCCCAAGATTATGACACTTCATTGAAGTATTATGAAGAACTTAGAGATCTAGGTTATGAAGGTGTAGGACTTGAGTATTATGCCACCAACAAAGAAACCGGTGAAGAGGAATCTTTTGATAGCAAAAATTTGAGAGATTTATCGGTAAGATCAGGATCTCACTTGGCACCAAAAGATAGAAGGACGGAGTCTAAAAAAGCGGAAATTGTTAAAAACATAGCCTTGATTCATTTAAGCAATGGTGATAACGAAAAAGCTATTGAAGCCATGAAAGAAGCTAGATTAGCTAATCCAGACGATTTAGGTTTGTTGATTTCAGAAGCTAACGTACAACTCAAAATGGGCAACAAAGAGCGCTTTAAGGAATTAATGGAAGAAGCGACCACTAAAGATCCCAAAAATCCAGAACTTCAATACAATCTTGGTGTGATTGCTGCGGAAGCTGGAGAGAATGAAGCTTCACAAAAGTATTATGAAAAAGCCATTGAATTGGATCCTTCATATGCTGATGCTTATACCAACCTGTCTGTATTAATGCTTTCTGGAGAATCTGGTATTGTTGAAGAAATGAATGCCTTGGGAACGTCATCCAAAGACAATAAGCGTTACGATGAGCTTCGTGAAGAGCGTGTACAGTTGTATAAAAAAGCAACACCTTATTTGGAAACTGCGTTAAAGCTTAAGCCTCAAAACATCGAAGCTGCTAAAACCTTAATGAATATCTATAGTATCACTTCTGAAACTGAAAAATTCAAAGCAATGAAAGCTAAAGTTGCAGAAATGGAAGCAGGAAACTAAAACCTTGTCACCCATTACATTGAAAAGAGTGATTTACGTAAGTAAGTCGCTCTTTTTTATGTCTTTAGTTTAAATATTGGTGCATGCTGAAATTAATTCAATTTAAGCAAGTTCCGTTCCATTTGTTCAATGGAACTATTATAGAATTTTTAGAAGCAGTCTTTATCCAGAAAGGTCTTTTGCTGCTAAATTATTTTTTTAATCACCCGAAGCTTGTGCGTGTGCTGATTCCTTTCAGCATTATAAATTCCGGAATGGTCCAAACGGTCAATTCTAACTTTTCCGTGGGCGTGAATAATATAATTGTCTTCCATAATAATTCCCACATGTACGATTTCACCATCATTATTATCAAAAAAGGCTAGATCTCCAGCCTCACTTTCTTCAATAAAACTTAAGGCCAATCCTTGTCTTGCCTGCTGAGAAGCGTCTCTCAATAAGGCATATCCATTGAGTTTATAGACCATTTGAGTAAAACCGGAGCAATCAATGCCAAACGGTGTCTTACCACCCCAAAGATAAGGAGCATTCAAGTACATAAATGCGGTAGAGATCAATTGATTTTTTTCATTAATGGTGGCAACGGTTTTTCCGTCGTAATGATGATGAAGTAAATCAAGTCCGTTTAAGGTTGATCCCAAAGGAATCGTTATGAGTTGTTGGCTATGATCTTGAACCACTTCCAAAAGATCATTGCTCAACACAGGAGTTTCCGTGCAAAGCGCAGCGTATTGGGGCTCCGAAATCTCCAGATATTGTTTATGGTCTACCCAGCCTTCGTAAGTATCGTAAGCCAATTTAATTTTGCTCCAATACTTACGTTGCTCGGTAATCTTAAAAACTTCACCATAAAGAATTTGTGATACAAGTTCACTTTTATCTGAAGGTTCTGCTCTAAGCGGTATAATGCTAAGATTGCAAATTGCGTATAGCATCAAGAATTAGTTTCGTTCAATAACCATTGCCGATGCGCCTCCGCCACCATTGCATATGGCAGCAGCTCCTATTTTTGCATCGTTTTGTTCTAGCACGTTCAGCAAGGTAATCATGATGCGTACTCCAGAACAACCCAAGGGATGACCTAATGAGACCGCACCTCCATTAACGTTTACATTGCTATCCTTTAATCCTAAGATTTTCATATTTGCTAATCCTACGACTGCGAAAGCTTCATTAAGTTCAAAAAAGTCCACATCTTCCAATTTAAGATTCGCTTTGCCCAAAGCAATTGGCAATGCCTTTGCTGGCGCTGTAGTAAACCATTCGGGTTCCTGGGCGGCATCAGCGTAACTTTTTATAGTGGCCAATACTTTTAAGCCCAATTCATCTGCCTTGTCTCGACTCATTAATACCATAGCGCCTGCACCATCATTAATGGTAGATGCATTTGCAGCGGTAACGGTGCCTTCTTTTGTAAAGGCAGCTCTTAAACTCGGAATTTTTTCTAACTTCACGTTACTGAATTCTTCATCCTTAGAGACAATTATTGCATCACCACGACGTTGAGGTACTGAAACGGGTACGACTTCATTATCAAATTTTCCTTCTTCCCATGCTTTTGCCGATCGTTTGTAAGACTGAATGGCATAGTTATCTTGATCTTCTCTGGAGAATTTATATTCCGAAGCACAGGCATCAGCACAAACCCCCATGGCATTATTATCATAAGCATCGACCAAACCGTCTTTTTGCATGCCATCTTCCATCACAGCAGGGCCAAATTTTTGTCCAGATCTTGCGTGGTAGTAATGTGGAATCGAACTCATGTTTTCCATACCGCCTGCAACAACAATATGAGTATCACCCAGCGCGATGGATTGTGCGGCTTGCATTAAGGCTTTCATACCAGAAGCGCACACCTTATTGATAGTGGTGCAAGGTACTGTGTTTGCTATCCCAGCATAAATAGCAGCTTGTCTCGCGGGAGCTTGCCCTTCACCTGCTTGTACAACGTTGCCCATAATCACTTCATCGACCAATTCTGGGTTTAATTTTATTTTATCTAAGGCACCCTTAATGGCAACAGCACCTAAACGCGGTGCAGGTACCGTTGATAAACTTCCTAAAAAACTTCCAATGGGCGTTCGTGCAGCCGATACGATTACAACTTCTTTACTCATGCTTTATTTTTTTTATTAAACTCACACAAAATTAGTCATTTTTTGCTTAATTTTTGGCATGTTAATCAGAACATCAAAACGATGGTCTACATTATTTCGTTACTTTTGAACCATATCAGGCCATTAGCACATAAGAAATTCAAAATTCAGGTTTCGCACCTCTAGTTGATGAAAAATTTAGTAAATAAATGGTATAAAAACCACTCCCTCTTCTATAAGATACTATTATTTATTAGTACTACGATCTTAATTGTTTATCTGTTTCCTAAAAGCGGAAAATTTAAATATGATTTTGGAAAAGGGAAACCTTGGCAATCAGAAAATCTCTATGCCCCATTTGATTTTGCCATCAAAAAATCTTCCGAAGAACTACAAAAGGAACAATTGGAGATTTCCTACAATAGCCCGGTCTATTTTGAAATTGATCCTGTTGTAAAGTCACAGGTTTACAAAGAATATTCTGAACAATTTAATAGTGTCTTTTCAGATAGCATTGTAAGGTCAAATCCTGAATTGAAAAATGTAGGGATTGCTGCGTTGGATAAAATCTATGCGGTGGGTCTTTTGGAAGAAAATTACGATTACGTTCCCACTAAGGAGGTTATTATTGTAGAAGATCAAACCCAGAAATTGCGTACTGAATTCTCTAAACTAACAAAATTTGATGGTTTTAAAAGCGTTGTGGAGAAGCAACTCAGTCTAAAAAATGACGCCAGATATCGTACCGCCTTTGTTTCTATGTTTTTTGACATTGTTACGCCCAACTTAACCTTAAACAAATCACTAACCCAAAATTCATTAAAAGATAAACTGGATGCGGTTTCATTGGTAAGAGGTAGTGTGGAAAAAGGAACCTTACTCATTTCTAAGGGTGAAATAGTAGAAGGCAATAAATATGATATTCTTAAATCGCTGGAAGCAGAGTATGAGTCTCAAGTTTGGACCACATCAGACTATAACTTGGTAATTTTTGCCTATGCTCTTTTAGTTTCCCTTGCTTTGTTAATGCTGCTCTTATTCTTGAGAAAATATCGAATGGAAGTGTTTATGGATAACACCAAAGTCACTTTTATTTTCTTCAACATTTTATTGATGATTTTGTTGACCACTTTGGTGGTTAATTACAATGCGCAGTATGTGTACGTTGTGCCCCTATGTATCCTACCATTGGTTCTAAAAGCGTTCTTCGATGCCAGATTGGGCTTATTCGCCCACGTGCTAACGGTTTTGTTATTAGGCTTTATCGTTCCTAGAAGCAATGAGTATATATTTCTACAAATCATTGCGGGCATTGTGACGATTTTAACGGTTTCAGAATTGTATAAACGGGCGAACTTGTTTATTTCCGTAGGGCAAATTACCCTCATCTATATCATTTCCTATTTTGCTTTTTATGTGATTCATGAAGGAAGCTTGAATAATATCGACCTTACGACCTTCGGCTTATTTGTGCTCTGTGGTTTGGCAACGCTTTTTGTACAACCGTTGATCTACATTTATGAAAAGCTCTTTGGTTTGGTTTCAGATGTGTCTCTGTTGGAACTTTCAGACACGAACACGAAACTATTGAAAGAACTATCCAATAAAGCACCAGGAACCTTTCACCATTCTTTAAATGTCGCCAATTTAGCGGAAGCTTCAGCCAACGAAATAGGAGCCAATGCAATGTTGATTAGAGTAGGTGCCTTGTACCATGACATTGGTAAAATGAAAAATCCAACTTTTTTTACTGAAAATCAAGCTACTGGTTTAAACCCCCATGATGAATTATCGCCAAGAGAGAGCGCTAAGATTATTATAGACCATGTTATCTTGGGCATTGAGATTGCAAAGAAGAACAATCTTCCAGATCGTGTGATTGATTTTATTAGAACCCATCACGGGACCAGTATGGTTTATTATTTTTACATGAAGGAAAAAGAGATGGATGAAGACACCTTGCAAGAAGATTTTAGATACCCGGGTCCGCAACCTTTTAGTAAGGAAACCGCTATTTTAATGATGTGTGATAGTGTAGAAGCAGCCTCTAAAAGTTTGAAGGAGCCAACATCAACTAAAATAGATAAGTTTGTAGAGACCATTATAGCCAAGCAGATGGAAGATGGGCAATTTTTAAATGCCAACATTACCTTCAAGGAAATACAAATTATAAAGAAGGTATTGAAGTCTAAATTGGCAAATATTTTTCATTTAAGAATCGAATATCCTGAGTAACAGAGGCTTCGTAAAAAAGTGAAAAAATAGTTGTGATGTTGCCAATGAAAAGCTACATTTGCAACCGCAATTTATTGCTAAGTTCATATACAAGAGGAGAGGTGCCTGAGTGGCCGAAAGGAACGGTTTGCTAAATCGTCGTACCCCAAAAGGGTACCCGGGGTTCGAATCCCCGTCTCTCCGCTAATTTCATTGGAAATTAATTAATAGATAACCAAATCGGGGTGTAGCGTAGCCCGGTTATCGCGCCGCGTTTGGGACGCGGAGGTCGCAGGTTCGAATCCTGCCACCCCGACTAACCTAGTAATAGGTCTAAACAAAACACTGTTAATCGTATGATTTTCAGTGTTTTTTGTTTTTTATACATTTGTTTGATTTCATTTAAAACCATATAAAAGGTGTGCAATTCGGTGTGCAGTGATTAATTCTAATTGTACTACCTTTAGAGAACTTTCGGGTATGATTTGACTTTCGATTTAACAACTATTGTTTAATTTAAAGTTATTCGAAATGAAAACAAAAAGCACTTTCACGGTGATTTTCTTCACAAGAAAATCACGGAGCAATCCCAAACACCTTTCTATCTACGTTCGTATTACGGTAAACAGAAAACGTGCAGAAATCAGTTTAAAAAGAACTATTGCTGAAAAAGATTGGGATAATAACAAAAGTCGTGCTAGGGGAAATTCCCAAAAGGCTAGAACGCTAAATACCTACTTGGATGAAGTCTACCAGAGGTTATTGGAATGCCATAAGGAGTTTTTGGCAGAAGATAAAATATTATCTTCGGATGCTATTAAGTCCCGCTATTTAGGAGAGGACGATAACAGCAAAAGCTTAAGTAAACTACTCGATTACCATAACAGCAATATGATTCACGTTCTTAAAATGGGAACGATGAAAAACTATTACACTACTGAAAAATACCTGTATAAATTCCTGCTAAAGAAAAAAAGGGTAAAAGATATTTACCTAAAACAGCTCAACTACGAGTTTGTGACCGATTTTGAGCATTTTCTCCGGAATTACAAGGATTCAAGAAAAAAGCTAATGTTAACCAATAATGGTGTAATGAAGCATTTGGAACGCTTCAAAAAATTGATAAACTTAGCTGTGAAATTAGAATGGATGCAGAAAAACCCATTCAATCAGTTTCAATTGAAGTACCATAAATATGACAGGGCTTATTTAAGTGAACGGGAACTCGAACTCTTAGAAGAAACAGAATTTAAAAGTGAACGCTTGCAAAGAATAAAGGATTGCTTTGTGTTTTCCTGCTATACGGGCTTGTCCTATGTGGATGTGAGGGAACTTACAGAAGATAATATCGTAAAGGGAATCGATAATAATTATTGGATATATACCAAAAGGGAAAAAACCGATGAACGAGTGAAAATACCTTTGCTCCCTAAAGCAATGGATATTATAGAAAAATACAAAGTTTTCCACAAAGAAGATTTTGAAGATGGTCTTTTACCTATCAGTTCCAACCAGAAGACCAATAAATATTTGAAGGAGATCACAGCATTATGTGGAATCCATAAAAATGTTACTTTTCACGTTGCTCGACATACTTTTGCCACAACGGTAATGCTTTCCAATGGAGTACCCATTGAAACGGTATCGAAATTATTGGGGCATACCAAACTTACCACTACACAAATCTATGCCAGAGTGATTGATACTAAGATTTCCTCCGACATTGCAATGCTTCGGGAAAAGTTGAACCATTCTCCAATTAAAAAGAAAATCCAATGAAGAAAAGTTTTTTTCTAAGTAGTATGAATACGGAAATGCCCTTACCCCATTTCCCTACATTGCGTAAAAACTTCATTCTGGGGAAAGCGGTTCGTCCAAAACAAATCTTGGACACAAGCCAAAAAATAAAAGTTGTTTGTATGTTACATTTCTTAAAGTAAATTTCGATCAAGAGTAATGTAAAGCTGCTTTAAAATATTTTTTGGCTTACGTCCGCTCGCGTTCGTAATCCTTTGAAAATTTTGGGAAATAACTTTCGTGATATATTTCAATGTTAGTCTTCCAACTTCCCGCCTACCATTACCTTTTGAGGGAAAAATTACGGGATTTAAAATTGGACGGCTGCATAACCGGTCGCTGCGCTTTCCCTTTTATAAGCCTTTCCCAATTCCAAACCCCGTTCGAAAAGACCATCAAAAGGTAACGGATGGCGCTATGGGAAGTAAATGGAATTGAAAAGGACAACCATTTTCAAACTGCACTTTCATTAGTACTCCTTTACAAAAACAAAAGGAAAACGTTCAAGATATAATAAGTATATGGTTTTTATTAGGAAACGTTTTAATGCAAATTTTTGGTTTTAATTCACGCTATAAAAGCTACCATTTTAAGTAGCGGAGCGGATAAAAATGAGTAGCAAGAGGGTAACACGCTGCGCGATGTTACATTTTTACAAATAACTATATACCAGATGTTTACTCATTTTTTAAATTTGTTTTTTTATGAAATTTGCGACAAATGCCCTTGAAAGCCCTATAAACAGGCTCTTTTTTGCGACAAATTGAGAAATTGAAGTAAAATAAGTGGAAGTATTCTGCCTATTTCTTTGCTCCTGTTTTAGGAAGAAAAATTCGTCCAAAAAGTCTTGAACGAAAGCCAAGAAATCATCTTTATATCTATTTGGAATGAAGGTTTACTTTTGGTTTGAATTTACTAAAAAATAAAGGCAGAGCTAAAATTTTGTTTAATCCCTTTTTTAAAACTATTTCAAGAACATGATTTAAAATTATCAAGCATCTAATAATAAAGGAATAAGCTTCACTTTACTTTTAGAATGGTTATTAAGATATGCAAATGGGTATGTTATTTTACAAGTTCTTGCAATTCATCTAGTATTTCCATTTCTTCATAAGGAACGATATCTATAATAAGTTTTAAAATCTCACTAATATTGATTTCAGGATCCCCGATGTGTTTGTCAGGAACATAATCTGCTTGTAGTGCCAGAATGCAGGTTTTTAGCAAATACAAGATTAAATCCATTGCTTGCTGATAACTATTCAATGGTAGCAATACCATATTTTTACCAGTGCCACTTATATCTGGAGTAAACAAATTGAGTTTAGACTTACATAAGTTTTCTATTTCTTTGAGTGTTGTTTGATTTTTCATCGTGCATTTTTTAAGGGTTTTAGTAAAAATTAATTCTTTCCATTTTCCAAAAATGCTTTTAAACCTCAGCTGGAGCTAATTATTTTTCCGATTGCCCTGTCTCTGGATGATCCATTCTATCAGTTTCGGGATGATAGGACCATCACGAGTGAGGGCACTACCTTTCAGCAAAGTTTAGAGACTATTTTTGTTATTACTGTTCTTATCTATTAAGCAATTGATAAGCTTCATCTAAAAATTCTCCTTCTTCAAATGGCATCAAATCCCGAGCAAGTTCTAAACATTTACGAATATTTTCTTCTGGGCTTTTTATCTTCGACGGATTATATTCATCACCTTGTGTAGCCATAATACAAATGTTCAATAAAGATTCTATCGTATAAAATAAATCCCAATACCCACTAAATTCTAGATGGGAAGGTTTGAACTTCCCTGATTTTAAATCACTTTCCCGTAATACGTTCAATTTACATTTAACTGATTTTTTAAGCTTCTTTAGCTGTTTCTTTTTTTTGTTTTTCATAATCACTCTCTATATTATAATTATTAATAATTTCTTCTAAAGTTTCTACCTCTTCAAAGGGAAGTAATTGTAAAATATGTTCCAGTGCAGTTTGCACATTAATATGTGGCTGAGGGATCAACCTTCCATAACTGCTATCAGCATATTCTAAGGCTACTATACAAACCTTCATTATCCCAGCTATATCATAAAGTAGATCAGCAATACCATTAATTTTAAATTCAGCTTTGTAATACAACTTTTCAGAACCGGGTTCTAGTTTATATAGTTTTCTATTAAAAAATTCCTGTACCTTATATTTAATTCTTGGATTCGCTGTAATTTTATCACTAAGGGTTTCTTTTTTAGTAGAGACTGATTCTACGTGTTCTTTACAGTAAGCGTACCTTTTCTCAAACTCGTTTTCAACAATTTTCAGCATTTTATTCAGCTTATTTTGCAATAGCTTTATAGATTTCAATGATATTTTGTAATCCCTATCATACCTCACATTTCGGTAAGCGGTATCCAATAAGTTTAAGAGTTGGGTTTCTTGTTCATTTTCTTTTGAAAACAATTGCTCAAGTTCAGGGACAAAGTTTTGAATGTATTTTTGATGGTAGGTAATTCCGTGGCAAATTTTCTCTTTTCCCATTGTGATGAGTTCCACGGTACGAAAAGAAAGTTCTATAGCCTGATGTAACATAAACGCCGCTTGCGGATAGTTTTCTTTTTCAATGTAAAAATTTGCCCCTTGTTGAAAATCCAAAGCTTTGGTATATTCTTTTTTAAATAAAGTTTCTGTTTTTTGAAGGGCTTCTTTAAAATTCCAATCCTTGCATTCCGTTTTCAAAGTGCCATATTTCAAATACTTTATTAAAAGGCCTTGAAGAAAGAAAACATTCCCTTCTTTCAATTGTTCGACGGCGTAGTTTTCTTCATAGATGCGATATACCCATTGCGGGTGTTCTTGAAATATTTCGTTTACTGAAATTAGTTTGTTATTTATACTATCGGCATCTTTCTTAATGACCAGAAAAAGTTGTTTTTCTGATTCTTCAATAAACGGGATCACGTAAACCGCCTTTACAGTTAGTATTTCGATCAATTGTTGGATTATGCTTTGGGTTACGGGTTTCATATGATTAGATTTTAGGGCTGAACGTTAGTAAGTAATAAAATGAAAGATTTTAGTGCGTGGAATCCTTCGCTTTACTTTCTCCCTGAAATTATGGCGTTCCCAAACGCTTCCACCTTCTTCTTGAATGACTTTATTAAGTTCAGGGAGTTTTGACACCAAAAAGGAAGTTAGGTTATCGGGTACTTCTATTTCCTCGATATCTATGTTCCGGGGGTTGATGATTAATAATATATATTTGGGATGGTTGTAACTGCGTGAAAAAATTGCCCACTCAAAATACCGGACGATGGCAAGGGGTTCTTTACTTTCTATAAGTTGTTTTATGGCTTCCTGGTTCATTTTCCTGAATGATTTAGCCTAAAGGAACGCTAATAAATGAGCGTACCGAACCCAAACTGGGGGTATAAAACCAAAAGGAAATTGTATTTTACCAATACAACAAAAGATAAAAGTTAGTATCTTTGGAATATGAGTACAACAGCCACACCACATATCGGACGAAAAATTAGCCGTATTAGAGAACTTAGGGGAATGAAACAGGAAGCCCTTGCCATAGAGCTTGGCGTTAGCCAACAGACCGTTTCCCATATGGAACAAAGTGAAACCCTTGAAGATGCAAAATTGGAGAAAATTGCTAATGTTTTAGGGGTAACAAAAGAAGCAATCGAAAATTTTTCTGAAGAATTGGCAATTAACTATTTCAATACTTTTAACGATAACAGTTTTAGCAATAGCCAAGGAACTTTTCATCCAAATAACTGTACTTTCAATCCTTTAGATAAGTTAGTTGAAGCTTATGAAGAAAAAGAAAAGCTTTACGAACGATTATTAGCTGCTGAAAAAGAAAAGGTTACTTACTTAGAAAAGTTACTGGATAAAAATTAGTTTTTCATAATTAAATTTAAATGGTCTAAAACCATAAGTGATTCTAAAAAAACGAATTGCTTATGGTTTTAAATTTTTATAGGGTTAGGTTTTTTTTGCAATCACCAGACTCAAAGCAAGATGCTTTTATGGATAGAAAAACAAATTTTAAAATTTCCATCCTCTTAACTTTTACCCTTTATGGTTTTCCGTAATTAATTTCTTCTTTTTTTCGTTTCCCTTGAAGAAAAACAGCTTTCTGTTGAGGATATTCCTATAAAATAATAAAAAGCTTTATATTCGTTTTAGCGATGCTAATAGAGGATGTTTTAATTGTTTACTTTAACAAAACATAAGTTTTTTGATATTTTAGTAAGAACTTAATAATAAAAACCTAATACCTAACAAAATAATTATGAGTAATTCAAAACAATGGAGTTCTGCAACTCCAGGCTACATTATCTTTCTTGTAGACCAATCAGGTTCAATGAATGAAACTTATGCAGAAGGAAAAACTAGATCAGAATTTACCGCACTTGTTATTAATCGTACCATAAACGAACTTATCAACACAAATATGGACGGAGAAAAAGTAAAAGACCGAGTATTTATTTCAATGATTGGATATGGAGGAAGTAGTTCACTTGCTGTTGATGACATTAGGTCTGACTATTTAAGTTCATTCGCTGATGATCCATTAAGAATGGAACAATTAAAAAAGAAAGTTTCTGATGGAGCAGGCGGCCTAATTGAAATAGATGAACAAATGCCAATATTTATTGAACCAACTGCAAATGGATTGACACCAATGGCAGATGCATTTTCTTTTACAAAAGAGTTAATTGAAGGTTGGCTTCAAAAGAAACCTGATAATCCAGCACCAATTATCATAAATATTTCTGATGGTTTACCATATACAGGAGATTCGATTGATACTGCAATGAATAACGCCATTTCTGTTTCAAAAGAAATAATGAATATCAATTCGGCAGATGGTAATCCTTTAATTTTCAATTGTCATTTAGGAGAAGGAAAAACTCACAGTTTTAATGAAAACGAAAGTGAACTTTCTGATGACCAAGCAAAATTTCTTTTTAAGGTATCTAGTAAAGTTCCTGAATCATACAAACAAGCAGCCGTTAAACAAGATTTTCAGGCTAAACCTGAATCAAGAGGTTTTGTATCAAATGCAGACCCAGAATTATTTATACAATTCATCAATTTTGGTTCTTCTGGTGGTTCAGATAAAATCGCATAATCTTAAAATTGATTTAAATGCAAATATCAATTAAAGGATATATCACGTCAAAAGAATCAGAATTGTTTTATGACTGTGCGGACAGGTATGCCTATGATAAATCACAAAACAAATTCGCCATTTCTGACGGTGTATCTAAATCTTTCTTTCCAAAAATTTGGGCTGACATTTTAGTGAACAAATGGGTTAATTCTAAAGAGTTTAATGAAGCTCAATTTATAATTGATTGTCAAAAAAATTGGTTAGAACAAGTTACTGAAATCGTTAATAAGCCTGATGCAAAATGGTTCACTAAAAATGCTTTTAATAGAAAAGAATCTGGACTTGCAACTTTTGTTGGGTTAAGATTCTACAAAAAAAAGAAAGAATGGTTATGGAAGGCAGATGCTTTAGGCGATAGCTTTTTGTTTTTTGTCCCAAAAAAAATCAAAGATTTTTCAAAAGAATGTATTGTTCTATCATCAAAAAAGGAACCCATTGTTTTTGACAATTTCCCAGATTATTTGAGCAGTTTAGGAAACAATCACAAAGGAGAAAAACAGATAATGGAAAGCCCTTTAACTTCTGGTACTTTCTATTTAATGACAGATGCACTTGCAGAATGGTTTTTGAAAGAAAAAGATAGTGCAATTAGTAAAATTAGTGTTTGGCAAAATCAAAAGGATTTTGAGCGTTTTGTAAATGAGGAAAGACACAATGAGAAATTAGGCAATGACGATACAGCTTTTTTGTCAATTAAGATAGAAGACGACAAAAAAGACCAATTAACATACGTTTCAGAAGCCGTTTCCAATATTAACGAACTTGTAAAGGTTCAACAAAAGGAAATTGAAGTTGCCGAAAAAGCAAAAGAGAAAGAATTAATTCTTAAACAAGAAAATTCTGATTCTGAAATTTCTGTTGAACAAACTCAAGAAATTGAACCTGTTGAAAATATACTTTCCGAAGATGAAGAAACTGAAATCGAAAAACCAAAAAAAGGTTTCTTCAAACGAATATTTGGGAAAGAAGAAAATGAGTTGTCAAATGAAAAAGAAGAAATCGAAACGGATGAAAAAATAGAAGCAACAGAAGAACATCAGGAAGAAAAAGAACCTTCAACTCAAGGCGTAGAAAATAATAGCGAGATTGAGAAATCTGAAAATTCAGAAAAGAACGAAAGTCAAGAAAGTGAACCAAATAGTAAAGAAGAATCTGAACCAAATGCCAAAACGCCAAACAAACCTTCGCAAAATATAACTGATAAATTCTAACTATGTCAAATTATCCTTCTAGAACAGATATTGTTACTGCAATGCGAAATCCACTCGTTAGCTTTAAATCAAACGAAATAATTGGTGGTTCAGTCATTCAAAAAGGTTCTAGGATAATTCAATATTCAGGTGGCTACACAACTGTTTTTCCATTTCATAAGCAAACAGGAAATAAAGTAGCTGTTCGACTTTGGATTGCAGATATTGGAGATGCAAAAAAACGTTCACTTGAAATTTCTAATTATTTGGAGAATTTGAATAACGCATATTTCGCAGGATTCAAATATATTGATGATGCAGTATTGGTAAATGGCACATTGCATCCAATTGTTCTTATGGATTGGGTGGACGGACAAACTTTAAAAGAGTATATAAATTCCAATATTACAAACACCTCTAAAATTCTTGATTTAGCAGAAAAATTTAAAGAAATGACAGCATATTTTCATAAGGAAAATATTGCTCACGGAGATTTGCAGCACGGAAATATTTTAATAAAAAGTGATGGCTCACTTGTCGCAATTGATTATGATTCAATGTTTATTGAACCATTAAACGGAATGACTGACACCATAAAAGGTTTGCCAGGTTATCAACACCCAACAAGACATAGCAATCAATTTGTAAATTCAAGATTGGACTACTTCTCTGAACTTGTAATATATCTTTCCCTTTTAATTTATGCTGACACACCAAAATTGTGGGATGACTACTATGAAACAGAAGATTTGCTTTTTTCAAAAGATGACTTTGCAAATCCTAGTAATTCAAAACTAATTATTACCCATTTAAAATCAACTAATCCAACAATTTCTGAACTTACTGAAAAGATGGTGGAAGAACTAAAAGCAACTGACATAGCTCAATTACGCCCTTTGGAAGATTTGTTGATAAACAGGCGTGAAGTAGCTAAAGACAATATTTTTAATAAGTGGGAAAAACAACGAAATCCAGCTGTAAAAAAGAAAGTATCGTTACCAAATAAAAATGACATCACAAACAAATTTTAATGGTAAAAGCTTACTTCGAAAATATACACCTTCAAATTATTCATCATATTGAGAATGCACAATCTGATATAAAAATTTGTGTTGCTTGGTTTACTGACTTTGAAATTTACACAAAACTGGTTGACAAACTAAAAGAAGGATTGAATATAGAAGTAATTGTTGCAAATCATAAGTTCAATAAAAAATCAAGAGTTGATTTTAAAGACTTCTTAAAATTCAAAGGTAAGGTTGGTTACATAGGCAATCTTGACGACAGTTCTAGGGATAGTTTTATGCACAACAAGTTCTGCATCATTGACAATAACGTTGTAATTACTGGTTCATATAATTGGTCATTTAAAGCAAGAATGAATGATGAAAATATATTAATCATTCAAGACGATAATTTATTGACAAAACAATTTGAGAACAAATTTTTTGACCTTAAGCCACAATTTGGATTTGCAATAAAAAACAATAAAGTGGCATTGCTACCAATAGAAAACATAATGGCTAAATGGGACAAGAAATCAGTTTCTAAAAAACCGTCAAAAAACACTTCAAATATTTTAGATAAATTTTAATTTATGGCTAATAAGCAGGATATATTAACAGCAATAAAAAACCTAGACCTTTTCTTAAAAGTTCCTGCTTTAAAGGGTGCAAAAGCTCGAATCAATAAAAATGGAAATCCATTTGTTTATGTAGGCGGTTTCAATATGGTTTTTCAACTAACCCATAAATCTAAAAAATGGGCGTTTCGGGTTTGGCACGTTCCTATGGGCGAAAATGAAGAACGATATTTAAAAATTTCAAAGTACCTAACCTCTAAAAAGTTACCCTATTTCGCAGAATTCATATATGACGAAAAAGGAATTCTTGTAAATGGAGAATTGGTTGATACGATAAGAATGGAATGGTTAGATGGTATGCTTTTCAAAGAATACATCGAAAAGTATCTTGCTAACTCGTCATTATTAGTTTCACTTGCTGACAATTTCTTGAAAATGTGTCAAGACTTGAGAGACAACCAAATTTCGCACGGAGATTTACAAGAAGGTAATATTTTAGTAACCGAAAATGGAGATATAAAGTTAGTAGATTACGATTCTATTTGTATTCCAGAAATTGAAGGACAAAAGGAACTTGTAACTGGACTTAAAGGTTATCAACATTCATCACGTTTTAAAGGTGGGAAATCTTCCTTAAAAGCAGATTATTTTTCAGAGTTGATTATTTACTTATCAATTCTCGCTATAGCGGAAAAACCTGAACTTTGGGAAAAATATCAAGTTAAAGACACACAGTATTTATTGTTTTCCGAAACTGATTTCGAAGATTTAGAAAATTCAAAAATCTATAAAGACTTATCAAGACTTTCTTTAAAAATTGACAAGCTCCTTGCCATTTTAATTGAATATCTAAAAACCGTAAATTATACAGAATTGAAACCTTTCCTCCTTTATTTAGCTCCTCCTGTGATAACAAAATTCACAAGTGACAAAGAAGTATTAATTCAAGGAAGTGAGATTAGTCTTATTTGGGAAGTCGAAAACGCACTAAAAGTTTCGATAAACAATTGTGTAAATGACGTTGAACATTCTGGAACCGTAATTTTAAAACCACAAGATAATTTTGAATACGTTTTGACTGCAATTGGTTTTAATGAAACAGTAGTTAAAAAACTTGAAATAAAGGTTTTTCCAACTCCGATTATAAAAAGTATTCAAGTCCCAATTCCATTATTTGAGAAAACGACCAATTTAGAAGTAAAACTTCCAGAGTTTCCACATATAGAATTAGGAATAAGTAATTTTTCCAATAACCTAAATATAAATTTCAACACTTCTATTAATAGTTCTATTGAAGAAATCAAGTTCAACACGCTTGATAAAAATTTCAGTAGCCTAAATGAAAAAAAAGGTGGTTTGAAGCAAATTTTTCAAGCCATAAATAATAGTAAAATCATATCCAAAATATTTAACAATCAACCGAATGAAAAGAATTAACAGATTTTTTTGGTGGTGTGCAGGTGCCAACATCGAAGTTTTAGAAAAATGTCCAACTGACCACGCAAAATATTTTGGAGTTGGCGGCACAATTGTCTTTACAGCTTTAATGGCAAGTTTTGCTGGAGGTTATGCCTTTTTTACAGCTTTTAAATCTGTAATACCATCTCTATTTTTTGGTGCATTTTGGGGTCTGTTAATTTTCAATTTAGATAGATATATTGTTTCTACAATTGGTAAAGGAGACGGTACTCAAAAAATTACTGTTGAAGAATGGAAATTAGCAGCACCAAGACTTTTAATGGCGATACTTTTAGGTTTTGTCATTTCAACTCCTTTGGAATTAAAGATTTTTGAAACTGAAATTCAAACTGTAGTTGAACGCTTAAAAATTGATAAAGCTGTAGAATTGCAAAATCGAGATACGACTTTTGTCTCCAATTTAAACAACTTAAAGGAAAGAAGGACTTCAATAGACAATGACATAAATAAATTAACTTATGATAAAACTAGCCTGTCTGAAAATGCGGGTAAATTTTTTGAAAATTCTATCGCGGAACAAAAAGTTGATTTAAAAAATAAACAATCAGTACTTGAAGTATGGCAAAGAAAGGTAAACTCATCATATAGTTCCTATGTGCAAGCTAAAAATGATTCTTTATCCAATTCTATCATTAACAAACGGCTAGGTGAATTAAGAGCTAATCAATCTGAAAGAAATAAAGTTAGAGAAGAAGTACAAACAATCCAAGACAAAATAGAAGACTTAAACAACAATAAGGGGAATGCAATTATTGATGAGAAAAATAGAATTAATGATTTATTAGCCAGCAAACAACAGGAGAAAATAAACTTAAATGAGCAAATAGCTTCCAAACAAAAGACTTTGGATAAAAAGAATATTGGTTACGAAAACAAAACCGAAAATTATGATGGTTTTGCAGCACATCTAGAAGCTATGAGCATACTAACAAGTGAGAAATCAGCGGTTTTTTGGGCAAAATGGCTAATAACACTTCTATTTATTTTTATTGAAGTAGCTCCTGTTTTATTTAAACTTATGGCAGAATCAGGACCGTATGATGATATGATGGATAGGCTGAAACACGAATCATTTGTAAGTGAAAAACAAAAAATATCGGACATAAATGACAGTATTAATACTTCAATAAAAATTTCGACTGAAAAGAATCAGAATAGACTTGATGCGGAAATTGCAGGCAACAAAGCTTTACTAAACAAAATTGCATTAGCACAGGCAGAAATTGCTGAATTGGCAGTAGAGAAATGGAAAGAAGAAGAAATTAATAAATTAAATGGAGGTGTAAATCATATCATAAATTCCAACGGACTAGAAAAAAACGAAACATCCGAAAAATCCAAATCAAATGGTTAGAATAATAAAAATTGTTTTAGCAATATTGATGTTTCTATGCTTGTTAGATATGCCTTATGGATTTTATCAGTTTGTCCGATTTGTAGCATTAATTGGATTTGGAATTTTGTCATATAAAGCGAATGAAGAAAATAAGAATACGGAAATGATTATTTACGGTGGACTTGCACTATTCTTTCAACCTTTTTTTAAAATAGCACTTGGTAGAGAAATATGGAATATTGTGGATTTGAGTGTCGGAATTGGGTTAATTGGAAGCTTGTTTTTAACAAATAACAAAAATTAATATGTCAAGTATTTAGATTCGTTTACTTGACATATTTATAAAATACCCTACATTTGTAAGGCAATGGGAATTACACAAAAAATACAGAAAAGAATTAGCAAATTAGCTGAAGGAACTACGTTTAAATACGAACAGTTATCTGTTGAACCGCAAGAATTTGTTGCAGCAGCCAAAGCCATTGAAAGGCTAATTGCTAAAGGTGTTTTGAAAAGAATTTCTACAGGTATATTTTACAAACCTAAGCAAACTGTATTTGGAGAATTAAAACCCAATGAAGAAGAAATCCTAAAACCTTACTTATTTGAAAAAGGTAAACGCATAGCCTATATTACAGGAAATGCACTCTACAATCGATTGGGATTAACAACACAAATATCCAAAAGTATAAAAATATCAAGTCGTGATAAGCGGATTACTGTTTCAAGGGGGAACTTAAAAGCAACCCCTGTAAAAAGCTATGTAGATGTAACCAGCAATAATTATTCACTGTTGGAATTGTTAGATGTCTTAAAAGATTTTAAAAAAATTCCTGATTTGGATAAAAATTCAGCAATACAAATCCTTTCAAAAAAACTTAAAGAACTCAATCCTACTGAAATTAAATTATTAATAAAATGTGGACTGGCATATCCACCAAGAGTGAGGGGACTTTTAGGAGCATTATTAGAGAGCATCAATATCTCAACTGATCTTAAGGCCTTAAAGCAAAGTTTAAATCCACTTTCAGTATATGAATATGGGATTGAAAAGGAATTGGAAACGGCAAAAAACTGGAACATCAAATGAAACTGCACCAAAATAAAGAACTCTTTAAAGATGCCGTCATCGCCACCTCACAGCAAAAAGGTATTTCCGAAATATATGTTGAAAAAGATTATTGGGTAACTTTTGCCTTATACAATATTTTCAAAAATGAGATTGGAAAAGAAACCATTTTTAAAGGAGGAACAGCCTTATCAAAATGTTTTGGTTTAATCCAACGATTTTCAGAAGATATTGATTTAGTGGTCTTGCGAAATGAAGGAGACACAAGTAATCAGTTAAAAGGAAAAATCAGAAAGGTTTCTAAATGCGTGGCGAATGTTCTTCCCGAAATAAAGATAGACGGCATTACCAATAAGGTTGGAATGATACGAAAAACAGCCCATAATTACGAAAAAACTTTTAAGGGAATTTTTGGACAAGTTCGCGATATGATTATTGTTGAATCCACTTGGCTAGGTCATTTCGAGCCTTATGCAACGGTAAATGTAAATTCGTTTATTTATGAAATGATGTTAGGAAATAATCAACAGGAACTTGTAGATGAATACGAAATGAATCCATTTGAGGTCTTGGCTCTAAACCCTAAAAGAACACTTTGTGAAAAAATAATGAGCTTAGTTCGTTTCTCCCAAACGCAAGAACCCATTACGGATTTAAGGAATAAAATTAGACATACTTACGATATACATTTAATACTGAAAGATGATAATTTGAATGCATTTTTTCAGTCCGACGAATTTGATAAAATGCTTTTAAAAGTAGCCAATGATGATGTGACGAGTTTTAAGAACAATAACCAATGGTTAGCAAATCACCCTGCAACCGTACTTTTATTTTCAGAACCTGTAGAAACTTGGAACAGCATTAAAAGTGTTTATACAAGTACTTTCAGCGAATTGGTTTTTGGTAAGCTTCCTGACGAAACAGAGGTATTCAAAACCTTAACTATCGTAGCCGATAGATTGAAAACAATAGAATGGAAAATAAAACCATAAACCAAGAGATAGGTACTATCCTGTTCTAAAAAATTTATATTTAATACTTTTTGTATCTTTATAATATTAAAGGAGATCAAATGATATCTCCAAAGTTCTTTTTATGTTTGAGTGTGCAATCAGGTGTACATAAATTGAAATAATAAATCAAATCACTGAATAACAGTAGTTTAAAAATAAGTGGCTAGTTCTGCCACCCCGACTATTTGAGACCCGTATTTGGATCTCAAAAAAGCCATAAGATCAAATTTTGATCTTATGGCTTTTTTTATACTCTAAACTCATATTCTGTAATAGCCCATCATTCCTTCTGCAAAGTACAGGGCTAATGATTTATTTGAAACTATTATTGAAATTTTAATGAAATAAGACTTTATTATTAATGACGTTCTAGTTTCTCAAATAATTGCACTAGGGTCCTTGACGTTTATAGTTTTGATAACAGTTTTAATTTCAAATAAAGGTTTAAAAAAAAAAGAGACTGTTTTTGACAGTCTCTTTCTATATCCATTTAAATAAGTGATTACTTAATAATTACTTTTTTAGTTTGTTGCTGTTGCTCATTATTCAATTTAACAACATAGATACCGGGGTTTAAGCTATTAGTATCAATTTTATTGGATTCAGAACCTTCTTCTAAGTAGGAGGTCAAAACCAAGCGCCCTTGTATATCATACACTGAAATTTTAGTGTTATCCAAAAGCAGTCCGTTGATAAATAATGTTTTTTCAGTTGCAAATAACTGTAGGTTTTTGCTTTCTTGATTTATAGTGGATAGAGTACTGTTCCCAATTCTCAAGAAGAAGCGTCCTGTACCATTAATAACAGCATCAGAAGTAAACGTATAATCTCCTGTATTTAATGAGGTAAAGGTATTTGTTTGATTGTCTTCCAAATACACTAGAGTTCCTTCAGGCAATGTAGACTCTTCTATGCTAAACGTTACTTGCTGACCTTGAAGCGTTTTTAATCCTAGCGGGATAATAACATCATTTAAGTCTGCCAAACCAAGACTTTGAATAGCCATATTGTACCCGGTATTATCTTCTACTAGTTGTGAATATATCATAAAGTTGGAAGAAGTTCCATTATAAACCCCAGCATCATAACCAGGATCTAATCCTAACGTCGAATTGCTGTTAAAGTAAAATTCAGTGACAAAGTTATTAGATCCTTGATCTGCTCGTAAACGTAATTTTTGACTATTATTACTGTTTCGTCCCATTATAAAATCATCGGTTCCAGTAAACGTTTGCATGTCCGTTGTAAATGTGATCGTATTGGAGACGTCATCAGGTTTATTAGCAAGCAGAAACCCTTGACCTGGTGCAATATTCAGATCTGTATTGGATACATAATTGATAATAGTAAAAAGGCCAATGTTGGTGCCTGGCGAATTAACGCCACTGTTATAACCATAAATAGCAGTGGTAACTGGGTGTAAAACCGAAGCATTCTGCGCTAAAAATGCTTGAGAATCTAAATAAATAGGATAAGGGTTCCCCACAGAGTTCCAATAATTATCGGTGGTAGTATTTGTGGTTATATCAACAGTTTCCGACGTTTTTGAGACTGCTCCCGTAAATCTTAAGGTTTGTCCGTTGTCGGTAGCAGCTCTATAGCCAACTGCCCTTTCTAGTAGAACATCTCCATCTGTGGAGGAATCATAATTTGTATAAGTTTCGGTCTCATTGTTATAAGGGCCAAATGCATATAACGTTGTAACGCTAGGCGAGTTTACAAGGTCGTCAGAATTTAGAGTTAATTCATCATCCGAACTGTAATTTAAAAAATCGGTAAAAGTAACATCTCCTTCTAATTTTAATGGTAAGGAAATTAAGTCATTGCCACCTGGCACTCCAGACGAACCGACCATATTTACGTAGCGATCGTAGTTAACAATTGTAGATGGACCAACATCTCCTTTTAATAATAAGGACGCAAAACTGTTTGATGTAGATTTAAGATTAAGCTCAGATGCATAAAGCGTGGTGCTTGATGCGATAGAAACTGATGTACCAGGACTTACAGTCATAGTACTGGCCAAATCTTGGGCCTTAGACAGAAAGCCAATGGCAAATGTGAAACAGGTAAGGTAAATTCTTTTCATTTTTATATAATTTTTTTGAACACAATTATGCAAGAAACACCATAAATTTTAATTATTCAAATAATTGGACTGATAATTTTTTTGATATTTTGTACTTAATTTAAAGATATATTGATTTAATGCTTAAATGAAAATTTATATTGCGCCGAACAATTAGAACTGAATTTATTGGAAGTCGTTGTGCATAGCCAAAAACATCTGGCTAAATTTGATTTTTAAAATTTTTTAGCGTTATTTCGTGAATTGTTAAATTAAAATAAATTACTATGAAGTCATTATTTACCCTAATTGGTGTTTTTTTATTATTTACTATGAGTACGTTTGCCCAGGTGGGTATTGGTATTGAAACACCTGATGCATCTAGTATTTTGCATCTTGAAAGCACCAATGCTGGATTATTGCTTCCCAGATTGGACGAAACCCAAAGAGATGGTATCTTAAGTCCGGCAAGAGGATTAGTCATTTACAATACTACTGCCGACGCCATTGAAATTAATACAAGTATCGATCCAGCTGTACCGGCATGGAGCATTTTGGATACCGTAGACGACACAAAACCAGTTTTAGCCCCAAGTGTTACCACTCCTGAAATGAACGCCTTACCAACAACCGTTGGTTCTTTAGTATTTAATACTACCGCTAATTGCCTATTTCAATACAAGACAGGTGGATGGCAAAGTTTGTGTGAAGCGGAATCTGCAAAAATTGTAACGCTTTACAAGAATCTTAATGGTGCAAGTAATAGTATTACTTCCGCAAATACTTCATCTAACTTTACTAATTTTCCTTTAGGTTCTTCAGAAGTCACTGAGATAGATAGTGATTACTTTACAGTTACAGGTAATGGCCAAATACAAGTACTCAAAGCAGGAAGTTATCTTATAAGTGGTAGTTTGTCAGTGCAGAATTTATTAATCGGAACTCATAAATATATTTTAGCAGTTTTTAGAAATGGTACGCGTATAGGATATTTGGCTCGCGGTTTTTCAACTATTCCATCGGGCGTTTCAGGTGGGGCCGATTATTTTGGTACTTCAGGAACATTTCAGTATAAATTTAACCAAAACGACGTTATTAGCGTTCAGTACCTTTTAGATAATGGTTCCTCAAACATGAAAGGGGATTTATTGCACATTGGTATGGTTAAACTATAAAGTTTCAGAATTAGATTAAATTTATTAAAGGCTAATTATAAAGTTCAATTTGAACTTGTAGTTAGCCTTTTTTGTGTCAAGGCGTTAAGTTTTTCTTAAAAGCTGAGGAAACAAAGGGTTCCATTCTTTATTCTGCTATTAAAATAATAGTTTTGTATCATAAATTAATGAAAATAAGAAATTTATGAGTCAAGTAAAAGACAGTGATACGGTAAAAGTACATTACACAGGAAAATTAAAAGAAAGCGGGCAAGTCTTTGACAGTTCTCAAGATCGTGAGCCTTTAGAGTTTACATTGGGTCAAGGCATGTTGATTCCTGGTTTTGAAAATGCAGTTATCGATATGAAAGTGAATGATAAAAAAACAGTTGAAATTCCTATGACTGAAGCTTACGGTGAAGTTCAAAAGGAATTGTTCCATAAAGTAGAAAAGCAACAATTACCTGAAGAAGTTAAACCCGAAGTTGGTTTAGGTTTGGTTTCTAAAGATGCACAGGGCAATGAACACCAATTTAGAATAGCAGAAGTCAATGACGATCACATCATTGTTGATGGCAATCATCCTTTGGCAGGACAAGAATTGGTATTTGATCTCGAATTGGTAGAAATTAAATAAGTACCATATAGTATTTAATAGAAGAACCCGTGTGAATTTTAATTCACGCGGGTTTTTTGTTTGATAAAATGAAACATGGCTAGTTACTTTCCAATATGGGCATCGGACCAATTTTATAGGCATCTTCCAATTCCTTGATCTTTTCTGGCATGGTTTCATAAAGATCCTTGCGTTCACCTGGATCTTCTTCCAAATTGAACAGTTTCAAACTCAAATCATTTCTTATTGGCGCAATATATTGAGCTGAAGGTTCGCTTTTCCAGTGATTTTCCTTCGCGTTGGTAAGTTTCCAATCGCCTTTTCGCACGGCTCAGGTTTTTTGCCATTTCCATATTAGAACGCGGTCCGGTTGAGGATTAAATAGGTTTATACCATCTAACTCTGTATCGTTTAATGTGATGCCCGCAACACTCGTAAGCGTTGGTAAAATATCGGTAGCCGATACGCACGCCCGTTCCACTTTGCCTGCTTCAATATGGTTTGGCCAAACCATGGCCATAGGCACGCGAATCCCGCCTTCCCATAAGGCATATTTTCCGCCAGTTAAGGGAGCATTATTACTGCCGGTTAATGGAGAACCACCATTGTCTGATATAAACACTATCAACGTGTTTTTGTCTAATTGTTCCTGCTCTAAAGCATCGAGCACACGACCAATGTTATCGTCTAAGCAGTCTAAATTGGCTAAATAGTATGTTCTTAAGTCCTCGGTTTTGATGGCACCAACTCTAGAATATTTGTCGTAATAGGCGGAGTAGGTGCCAGCTTTGTGTTTCTCAAAAGCCACGAGACTATCGGGATCATAATTAGCGATTTCCTTAACATTGTATTTGTCCAGATATTTCTTTGGGACTTCATGTATTAAATGGTGCACTGCGTTATAAGACAGCATTAAAAAGAAAGGTTTATCGCGTTTCCGTTTCAAATAGGCAATAGTTTCATCTGTGAAGATTTCAGTAAGATAGCCATCTTCATAACTTTTTTCACCCATATTGTACATCAGAGGACCTAACAATGCGCTTGTGCCATATGGGTCTGGCGTTCGGTCTTTTATATTTTGAGAGCTTAGCCCATAATCATGTGCATGAGCCGAAAACCTTAAAAACTCATCAAATCCATGATTAAAGGTATATTCCCTAAACTCATTTTTATGAAAGATGGCTAGTCTTAATTGGTTACAATTAGATCCTCTGATGAAATATCAATCCATCTGATCAATACGTTTAAAAATTTCAGAAGAATTTTTCAAAAGATTAGATTATAGTAATATGGATTATTTTTTAGCTCAATTAAGAATAATTGAGAATGAAGGACGTGACGAATTGAAGACGCAAATGCATGTTTTAAATTCGAGTTTCTCTTGGCTCGGTCTAGTTAGGATTTAATATATTTAAACTAAATCTAATTCACCAAATGTCCATATTCAAAAGAGAACACTTAATTTATAAATTAAGGCAAAATTCAAATTGGGATGTCATAATTATTGGTGGCGGTGCAACGGGATTGGGAGTGGCTTTAGATTGTGCCACCAGAGGGTATAACACCTTACTTTTGGAGCAGGTTGATTTTGCCAAAGGCACATCGAGTAGAAGCACAAAGTTGGTGCATGGTGGCGTTCGTTATTTAGCCCAAGGCAATATTGACCTTGTACGGGAAGCTTTATACGAAAGAGGATTGATGCTGAAAAACGCACCGCATTTAGTTAGAAATCAATCGTTTATAATACCAAGTTACAGTTGGTGGGGTGTTGTTTTTTATACTCTCGGTCTTAAAGTGTATGATTTGTTATCTGGCAAGTTAAGTTTTGGTAAATCCGTAAGAATTGGTAAGAAAGAAACGATCACAAGAATCTCTACCCTAAAAGAAAACCACCTTAAGGGAGGCATTGTCTATCACGATGGTCAATTTGACGATTCTCGATTAGCGGTGAACATTGCCCAGACGTGCATTGAACAA
>Ga0115567_10000620_pt1 | contig 34713 bp, 34 predicted proteins | sample COGITO_mtgs_1204_2_FD_88679 | JGI IMG/M metagenome (GOLD analysis project Ga0115567, IMG submission 88679) | Pelagic marine microbial communities from North Sea - COGITO_mtgs_120412 | ecosystem: Environmental > Aquatic > Marine > Epipelagic | place: Germany:Helgoland, sampling site Kabeltonne...
CATCGCGACGCTCTTGTTTCAAGCCGAGCCTTAGAGCAGGTTACCTCAATGGTGCAAAATGTTGCCACCATGGATCTTATTAGAAATAACCTCAATAATCCCTCGGAAGAAGTGAGGCTAGCAGCGTTGAGTGGACTGCAATATTTTCCCCGCCTTGATCAAGATGTACTAAATCATGTTGAACAATTAGCGCAAGACCCAAACAGCTCAGAACAGGTTAGGGATCTTGCTAAGGACATTGTCACCACTTACAACGCGATAAACAGCAGGTGTGTCATCATTGCTCGTGAACACCATAGGGGTCAGCCTTACATTTCACAATCATGACAGCATTAGAACCGTAAGTGTCAAGTGTATGGCCTAAGTGCGACTCTTTCCTACTAGCCGATTTTAAAAATTACCAGAAATTAACAGGGTCACAAATTAACTAACTAATTAACAGAGCAGTCACGCTAGTTCAGATGATGATGAACCACCAACAATTAGCAAGACAGTCGCGTTAACTTCTGGCGACAATAATATTGTGGTATGAGGCATGTGCTTGCTAAGGTGATTACGACAGAGTCGCTCGGTAATTACATTAATTTACTTTACTTGTATCAAATTTAATGTTCGTGATAGTGATAGGTCATTATTACAACTTTTGTTGGGTGACTCGTTTAGTAAGTTTTCTGTGTTTTTACTTTTCTTGCTGCAGCCAAAAAAAGTAAGCAAAAAATGCCATTCGAAGGTAATGCTACGCATTCATTTATCTGCTCATTTTTATTGACATATGAAATATCATATATATGATATTTCATATGTTTAGTCCTTAGCACAGCCCTATGAGTCCCATCGCTTTTTATAAATGTTTATCTGAAGACACACGTTTGAAGTGTTTGTTATTGATCACACTTAAAGGTGAGCTGTGTGTGTGTGATTTAATTAATGCACTGCAGTTAAGTCAGCCCAAAGTGTCTCGGCATTTAGCTGAGTTAAGAAAATGTGGGATTTTGTCGGATACCAGACGGGGGAAATGGGTGTTTTATCAACTTAGTCAAGCCTTGCCAAAATGGGCGCTTGAGGTGTTAGCCCTTACCACAAAGGACAACCCAGCTTACTTAACCGATTGTTTACATAATCTAGATACAGTTAAACAACTAAATAACTGCTGTTAACTGTATTAACCGATGGAAAGTTTTTGAATGAAAGTATTATATATTTGTACCCATAATCGCTGCCGCAGTATTTTGTCTGAAGCGATTACTAACCAATTTGCAGATGGCAAAATAGTGGCGAAAAGCGCGGGTAGTCAACCTGTGGGCGAAGTGCACCCATTGTCGATTAAATACTTGCAAGAAGCGGGTATTTCGACGGATGGTTTGCGTAGTCAGTCTTGGGATGAATTTGAAACCTTCGCTGCTGATTTAGTGGTGACAGTATGCGACTCTGCTGCAGGTGAAACTTGCCCGGTGTGGTTTGGCAAAAGCTTAAAAGTGCATTGGGGATTAGCTGATCCATCTAAGTTACAAGGGCCTGAAGCACAAATCGCCGCTGCTTTTAGAGCGACTATTGAACAGATCAAACAACGAGTTGAAGAACTGCTGAGCCTCGATGTGGATGTAAGTGACAAAGTCGCTTTTAAAGCCGCGCTTGTTAAGTTAGGTGCACGTTAATGTCTGCTACCGATGCAATTATGCCTAATCTAGATATCAGCCAATTTCACTCGCCGCGAGGGGAAGATTTCGTCAAAAAAAATTCATCACATAAACCCAAAATACTCTTGCTCTATGGTTCGTTACGAGCGCGATCTTTTAGTCGCTTAGTGGTAGAAGAGTCAGCGCGTTTGTTAGCTGCCATGGGAGCTGAAACACGGATTTTTGATCCAACAGGTTTACCTTTACCTGATGGTGACGATGCCACACATACAAAAGTAGTGGAATTACGTGAATTAATGATGTGGTCTGAAGGTCAAGTATGGTGCTCTCCTGAGCGTCATGGCGCTATGACCGGCATTATGAAAAGCCAGATTGATTGGGTGCCACTTAACTTAGGTGGTGTGCGTCCCACACAGGGAAAAACACTGGCTGTTATGCAAGTGTCTGGTGGTTCACAGTCTTTTAACGCGGTAAATCAAATGCGTATTTTAGGCCGCTGGATGCGGATGTTGACCATTCCCAATCAATCATCTGTAGCCAAAGCCTTTATGGAATTTGATGATAACGACCGCATGAAACCGTCGCCTTATTACAATCGTATTGTGGATGTGTTGGAAGAACTGATGAAATTCACTTTGCTGACCAGAGACAACAGCGATTATTTGGTTGACCGTTATTCAGAGCGAGTAGAATCGGCAGAGCAAGTCAGTCAGCGCGTTAATCAAAGAGCTATCTAGCGTCTAATAAAGTGCATAGAGGATTAAACAAATGGGATTATTTGAGCGTTTTCTATCTGTTTGGGTAGGCATTAGCATCTTAGTCGGTGTGACCTTGGGCAGTGTTGTCCCAGACTTTTTTATCTTAGTGGCAAGCTTGGAGTATGCCCATGTAAACATTGTGGTGGCGGTTCTGATTTGGTTGATGGTGTACCCTATGATGATCCAAATCGATTTTTCTTCCATCAAAGATGTAGGTAAAAAACCTAAAGGGTTAGCTTTAACACTGGTCATTAATTGGCTCATTAAACCTTTTACTATGGCTGCTTTAGGTTGGTTATTTTTTAAAGGTTTTTTTGCAGATTGGGTCGACCCACAGTCCGCTAATGAATATATTGCAGGCATGATTTTGTTAGGTGTGGCACCTTGTACCGCTATGGTATTTGTGTGGAGTCAAATGACCAAGGGTGATGCTAACTATACCTTGGTACAAGTGTCTATAAACGACATCATAATGATCTTTGCTTTTGCACCTATGACGGCACTGCTACTTGGTGTAAGTGATATTCAAGTGCCTTGGATTACCTTGCTTATATCGGTGTTGCTGTATGTTTTATTGCCGTTGATTGCTGGCGTGTTGACGCGCTCTGTACTGAATAAAAAAGCCGAAGGACTCAGCGAGCATAAACATCTAGATAGTTTTGTCGCTCAACTCAAACCTTGGTCGATAGTGGGGTTACTCGCCACTGTGGTGTTGTTATTTGGTTTTCAAGCGCAAACTATTTTGGCTGAGCCGCAGACTATTGTGTTGATTGCAATCCCACTCATTATTCAAACTTATGGTATTTTTGCTATTGCGTACTTGATTGCTAAGCGTTTAAAACTGCCTCACAATATCGCTGGTCCCGCCAGTATGATTGGCACGTCTAACTTTTTTGAGTTGGCGGTTGCAGTGGCCATTTCGTTGTTTGGATTACATTCAGGTGCGGCATTGGCGACGGTAGTGGGGGTGTTGGTAGAAGTGCCAGTGATGCTGTCTTTGGTGTATTTTGTGAATAGAACTCAACATTGGTTTGTTTAAAAGCCGCCGCGAGCTGCTAACTAGGAGTTTCGAGCGAAAAAGAAATAAGAAAAGAATAAACGATTGATAGTGTTTGCATTCGAGTAGTGGGCTGTCAACATGAACTGTAATTAGAATGAGTTTAATTGGGAAAGTGCTGGCTTATGAAAGTTGTAGTTTTATTATTATCCGCAGCGCTTAGCGCGAGTAGTATAAATAGTGCAATGGGCGCTGAGTCACAATTGGACGAGCTTGATGATGCAGATAAGTGTTTGTTGAATGCCCTTAAACAAGCCACGTCTGAACAAACTGTGGCTGAAATACACCAAAGCTGCGAACAACCAGTGCCCACGTTATTCAAACAACGTGTGGAGCTTGAAAGACAGGCGTCGAAAAACCGTTTTGCGATCATTCCTCACAGGCCTAATTTTGTGTTGCCCGCTAGTGTGACCAACATTAATCAAGAGCCCTACATGGTTACGCCGGTCGCCTCTGAGTTGGATGATGTAGAAATTAAATTTCAAGTTTCATTAAAATATTTGTTTATGCAAGATCTGCTATTTAAAGATCTCGACCTACAATTTGCTTTTACCACCACTAGCTGGTGGCAAGCCTACAATAGTGATATTTCGGCACCTTTTCGGGAAACCAATTACGAACCGGAAGTGATATTAAATTATCACCATTCTTGGTCGTTATTTGGTTTACCTATTGAACAAACGTCATTGTCGTTGAATCATCAGTCAAATGGCCAAACAGGGCAGCTATCACGGAGTTGGAACAGGGTGATTCTAGGTTTTGCCTTTGCCGCAACAGACAATGTACTGTGGGGCTTTAGAACCTGGTATCGATTGCCAGAGGACGAAAAAATCTCTGTATTTGATCCCTCAGGTGACGATAACCCCGATATTGAAAAGTATATGGGATATGGCGAGTTAGGTGGGCTGTGGAGTATTTCAGATAAACATTCATTAGAGTTTATGTTTAGAAACAACTTGCGCAGTGACAATAGAGGGGCTATTCAACTAGGTTGGTCATTCCCGATCAACGACCGCGTTCAAGGTTACGTAGAATACTTTAATGGTTATGGTGAAAGCTTAATTTATTACAACCATCATATACAAAGGTTAGGTATTGGATTTAAGCTAACAAATTGGCTATAAGCACTGACTAACTCAATCCAATACACGATTACTCTAAAGTTGCTGATTTGTGCTGTTGCTTACAACGTTTTAGCGATAAATCATCTGGTCACGGGTATGTATCATGGTCGCTAATATTTTGTTCTGAACAGGGTGTGGGATATCTGCCTTGGTCATAGCACTTATAAATAAGTCGACCCCGTGATTAAAGGTTGATTCGCTAATATTCATGCCGCCATGCACTTGTTCCATGCTGTCACCGGTATAATCGCAAGGACCACCAGTGAGAAAACATAGATGTTCGATGAGCTTTTCTCTGAATCGGTTAATATCTGAATCTTTGAAAAACTCAAACATTACTGGGTCGTATTCAATTTCAGTAATAAAGTTATCTACAATTTCTTCCACTTTGGGTTGTCCACCCAACTGTTGATAAGTGCTTAAATTTTTACTCGCACAGGCCGTTAAAAAGAAACAAGTTAAAAATATTAAAATCAGGTTTTTCATGATGTTACCAAAGTTGTCCGTTAAGAGAGAGGTATAGGCCTTTTTGGTCTTTTGCACCGGCAATGCTACCCAGTTCAGCCCAAGCGACAGTAAAGCTTAAGTTTTTACTGGGGATATAAGTCACAAATACATCAAACCAGTCATCTTCTCCTAAGCCTAAATTATCCGGTTTTTGGCGGTATTCCACCCCCACCGCCACATGTCGACTGAACAACACGCCTGCTGATGCTTCTGCCATAACCTGATAACTGTCATTATTAACCCCGCCAAAACCCAGTAAGCCTAGTTGATTTGCTTTGGTCGCCCTAGCTGTAACACTCCACACTGCATTAAAGCCCGCAATGGCGCCTAAATGTACTTTGGTGGCGGCTAAATAAATATCGGTGCCACTGCTGTTGTCTGCTGCTCCTACGGCCCCTGCAATGCTGCCATCATCTAACTCTTTATGTTGAATTCCCAGACTAAGTTGTGGCCATGTTGAATACACCACATCACCGTACAAACGATATTTAACACCGTATACATTTTGTTTAATTTCACCGCCAAGGGTTTTTAAATCAAAACGGTGCTGAGCAACACTGAGCTCCACTCGGTCGTAAAAAGAAGCACTGACACCCAGCACATTTAAACGGTAGTCATCAATATCAACTTGGGTGGTAAAAGCATTAACGGATACTTGATCTCTACTATCGTACCCGGCCAAGGTGGCCCAAGGCACAATACCGCCTCCTCCGCTGCCCTCAATTTGATTCAGACCTGCTGTACCAATTAATTTGCCATCACTAGCCTGAGCCATAATTGAGACTAAGCTTAAAAAAAATACCAACGGCCTACGCCAAGAAATGAGCATATTATTTCCTCTTTCTATAACCATTTTGTAGTTAGATTATCGTTGTACCAGGTGATGAAATTATCCGCAGGTGTCGGCTTACAAATGTAGTAACCTTGGGCTAATTCACAGCCCCATTCAGCCAACAATGTTAAGGCTTCAATGGTCTCTACACCTTCTGCCACTACATTCATATCAAAACTATGAGCTAGGCTGATGACGGTCTTAACTATTTTTTGATCGCCGTCTTGCTGGTGTAATTTGAGTACAAAACTTTTGTCTACCTTTAAAGTGTTCACCGGCAAGTTTTGCAGGTAAGCCATGGATGAATACCCTGTACCAAAGTCATCTATGGCAATTTCAAACCCATGATCTCTAAACGCTTGCAGATGGATAATGGCTTTGTTGTGGTCTTTAACCAAGTCACCTTCGGTTATTTCAAATGATAAACTTTCAGTGCTTAAGTTTTTCTTTTTGAGTAACTCCAGCACATTTGGCAGTAATGCCGGGTCCATAATATCTTTTGCTGAAAGGTTAATCGCAACCGACACATCTACTTTGGCATCTCTGAACCTAGCCGCATCATCGATTGCTCTATTGATGACCCAACTAGTGATGCTTTCAATAAAACCAGCTTGTTCAGCAACGGCAATAAATATCTCTGGTGAAACAAACCCTAAACGAGCGTTGGTCCACCTTATTAATGCTTCGACATGGGTGACTTTGCCTTTTTGCAAATCTAATTTTGGTTGATAATTGAGACTCAATTCATCTCTGGCATGTTCAAGGGTGTTCTTGAGTTCGGTAATAATAGATAGGCGTCTGGAGTAACGTTCTTCAAGTTCTGTACTGAAGGGCAACACAAACTTTCTGGTGATTTGTGCTTCGTCTAGTACTATGTTCAAACGCTTAAACACTTCTTCTGCGTTGTTTGCATCTTTAGGACAAGATATTAAGCCCATAGCTACTTTGATATTTATTATAACCTTACCAGTATCCATTGGTGCTTCTAGGGCAGATTTTAATGAGGTTATAAATTCTGCCGAAGGCTCAGTTGTTGGCAACCAAAGTAGTTCTCCCCCCGTTAGCCTAGCGGCAACGCCATCAAATTGTGATAAGCGCAATGCTAATTCTTTTAAACAGCGGTCTCCATTATGGTAACCAAAAATGTCGTTGATGCCGCGAAATCCAAAAATGTTAATGCCCACAGCTAGGAAAGGGACGTTATTTAAAAAGTTTTGCTCCAGCAAGGTTTTGACATATTGACGATTATACAGGGTTGTTAAAACATCATGCCTTGCTTGGTAGATAATTTCTTCTTCGCGAGCCTGAATGTTACTTTGCATAGTGCCAAATGCTTCAGATAATAAACTGACTTCTTTGGTTTTTGTGCGCACAGTGGCATTTTTACTGTAATCACCAACGGCTATTCTTTTTGCGATCTCTGCTAAAACAACCAGTGGCTTAGATATTCTTCGCGAAAATAAAGCCGCTAACAAAGAAGCCAATAAAATAACGACTATACCTAAAGCGGTAATATTAAATTGTAGTGATGTAAAATCAGCAAATAACAGTTGTGCGTCTTCAGATAAGGTAATAACGGTTTGGTGTTCTAAGGCATCACTCAAGGTAAACTGCTGCGAGACATAGGGTGTATCTTTAGTGACTGTTATAGATAACCAAGAAGGCCGCTCGTTTACTTGGGCTAAGACTTGGTCGGTAAGGGAGTCAGGTAAAGTACTGATTTTAAATACTTCGTTTTGCTGACTGTACACTTGTAAAGTTGTTTCGAGCTGGGTGATTTCTTTTAATTGAGCGAGAACAGGATCACCTAATTTGAAACCCACCAGTGCAATTGCAATGGGTGTAGGTGCATCAATCGTTAGCATAATCACTTGATAAAGCTGGTTATTAAGCATCATCAATGACGAGTAGCCACCTTGTTGAATAATGCTATCTATTGCATCTGGATAGGGAAAGCTTTGATCTGCTTTAAGTACTGCTGGCACACTGGTAATAGAATTACCTTTTAATGACACTAGCGCCATCAAGTCTGCTTCAATCCTTTGGCCGTGATTAAATAGTGCACTGTCAATTGTGCCGTTATCTCTAGAAGCAACCGCTTGTTTAAAGCCAAAATCAGCGGTTAGCACAGAGGCGGAATTGTAAAGCAAGGTTTCTCTGTTTTGTAATACTCGCTGCAACACATTTTCTGCTATTGATAAGTCTCGATTTAATCTATCTCGTGTTTGCTCATCAGTTGCTATCCACACGTTGATAAATATAGTGATGGCGGTGAGTAAAACTAGACCTACAACCAGCCTAAAAATACTTTGATTAAGAGCAGTTTGAGCCAACTATTTATTTCCTCTGCCAAATTTCTTGGATTTAAAGGTATGTTGAGTGGGGGTCACTACATCTTCGAGTAAGGTCAACTGGATATCATAAGGGCTCTCACTAAAAGAAGTGGGCAACTGAATGTCTTTTCTGACTATTTTGTTAGCAGATAATTTTGGATGCCATAGCTTCACAGCGATCCCGGTAGAGGGCACTTCTGCTATGCCTTGGGCGTTGGTGATTGATGTGTTGTTGTTTTCAGCAACGTAGATATAGCCAACCATTTGATCATGAATATTGCAACCTAACACTACAATACCTGATTGTTCAAAGGTCAATTGTTTCGACTCCCCCCCACTGAACATTTTTATTTCAAATGGCTTAGGTTTAGAAAAACTATAAATATGGTGACGGGTGTTATCACTATTTGGAAAAGCAACCCTTTGATTTTTTTGAATAACCAATACTTGTGGCAAAAACTGCACATTAACCTGATCCATTATGGCTACGTCAGTGACATCAAGGTTACTGGGGGCGTCTTCATCAAAACTAACGACGACATTTTCAATGGGGGTTCCGGATTGGTCTACCACGCGTATTGATTCAGCCAATACATCAAAACAGCATAATAATAGAAAAAGCCAAAAGGCACATAGGGTAATGGGATGGTTTATAAGGTTTACGTGCGTAGCAAATGTTTGTGGTTTCATATCATTACTTCTTGTTTAGTGTTTTATATTAGACCAGTAATTCCATATACATTTTTTGTTGCTAGTAACTTAGCAGAATTTTTATGCTTATTCTTTAACAATCCTTTTGTTGTGCCAATATTAAATAAAATCAGTTCCAAATTAGGCGAAGCTGATCTTTGGAAATTTCTATTTCATCAGCCTGACGTCTAGGGGAAAGACTATTTATTTCACCTAGGTTAAATAAAATCAGTTCTTCAAAATCATTGATCAAACTCTGCTTAATTGCCTTTATAACAGGTAAAGAGTCGCTATATGTATCTTGTTCCACTATAAAACCGTCCAGTTTTAAGTTATCAAAAACATAGGATTCTGAGAACGAGTCATAAAGCATCTTGCCAGTAAAAACCAAGGTTGCCACTAAATGTTGTTGCTTGTCGTTGGCTGATGCGGTCATTTGCAACTTAATCGACTGATCTAAAGTGTTTATGAGTATTTTGGCATCAGAAAATGTAGCTTGGTTGCCTTGAAAGGATTTATCAATAGGAAACTGTTGGGCTAAGTTTGTGTTAATTGTTTTCGCTTTTAACAATTGAAACGTATTTTCCACCTGAGAAAAAGCGACAGGCATGCACAAACACCAAAGTCCAAGAATGAAACCTGTTTGTCTAATCATAGCCTTTGCTCCTAATTGGATGTTCAAAGCTACTTTTTTGAAACATCACTTTATATGTTTGGCTGGTTTAGTTGTTCTGACTATTTTGCCGGTTTAGGACGCTTATCACTCTTTTCTCGCATAAAATCGATGACAGAATCAATGCCTTTCTGGCGGATAATAGGAGCAAATTCGGCTCGCTTTGATTGCACCATACTTATACCTTCAGCCACAATGTCAAATGCTTTCCATTGTTCTTCTTTATTGCGTCGCACTTGAAAAGTGATGTTGATATCTGGTTTCCCTGCTTCTTTTATCAATGTTTTAACCGATACCGTCTTTTTACTCTCAAAAGGCTTAGAAGGTTCAAACTCTACAATCTGACCAGAGTAACTAGCTAACGAAGTAGAGTACGTGGTTAACAAATACAATCTAAATTGTTCAAAAAACAGTTCTAATTTTTCACGTGGGATATCCTTTGCCTGAGTTCCCAAAACACTAAGCGCGGCATAAACATGGTCAACGTGGGGCATTAACTGTTGTTCTACAATCTTTCTCAATGCTTGTGGATCACTTTTTATTAGGGTTTGATCTTGTTTCATCTTTGCGAAAGTAGCGGATGCAACGTCTTTAACAAACACATAGGGATCATCTGATTGTTTGCCTGATGCAGCGAAACTAATCATTAGAATTAACATAGTTAGTTTTATAAATTTGAACATTGCGTGGATCTCCAAGGGTATCCCTTAGTATTGATATTGCTCGGCATTATACTATTGGATAGTCCTAACTTATATCTAAAAGGGGAACAATTATCCCGTCAATTTATGCAACATATTCCTACTCAGCATGTAAATTTTTCAAATACGCATCTTTAGTTTTTTATTGGAAATGCAATTATAGTAAAAAAATGTTTTAAAACAATGCGTTAGTTATTATTTTGGCTTGGCACGGTTGTCGCATAGTAACTTGCGAAACATACTAAATTTAACAAACGAGAGGAAATCACTATGTTAGGCTGGGCATTAACTTTTTTTATCATAGCAATCGTAGCGGCAGTATTTGGTTTTGGTGGTCTTGCAGGATCAATGGCAGGTATTGCTAAAATTCTGTTTTTCATATTTATTGTGTTATTAGTGTTATCACTTATCTCTAACGCGATAAGAGGAAAGTCACCGAAAATTTGAAAATTTTACGGTTACCAACTAAAACAAAAAAATATTTGTATTAATTTTATCTAAATGGAGAAAACCATGAATAACTTGAAAAAATTCACAATGACGTTACTTGCTTTAACAGCTGTATTTACTTTATCTGCTTGTGATGGTGAAGCAGAAAATACCGGTGAGAAGCTAGACGAAATGGCAACCGACGCAGGTAATGCAGTTGAAGATGCATGTGAAGACGTAAAAGAAGGCGTAGATGCTGAAGACAAAGATTGTTAATCACTTACGCATTTTGAAAAAAGGGCTGTAAGCCCTTTTTTTTATGGCTGTAGCTCCACCACAATAGAGCTAAATCTATTGGAGGCTAGGCAGATGTATTTGAAAATATTATTGATTATTGTAGTTGTCAGTGTTGGGTTTTTAATCAGCGCTACTGATCTTGGGGGGGGTGGTTTTTTAACTACATTTTTACTCGCTTTTGGGCTTTTCAGTGTGTTCGGATTAATTGCACTTGTAATGTTTGCTAAGAAAAACAAGCAAAAAAAATAAAGTATGGGTTGTTGGTTTTTAACCGTAAATTATGAGTGATGTAGTATGAAAATGATAAGCCTGTGGTCTTTTGCCGCAGTAATGTGTTGTGTGACATTTGTCACTGCAAGCCAAACTAAAAACAAACCAGTGAAGCAACCAATTATTGTCACCGAAAAAAAAGCGGTATCTGAAACTAAGTCAATTTTTGATAAACGCGCAGAATCTTCCAAGAAGGTTGTCAGCAACGCTTTTGCTATCTCTCAACATAGACGTAATTATATTCTGCCTGTTACTTACGTGAGCCGTCCGAATACAGTGGTCATTGATCTACTTAATAGTGATAATGTTGATCCTATTGAAGCGAAATACCAAATTAGCGTTAAATTACCGCTATATATCGAGCAAGACAGTGCGTCAGGTTTATACCTAGGGTTTACGGCAAAGTCCTATTGGCAGGTATACAACAGCGACACATCTAAACCCTTTAGAGCGACAGATTATGAACCAGAAATCTATTATACTTGGGATAATGAACTAAGTATTTTAGGCTTTAAGTTCAATCAGTTACAAGTGGGTTTTAACCATCAGTCGAATGGTCGATCAAATGAACTTTCTCGAAGTTGGAATAGATTATATGCTTCTGCATTATTCAGTGACGATTCCTCTTTTTATTATGTAAAAACTTGGTATCGCATACCTGAAGATGAAAAAGAAACGCCACAGAGTATAGACGGTGATGACAATCCAGATATCACTCGGTATCTAGGTAACTTTGAATTTGGATATGGGATTAACTGGAACCAATTTAATATAGTCACCTCTCTAAGAAACAACTTAAAGACCAGTGATAACAAGGGTAGCATTGAGCTGAATATTACCTACCCATTAACGGATAATTATGATGTGTTGTTGCAATACTTTAACGGTTACGGTGATTCTTTAATTGATTACAACCGTCATCAACAAAGAATAGGGTTAGGTATACAACTGAAGTTTTTGTAATGCATCACATGCATATTAGTTGTGAATAAATAAACAAATGAGGGGAACTAATGGCTTTTACTTATTATTACATCCTAGGTGCATGTTTGGCATTTGTAGCAGGGGTCTACGCACCAAGCATTTATTTCAGTGCTTTGTTGTTTTGGATCGGTGGCTCTCTTGCTGCCGTGTCAATTGCTTATGTTTTTGAACGACCAGAAATATTCAGGAAAAAACATGACGGATCCATTCCTTTTTATATACGTTGGTTATTCATCCCATTTCTATTTGGAGCGCAACTTTATAATACTTGGGCCCGCAAAAATGATGCTGTGCCAGCTATTCAAAAAATAGAAGACAAGCTATTTTTAGCCTGTCGATTATTCCCCTCAGACATGGATGAACTAAATCACAATGGCGTTCGTGCCATTTTAGATGTGACCGCTGAATTCGATGGCTTAGATTGGTCAGCACATGAGGCAAACCTGCATTATCTGAATGTACCCGTACTTGATCATCAAAGCCCAACGCCTGAACAATTGGTGCATGCCATCAATTGGTTAGACACTCAAACCCGTGAGCACGCAGTGGTCATACACTGTGCTTTAGGTAGAGGCCGCTCAGTATTCGTGATGGCCGCTTTTTTACTCAGCAAACATCCAGAATGGGACGTAGATAAGGCACTTGAAACCATTAACGGCGTCAGAAGCACAGCCCAGCTCAATCCTAAACAGCTCAAAACGCTCAAAAAAATCCATACATCCGGCGTACTGTCTAAAAAAACACCTTTGGCTATCATTGCCAATCCTGTATCCGGAGGCGGTAAGTGGCAGGATAATAAAGACGAAATTATACAAAGATTGTCACTTAAATATGCGCTGTCTGTTTTCGAAACTCAAGTTGATATATCAGCCGAAAGTCTTACGCAACAAGCCCTTGAAAGCGGTCATGAGGTAGTAGTGGCCTGTGGGGGAGATGGCACGGTTTCACAAGTTGCTTCTGTTTTAGTGAATACTGAGGTGACACTAGGTGTTATGCCAATGGGAACCACCAACGCATTTAGTCATGTTCTGCATGGTGCTGGCACAAAAGTTTATCCTATTTCTCTATGCTGCGATGTGATTCTAGAGGGCAAACATAAAACCATAGACACAGCGCTGTGTAATGACGAGTTAGTATTGCTAATGGCAAGTATTGGTTTTGGACAGAAGATGGTCAAATCAGCAGATCGCAAAGAAAAAGATCTTGGTGGCCAATTTGCTTACCTAAAAGGCTTATGGGATGCCGTACAACAAGATGAAACCTTAAAGCTAAAAATCGAGATTGATGACGATCCAGCCATATCTATCGATACCACAAGCTTAGTGGTAGCCAATGCTGCGCCATTTTCCACTGTTTTAGCGCAAGGAGGGGGAGGCCCAAGCATAACCGACGGTTTGTTAGATATTACATGGTTTCCGGGAAATACATCAGTATCAGATCAAGTGCTTAATTTAGCTGATTTGGCAGTCAGTGGTTTGGTCGAGTCTCCAGCTAATCCAGACATTCACTTTAAACAAGGTAGTGACGTTCGAATATCCAGTGAGTCAAAGTTAAGCTACATGGTTGACGGTGAAAATCGTCAAGGGGATGAACTTCATATCCAAGTACAATCTGCTTCTTTAAAAGTATTGGTTTAGGTAACCCGAGTTCAGCTTAGTCAGGTCAAAGGAAAAGAAGAAGTAATAGGCTTATTATTGATATCAGGTTAATAAAAACAAGGAAATATGATGCAATTTAGTATCACCAAATATGCACCCATAATAGAAGAAGCGCGCACCAGCTTTTGGTTTGTGCCTAGCGTTATGGTGTTATCTTCCATATTACTGGCTGGCTGTGCTATTTACATCGATGCTTTTTATATTGATAGTATTGAACTGAAGATCCCATTAATTTACGGAACAGATATTGATGCTATTCGGTCGTTGTTAGGGACTATTGCTGGGTCGATGATTACCGTTACCAGTATCGCGTTTTCCATCACTATAGTTGCGCTAACCTTAGCCTCATCCCAGTTTGGGCCTAGATTGTTGCGTAACTTTATGATGGATACGGGCACGCAAGTGGTGCTGGGTTCTTTTATATCGAATTTTTTGTTTTGTATTCTCGTATTCTGCGCCATTAGTTTTCAAGAACCTTATACATTTAAGCCTGGACTGACGGTGATTATTGCAGTGTTGATGACATGTTTAAGCGTAGGCGTTTTGATTTATTTTATTCATCATGTCGCCAAGTCTATTCAGGCCGATGTGGTGATTGACGATGTCTACGAAGAGCTTCAAAGTGGTATTGAAAACCTCTTTCCGTCAGTTCAAAAGAAGCATCAGTCTGGGATGACTGATGACTTAAACAATACTGATTTCACAACACGTACACATCAGGCAAATGTGTTCGCCAAGTGCAGTGGATATGTTGAGACTATTGATTACGAAGCATTGTTGACCCTTGCTACTGAAAGTGAGGTAATGATTGAGTGTCGATTTGGCCCTGGAGATTTTGTGGTTCAAGACTCAATTATTGCGATTGTGCATTCTGATCATATAGTGGCTGACAAGGTATTCAAAAAAACAGTAGACCGAACGGTGTTAGGAGCATATAGAACACCTGTCCGAGATCCTGAATTTGCCATTCACCAACTGGTCGAAATTGCTCTACGTGCGCTTTCACCTGGCATTAACGACCCTTACACGGCGATAACCTGCATCGATAAGCTTAACTCAGTATTGTGCGGGCTTACCCAAAGAGTCTTTCCGGCAAATCAGCATTACGATCAGGCTGGTATATTGAGATTATTCTGTAAGGTTTTAACCTTTAATGATATTGCCAAAGCAGCATTCGATCAAATCAGGCAAGTCGCGAATAATAATGTTGCCGTCACCATCAGACTACTCGAATCTTTGCATGTCTTGATGTTATTTGCTCAAGATGATGAACATAAAAATTTTGTTATTAGCCAAACTAAAATGATAGAAGAACAACAAAATAAGCTGCCTTTAGCTGAAGACGATTTAACCGTCATTAGCAACAAAGTGGCCTTGATTTACAGCAGCTAAGAGTATTTTAGCGTATTTGGGTTAACTAAGGAGCCACCTATGTCAGCGCCGGTCGACAATACCGATGATCCATTAGCCTCGCACCATATTCCAGTCAATGTCTCTGATCGAATCGCTTTTCGCTTGACTAAAATATTGCGTTTTTGCGCTGACACCTTTTTTGCTAAACGTTATGGACATCGTGCTGTTATTCTGGAAACCGTAGCTGGAGTGCCCGGAATGGTAGCCGGTATGTTACGACATATGCGCAGCTTACGGCGTATGCAAGACGATCAAGGTTGGATCCGCACATTATTGGATGAAGCAGAAAACGAACGTATGCACCTAATGACCTTTATCGAGATTGCTAAACCGAGTTGGTTTGAGCGGCTGCTTATTTTGTTAGCTCAAGGTTTCTTTTTTGTGGGCTTTTTATTGTTATATATTATTTCATCAAAAACCGCGCACCGTTTAGTTGGCTACTTTGAAGAAGAAGCTGTATACAGCTATAGCTGTTATTTGCATGAAGTCGACAGCGGTATACTAGAAAACATACCCGCACCCCAAGTAGCCATTGATTATTGGCACTTAGGGACCGATGCTCGCTTACGTGAAGTGATTATTGCAGTAAGGGCCGATGAAGCCGGTCATCGCGACGTAAATCACGATTTTGCAAATCAGTTGCTCAACAATTAGCCTTGTTTATTTAAGGGTATGTCTTCAAGTAGCTTAATGATAGTGGGGTTATTATTCAATTTGGCTAAGTCAATGAGATAGCTTTTTTCAAGCTCTTGCATTGGTTGGTTTGCCAGTAATTCTTTTACTGATTGTTCTTCATTATTTGCTATGGCCGTTTTTAAGGCTGCAAAAGTAGCGATACTATGTTTATTTTGCTCAGCTTTGTTGGTTCCCATTTGTAGTGCTCCTTATATCTTGATCTTGGTAATTTCTAACGTTAATAATTCACTAATTTTCAATTGGCATCGGCATCGGTTGCTTCTATCGCGCAAGCACGTCCACTTTGTTTTGCTTTAAAAAGGGCGGCGTCAGCCGATTCAAGTAACCATTCTGGCGCCACTTCAAATGGTGGTGAAATAGCATTGTAACCAATAGAAACGGTTACTAATTCTCGCTGAGCATTTGGCGCATGGGGGATTTTAGCGTCAGTTACACGTTTGAGTAGTGACTGTGCAAAATGCGCCGCTCCTTTTAAGTCTGTATCTGGTAGCACAATAGTAAACTCTTCTCCGCCGTATCGTGTCACAAAGTCAGATGGACGTTGTGTTGAATCTTGCAACAATTCGGCTATTTTCTGGATGCAGGTATCTCCAACTATATGGCCAAATTGGTCGTTATACTGCTTGAATTGATCAATATCTAACATGAGTAGCGCTATGGGTATATGGGTTCGTTTGGCGCGTTTAAATTCTAGAGCAAACTTCTCATCAAAGGATCTACGGTTATGCAAGCCTGTCAATCCATCGGTTATGCTCAGATACTCAAGTCTTTTCAGAGCTCGCCTATAGTTAATTTGCAGACTTGTTCTTGCGACCACAACATGTGGGTTCAGCGGCTTACTAATATAATCAGAAGCCCCCTGGTTAAACACTTGCTCTTCAAATCCATCCTCGGTGCGACTGGTAATAAAAATGACAGGGATGTCGGCAGTGTCTTTGTTTAATTTTAATTCCTTGCATACTTCAAAACCATTCATTTCTGGCATCTCTGCATCCAATAAAATCACATCCGGTAACTTCTCTTGCGCCAAAGAAAGTGCACTTTTCCCATTGACCGCAAAGATGATTTGACCAAGCCCTTTTAGCGCTTTGCTGGTCGAAACAATAATAGCCGGATCATCATCGACAATTAGGATAGTGGGACTGGTCTTCTTTTCAGTGACTTGCGACATTGTATTATCCTATTTATCAGCGTTTGGAATTCAATAAAGTGAGTGCCTTTGCAAACTCAAGGGCATACAACAGTTGCTGAAACGATTCAAATTCATCTATACCAATCAATATACGGAGGTTCGCTGAGTACTCTTTCAGTTTACCTAATGCAGCTATATCATTATTTCTTAACATTTCAAGAAACTCGTCGAGCTGGGATTGGCTTAGGGTTTCTGAATGCTCAGAATCAAGTATCGCTTCGTCAGCAATGGTTACTTGATATTGCGTTAAAAAGTCAAGACTACTTTGGCGCAATGCCATTAAATTTCGACCAAGACTAATCAGTATTTCTTCGGTGTTTTGAGCATGAGTGCGCAATGCTATTTCAGCTTTGCCGGCCATTTGATTTAGAGATTGTGCACCTATTACGCCTGCACTGCCGCGCAGTTTGTGGACCTGTGCTGCCAGTGTTAACCTCTTGTCTGCATTGGTTAATGCAGACAAATCAGCTTTCGATAGTTGCTCCAGGTTTGCATGCTCACTAAACAAGCGTTGCAAGATAGACACAAGCATGGGTAAGTCACCGTTAAGCAAATCAGCGCTTTGTTCTAATCCAGAAATAGTTGGCCAATCTTTTACATCAGAGACGATTTCATCAGTGATACTTTGCACGTCAGTAACCTTGCCTCGATATAATTCCACTAACTTACGCACTGTGCGGATAAGTTTTGAGGGCTCAATCGGCTTGCTAAGAAAGTCGTTCATTCCCGCTGCTAATGCGCGTTTTTTCTCTTCCATCAAGGTACCAGCGGTTAATGCCACCACAGGAATATCTGGAAGTCCAAGTGACTCCCTAATAGCCTTTGTCGCCTCAAGTCCATCCATATCTGGCATCTGAATGTCCATTAGCACTATGTCATACTCGTCTGGTTTATCTGCAAGAAGTGACAATGCAATTGCGCCACTGCTGGCTTTTGTAACATTGGCACCATTACGCTCCAGAATACTCCCGACCACTTCTAAGTTAATTTCATTATCATCGACCACAAGCATATTGATATTAGGTAGCCACTTAGCCTTAATGGACTCGGTTTTAGTGGATTCGAGCACGCGCCTTGAGTTACCGGTATGTTTTACCACAACATCATTAACTGCATTAAATAACTCAGACACACCTATAGGTTTTTGTAATATCTGGTCGACTAATTGATCGACATCCAGTTGAGCAATCTGTTGTTGTTCATATGCTGAAATCACCAGCACAGCGGGCAATTTTTTACGGCCAATTTCTTTAGTCAGTAAAGACAGCGCTTGCAGACCATCCAGCTCAGGCATCTGCCAATCAACCATTAATACATCAGGGATAGGCAAGCCTGCATTGATAAGTTTTCTGACTTCGCTAACAAGCTGTGTCCCAGATGCAACGCTTGATACCCGCCAACCCAATGCTTGACTTTCGCTGACTAGCTTTTGGCGCTGAACATCGTCATCTTCTGCAATTAGCACCGTGAGTGCATTACTCATGATGTCTAAAGCGTCGATATCCTCATCCGTAGGCAGGATCAGAGGAACAGTTAACCAAAATTCACTGCCTTTGCCTAAGGTGCTGTTAACCCCTACTTGTGCGTCAATCAGGCTGGCCATGTTACTGACAATGGATAAGCCCAAACCGGTTCCACCATAGCGGCGATTAGTATCTTCATTCGCTTGACTAAAAGGTTTAAAAAGGCGCGTTTGGGCTTCATCAGAAATACCAATCCCCGTATCATTGACGTTTAAGCACATATTGTTAGCTGATTCGTTAGCGTCATCGAGATTTGCTGTAAGTAATACATGCCCTGACTCGGTAAATTTGATGGCGTTGCCAAGTAAGTTGCTTAAAATTTGCCGTAACAACTTCTCATCGGTCATTATCCATTGTGGGATATTCTGAGCAATCTCAAAATTTAGCCGCAAACCTTTAGTTTCAGCTTCTGATGAGAATACATCGTATAAATCATCGAGTAGTTGCTTGATATCGCAGGGTATGATTTTGACATCGACTTCGTTAGCTTCTATTTTTGCCAAATCGAGAACATCATTGACAATACCCAATAACGAGCGACCAGCCAATTTGACTTTGTTGACTAAGCTCATTTGAGAACTGTTAAGATTTTCATCTCCTAAGAGGTAAGTCAGTCCGATGATGGCATTAAGGGGGGTGCGAATTTCATGGCTCATGTTAGCCAAAAATGAACTCTTGGCTTTATTCGCTCGCTCCGCTTCCAATGAGGCCTCACGAAGGGTGTTTTCAATGTGTTTTCTTCGTGAAATGTTCCTTACCGACGACGCGATAAGTAACCTATCTTCTAGTTGTACGGGGTTGGTATTGACTTCAATTGGGAAGGAATCCCCGTAGGTGTCTACACCGAGTAATTCAGTATCATCTGAATTGGTATTAGGTTGAAGGTGCTCGCGCTTGATCGGCGACTTTTGAAATACATCCTGCTTATATTCTGGGATCAATAAGTTGATATGCTGCCCCAATATTTCGTGACGGGCATAATGGAATAACTTTTCTGTTTGTGAGTTGATAATTTCAACGCGCCCATCGGTGTTGCAAATGATCAGGGCTTCTGGTGATAGCTCTAATAAACTTTCAAACATCTTGTTATTGCTTTGCTGCACTATCAGTTGATTTTCGATATTCATTCGTTGACTTCTAGACCAACTAAAATAAAAACCTACTGCCAGAATCAATCCAAACAGCATCAGCACGGCAAAAAGGGCTCCAAGCAGATAAAATACCTTGATGTATAGCAGAGTGAGTGATGAGCTGGCACTAAATTCAACTTTTCCAGCCTCATTATTCGGGCTAGGTACAAATACTGAACGCGCTAAAATAACCTTACTTTTTTCATTTTCGCCACTTTCCCAGACACTGATATCATCACGACCTAAGTCAAATGGTGCCGCGCTTGGTGTAAATTCGTTATCCCAAGTGTACGGTTTGCCAATATCTGAGCCGAATAATCGTGACCCTTGAGGATGTAGAATAAAATCACCTTTTGCATTGGTGGCATACATAGTCTCATCAGGCAATGCTAGCTCTTTAAGCTCAGCCAATAAGGGGCTGGCATCCATGTTAATTATGATAATGCCAGAAGGTATCCCCGAGTCATCAAACACTGGGGTCGAATACCGAAAGGTTGGTCGGTAGGGGATTTCCAGCGCACCATTTTCATTATTTAACTCAATGTTAGAATGCCAAACTTGGCCTTTATCAAGGGCTAAGGTTTTGACAACGTAAGGTCGCCCCCCTTTGTATTGCAAATTAGTACCAGTAACAACGTGAATGCGTTGGTCTCGTCTTTCGACTCTGACTAATTCAAGACCTTGAGGATCCGCTTGAATAAAACGGACTTGATACACATCAGGTGATGAAATTGTGTACGCCTTAAAAATATCTGCAAGGCGCAACTTCCAATCCTCTAAAGCAACTTTTGTTACACTTGACGGTGTAGGGTTTATCATGGCGTTGCTCAAGGCCTTAATAGGTTGTGTAGACGCTAAAAACATCAAATCTTCAGCGTGCGCTTGATTGCGCCGCTCCATGATATCTTGAGCTCTGGCAACTTGATTAAGTAAACTCTGACTTTTTTCCTCTAGCTGTTCAGGGAATCGCTGTATAGCCAAAACAATGAGAAACAATAGTGTCACTGCAATATACACTTTGCTCAGTTTATTGACGACAGGACTTCTGAGGAACGTCATGACATTGATTGATGCTGATGCTGATGCGGGGGTCTCTTTACGTCGTTTTAGGTAAAACCTATACCAAGTGCTAACGGCCAGAAAACCACTCAAGACAACACCGATAAACCCCACCCATACCGGCGACCATAATCCCAGCAATGTTACCATTGACGGGAGACTGTGAGCGTCGAGTACCCAGCGCCTTCCCATTATTTGAATGTCGTGTTGTGTCGTTACTGAATAAAGTGAATGTGATGTGCTTTGATTGGAATTTTTATAAAATGCGGAGCTGTGAGCTTCATCAGTCAGGGAAATTTGCACGCCTTTTTTTAGCATCCCCAATTCTGCTAGGACTTCATCCGCAACGAGTGGGGCGTAAGACCACCCCAGCACTGCATTTTCTCGTGATTCGGGTGACTGTAAAGACAAAGCAGGATCGTAAATGGGAAGTAATGCTAAAAAACCTTGACTGGTATTACCCTGGGTCTGAACTAAGGTGATAGGAGCACTCAGTATAGGCTGACCTTCGCGTGCAGCGCGCACCGCCGCTTGTCTGCGGTTTACCTCAGATCCAATGTCTAACCCTGTTGCGCCCTGATTGGTGTTTTCAGGATAGATAAACTGAATAACAAAGCGGTCTTGTTCGTGAGGTTGAATGGTTCGAATAGTGAAAGAGGGAAAACCATCTACACGGTTTTGATCAATAAATTGGCTTTCTTTACCTACCGGTACCCGGCGAATAAATCCAAAACCTCTGGCGCCCGCAAACTCCCTTTGCAAGTCGCGTGTGCCCATGTATTGCTCAAAAACCTGTCGCTGCAACTTTTCTACACTGGCTCCAACTATAACACCTCGCGCGCCATGCAAACCGTAGTTATAATGTTCGAATCGGTTTTCGACTAGTGCTTCAGTTTGACTGACTAACAGGTTGAGGTGGGTCTGAAGAGCTCGTAGATTAAACTGATAAACCGCGTAACTAATGAGGAGTGACAACCCTACGCCAACAATGAATACGCTTAATAAAACCTGTAGTTTGCTTTTGTTGGGTTGGCCTGTTTGACTCGATTCAGGTCGTTTTGGAATTGTCGGCATTACACACCATTAATAGGTTGATTAAGTAGTTAACGGCAAATGACTATGCACTGTTTCTACTGTCTATGCGCAGACATCCCTACTCGCACTCTGTGTCTGATAAATATTTGAATCTGCTAGATTAAATACACTATGCTTGTCAGAATTAGTGTTCAATGATGCCACACCCGCACCCATTGTCACAGCATTAAAAAGCCAGCCAATCTAAAGCATTGCCTATACACAAATACAATGATTTTGAGTTTTCATAATGTTTAGCAAAAAACGTTACCAAGTGTTTTAATGCGGGCCTGATTACGCGTATTTGAACTTTAGGACACTTTGTGTTTAAAAAAATATCTTTATTAATGGTGCAAGGGTTGTTGGCGCTTTTACCTATATCTCTTACTGTGTATTTTATGGTTTGGTTAGTCACAACCATTGAAACAAGTTTGACGCCTCTTATTCCTCCGCAATTTTATTTCCCGGGTTTGGGATTATTATTAGGTTTAGTGTTTTTGTTAATGGTTGGCTTAGCGGTTAACGCTTATATAATCAGCTCAATTATTGGGTGGGGGGGGAAACTATTCGAGCGTATCCCGATTATTAAGACGATATATGGCACTATCCAAGATGCTGTTAATTTGATCAATATAGGTAAGCGCCAAAAAATGCAAAGTGTGGTGTCGGTAAAAATTACCGACAGTATTCATTTAATCGGTTTTGTGACGAGTCATGAAAGCGCAAAAGTGTTGTTCAAAAACAATGAAAAGCTGGGTGTGTATATTCCCCTTAGTTATCAAATTGGTGGTTACACCCTGTATATCGATAGCGATCAATTGACTCCCCTTGATATAGATGTGGAAAAAGCCATGCGAATTGCTCTGACTGGTGGCAGTGTTGCGACTGCCAAAGCGGCGGAAAAACAAAAAGTTTATAGTGTGGATGAATTAAAAAAGCGCAGCTAAGTGCTGCGCTTATCATTTGGGCTTCAGATTAATTTTTTTTGGCGACCTCTGGGGTAATAAAGCGGGTCAACAGAGCCGGTAACAAGGTTAAATCTGTGACTAAAGCGATTATCATTGCCAGTGCAGTGAGTAATCCAAACAGCATGCTTGGCACAAAATCAGAAAATGCCAATAATGCAAAACCAACACAAATGATCACCGTAGTAAATAACATCGCGTAACCCACACTAAAATAGGCTTTGTCAGCTGCATCTTTGGGGGTGGAGTGGCCATGCAAATAATGGTGCACAAAATGTATGGTGTCGTCCACCGCGATACCCATGGCTATAGCGGCAATAGTGATAGTCATTAAATCTAATGGGATATTTGCATAACCCATCACAGCCAATATCATTAAAGTACAAATCACGTTTGGCACCAATGCAACTAGGGCTACAGATAGTCTTTTAAATAGTACCCACATAACCAGTAATAAAGCGATATACACAATACCCAAAGTCAAAATCTGTGAGTTAAATAAACGCTGCAGTATGTCCTGATAAAGCACGAACAAATTAGTAAATTGATATTGATCCTCACCAATACCATTGGTTTTCAGGTCGGCCCGTAGGTTGTCTAAATATTCTTTGCGATTAAAACCCTCAGTGCTGTCTTTTACCCGGCTACTTAAGCGTAATTGCTGATGTTGTTGCGAGAAATAACTGCCCAGTAATGATTCTCGCAAATTGCCATCTACTAGTTTGTAAATGGAGGTTAGTTCGTACTCAGTTAATGGACGTCCTTGGTTCAATTTCATAGCCAATTGGGTAAAGTTAACCACTGATGTGGTGTTGCCAGTGGCGGGATATTGATTGAGTATTGTTTGTGCCACTTGTAGTTGTTGAATACTTTTAGCACTTAACGCTAGATCAGGTTTCTGCATGTCCGGGGGAATATCAATAATAATATCAAAGGGCGTTGAGCCGCCAAATTGTTGGTCAATAAAGGTCAGTTCTTGATGAACTTTGGTGTCTTCGGCAAAATAATTTAAAAAGCTATTTTCTACGCTGAGACGGAATAAACCTAAAATAGCGACCGCAGTTATCACAACAAATAACCCTATCACTTTACCTGAGTGGTTTTGAGTGTTAACAGACACCCACTGGATCATACTTTGGCTAACTTTGTTGGGCGCTACTTTTTGACTACGGGCAAATAAACACAGTAACGCCGGTAAAAATATCAATGAAAGTCCGATGGAAACAGACATCGCGATGATCATCATCCATCCAAAACTCACCACCGGCTGAATGCCACTAAAAATAAGGGAACCAAAACCTACCGAGGTAGTGATGCCAGCGTAAAAACAAGGTTTTATTTTTTCTCGCAGCGTGGCGCTGACTAGTTCTGCTTGAGTGGCTTGTGAGTCGTCGTTGGCTAGCTGTCGATATTGCACAATCAGATGCACACATATCGCCAGCGTTAAAATTAATTGTAAGGCTATAAAGTTGGAAGAAATAACAGTGGTACGCAGATCGAAAATGCCAAACAGCCCCATGGTCATGATGACACTAGAGACACAACATGCAATTGGGATAACGACCCAGCGCCAGCTTCTAAACAAGATAAACAGCATAATACAAATGGCGAGCCCAATGGCGCTGCCAAATAATTTGAGATCGGCTCGGATAATATTAATCAGTTGGTGACCTAACACGTAGGAGCCACCCAAGTAGATATTTGCATCCGTTTTTACTGTGTCAGCGAACGCATAGATTTGGGTTATCTCTTTTTCTCGTTGTTTATTTAACGCTTGACGAATTGGGTCGGCTTGTACTTTGAGCTGTTCTACTGCTGTTGCATCTTCATCAGTGAAGTTGTCGGTTAAACGTTTTTTATCAATGTTTATAATTTGAGATTCAATATCCGCTAGTTCAGCATGCTTTTTGAACACAATTTGAATCGATGTGGCTGACATTTTTTGATTAACCAACAAATCAGTAAAAATAGGGTGCTGATCAAATATTTGGCGCATTTGTTGATTGCTAAATTGTTTGCTCTGCCAGGTCCACTGATCAGGATCAAGGTTGGGGTCTAGCTCCGTCATTTGCGACAATAGGGGGACATTTAATATGTGGGTGACCGACCTTACTCTGGGCAAGGTTCTTAATTTTTTCGTTAAGGCTTGCAGATCTTCAAATGTTTTATCACTAAATACGTCATGTTGCTTGGGTTCATAGGCTAATAAAATAAATTCGTCTGGTGAAAACCTTTCATTCATTATCTGACTTTGAATGTATAGCTCGTTGTCTTTAACCAATAAGGTTTCGGCTGAGGCGTCTATCTTAAAATACTGTACAAACCAACCAAGACATAGGGTGATTAGTAACACCGCTACAACGATCAATAGAGGTTTTTTGGTAAGCCAAACCGTGCGTTCATCAGTCATTGATGTTGCCTTCAACTTCAACAGTTGCATTGGGCTGCACGTCAGGTGCTTGCGGTTGATCTTGGTATTCTTTGTTTCTCAATACTGATTGCAAGTACATGTTGCGGAAAAAAACGTAAGGGTCGTCACTTTCTTTGTATAAAGTTTCGTAGCTTGAAGCCCGAGGAGAAAACTCATGAAAGCCATCATAGGTTTGGATATACAGAGTCTGAGGAGGTTCTGTTATGTATGTAACCGGAGCAAATGTGGTTTCGGTTAAGGTGGATAAACCATTTCTCACATCACTTTGTCCAAGTATTGGGATCACAATGTAAGCCCCAGAGCTGACGTCCCAAGTCGTCAACGTATCGTTTAACGTGGCCCTTTGGGGTTTAATATCAAACCAAGCGTCGGCTGGGTCAAAGATCCCTAATATCCCAACGGTACTATTGATTAAAAACCGGCCTAAATTACCGCCCATTTTACCGCCCTCAGCTTGTAGAAGATGATTGATAGCGTTTAGGGGCTCTCGTAAATTACTGAAAAATTGACTCACACCGACCTCAACAGGGTCGGGCATGATTTTGGTGTAGCCTTTTGCCAGTGGATTAAGTACCCATGTATAAACCACGTGATTAAATGCGAAAATTCTGCGGTTAATGGATTCAAGTGGGTCGTCGTATTGTACTGGTGAGTAGCCCACTACAGTTGGGGCGATTGCCACGACTCCTTTTGTGGTTTTTACTTCAATCGCCCTCTCACTTTCAATAGCGGCTTGGCCTTGGCTTACTCCTATACCGGTTTGAAACAGTTGACTTTGACGCTGCTCAAGCTCATTTTTGCTTGCGCAACCAGCCAGCAAAGTCACTATAACCAGCAAGACTGTGGTGGACCATTTACCGCTATTGGATTGCATTTTTTATTCTCTTGTTTAAGGTTTATTACGTAGATTGATTGCCAGTTCTTTAGCATTAAACACAGAACTTGGATTTTTTGCTTCGCCGCTTCCCATGGAAATTTGCATAGTGGTCGTTGCTTTACCATCTACCACGTTAGTGTTGATCCCTGCTCCAGAAAAGTCTGAAGTGACATAACTCGAACAGCCTAATAATCCACATTTACGCGTAACTCTGTTGTTTGTTGCGGCTGAAACTTGCATGTCTGGTCGAGTCTTGGTTTCTCTATCGGTTTCGCTGGTTAAAATAGTAAACCAGTCGTAACCTTTTTGGATGGTTACTTCTGCAGCTCTGAGCATGGCGTAGTCATTAATTTGTGATTCCTCAGTAAAGCGGTTACCAACAAACTCAATGCGATACTGTGTCTCGGTTAATTTGGTTTCATTGTAACCAAAATCACTTTCTGCAGATGACTCCTGATAGGCTGTGGGTTGCGGTGTCGCACAACCTAATAAAAGCAACATGCAACCTACTGAAAGGCCGGTAAAATATTTCATGGTTTTCTCCTATTTAACTGCTTGGATGTCAGATTAACACTCTTTCTGGAACATACTCCATCAAGAACTATAATAACTCATCAGGAACCAATCAAGAACTAAGCCAATTAGCTAACTAATTGTTAATTATAATTATTTTACAATGAATGCTTAAATTTACCAAACAACTTAGTAAATCTTACACCGCATACTTGCAATAAACGCACTATTGCAAATCGATTATTCAGTTTCTGCCTTAGATTAACCACAATTTTAATCAAGTTAAGATACTAATGTCCGCCGAAATAAGTTCACTCTTTTGTTAATCCGCCACTGATGAATCTTTAACTTGATTAATCACTAAGGGCTCTTTGAATGTCATAGTTCGATATGGGAAAGGTATTTCAATACCTGCCTCGTCTAGGGCGCGTTTGATCGCTCCAACTACCTCACTGCGAGATTTTCGTTGTCCAAGTGGAGTAGGGTCTGTCCACCAAGAAACTTCTATATCGATGCTACTGTCACCAAATCCATTTAAGAACACCTCTATAGGAAGTTTCTGATTAACGGTGTTACAGCTACTCAACGCCTTTTCAACTATTTCCACTGACTTGTCGGCATCTTCCGAGTATGCCACGCCTGTCATGATGGTCATGCGTCTAAAATTTAAATCCGTCAGCACCCTTACCGGATTCTTAAATAGGAATGAATTAGGTGTGAGTACCAGTTCACCGTCTGGACGACGAATTTGGGTCATGCGTACTGAAATATCCTCGACCTTACCCATAATGGACTCACATTCAATAAAATCGCCCTTCTCAAAGGGATATTTCCACAACAGCATAATGCCAGCAAAAAAGTTTTCAAAAATTTCCTTGAACGCAAACCCTATGGCAACAGAAGCCAAACCGAGACCCCCTAATGCTTTGGCTGGCGTTAATCCTGGAAATATCACCATAGCCGCCAGCAATAATCCCAATACCCACACTAAAATACTGCTTAGGCGCTGTAACAAATCCTTTAACGAGCCGCGCATTTTGCTGTGCCCCGACATATTGTAAACAAGCTTGCTTACTACATAAGACATTCCCCAGGTAAAAAGCAGCACGGCTAACCCAGCTATTATATAGGGAGTATGACCAACAAAGTTGTAGGTGATATCAGTTAAAGTGGTACGTAAAGCTTGCATTGCAGATTGCATATCTATCAGCTGTGCACCGTTTTCAGATTGGGAGACTACTGCTGTCGCTCGTATAGTGGTTGACCAACTAATCATCAGTAATAGTATTACTTTATTTTTCAATGATTTACTTGTTCGTGGCAGATCCATTTTTAATAGATAACTGCTTAAGATCCGAAATTTATTGGTTGAGCTCATAATTCACCTTGTCCGCACTAGCGCCTCTGACTTTATGCCATTAGAATACAAGAATCACAGCAACAATAGCCAGAATCTCAGTATGTTAGAAGAAATCCCATTAGATTTTACCCTAATTTGGTATCACCTATATCAATTAGGAATTGCTTTTATTTTAGCCTTACCCATTGCCCTTAATCGAGAGTCACGCTCTCAAGGAGCGGGCTTAAGAACATTTCCCTTGGTGGCCATTGCCTGTGCAGCTTTTATGTTGGTAGCTATGGATGTGTATCCAGAGCAAGAAGCACAAGCTAGGGTCATGTATGGAGTTATCACTGGCATCGGGTTTATTGGTGGTGGATCAATAGTAAAGAGTACTGAGAATATTCATGGTACAGCCACTGCTGCAGGTATTTGGTTAACAGGCGCAATAGGTGTGTCAGTCGCTTATAGTCGATACGAAATTGCAATGGTGCTGAGCATTATTGGATTTATGGTGTTGCAGTTCCTAGAGCCTTATAAAAAAAGCCTGAAAAAATAACGGTTATAACATCACCCGATACTTAACCTTAATATTATGTATCGGGTGAGTTTTACTCGGTTAATAATAGTGACACCTTAATCATTAGCCGCATCTTGTACCGCTTCTCCTGCCGTTTCGATATCTTCTCCAGCACCTTCAATGGTGGCACAGGCCCCTAAAGCGGCTGTTAATGCAATTAGGATAAAGGTTGATTTAACTTTTGTGATAAATGTCGAGATTTTCATGTGTAATTCCTCTTTGTAGGCTAATTTTACTTGATTATAAGACACCACTGATTTGCGGTGTTGTTTTAATTAGCATCGGCAACATAAATCACTATTGCCGATGCCTTTTATACGGCTTACTCTGCTTCTTGCTTTGACTCGCTATTATCAGAGCTGTTTTGAGCATCTGCCTTATTGTTGGCTGTGTCTTGTTCATGACTATGAGGTTTAAGCATACTATTTAATTTCTCACCGCCTTTGGCACCGAAGTCCAAAGTTCGTATTGGAAAAGGTATCAAAATATCTGCACTTTCAAGGGCTTGTTTAACGCCTACTACGGCTTGATGTCTCGCCTGCATAAAACCTGTTTCGCCAGGATAGTCAATCCAAAACCACAACAGTAAGTTAACGCTGCTGTCACCAAAGTCTTTAGCAAATACCGCAGTATCATCTTTTTTAATAACAAAATCGTACTGGTTGATTTGTTTTACAATCACTTCAGCGGCTTGTTCAGGATCATCTGCGTAAGAAATACCAACGGGTACCTCCACTCGCCTAATGCCAGTAGTCGAGTAATTGGTTAAAATATTTCTAAATAATATCTTGTTTGGGACAACTTCAATCTGACCAAAAAAAGTTTCGACCAAAGTGTTTCTTAAATTAATGGTTTTAACTTTACCAAATACCTTATCTGCCTCGACTACATCACCTATTTCAAATGGTTTTCGAATCCCCATAGCAATACCTGCAATAAGGTTTTCGGTCATATCTTGAAAGGCAAACCCGATGGCCAATCCAATGATGCCTGCACCGGCCAATAATGATGTCACCGTGCCCGTTAATCCTAAAAAATCTAAGGCTACAAAAATACCTGCAACCAATATGCACACTTTGAATATTGACGCTAAAAGGTTGGCTATCTGGGGGGAATCAAGGGCATTGTTTAGTAGATTTTTCATTGCTTTGCCAGCGAATCTGGCTATGATTGAAAAAACGATGGCGATTAATATAGCCACAACAAAATTGGGAAGATGTTTAATACCTGCTTCGAGCCATGTTTGTAACTTGTCGTTAATCAAGCTCCAAAACTTCTCGATTTTCATAAGTTCCATACTGCTTCCTAGTCCTATCGAATATTTTGAAAAGGGCGCCACATTATGTGGCGCCCTTTTCAACTATTTAGGCATGCGATTTTTCAAACTCTTTTTTGGCTTCATCTTTCGCCATTCCATACTTTTCTTGCATTTTGCCTTGGAACTTCTCAAGGTTACCGTCGATTTCCTGTAAATCATCGTCGGTTAACTTACCCCAGCTAGCTTTCAATGAACCTGAAGCTTGTTTCCACTTACCTTTAATAATGTCGTTATTCATAATGTAATACTCCTTCGCTTGTTAAGAAACTGCGCCATAAAGGCCGCTTTGACGCTTTGAATATATTCAATTGGAGCACTACAAGTCTTGTGCCAAATAGTTAAGCTATTGATTAATATAAATAAAAGTACATAGATGAAAAAACAAATAAACACTTATTGTGTAAATTTTACAACAACCGAGAATTTTTGTCGGAGTCAACAGTTCTTTGCATGATTGAGTATCATTGTCATCAGCGGATTTAGGTTAAATAATACTTTTAATTCAACATGTTAAATATTTAATTGAGGTTGAAATTGTCACTGGTACAACATTTGCTGCAATCAATATGAACAAACTTGCATAAAGCCAGAATTTATCAAAATTATTCTGGAACCAATCACTTACTTTATAAGGATTTACCAATGGATATTCTTCGGATCATAATTGCTATTTTGTTGCCTCCCTTGGGCGTATTTTTACAAGTTGGGCTTTCAGGAGCCTTTTTTCTCAATATACTGTTGACTCTGCTTGGATATATCCCAGGCATTATTCACGCCGTTTGGATCATCGCTAAGCGTTAATTTAATGTGCGTCTCAAACTACGCAGTAAACGTCACTTAAATTATGACTAACAATAGAGTCAAAAAGCTCACTGCAATTTTTTTACTGATGCTGCTCGTATTGCTTATTGCCCTAAGACTAAGTGCGCCTTCTATCATCACTTGGTATGCTAACCAAGCGATAGAGCAGACTCCAGCAATACAGGGTTCTGTGGACGACGTCGACCTAGCCTTGATTGCAGGGGCTTATAGTATTAAAGGGGTGAATATTCGACAAACTGGCGACAAAAAAGATTTGCCGCTTTTCATTGCAGATAGAGTGAATATTTCGGTACTTTGGAGCGCATTGTTGCGGGGTGAACTAGTCACTGAAATAGCTATTATCAATCCAATCATAGGCCTATATGACAGGCCACAAGATAAAGTATTTGAAAATAGTGCAATTACAGACGAAAAAACATGGATTGGTTTGGCCCGTAATTTCACACCTTTTGCCATTGATAAGTTAACCGTAGTCAATGGCACTTTTATTATGGATGCACAGGCACAGTTAAAACGCTCTGAGTTTAGTGTGCAAAATATTCAACTGTTAGTGACTAATATTGCTAATTCAAGAGACTTTGACCCTGTTGCTACAGCTACTATGACAGGCGATATCCAAAATAAAGCTAAACTAAAAATAGTGGGAAGTTTTGACCCAAACACCACCAAACCCACCTTCGACATTGATTTTGAGATGGAAAAGCTACCTGTTTCTTACATCGATTCTTTATTAAAATTCTACGCCCCTTTTGACTTTGAAGCGGGGCAGGTTGACATGGCCAGTGAGTTGAAGTCTGTAGATGGGAAGTTGACTGGTTACGTTCAGACTGGGGTTTACGAGTTGGATGTTTTTTCTTGGCATGAAGACGTGGTTGAGGATGGTGATAATCCTATACAATTACTTTTTGACATGGTTGGCGGGATCTTAGCTAGCCTGTTTGAAAATGATGATAGAGATTTAGTCGCCACTCGTGTACCGATTGAAGGGTCTCTGGAAGATCCTGATGTGTCTATTTTTGATGCGCTGTCTGGCATACTCAGAAACGCATTTATAGAAGCTTATAGTTTAAAGATAGAAGACTCTGTCAGTGGTTTGAAAGAGTCAACAGAGGCTACGCAAGAAGTTGAACCAGACTAGAATATCTAGCTAGTCTGACTTTGATATGGGCTGGGTACATACCAACTCGCTTAACAAAGGAAAGTGGTCTGAATCAATACTTGGCATTCTTTGGATAGTCCGCAATTCAAAGTGCTCACTATGAAAAATATGATCTAGCGGCCAACGCATAAAAGGGTAATCTGCATGGAAGGTGTTAAACATGCCTCGGCCCATTCTGGGATCTTTCAAGCCACTAATTCGCCTAAAAGCACGGGTTGTGGGTGACCAAGCCACATCATTTAAATCTCCGCTGACAATAGTGGGCTCGGGCTTATCAGCCACCTCTCGTGCTATTAATAACAGTTCAATATCTCGTGGTTTTGACGTTTCGTTTTCTGTAGGGCTTGGCGGTGCAGGGTGCAAAAAGTGACACTTTACCTTGAGGTTATCTCTGAGTACTAAATAACAATGAATCGAAGGGACGTCGTTTTCAATTAGATCCCGTACTTGCACGTCTTCCAATGCATACTTGCTATAAAGATGCATACCATACAGATTATCTAAAGGGCGATTAACCCTATGGGGATAGTCAGCATGAAGAGGTTGTAGGGCTTCTTGCCACCATGTGTCTGTTTCTAATGTGACCACTAGATCGGGTTGATGCAACTTTACTAAATCAATTAATTTTGCAGCTGAATGGTTTGGCATCAACACGTTGCTGGTCATTATTCTAATGGATTGGCCTTGATTTGATGCGGATGCTTTAGGCACCTGGATAGGATAAAAGCGCGTGTAAGGTAAAATCCAAGCAAGTTGATAAATCGACACTAAGGCATTGGTCATGATTAAAATTATTTGTAGTATTGGCGAGGCGACATAAAAACTTGCCACTAATAAACTAATGGTAATAACGGTAATTTGTACTCTAGGAAACTCCCATACTCGGCAAAGCCAGTGATTTGATGGTAGTAAGGGCACTAAGGTTATGCCAAACATAGTGATGGTGAGAATGATTATCAAAGTTTCCAACATTTTTTCCCTTACTTAGTATTATCATGAAATATATGACCGCTTAAGTGTCTTAAGCAAGTTACAGATTAAGTCTTCAGCTTACCTTTGATAAGCGGCACAGTCATTTCAAATTCAGGCATTTTTAGCTGGCATGGGGATTTAATCATTAATTTAATTCATGACTACTTGATTACGGCATTGAATTTGCTGTCAGCTAATACTAGTAGACATAGTCTTAAATTGATCATTCAAAAAACTACACCGTTAATACACTTAAAAGGTCGAAAATATGCAAACCCAATTGGTACTCGATGATTTAGCTCAGTTTACCCAACTCGCCTTAGAAAAATTACCATCTATTCTTTTAGGCGTACTAATATTTGCAATGTTTTTCTGGTTATCTAGACCAATCGGAAACTTTCTGACAAAACCATTAGCAAAATCGACCACCAGTAAACTGATCCAAATGGTTATCAGCAGAACCATGAGCATGTTGGTTATCTTGATTGGCTTGTATATTTTATTGCGCTTAGTGGGGCTTACACAATTTGCTGTGGCACTGCTAAGTGGCACGGGGGTGCTGGGTTTAATTATAGGGTTTGCTTTTAAAGATATCGCAGAAAACTTTTTATCCAGTTTACTGTTAAGTGTGCAACGTCCATTTAAAATAGGCGACATTATTGAGGTGGAGGGATATTTAGGTGTCGTCAATAAGATGACCTCTCGCGCCACTACATTGGTTGATTTTAATGGTGATCATGTGCAACTTCCCAATGCGACTATTTATAAAAATGTCATCCGTAACCTAACGGCAAATCCTTTGATGCGAAGCACCATTGATATTGGGGTTGGCTATGATGCTGACTTTGACCATGCTCAGTCTTTAGCCACAAATATTATGCTCGCCCATCCAGCGGTGCTGGACGACCCTGCACCTCAAGTATTGGTGGATTCTTTGGGTGCATCAACCTGTAATTTACGTCTTTACTTTTGGGTGAACAGCGAAATTAATAGTCAATTTAAAGTGTCATCGGTATTGATGAAAAGAGTTGTTGAGACGTTTTTGGCTGAAGATATTGCTATGCCAGATGATGCCCGGGAGCGGATTATTTTAAATCCAGAATTCTTAGCTCAGCCCTCTGTCGAAAACAGCAAGCAAGTCGCCGCTACTTCTGAAAATATAACCAAAAAATCCTCAAGTGAAATTTCAAATGAAGATACCAGTAGTGATCATGATGAGATAAGGGAGCAGGCGGCGCAGGCGAGAGATCCTGAACAAGGAGCGAATATTTTGTAATTCCCCTGTTTTATTTAGATGACGTAATTTTTGCAGAGACTAGGAATTATTTACATTCATATAAATGTACTTGGAATTATGAGTTTGAAAATACTCCTTAATTATTTGATTTTTATCGGATTTTTTTGTGCGGGTGGTCTGGCATAGAGGTTGCTTCCATATTGTGACTAGTGAGGAATACACCACACTAGCTACATTAACCAAACTGGAGCGCAATATGACAACCTCAACAGAAGCAAACCTTAAATCAAAAAACGTAACAACTAATTCAGGTACCCCTGTTGCAGATAAAATGAATGAGACTCTTCATCAGTCAGTAGACACTTTATCTGGCCATGCTGCCACTGCAGAACAAAAGCTTCGTGACACTGCATCTGCATCAGCTGAAACAATAGGCCAAAAACAGCAACAAGCGAAAAGTTAC